>SXGT01927549.1_pt1 | contig 76700 bp, 67 predicted proteins | sample 3176221 | NCBI WGS metagenome assembly SXGT01 (sample SAMN11356862, study PRJNA531348) | freshwater metagenome | isolation source: freshwater sample F1-120 | place: China: Fuxian Lake, Yuxi | collected 2017-12-25
GACGTGGGCAATGATCGCGACATTTCGAATGTTCTGGATCGACAACGCTGGCTCGGTATTCATGGGAACGGTTGGCATCTGGGCTCGGGAAGAAAGCGACGGGGTTTTGCGGAAAGCCAAGTATTATATCGGTCAAACCCAGGGCTACAACTCGCGAGAATCGTAGATCATGAGAAAGTGTAAGAATGGGGGTGGAAGATGCTGAAGGTTCAAGTGGCGGCTCAGCTCGAGGAAATTGCGGACTTGCTGGAGATCCAATCCGAGAATCCCTTTCAGCCGCGTGCCTTTCGGAATGCTGCACGTGCGCTGGAAGGGCTCGCCGAGGACCTTGAGGACGTGCTCGCCGAGGGACGCCTTCGCGGCATTCCCGCAATAGGAGATTCGATAGCGAACGAGATCTCGGAGCTGGTTACAACGGGAGGCTCGAAGCGTCTCAGGGAGCTGCGTGCCTCCGTGCCGCCCGGGATTCTCGAAATGCTTCGCGTGCCGGGGCTAGGGCCCAAGAAGGCCCGGGCGCTTCAGAAGGAGCTCCGGATCGAGAGCCTGGAGGCTCTGAAGAAGGCCTGTGAGTCGGGCGCGGTGGCTCAGGTCAAGGGATTCGGCGAGAAGACCCAGCAGAAGATTCTTGATGGAATCGAGTACTTGAGCTCGGTCGCCGGGCGGTTCAGAGTCGACCAGGCGCTGCCCAGGGCTCTTGCGCTCCTAGACCACCTGCGACAGTGCCCCGGGGTGACACGGGCAGAGCTGGCAGGCAGCTTGCGACGAGGCAAGGAAATAGTAAAGGATATCGATCTCGTCGCCGCCTCGGCCGATCCAGTGGCGGTGATGGATCACTTCCTGCGGTCGCCGGATGTTGCGGGCGTTGTGGCGAAGGGGGAAACGAAGACGAGTGTGCGACTTTCGAACGGTCTCGCAGCCGACCTGCGGGTGGTCTCCAGGATAGAGTTTCCAGCCGCTCTGCAATACTTCACGGGCTCGAAGGAGCACAACACCCAGTTACGCGGGATCGCGAAGGAACTGGGGCTGAAGCTGAACGAATACGCCCTTTTTCGCGGCGAGGTAGCTCTGCCACTGCGGGATGAAGCGTCCATCTACGAGATTCTGGGCCTTGGCTTCATCGAGCCGGAGCTGCGGGAGGGGCTGGACGAGATCCGTCTTGGTGCGGAGGGCCGGCTCCCCACGCTACTTGAACGTTCCGACATCGTGGGCATGATCCACGTTCACACGGACTGGAGTGATGGCGCGGCGACGCTGGAAGAGATGGTTGAAGCTGCTCGTGAACGCGGCTACCGCTACATTGGCATCACAGACCACAGTCAGAGTGCTTCGTATGCCGGAGGGCTGACGCCGGAGAGGGTTCGCAAGCAGCACGCCGAGATCGACAGGCTCAACAGCAAGCTTGCAGGTTTCCGGATCTTCAAGGGGATCGAGAGCGACATCCTTGCGGACGGATCCCTCGATTACGAGGACGACATGCTCGATCTCTTCGACTTCGTGGTCGCGAGCGTCCATTCGAGCTTCAAGATGCCGCAAGAGGCGATGACTGCCCGCGTCATCCGGGCATTGCAGGATCCTCGCACGACCATCTTGGGGCACCCCACAGGGCGGCTTCTGCTGTCCCGAGACGCGTACGCGATCGACATGGGGCAGGTCTTGAAAGCTGCCGGCGAGCTCGGGGTAGCGGTTGAGATTAACGCGAGCCCCTATCGCCTCGACCTCGACTGGCGCCTTGGCCCAAGGGCGATGGAACTGGGCGTGAAGACGAGCATCAACCCTGACGCGCATTCGACCGATGGCATGGACGACGTGATCCATGGGGTAAAGATTGCCCGCAAGGCCGGATTTTCGAGGGAGGACGTCGTGAACACTCTTGGCATCGAAGCGTTCGCGAAATGGATCGCGAGACGAAAGTCTGGATAGCAACGAGGGGCCTATTCCTGGACTTCTTCCAGGATGCTGAAGGACTCGAAGAACTTCGCCACGTCCGCCTCGATGCGGGCTGGCGCTGTCTTGCGGGAGTACTCGACGCCAAGCTGGTAGAGTGTTCCCTTGATCTTGAGTGTCCGAAGCCGCCCCAGTTTATCGCCGTCCTCGGTACGGACTTCCAGTGCGGGATGGCCGAGGACTGTCAAGTTCTCTTGGCCCCTGACCTTTCCGCTCTTTCGCAGTTGATCGGCGATCTCCTCGAGGCTCGCGATGTGGATCTTCCCGTCCGACCGTCGGGTCCGAACTGCGGTGAAACGGGTGTCGTGCTCCGTCAAGGCTCCAATGGATTCGGCTGTCACGGTGACGCCATCTTCCACGGGCATCGTGACTGTCGAGTCGTTGAAGCTGGTGGGAAGTTTGACGGAGAAAGCTCCTTCCGTCGATTGCGCCACGCACCAGCCGGTAGAATCCGGCTCGCCAGCGTCCTTTCGGTGTACCCTGGTCCGGATCCCTTTTCTTGAAGCCGCGTCCGCCGTTGGAGATGTAGAGTTTGATGGGGCAGGTCCCACGGAAACCCCGACTTCGTTGGTGCAGGAGACCGCCAGGGAAAGTGCCAGAGCGGTGCCAACTGCTATTTTCCCGACTTGGGCCGAAGGCATAGAGGTTCGCATGAGCGTTCGGAGAATTGTCTCACCTCGGGCCCGTGCTGCCCAGGGCCTGCCGGGGTGCTGCTGATCCCATGGCAGGCGGGTCGAGCAGTTCAGAGCTTCCTGGCAGCCGTCAGGAGCGTGGCTCCCCATCCCAGATCTCACGGCCCGCAGGGGGCGAAGCTCTCACAACCCAACCCGTCTGGCGTTGGGTCGCCTCCGCAGACGCCGACGCTGGGCGGCAGAATTACCTTGCCGCCCTGGAAGAGATAAAGCAGCGTGTGGATGCCGTCGGTGATGTTCACGGCGCCGGAGTCGTCCGAGTCGGCGGCATCTTTACAGGTGATATCGCGGCCAGAGAAAAGATGCAGGAAGGTCATTACAGGGTCGGAAAGGTCGAGCTCGCCGCTGGCGTTGGTGTCCCCTCGAGAGAAATCGTGCTGCTCGCACTCGTCCGGGATTTCGTTCGAGTTCAAGTCCTGGCTCGTACTGGCTATCTTGATATCGATCACGTCGGGTAGACCGTTACCGTTGCAGTCCTTGGGCAGTTGCAACATGGAAACTGCGGCCTGCGCATCGATTCTGCGGAAGTTCATGCCGGAAGCGGCGTCGTTCACTTCCACTCCCGTAGCTTCAAGGACTCCGAGGATCAACTGGGGGCTCAAGTTGGGCATCAGCTCCCGCAGGAGGCAGGTGAGCGCGACAGCGTGCGGGCAGGCTTGTGAGGTTCCGGCATACGTGCTGGTCGTGCCGCTGATTCCGGTCGATGTGATCGCATCGCCCGGAGCCAGGAGGTCAAGATCCGAGCTTCGGCTAGTGAAGCTGGACACTCGATTGGGAAGCGTGTCCGCCGTCGATCCGACGGCAATCACGCTCGAGAGGCAAGCCGGGCTTGTCAGCTTGCTCAAGTGGCCGGTATTTCCCGAGGATGCGAATACCGCGATTCCCTGCTCCACGGCTGCCTTGCAAGCGTTTTCAAATGCGGTGTAGCTTGCATCGCAGGTGGAGCTGAAGGTCGCATCGCTCACGAGGCTCATGTTGATCGCGTCCACCGTGAAAGTCCCCGCCTCCTGAAGATTCACGACATATTCGACGCCCGCTGCCCAATCGCTGATAAACCCGCGGTTGGAGTTGTCCAGGACCTTGATGGCGATCAGGCTTGCCCCGGGCGCCACTCCGCGTGGGGCTACAGTGCCTCTTGAAACCACGATCCCGGCGACGTTGGTTCCGTGGCCATGGCCGTCCTCGGCCCCGTCGCCAACGTCGGACAGATTTCCGAGGATGTGGTGCTGATGAACGATCGCCGGGGCGAGATCGGGGTGTGTCGTGGCGACTCCGGAGTCGAGCACTGCGGCCAATCGTCCCGTCCCCGAGATGCCCATGTCGTAGACCTGGTTGGCATGAATGAGTTGTCGGCTTTCGTTGAGGCCGCCAGACCCCGTGGGCACCATGCCCACAAACGTGACCCCGGGGGTCGCGCCGAGCGCTTCAATTGCTTCGGCATCCTGAATGTCGACGATGAGGGTGGGAGAGTAGCGAAACTCCCAGCGGATAGAAAGGGTGCTTGCGACTTGAGTTTTTCGAAAGGCCTCCCGGGCTTCCCGAAACGACTCGGCGCGGACGATCATGGGATCGTCCGGCTGGGAAGTGTCCAGGAGGCAAACGCAGAGAGTCAGGGGACTTCCGTTCTCAAGAATTCGGACGGCATCTGGGTCGATGAAGGCGCTCTGGCCAACAAGGACTTGGGAGTACGCCAATACCGCGATGGTAGCGGCAACGGCCTGCGCTCGGACGTTCTTCATGGACGAGGCCTCGATTGCTGACGTCGTATGGAAGGTTGAAATCAATCGACCCGCCACAAGTGTACCAGGCCATGGCATCGGAACGATAGAGCCATGAAGGGGCTCCCTCCGCGCATTTATACCTCGTGCGCGCACACGTGAGACATTCCGAATGGGCAGAGGAGGACCATCTCAATTCTGCTGCTCGTTTCTGCTGGTGGGCGGACACTCCCCCACGTCGGCTCGCCGTCCGAGCGGAGCGAGGGCGGAGGCAACAACGACACGCGGCCCCTCCGGTCGCACGCTGCGCGTGCGCCTCGGGGCCAGGCTCCCGAGAGCCGTTTGCGGCTCCGCCAGCTCGCCGCAAACCCCCTCCTCGGCGCCTGGTGGGCGCCGGGCGCCTCTGGCGCGAGCAGCCGCAACCTTTCGCAGGCTGCAAGAGGTCTTTTCACTGTCCGCGTGCGGTCTATTCTCTCCGCGAAATTACTTGCCTGTCTCGGCTACAGGCCTCAGGCAGAGCCGGAATCCCAATGCGTTGAAGGACATTGCTGGCGAGATCCAACGGCGATACGCAGCACGGCATTCTTTGGCTCGTGCGCCCCGCCAGCCGCCGCCGCGGATGATACAGAATTCACCGATGTCGGGCCCCTTCGGATCCTTCACTGGTCCCTCGGGATAGGGCCCATGCCAATCAGTGCACAACTCCCACACGTTGCCAAGCATGTCATGTAGACCCCAGGCGTTGGGTCTCTTCTTGCCAACCTCGTGGACCGTGTTGGTGTTCTCACTAAACCAGGCAATTTCCGAAAGATCTTCCGTATACCTGGCGGTTGTTGTTCCCGCCCGACAGGCATACTCCCATTGTGCCTCCGTGGGAAGACCATACTCATAACTCGCCGACAGCCTCTTGGCGTCACGCTCCCGTTTCGTGAGAATCGCACAAAACTTGACCGCCATGATCCAGGTGACCGTTTCCACAGGGAACTTGCCCACCACGTGGGTCAAGCTGCTTGGCCGCTCGTTCATGATCTCCCGGTACTCGCCTTCAGTAACTTCAAACTTGCCGAGCCAAAAGCCCCTTGTAATTTCAACCAAGTGCTGGACTTCATTGTCTATTCGTTCCTCCTCGTCCTCAGGGCTTCCCATCTGAAAAGTACCGGGCTGAATCCAGATCATTTCCATACCAAGCCCAGGCAGCGTGAAGCTCTTCCCTTGAGTTGGGTTACCTTCAGCAACGGGCGAGCCGAGACCCTCTGGCTGCTGCACGGATTTCGGTTGTGCAACGGCAACCTTCTCCTTCTTCAGGCTGTTCGAGTGCTCCTCTCCGCCGCCAGGGGACGTGTTCACCTGAACCCCCAGTGTGTCTTGCGGCGCAGACTGCCCGGCGCCGCAGCCCACGAGGTGCAGGGTGCCTGCAAGAGCGCAGAGATACTTTCCAACGAAGATCCCTTGCCTGAATCCCAGTTTTCTATGCATGACCGTCTTTCGGAATAAATGTGCCAGTGCTGAAGGTCCTTGCTTACCGCCCGATGATATTGAAATCTCCCCGTAACGGTAATTCAAGGCGGCATTCCTCGCAGCTGCCTAGCGCCTCCCTCCTTCGGGCGCTCGCGTTTGGGCCTGCCGGTGACTCGCGGACTTGTTCAACAGACTGGTAGAATCGGCCACCGCCAAGGGATTGAACTGAACGGTGGGTTGGGGGCCTCGTGGCAATCGCCAGGGTCGTCGTGGTCTCTTCCGGAGTCCTTATTTGCCTCAGGGCGGGACGATCTCCACGAGCTCCTGGGCCAGGGATGCCGAGGGCGGCCCGTGGGGATCCATGGCGTCCGCGGGAAAGTCTTGCCAGTTGTCCCTCGAGGTTTCCCGGTCTCTCTGGCTTCCGCCGGCTACACGGCGCTGCGCCGGTCGGGGCATTGCGGTGTCCGAGGGGGACTGGTTGGCGGCATGTTAGCTCTTCGTTGGTCCCATCGACGCCTCCACGGCCAACACGAGCGCTAGCAGTGGGAGCGGATCCTCGCCCTTGAGCGATTCCAGCACGTAGTCCTTCCGTGGCAAGGATTCTCGTTCGCCGCGTTGCCAGGAGATGCTGGCGACCAGACGGCCCTGCTTCTTCACCTCGAACTCCCGGTCGGCCACATTGCCCTGGATTTCGAGGGCGTTGCTTGGGGTCACGAAGTTGAGCTGCGGCCTCTTCTCTCCGGGTCTGGGCAATCGCACCTGGAGCCAGTCCTTGCCGGTGAGAAGCACCTGAAGGCGGTCGCGAAAGAACAGGAACCCACGGACGATCTCAATCACACGATCCTGGCCCTTGAACACTGTCAAACGACGGGGTGTGGACTGAGCCCGCGGACCGGCAACCAGTTTCAGGCCGTTCGGCTCCTCGGTGACGAGGGTCACTGGCTCCAGGGACGGATTGTGGAGGGCGCCGAAGTGGATCCGGAAGCGCTTCCATCGAGTGGCCTCGGGAGGAGGGCTCGAAGGCGGCACGGGCTTTCTTGAGGTCCAGGCCACGAGAAGCACCCCGCCCGTCACGAGCGCTGAGAGAAGTAGGTACGAGCTATGGGTCATGGTTGGAGCATTGTGTCTCCTGCATTCAATGTCGACGGTGACGCAGCTAAAATCTAGGCGCTGCAGAGAATCGAACGTGTGATAATCCTCAAATAGCACTGCTGCAAAAGTGGCTGTCCACGAAACAGTCAGGATTTTCGGCCTGAAAGACGAATAAAGAGGTGAGAAACTTTCAACCAATGCCCGTCGCCCGCCCGACTTGGGCGTCGGCCCAGGCCGACGATTCGGTAGCGCGGTGAGCTGCCATGGGTGACGGGGCCGGCTCCACAGGAGTGAAGTCATGCTTCAGCTTCCGCCCTTGTGTCGCGTCTTACTGCCACTGGCTCTCGCATCCTTCGGATGCGCTTCGAAATCGATCCCGCTTGTCAACTTGACGGCCGGTGACCGCCAGTGGGTTTGGCCTCATTTCGTGGATGGTCAGCCGACGGTTCTTGTCTTCTGGAGCACCAACGAGATGGAGTGCTACCGAAACGTGCCCGCGCTGCAGGGGCTTGATTCGCGGGCCGGCAGTTTGCAACTGGTGAGCGTCGTGACTGGACGCGACCGCCTGGAGATCCAGAAATGGATCCGCGAGAAGCGGATTGGTTACCCCGTGCTGCTGGACCTTGATGAGAGGCTTGCGGGGCATCTTGGCGTTGAGCGTTATCCTACCTTTATCCTGTTTGGCGCCGACGGCAAGGAGCGTGATCGCGAGGGGGACATTCGGCTGGTCAAGCCGTGGTTCACAAACGAGGACCGCTATTCTCGACTCGAGCCGACCTCGGGCTCCGACTTCGACTGAGGCGCTTCGGCGGCTGGTTGTGTTGCAACTCCCAATGCACCCACGGCGATCGTGACGGCGGTTCCGACGATGATCCAGTAGGGGTACGCCAACCCTGTTTGCTCGCACGCAAGTACCGCGGCAACACTCAGGAGCATTCCGGCCATGACGCTCTGGCCCGTGCCCCTCCGAGTGAAGATTCCAAGTGAGAAGGCTCCCAGCAGGGCGCCGTAGAAGTAGTTGAGGACCCGATACGCGAGATCGAGCACGTTCTTCTGGGATCCGCGAAAACCCAGAGCGATCAACACCAGGATGGCGCCCCAGGCGAGCGTCGTGACCCGTGAATAGAAGAGCGAGCGGGCTTCTGAGGGAACGGACCCTCTGCGCCGCTTCCAGGGCAAATAGAAGTCAGAGACAACTGTGGAGGCGAGGGCATTCAGTACACTGGTGAAGCTCGAGACCGTTGCCGCCAGGAGGCCAGCCATCACAAAGCCACGGACTCCAGTCGGGAGTTCCTTCACAATGAACAGAGGAAAAAGGTGATCGAGATTGGCGGGTAGCACCGAGTCGGCCTCCTGGCTCCTGTGAAAGAAGTAAAGGCCGGTGCCCACGGCGAGAAAGAGAGCCATCAGGGGGAGAATCAGGAAGGCGCTCCCGAGCACACTGAGGATGCCTTCGCGGGAGTTCTTGCACGTTAACAGGCGCTGTGCGACGTCCTGGTCCGTTCCGTGTGTGGCAATGGTAAGGAAGAACCCGCCCAGCAGGCCTGCCAGGAGCGTGTTGTCGCGCAGGAGGTTCCAATCCACGACGATGAATCGTACCTTCGAGGAGAAGTCCGGCTGGTTCCAGATGCCGGAGGCCCCCCCGGGCAGCTCGAGGCCGAGGTAGGCGAGAGTGGCAACGCCGGCTGCCATGAACGTCAGTCCCAGAAGGACGTCGGTCCAGACGACGGCGCGAATTCCGCCTGCCAGCGTGTAGATCGTTCCAAATGCACCGAGGAGCACGATCGCATGCTCGATTGGAATCCCTGCTGCCACTTCGAGCGCGAGGCAGCCTGCATAGAGCCGCACGCCGCTGCCAATGACTCGGCCTGCAAGGAAGATGAGGGCGGCGGTGCATCGCGCGCCGTCACCAAATCGTTGCTCCAGGTACCCGTAGACGGTCACGAGCTCCTGGCGGTAGAAGACATGGATGAAGAAGAATGCGAGGAAGATGCGGCCCAGGACAAGGCCCAAGACGAACTGGAGGAAGCTCCAGTCGCCTTCGAACGCCTTGCGGGGTGTGCCCATGAGCGTCACGGCGCTCGTCTCGGTAGCGATGATGGACAATGACGCGGCCCACCATGGGAGCGAACGTCCACCGAGGAAGTAGTCGCGGGTCGAGGCCTGGCCTCGCGCTGAGCGTAAGCCGATCCAGGCGACAGCCGAGAAGTAGAAAATGACGACGATCCAATCGACGCTCAAGAGGCCAGCCTGCATTGCGGCCGAGTATAGCATGCTGCCCTTCGGGCCACAGCGTCGTGCTACAAATTGCCCTGTCCCTTCCTGCCGTGTTGCTGAAGTCCGTATGCGGTGTTTCGTACCCCGCGATCTCCGTTTAGCTTTCTGGCCCGCCATTTGACTCACGGGCGTTCGCAGTCCTCGGAGGAAGTTGCCGGGTGGTCTCTGAAAGGCTCTTTCCGACTGAAACTGGGGACTGCCCCGAGTTATACTGCATAGTAAGAAGCATCCTTGAAAAGAAGGTCCCTTGCGCGAAGGAGTCAACGTTATGCCCACTGCCAAGCCCAGCGTATCCATCGAATTCTGCATGCAGTGAAACTACAAACCGCGCGCGGTCAGTCTGGCCGACGCCATTGACAGGAAGTTCAAGGTTCGTCCCCGGCTGATTGAGGGGAAAGGCGGTGTCTTCGAGGTCGTGAGCCAGGGAAACCTCATCTTTAGCAAGAAAGCCACGGGGCGATTTCCCGAGAATGAGGAGATCTTGGAGCTGCTCTCGAAGTGAGAGGTCCGACGTGAGTCCCGGCTTGTACTCGTCGCGGCCATGACAGGGACAATCTTGACCAAGGCTTGTCCACCATCGGCGCCGGGGGTGCCCGGCGCATCTCGAGCGCCGAGGAGGGGGAAGACGGCGCCAGCCGGCCGGTTAAGGGGAGGTTTTCCTCCCCCGCGAGGAGTATAGGTTGATGAACGACTCCACCTGGCATGCGTTGCGGGTGCTCGAGTATGAGCGCATCCGTGAGATTGTGGGCTCCTATGCGACAACGGCGCTCGGCAAGGAGCTGGCCCGCACGATGACTCCACTGCGGGCTGCCGAGGCGATCCGAAAACGCCTGGCGCAGACGGAGGAAATGCGGACGCTCCTCGGGCGTTCGAGGCTGCCTCTCGCGGGGATTCACGACGTTGCCCGGGGTATTGATGATGCGATTGCTGCGGGGCGTCCGGGTGAGCCGGAGCTGCTATATCAAGTCGTCGAGCTTTCCAGGGCCGCGCTGAGCGTCCGCGAGACTCTCACCAGGAACCCTTCGGAGTTGCCTGGGCTGGCAGACATCGGCCTGGGGCTTGATGACTTGCCAGTCTTGCGTGAAAACATTCTGGCTTGCATTGACCCCAGAGGCGGCGTGTGTGATAGCGCGACCGAGAAGCTCTTGGGGCTCCGGCGTGATGCGGAGCAGCTTCGCACTTCGCTTCGTTTCCGCGCCACACGGATTCTCTCGGACTCGAAGCTCCGTCCTGCCTTTCAGTCGGAAGGCCTTACCTTCAAGAATGATCGTTATCTACTTCCTGTGAAGGTGGAATACCGCTCCTGGATTCGTGGCTCCATTCGTGACCGTTCGCAGAGCGGTTCGACTCTGTACGTCGAGCCGGAGGAGCTCACGCAGGAAGGTGACCGTCTACTCGATGTTCTCGAAGCTGAACGGGCCGAGGTAACTCGTGTCCTCTGGGAGTTGACCCGGCAGGTGATCGCGTCCAAGGAAACCTTGCAGGCGACGCAGGACCGCCTGGCGCTGGTCGATTTCGTTGCTGCCAAGGCCGCGTACGCCGGGGCTTTTGGGCTGGTAACTCCAGAGATCAACGAAACGGGTTGTCTGGATCTGCGGGAGGTACGGCATCCGTATCTGCTGTGGCTTGCGCGCGATCAGCGAAGAGACTTGAGGGACGTCGATCTGGAGGCTGCACGAGCACGTGTCGTGCCAATAGATTTGCGACTGGGCGAGAACTTCCAGATCCTGGTGATCACGGGACCCAACACGGGCGGAAAAACCGTGGTGTTGAAGACTGCCGGGCTCAGTGTGCTGATGGCCCTGAGTGGTCTGGCCATCGCGGCAGCGCCGGGTTCCAGGGTGCCCTGCTATCACGATGTTTTTGCCGATATTGGGGACGAGCAGTCGATCGAACAGAGCTTGAGTACGTTTTCATCTCACTTGAAGCACGTGATGGAGATCCTCGAGAAGGCCGATGACCGTTCCTTGATCCTTCTCGACGAGGTGGGCGCTGGAACGGATCCTCTGGAAGGGGCGGCACTCGGCCGCGCGCTCCTTGACAGGTTCCTAGCGAAGGGCTGGAACGCGGTGATCACGACGCACATCGGCAGCTTGAAGGAACTTGCATATTCGAGGGACGGGGTCGAGAACGCAGCGATGGAGTTTGACCCCCGAACCCTGCAGCCGACCTATCGGTTGCTCCTTGGCGTTCCAGGCAGCTCGAACGCCCTTCTTGTTGCCCGTCGAATCGGGCTCGACGGTGACATTCTCGAGGCTGCGGAGCGTGAAATGTCGCAGGTCGAGGAGCCCACCCGGGAGATTCTCGGCCGTATGGAAAAGTCTCGCAGGCGGGTTGAGAAGGAGCGGCGGAGAGCTGAACGTGTCCGACGCAGGGTGCAGGGGGAAGCCAAGGTTTATGGGGATCGCCTGCGGGAAATTGAGGCGCTGGAGGATGCTCTCGAGTCCGAGGCTCAACAGGTCATCGACGACTCCATACGGGGAGCGAAGGAGCAGCTTGCGGCGCTAGTAGCGCAGCTCAAGAGTGTCCCCAAGACACACAAGGCGGTCGTCGATACACTTGCCGCAGAGATCGACCGGCTCCTCGTGAGCACGCCGCTCGGGGCAAGAAGAGAGGCCTTCGCCCGCTCGCTCAAGAAAGAAGACGAGGTATACATCCCGAAGTTTCGTGACAGGGCGAAAGTCAAGAAGACGGACAAGGGTGGTCGCAAGTTGACGGTGCTGCTCAACGGGATTTTGATGGAGATTGGTTTTGATGACGTGTCGTGGATTGTCGGGCCTGCAGCTTACGGGACGGCGGGGAGTGAAGGACTAAAGTGATAAAGCATTACACCGGGCTCCTGCTCGTGGGGCTGTTGTCGTGGACAGACGCTGGATGGACTCAGGAAGGCGGCAAGGACGCGAACAAACGCGCCGCTCTGGACTCGCAGGCCGGAGTCGATCCGGAGCAGGCACCTGCGAACGAAATGTTGGTTCCACACGGCAAGAAGGCGGGCAGAGATTCCCCCCCGCTGGACGCCGAGCACATTTGGGTCAAGTTCAAGGGCGACTGGCTCGGGTTTGGCAACTGGGCCCTGTTTCTGTCCATCGGGACTTCGATGCTCATGGCCGTCGCCCTCGCTGCGCTGATCGCTTATCACCCCCGAAGCTATGGCAAGGCCGCCACGCTCGAGGAGGTGGAGCAGCCGAAGATCTTTCTCATGTACGCCCTCGTTGGAGCCGTCGTGGCCCAGACCGTGAAGGCGTTCCCGGACATGGCACTCGTTGTCTTTGCCATTGGCGGCCTCTTTCGCTTTCGAACGGACACCGGCCAGGCGCGCGACACGGGGCGCGTCATTCTTGTCACCTGCGTGGGCCTTTGCTGCGGCCTCGGGATATACCCCGTCGGGGCAGTGGCTGTGGCTTTTGCATGGATCTTGATTTACCTGCTCGAGGCGCGTGTGACCCACAAGGTGCTGGTCAAGGGCATTGAACCACCCATCCTTGCGCAGACGGCCGACGCCTACCGCGAGGTCCTCGTCGAAAACGGGTTTGTCATCATCAGTGAGAAGAAGAATGTGGTGAAGAAGCAGGCATCGTTCGTCTTTCGAGCCCCCGGGGAGTTCGACAGGGACGAGCTCGAGGGGCTATTCAAGGACATTCCGCCCAAGCTTCAGGGCGCGGTGGACTGGGAGTCGAGCTAACAACTCCTTGAACAAGTCATCGCGGTATTTCGCCTCGGCATAGCGTGCCGGGAGTTGTTGGACGCACCGTCAGAACGGTGCCCCGATCGTGAAGAGGAAGAGCCTTGTTTGGTCCTCGTCTTCTTTCTTCAGCGGTGCGCCAAGATAGAGGCCGATCGGCAGCGGCGACCCAAGAAAAGGGAAGTTGATGCGGATTCCGCCGCCCACTGCACAACGCATCTCGGAGAAGCTGAAGTCGCCGACTTCCCTCGAGACATTTCCGTAGTCCAGAAAGAAGACCCCACGGAGGATCTTCAGGAAAATCGGGAAGCTGTACTCGAGGTTCCCGTAGAGCATGCCATCGCCGCCGATGGGGTCGTTCCCCTCATGGGGGCCCAGGCCCCTGAAGCGAAAACCTCGGACGGTGTTGGCGCCCCCCAGGAAGAACCGCTCGAAGATGGGAATCGAGTCGTTTGAATCTTGCGGCTCAATCACACCGACCCGGTTCACGAGGGAGATTACATGGTGCATCGACGTGGTTCCGCTGCCCTGTGTGTAGAGCGACCAATAAAATTCATTCGAAAGCTCCAGTTTGTGGAAGTCAACCTCGCCGCCGAGCACGCCGCCACCGTACTCATATTCGATTCCACTCAAGGTGCCTTCGTAGTTACCCTCCAGGTATTCGAAGAGGCGCTTGTCGTACGACACGCCGGTGCTTGCGGCAACAATGGAGGTGAAACCCTCAGCGAGAAATGCATCGGTGGGGGCACTGCTCTCCACCCGGGAGATCTGGACCTCTTCGAGCCGGCTCCCGAGCGAAAAGACGAAGTCTCGGTCGAAATCGAAGGCATGAGACAGGCGAGGGTTGAAAGTGGCCCGGTCCTCGTCGTAATCGGGGCGCAGGATTGTCAGCTTGGAAGCCGACAGAGTCAGCGCGTTCCGGGTGTCGAACAGGTAGGGCTCGACAACCGTGAAACGATAGAGCGAGCGTCGCGTGCCGGGCTGTGCCTGAATGCTAAGAGTCTGGCCAGCTCCCGTAAACGACTCCTGTAGTTCGGTAAGCGAGAACGAATCGGGCAGGTCGGTGATGTCGAAGTTGCGCTTGATGATACTGAAATTACCGATCACTCCAAACCCGCTCGTGACGCCGAAACCGATGATGAGCCGTCCGCTTTGTTCCTCTTCAATCTTTACAACGACCGTCTTGTCGTTGGGGGAGGATCCGTTCTCGTAGGAGTAGTCCACGGATTTGAAAATCAGAAGGCGATTCAAGTTCGAGCGGCTCTTTGCCAGGACGGACCGATCGATCTTCTCTCCCGGGTAGAACTCGAGCTCCCGCCGAATGACGTTGTCCCTGGTTTTCTCATTTCCTTCGATCTTTATCTCCTCCACGTACACCTCGCTGGACTCGTCGATCTCAAGCTTCATGTGGACATCGTGCCCCGAGACGGAGACCTGCGGCTTCGCAGTTACCTTGGCGAAAATGTAGGCGCGGTCGCCGTAGTAATTCTTGATCTCCTGTTGATCCTTTTGGAGCACGTCAGCGTTGAACGGCTGGCCAGGGATGGCGCTGGTGAGGGCGAGGAGCGTCTGCTCGGAGAACACTGCATTTTTTGCGAATCGGTACCCGCGAAATGTGTACTGAGAGCCTTCTCGGATGCGAATAGTGACGGTCATGTGCTGCTTGGCAGCGTCCAGCGCAACATCGTACGCCTCCGCCTTGGCGTCAAAGTAACCGAAGCGGCGGTAGTAGTTCATGAGGTTGATGAGGTCATCCCCCAGGGCTTCGCTGCTGTAAAATCCAGGCCGCACGAGGCCCAAAAACCAGAAGTCCTTCTCGCGCGTCGTGAGGAGACTCAGCAACGTCCCCGAGCTGAAAGCCTTGTTGCCGACGAATCTGACCTCCCGAATGCGGACTCGCGTGCCTTCTTCAATCAGAAAAGTTACTCGAACCCCGAGGGCTGATTCACGAATCTCGGTGCTTACGTCAGCAAATAGGTGTCCCGCCTCGAGATACTTTTCGAGGACAAGCTCCCGGTCCCTCTGGAGGCTGGCTTCGCTGAAGAGGCCGCCTGGTTTGGTGTCGAGGTCTGGCTTGATCTTGCCTTCGCCAAGCGCTTTGCGGCCTTGAAGCTCGACGGACTGTACCAGGGGACGTTCCTCAACCACGAAGGTGACAGCCACTCCGTTCTCGATCTCGGTAACCTGTGGTGGATCCACCCTGCGGAACTTTTTCGTTGCGTAGAGGCCACCCGTTTCGAGACTTACCTTACGAGGGTCGTACGGCTCGCCGATGCGTATTTTCAGGCTTTCCAGTATCTTGGCTTCAGACTCCCGCTGCAGGCCCTGAATTGTGATCTGCCGGATCGTGCGGTCTCGGGGTTGCGAATCCTGCCCGATCGTGGCCCCCTGGCTCGCCAGAAGGAAGAGGGTGACGCCGAGCATGGAAAGTGGTTGATGTTTGTGCGCGGCTACGCCGCCTTTCCCTCTCTGAAATTGCATAAGGCGAACGGTGTAAGGGAGACTCCTGACCAAGTCAAGCCCGGGGGCGAAAACGTACCATTCATGGACGATGGAGCGATTCCCTGGATCCTGGCTCTTACCCGGGAATTCCCAGGAGCCTTCCTGTCGCAGAAAACTTGGGAGTTTGCTGGTTTCAACTGCAGTGGATGAGTCCAAGATCCGAGGCGGCATGCCCATTGCTCCTCTGCCTCTCATAAAGTGACGCCCCCAAGAACGTAGATCCCCCAAAAATCTCGCCGAGGCTTGCATGGAGTCCAAATTGATATCGATTGAAGAAGCAAACAGGATGCTGCCACTTCTGCGTCAGATCGTCGGCGACATCATGACAAACTGGGAGCGCATCATCTATCAGCGCACCGAGCTTGAGTGCCTGGAGAAGGGGATCGATTCCACAGATGGAATCACAGATCCTCCCTCGAGGGCAGACGCACTTCAGAACTTGAAGCAGGATCTCAACTCCCTGATTGATCGCATTAACAACTACATTCGAGAAGTGGAGGATTTGGGCTGCTTCGTCGAGGAGTTCAAGAGAGGAATTATCAACTTCCCCTCGCTTCACAACGGCAGGAAGGTCTTCCTGTGCTGGAAGCCAGACGAGCCCAATGTCTGCCACTGGCACGAACTCGACGAAAGCTTCAACGACAGAGTGCGGATCCGGGACGTGGGTGAGTTTCTTTACCACAAGCCCCGGGTCCAGGGCTGAGAGCCGACAAAGTACTGAGCACGCAGCCGGGCTACTCCGATGAGATCTGTTCGAGCACGTCGGCGGGAATGTCGAAGTCGCTGAAGACGTTCTGTACGTCCTCGTGGTCTTCAAGGTCGCTGAGAAGACTCAATGTCTGTTGGGCGCGCTCTCCCTCCAGTGGGACGGGCGCCTGGGGGAGATAAACGAGTTCGTTGCGAGAAAACAACGGCCGCTCGTCCTCCACGTCGCCCCACTTCTTGTCAGGCTTCTGGCGCTTCTTTTCGACCAATGCCTGAAGCGCAGAACGGACGCGGTCAAAGTCGTCAACCTTCGTGTAGACGATAAAGCCGCCTTCTTCCGCCTCGACGTTGTCCGCCCCGGCCTCAATGCTTGCTTCAAAGAGCTCCTCTTCAGTGAGGTCTGAGGAGGATATGCCAATGACGCCCTTGCGGTCAAACTTCCACACAACACTGTTGGTCTTTCCCAGCGACCCGCCCCGTTTCTCAAGCAGGTTGCGGATTTCGCCGCCTGTCTTGTTTCGATTCCCGGTCAAAGCCTCGATGATCAGCGAGACGCCCCCAGCCCCGATTCCCTCGTAGACCAGCTCCACGAGCTCTTCGCCCTGCAACTCACCAGTGCCCTTCTTGACCGCTCGCTCGATCGAGTCCTTCGGCATGGAGACCGCCCGAGCGCGATCGACAGCGTATCTTAGACGCAGATTGTCAGCAAGATTGCCGCCGCCGTTCCTGGCGGCGACCGTGATAAGCTTGGCAAACTTCGAGAAGACCTTGCCGCGCCGTGCATCGGCCGCGCCTTTCTTGTTCTTTATAGACTTCCAGTGTGAGTGGCCTGCCATGGTAGCTCGGCGGAGTGCGTGTGAGGCAATGGCTGCGGTAGCGAGATCCGTCAGGTGTTCCCGAGATTCAACGCGATATTTTCCTCAGGGGCTTGTGCTTCGCTATGTCCCTTGGCTTCGAAGCTCTTGGTGCTTTTGCGGAGCGATCCTTACTGTGACGGGCGGCAGGTCGAGCGTTTTTCTCCTGGATCCTCCGTGGCTTCTTTCCGCTCCTTGCATAGAATGCGCACATGTGCCGGAGATTACAACTTGGGCAATCGATCTCGTTCTCATCGGGGGGGCAAACCTCCACCGCATGGTTCAGGAGATAGTGGTGGAGCAGGAGAGATTGGGACGGGTCCAAGCTCTCGTGGAGGGTCTTTTCATTCTTGGGTCGGCTGTCCCCCTTGCCAAGGATCCCCAAGCGGTTGAGGACCACCTCCATGGAGTGGCTGAGAGGCAGAACGGGGTGTTCCCTTCGCGTTCTGATAAGGAACTCTGCAGTCGAAGTATCGAGGGTACGAAATCGCTTCAGATACTGGCGGATCTCGCCCAGGCTCTTCTCGGCGAGAAACTCGAGGCTGACGTCCTGCCGCTCGCGATGGAGCAACTCGAGCAGATCCTTGATAAACACAGATAGTTCGAGAGAGTTAGGACAGAGACCCAGCGCCTCCTGAATTTCCCGTATCGAACTGACTCGGACCTCATTCCAGTCCACGAAATCCTCCTTGAGCGCCCTGTAGCCTCGAAGGGCATGCTCTGCGCTCAGGACAACGTGAAGCTGGTGGAAAATGACGAGGTCCAGGAGCTTCTGGGGGTAATCGCGCTCACCGCCTTCGGTCTTGCGGAGGGAATTCCTGGGTGACCACTGCTTCCCAAAGGAAACGGCTTCTTCCACCAAGGTTTGGAGTTTGTCGTGAGCTTTCAATCGCCCTCCGGGATGACCTACCTAAGTATTTATATAAAATTAGGTTAGGATCTTTCTTGGCCCGCCTGAACGGGGCAAAGCGCCTGAGAATTGCGACAAAAGTATACAAAAAACGGATCACCATTGTAAACAGGCATTCCTGGAGCTTCCAGGAACTGGCGAAATGGCGCGGCCGCCAACCGCTCGAAGCGACAGCTGGGGGCTCCCGAGAGCCTGGCCCGGAGGCGCACGCATAGCGTGCGACCGGAGGGGCCCGGAGCACCTGCGTAGCACGTGACGGAGGGGCGCAGCCAGGCGGCCGGTGCGTAGAAGGTCTTCTTCTCAAGCCAGGAATATATCTTCCTACAGCAATTTATACCTCGCGCGCCCACACATGAGACATTCCGAATGGGCAGAGGAAGACCGTCTCAAGTCTGCTGCTCGTTTCTGCTGGTGGGGGAGGCGGACCCTCCCCCACGACGGCCGCGACACGCGTCCTCCCCCTCCTCGGCGCCTGATGGGCGCCGGGCGCCTCTGGCGCGAGCAGTCGCAACCTTTCGCAGGCTGCAAAAGGTCTCATCACTGCCCGCGTGCGGTATAATTTAGGTGTCATCTGTCACTTCAGGCAAGGGCGCAATCAAGGAATCCTGCCCGCCCCGGCCTGCCTCGTGATCGAGGACGGAACGCTGTTGAGCGAGGCGGGAGGAGTCGTTGCCCTTCACGAACGCTCGGCGTCGATGGGCGATGAGCTGGGCTGCAATGCTGATAGCAATCTCCTCGGGAGATCGCGCCCCGATATCGAGACCAATGGGAGCCTTGACTCGCCTCAAGACGTCGTCCGCAATGCCCTCGTTCCGCAGCGTGCGGAAGATCCGGGTGATCTTGGCTCTGCTGCCAATCAGCCCCACGAAGGAGGCTTGGGTTTTGACGGCCTTCGAGAGCACGAGCTGGTCGTGCTTGTGGCCCCTGGTCACAATCACCATGGAGACCGGGGCATTGACGGGGATTCTTTCGAAGGCCACCTCAAAGTTGCTTACGAGGATCTCGGTTGCGTCAGGGAAGTTGGCCTGGTTTGCAAACTGCTCCCGGTCGTCAACGATCGTGGTGTTGAACCCGACGCCGGCGAGTAGCGGCGTGAGCATCCGGGCAATATGGCCGGCCCCAAAGATGATCACAATGGGGTTTCCGACAGGCTCTATGAAGATCTCCACGACTCCACCACAGGCGAGCCCTTCCTCCTCGGCGGCTTGGGGCGTAAGCTTGAAACTTCGGCGGAGGGGCCGGTCGGTGTCCATCACCTCTCGAGCCAGCGCCCAGACCTCGGCCTCCGTGCAGCCGCCTCCTATCGTGCCAAAGGTGCTACCGTCGTCTCGGATTAGCATCTTGGCGGATTCCTTCCCCGGAGTTGAACCCCGGGATCCGATAACAGTTGCCAGGGCCCCTCTTTGCCCGGATTCCATGAGGCTCAGGATTTCCTTGTAGATCTTCATGGTTATACTTCGCGCGGCCATGATTGGGACAACCTGGCCAACGCTCACGGACCATCGGCGCCGGAGGAGCCCGGCGCTTGTCGAGCGCGGATGAGGGGGCGGACGCCGCCAGGCGGCCGGTGCGGGGAAAGCCTTCCCCTCTCCCGTGCGAGGAGTATAGGAGGTCACAGGCCCTGAACACAACTCCTACCGCGCCCTCCCCGGGGCAAGGGGGTCGAGAATTCAGTTATCGCTCCCTCAACAGGCCGATCTGCCGGGTCCATGCTATTCTTCCAGGCCAGCTTGGCCGTCGAGTTGGCGCTAAAAGCCCATGCATCCAAAGGAAAAGAGATCTCTGACGACCGAGACGGTCAAGTTGCCCGCGGTGGGTAATCTGCCGGTGTCGGCTTCGTCATCCTTTCTCAACGACGACTTGGCACTGATTTTTGGCACTTGCCTGCCGTATGCGGCGTTTGTCATGGACCCTGAGGAAGGCGTGGTGGTCGCAGCAAACTCAAAGTTCACGAGCTTCGTGCAGGCGGAGCTCGAGGATTTCGCCTCGCCTGGTCTCAAGTGGGAGAGCTTGATCGAGCCAGAGGACAGAGGAATCTTCCGAACCTGGGAGCGGGCACTCACAGCCGGCGCGCACGCTCAGTTCGAGATCCGTTTTCAGAACACTGACCCTCCGCTGATCCCCACACAGGTGAGCTTGACCGAAATCTACTGGCGCCAGAGGCGTTACCTCCTGGGATTTTTGCGGGAGACCTCCGAGGCCGAGCGCAAGGAAGAGGAGTGGAAGTACCAGTTGGAGCAGCAGAAACTTCGTGCATTCGAAGCGATCAAGTCCTCGCTACGCCTTTACCAGCTCAACGAGAAGATTCGAAGGACGCCCCAGCTTGCCAGAAAGCTTCTCCACACCGGAAGCGAGGAGGAGCTCTTTGAGCAGGCCGCCCAGGTGCTCACCTGGGAGGAAGGTCTGGGCTACCGCGGCGTAACTTTTTTTGTTCTCGAGGGCAGCGTTCTGAGAGTTGTCTATTCGACCCAGGACGACAGCACGAAGACTTTCTCGCTCACGGAGGAGAATCGGTTCTCGAAATTTGTGCGGAAAAGCCTCAAGCCGGGCGGAAGCTCCGAGCAGGGGATCTTGGTTCCGCTCGAAAGCCGCGGCAACCTGCTGGGCTTCTACGAAGTCCTTCCGCACACAAAGGAAAAGGTCCTCTTCGACGAGATTGGGATCGTCAACGAATGGCAACACGACGTCTTGTGCGATATTGGGGGGATTATCGCCCTCATCCTTGATAATTTGCGATTGAACCGCGACATCCGACGGCAGTCATTCATTGATCCGCTGACTCAGACCTACAACCGGCATTACTTCGTTTCGCGGCTCGCTTCCGAGGTGGAACGGGCCGTTCGATATGCTCGGCCCGTCAGCCTCTTGTTCTTAGATTTGGATTCGTTCAAGGAGATTAACGACGAGCATGGCCACCTTCAGGGGGATGAGGCCCTCCGGAGCGTGAGTGATCTATTTCGTAAGTCTCTTCGTGAACTCGACGTCATTTGTAGATATGGTGGGGATGAATTCGTAATCCTCCTGCCGGAAACGCCGCAACCCTTGGCGGAACTGGTAGCGGAGAAGCTGATCCGAGCTGTTAGCGAACACCGTGTTGCCAACCTGGATGCGCCCGGCGAATACCTGTCCCTGACCGTGAGTATGGGGCTTTGCACGCTCAAAGCAGGGATGAACGAAAAGGACATTCTCAAAGCTGCCGATGCGGCGCTCTACAGAGCCAAGACCCGAGGTCGGAACCGGCTGGAGATCATGGAGTAGCAGGGACTCAAATGTCAGTGCGCGGGTGATCTCTCGCTCCGAGGTGTCGTGTGCCAGAGGAGGCTTCTGGCACTGATCTGCTCCTGGGGTCTTGCTCCAAGAGGCCTGTTGCAACCGCTTCTCAGGAGTGGGCTGAGGACAAACCCAGGCATGTCCCGTTGTGAGAAGAGAGCTTCGTACAGTTCGAAGACTCGACCCGCAAGGGCTCAAGGGGGGCGGGCACGGTTATCCCCGACAGGCCAAGAATTTGAGCACTATCGGTCGTCGTAATCCCTGCCGTAGCCGTTGTCGTCGTCCTCGCCCTTTTCATCGTCTTCGTCTTCGTACTCTTCTTCCTCCTCATCCTCCTCGTCTTCGTCCTCGTCGAAATCCTCATCGAAATCCTCGTCGAAGTCTTCCTCGTCGAAGTCTTCCTCGTCCTTGTCGGTATCTTCAGCTTCGCCGGCATCCTTGTCGAAATCGGCGTCCACTGCCGCGTCGTCTTCAACAAGCTTCAAGTCATACTCGTCGCTGTCTTCAGAGTCGGGGCCACCGGCAGTGCGCGCAGCCTTGACACCGCTGTCCTCCTCCTCGGCATCGTCTGGGGAAGCCGCCCTTTGGGTTGGCTTCTTGGCCAAATTCTCGGGCTCCTCGTCAGTCTTGTTCGTCTTTCTTGAAGGTTTCTTTGCCATCTTGCTCTCTGCTTCCTTGGGTCTTACTCTCCCGGATCAGGGCCTCTATGCGTGAGGCCTTGTCATGAGAATTGTCGAAAACGAAATGGAGAACCGGAGTATTTCGCGTTTCGAGGCTCTTGCCGACCTCGCACTGGATAAATCCGCGGGCCTGCGTGAGGGCATGCTCCGCTTTTGAGCGATCCCCGGCTGACCCGAAGACAGAAACATAAACTTTCGCTTCTTTCAAGTCCTCAGTTGGTTTTACCTCAAGGATCGTGACAAGTCCGATTCGAGGATCACGCAACTCGCGTAATATGACGTTACTAATCAAGAACTTGATTCGGCTCGCGATTCGTTGAACGCGCCGTGAAGATTGTTCCTGTTTTTCACCCATCCTTACCAGGCTTCCTTGCACCCGAAGAGAAGATGCTCAGCGCCTCGAAAGGCCTGACCGCGGCAGATTTTCACACGATCCGATGTACACCTGAAGCTATAACTCTATAGCATTCGAGCCTTTTCAACGACTGTAAAGGCCTCGATAACGTCGCCCTCCTTGATATCGTCATAGTCAGAAATCTTGATTCCACACTCAAAGCCTTCCTTGACCTCTCGGGCGTCGTCCTTGAAGCGCTTGAGTGAGCTCAGCAAACCTGAGACGACGATTCGGCCGTCCCGAACGAGACGGACCTTGTCGTTGCGCCCGATGACGCCGTCGGTCACAACGCAGCCAGCGATGTTTCCGATCTTGGAAGCTTTGTAAATCTGACGAATTTCTGCGTGTCCCCGGATCTCCTCGTGCAACTGCGGGGAGAGGCGGGACTGCATGGCCGCCCGGATGTCATCAACGGCCTTGTAGATGATCTGGTAAACGTGGACTTCCACCTTCTTTTCGTCTGCCAGGTTTCTCGCTCGTTCATCGGCGGTGACATTGAAGCCGATGACCATTGCATGGGAGGCGTGGGCCAAGCCTATATCCGCCTGGCTGACCGCGCCCACCCCCTTGTGGAGGATCTTGACCTTGACTTCATTCGTCGAGAGGCTCTCAATCTCGCGGGAAAGAGCTTCGAGTGAGCCCCGGACATCCGTCTTGAGGATCACCCGGACTTCTTCGACCTTCTCTTTGCTCGTCAGAGTGCTAAGAATGTTCTCCTGAGTGATCAGTTGGCGGCCGGCCCGATCCAATTCACGTTGCCGACGCTCCCTTGTCTCCGCAATCGCGCGAGCCTGCTGAGTGTCCGCGAATACGTAGAACTTCTCTCCCGCTTCGGGCACGAGGCTGAGGCCAGTGACCTTTACGGGTGTTGAGGGGCCGGCTTCCTTCATGGGCTTGATACCATTCAACCACATCCCTTTGATGCGCCCGTGGGCAGGACCGCAGAGGACGTAGTCGCCGGTACGGAGCGTTCCTTCGCGGATGAGAAGCGTGGCAAGGACTCCACGGCTCGTGGAGGCTTCCGCCTCGAGTACGACCCCCAGCGCGGGCCGCTTCGGGTCTGCCTTCAGCGCCAGGATCTCGGAGGTCAAACTCAGGGTCTCCAGGAGGTTGTCGAGGCCCTGACCCGTGATCGCCGATACTTCCACAAACTCTGTCTCGCCACCCCATTCCACTGGAGTGAGGCCGAGCTTCATGAGCTGTTGTTTCGCTCGAAGGACATTGGCTGTCGGTTTGTCAACCTTGTTGATGGCAACAACGATGGGAACCTTGGCGGCCCGGGCGTGATTGAGGGCCTCCTCTGTTTGAGGCATGACGCCGTCATCCGCAGCGACGATCAGAACCGCGACGTCGGTGACATTGGCTCCTCGAGCCCGCATTTCGGTGAAGGCTTGGTGGCCGGGCGTATCGATGAATACCACATGAGCATTCCCACGGTCTACTCGATAGGCGCCGAGGTGTTGCGTAATTCCACCGGCCTCTTTTAGAGTGATGCTGGTTTCCCGAATCTTGTCAAGGAGAGACGTCTTGCCGTGGTCGACGTGTCCAAGGAAAGTCACCACAGGGGCCCTTGTCTTGAGCTCCTCCGGAGTCGATAGTGTCTCCTCGATCTTCTTGACAGCATCCTCGACATCAGCGGTTCGCTGTTTGAAGGTGACGTCGACACCTGACTCCACCGATACGATGGTGACTAGATCCTCATCGATAAACTGGTTAATGTGCACAGGGTGGTTGTGCCCCATCAAGTACTTCAAGATTGCGGAAGCCTTCAGCCCCATCAGGCGGGAGAGGTCTTTTACGGTGATGGGGAGAGCTACTTCAACCTTCTCAGGCCGCTGCATCACCGTTGTCCCGCCCGACGGTTGTCCGCCGTCCCGGGAGGACTTGGGGCGGTACGTCATCTTGCGCTTTCCAGCACCGAAGCGCGGACCGCTGTCGTAGATGTCGTCCTTGGAAGGGAAGAATCGCTTACGTGCCGCCGGAGCTTCCTCTGTCTTTTTTTCCCTGAGCCTTTTCTCGCGCTCGGCGGTTGTCTCAACGGGCCCGGCTGCAGCTGCGGCAGGCCGCTCGCCAGGACTTACCCGTCCACTTCGCGGGGCGTCGGGGCCAAATCGGTTCCCGCGATCTGTTTCGGGATGACCGGCAGGTCTGCCAGCTCGCTGGGTTGCGGCATCACGTCCGGCGGCCGTCGTGGGGCCGCCACTCATCCCGGGCGGCTTGGCCTTGGGCTTTTCGGCTGCAACCTTTTCCTTCGGCTTGACCTTGGGTTTGTAGCGGTCACGAAGAATTTGCGCCACGGTGTCCGAGAGGGTCGACATGTGGCTCGTGAAGACGTGCCCCTGCGTCTTGAGGAAGTCGATAAGCTCCTTGGAAGAGATTTCGAGCTCCTTGGCGAGGCTAAAGATTCGTACTGGCAAGAATGGGTCCTTCCTGTGATTCCGCTAAAAAATCCCGTGCGAGGCGGCTGAACCGGCTGGATCTCGCTTGCGGGCTCTCGCAAGAGGTATGCACTCACTGGAGCGGAGACCGGTCGAGCGAGCGCCTGGCATCAACAAGCTTTATTCTGATCTCTGGAGCGTCTTCTATCCAGTCCCATCCGGCTCAGAAACCTCCTCCGGAGCATCTGTGGGCTCCAACGTCTCAACTGATTCCAGGTCTTGCTGAACCTCCGTACGGCCGATCCGGGGAGATTCGGTATCTACAACGGCTTCTGCCACGCTGGTGTCGGCCCTGCTCTTCCGTTCACTCTCGAGAGCCGCCGCTGCTGCCTCGCGATCCGGGAAAACCGACTTTGCCGTGAGGGGCTGCCCCTCCTGCGGCACGTCGCCCTTGCGGAGCTTCTCAATTTCTGCATCGGAGACTGTGACGATGTCCAGGTCCCACTTGGTAAGCCTGGAGGCAAGCCGGACATTCTGTCCTCGCTTCCCGATGGCCAGCGACTGCTGGTCGGGTTTGACGTACACGACAGCTTTTCTTGCGGCGTAATCGAGATCGATGGAGGTGATCTCCGCTGGTTTGAGCGCGTACATGATGAGAACCTCAATCGATTCGTTCCACCGAACGATGTCGATCTTCTCTCCAAAGAGCTCGTCCACGATGTTCTTGATTCGGGACCCCCTCACGCCCACGCAGGCGCCAACGCAATCGACATTGTGATCGTAGGTCGTGACTGCGATCTTGGTCCTGTAGCCGGGTTCGCGCACGATCTCCATGATCTCAATGACCTTCTCGGCGATCTCGGGGACCTCGAGCTCGAAGAGCGCCTTGACGAGCAATGGACTTGTCCGTGACAGAATGATCTTGACCCAGCTGGCGTTCTTCTTGATCTCCTTGATGATCACCTTGATTCGCTCGCCAACCCGAAATTTCTCGCCAGGGGCCTGCTCGCTGCGGGGGAGGAGACATTCGATCTTTCCGAGATTGACAATCAGATTGGGGCCTTCCGCGCGCGCCACTGCGCCGGTCACAAGCTTGCCTGTCTTCTCCTCATACTCGCCGTAAACCTTGTCCCTTTCGGCTTCCCGAATTCTCTGAAAGAGAACCTGCTTCCCTGTCATTGCGGCCAGGCGCCCCAGGTCGACATGTTCAAGGACTTTCTCGCCATCAAGTACGGTCGACTCACCGGAGACGCGGTCGATCACGACCTTGAGGGTCTCCAGGTCGCCTAGTTTCTTCTTCACCGCAGAGAGAAGGGCTGCCTCCACTCCCTGGAAAATTATTTCCTTGTCGATATCTTTGTCGCGGTGGATAGTGTCCACCAGCCGAAGAATCTCGCCATTCATGGGTAGCAAAGGCCTTCCTGAGTTTCAAAGGGACGCGAGTCAGAGCGTATAAAAGGCCTCCTCCAACGACCGTCTTCAAGGGCCGATCCCTGGGGGTCGCTGACTTCAGACTGCGGAGGGTTGCCTTTCGAGCTTGCGGCCACGCCGGAGTTGTTCTCCGGCTTAGCCAGCAGAGCTTCGGATCAAGTAAGTTACATAGTAGTGGCCATTTAGTAAAGTGGAACTTTCAAAATGGCTGGGGCGTAGTAACGGGCTCAGGGTCCTGGTTTGAGCCTCATAGCCCCAAGAGTGCTGGTCGTGCTGGGGGCGACTCCACCTGCCTCGTCGACGAGCCTTTCCCGGAGGGCAAGCAAGTCCTCCCTGGTGTCGATGTCCGGAAGTTCTTCGAGTAGGAAGGTTTCCAGGCCCAGCTCGTCCGCCCGTTCGAGGGTGCGTACAAGCACCCGAGGGGTGCTCCATGGAATCCTCTGGAACAGTTGGCGCTGGGGTTGGCGAAGGCCGATCAAGTAGTACCCACCATCGCGGGCCGGGCCCAAAACCAGATCACGTCTCCGCAAGGCCCGTAATGCCTGCTCCAAGTGTTTGGGCTGCAGGAGGGGACAGTCCGAGCCGACGGCCAGGACTGTCCGTGCACCTTCTCGAAAGGCCCGATCGAAAGCAGTGGCGAGCCTTTTCCCCAGCGTGCCCCTGGGCTGAGGCACAAGACGGAAGCGTTTTCGGAGCTCCAGGGGTATTAGAGCGCGGATGCGGTTCGGCGAGGCTGTCCCGGGCTCGAAGTGGGCCTCGAGCGCCCAGTTCCTGGGTCCAGCCACAGTTGAAAGCGTGTCCGCAAGGAAAGCCCGATAGAGCCGGGCGGCATTCTGATAGCCAACGGTGAGGCCAAGACGGGTCTTGACCTTGCCCGCCCTGGGTTCCTTCAAGAAGACCAAGACTCGTATGCCATTCACCGCCGTTCTTGCGGCCCCTGGAGGCTGCCCACGGGTTGCTTTCGGGGGCAATTGCGGTTTTCTGGGCTTTTGGTTTGCTTGACTCATGGGGGGGCGAGTGCTAACATGCCAACTATTGTAATTGTTTTATTGTAAAGACTTTAGCTGGCTTTTCTGATATTCCAACCGCGGGCCACGTTCCCGCGGGCTCATTCAGCGTGGCGCCAGGGTGGGTGCCTTGAACTTGCCGTGATCCGGGGCAGAAAAGAGAAGAAAAGTAAGCCCCGGAAACTGTCGATTCATAGGGGGTCGCCTCCGAATCCTGCGACATATTTCGCGGCCCCTTTTGGGGGCTGCAAGCCTGGAAGCCGGCCCGGCGTAAAGGGATCCTTTTACCATGCAGTGCGAATCGTGCCAGAAGAACGCGGCCACCGTGCACTTGACCGACGTTTCAAATAACACGAAGCGTGAGATCCACCTCTGCGAGTCCTGCGCGAAGACTCAGGGGGTCACGATCAAGAGCTACCTGAACAAATCACCTTCGTATCCTGAGCTTCTGAATCAACTTGTGCACTCCCAGGCTGAGGGGGTGACTGCGGAAGAAAAGGATCTGGCGTGCCCCAAGTGCGGAATTACTTACCGGAAGTTCCGAAGCACCGGGAAGTTTGGATGTCCGAATGACTACATGGTCTTCAAGAAGGGGCTTCTTAGCCTCCTGGAGAAAATTCACGGCAAGGTGGAGCACAAGGGAAAGGTGCCCTTGAAGGCAACCGACCAGATTGCCAAGCAAAAGGAACTACGCTCCCTGAGAGCCGACCTCGAGAAGGCTGTGAGGGACGAAGCTTATGAGAAGGCCGCACGCCTCCGCGATAGAATTCATGCCCTTGAGGGGCGAGAGTCGGAGGCGTGATTCGAAGTTGGGCACGAAGGAACTCACCCATGGACTTAAACGATCTCCAGACAAGCGCAGGCGAGTGGTTGGGGGGCACCGGACCCGATTCGGACATTGTCATGAGCTCCCGAGTTCGCCTCGCCCGCAATCTCGCCGAGTTCCCTTTCCTGTCCCGAGCGACTCCCAAGGATCGGGGCCAGATTGAGCGTCGGATTCAAACCGAGCTCAAGCGAGCTCTTCCGGCTCCTGATCTTCGCTATTTCAGCCTGCCTCCGTTGCCGCCCGTTGATCGCCAGTTTCTTGTCGAACGGCACTTGATTAGCAGAGAACATGCCTATGGTAAGGGGCCGAGGGGCGTCTGCCTCGGAGGCGGCGAGACGATCAGCATCATGGTCAACGAGGAGGACCACTTGCGACTGCAGGCGCTCCGCTCGGGATTTCAACTCCGCTCGACCTGGGAGCAGGTGGACGACGTGGACTCTCGCCTTGAGAAAGTGCTCGACTTCGCGTTCTCACCGCAGTTCGGCTACCTCACGGTTTGCCCTACCAACGTAGGAACAGGCATGCGGGCATCCGTCATGCTTCACTTGCCCGCCCTGGTCATGTCGCAGCAAATCAACAAGGTTTTTCAGGCCGTCTCGAAAATTAACCTCGCCGTTCGAGGCCTTTATGGTGAAGGTACCCAGGCGTCGGGCGATTTCTACCAATTCTCGAACCAGCCGACATTGGGCAAGAGCGAACTGGAGATTATCGAGACGATCGAACGTGTGATCCCAAAGATCATCGAGTACGAGCGTACCGTGAGGGAACAGCTCGTTGAGCAGCGCCGCGAAGTGATCGAGGACAAGGTCTGGCGAGCCTATGGCATGCTGCAGACAGCCCGTACGATCAATAGCGAGGAGACCATGGATTTGCTCTCCGCGGTGCGTTTGGGGGTGAACCTGAAAATTATCAGGGACGTCGGGATTTCAACCGTGAACGAGCTGTTTATACTGACGCAGCCGGCGCATCTGCAGAAATTGGAGCGGTCCGAGTTGAACGGGCCAGAGCGTGATATCACCCGGGCGACCTACATTCGTAACAGGCTCGCCGCCCGGGGCCCGTCGAGTAATGGTGCGACGAAAGGGGAATCGAAGAGTTGACGACGGGGTTGAGGTCGCCCGACTGTCGTCCTTGGAGAAACCTCCCCAGTGGCAATTTGGTGAATACTTGTCAAAATATGTTCGACTCGTTGGATGTTCGAAGCGCCTGACTTGGTTCTGTGAGTCTTCTTCCAAGGAAAATAAATAGATGTTCGACCGCTTTACGGACCGGGCTCGCAAAGTGATGGCTCTTGCGCGGAAGGAAGCGCAACGGTTCAACCACGATTTCATAGGTACCGAGCACATCCTCCTGGGCTTGATTCAGGAGGGGAGTGGCGTGGCCGCCAATGTCCTGAAGAACCTTGGTGTCGAGGTTGAAAAGATTCGCCGGGAAATCGAGAAGAATGTCCAGTCGGGGCCTTCGATGGTCACGATGGGCCAACTCCCTTTTACTCCTCGCGCCAAGAAGGTCCTCGAGCTCTCGATGGAAGAGGCCAACGAACTCGGGCACAACTACATAGGCACCGAGCACATTCTCTTGGGACTTATTCGCGAAAATGACGGAGTCGCTGCGCAGGTGCTCCTCGATTTGAACTTGAAGCTTGAAGACGTACGCGCAGAGGTTCTTGAGCTTCTGGGAGCCGAGATGCAATCGGAGAGTAACTCCATTCCGCCGGCGGCAGGATCCTCGCAGCCCAAGAGTGCTCGGTCGAAGACCCCGGCACTCGATGCCTTCGGCCGGGACCTCACCGAACTGGCTCGCGAGGGCAAGCTTGACCCCGTGATTGGACGTCACGATGAGATCGAACGCGTCATCCAGATCTTGAGCCGCCGAACGAAGAACAATCCGGTTCTCCTGGGTGAGCCGGGTGTCGGTAAGACCGCTAGTGTTGAAGGCCTCGCGCAGGACGTCCTTAACGGCAATGTGCCGGAGATCCATCGTGACCGCCGCATTGTTGTGCTTGACCTGGCCATGATGGTGGCTGGCACGAAGTATCGGGGCCAGTTTGAGGAGCGAATCAAGGCGGTCATGACCGAGGTCCGCCGGGTCAAGAACGTGATCCTCTTCATCGACGAGCTACACACGCTTGTGGGAGCGGGAGGTGCCGAAGGTGCGATCGATGCCTCGAATGTCTTGAAGCCGGCCCTGAGCCGCGGCGAAGTTCAATGCATTGGCGCCACGACACTCGATGAATACCGCAAGTTCATCGAGAAAGATGGAGCCCTCGAGCGTCGCTTCCAGATCATCGTCGTCAACCCGCCTTCGAAGGCCGAGACGGTGGAGATTTTGAAAGGCCTCAGGGACAAGTACGAGGCTCACCACCGGGTCCAGATCACTGACGGCGCGATCGAGACGTCCGTCGAGCTTTCGACTCGTTACATATCCGGCCGCTTTCTTCCGGACAAGGCCATCGATGTCATCGACGAGGCTGGGTCCCGTGTCCGCATGCGTACCATGACCCGCCCTCCCGATCTGAAGGACCTTGAGCGTGAGATCGAGGAACTCAACAAGGAGAAGGAGGCGGCTGTCGCGCAGCAGGATTTTGAGCGTGCCGCAAACCTCCGGGACCAAGCCGACAAACTCAAGAAGAAGAAGGAGCAGATCAAGCGCGAGTGGCGGGAGCAGTCGAGCGAGTCGGGCGGGATCGTGGACGAGGAGGTCGTTGCCGAGACCGTCTCGAAGATGACAGGTATTCCGCTCACTCGGCTGGAGAAAGCCGAGTCCGAGCGCCTTCTCACCATGGAGGGGGAGCTTGAGAAGAGCGTTGTCTCGCAGCAGGCGGCCATTAGCTCGATTTGCCGAGCTGTCCGCCGTTCACGTTCTGGCTTGAAGGATCCCAAGCGGCCTGTTGGCTCGTTCATTTTCCTCGGTCCCACGGGCGTCGGGAAAACACTGGTTGCCAAGGCCCTCGCGAAGTTCATGTTTGGCGAGGAAGACGCTCTGATCCAAATCGACATGTCCGAGTACATGGAGAAGCACAATGTCTCCAGGCTCGTCGGTGCCCCGCCAGGCTATGTCGGGTTTGAGGAGGGCGGCCAACTGACGGAGAAGGTACGCCGCCGCCCTTATGCGGTGATCCTTTTCGACGAAATCGAGAAGGCTCACTCGGACGTATTCAACATGCTCCTCCAGATCATGGAGGAGGGAAAGCTTACGGACAGCTTCGGTCGTCATATTGATTTCCGCAACACGGTCTTGATCATGACTTCCAACATCGGGGCGAACATCATCAAGAACCAGGCGAGCCTGGGCTTCAAGCGTACCTCGAGTGACCGTAACTATCAGGAGATGAAAAAGGAGCTCTTGGATGAGGTTGAGAAGCACTTCAGGCCGGAGTTCTTGAATCGCCTCGATGAGGTGATTGTGTTCCAGAGCCTTCTCAAGGAAGACTTGCGCAAGATCATCGATATCGAAGTCAGGCACGTGCAGGAGCGTCTCAAGGGCATGGGGCTGGAGGTCTCGCTTTCGGATGAGGCTCGTGATCTTCTCATCGAGAAGGGCTACAACCCCGAGTTCGGCGCCCGCCCGCTGCGCCGGGCGATCGAGCAGTATATCGAGGATCCGCTGGCCGAGGAGATGCTTCGGGGCGCCTACGAAGGCAAGGCCTCGCTTCACATCGGCGTACGGGATGACCACCTCTACTTTGAAGCGGTCATCCGGGAGCCAGAGCCGGCCAACGAGCCCGTGCCCGCGGGTGTTGCTGGCGGAAGCTCCGATGACTCAAAGCCGGCGAGAAAGCCGAAAAAATAGGACGACTCACCTCGTTCGAATCAGCCGTCGCAAGGCCCCCGCAAGGTAAAATGAGCCTGTCACCACGATGGGCCACCCCCGGTCAAGTGCTCGAGAGAGGGCAGCCTCGCTCGAACACTCCACTGTTCCATGCCCCGCCAGTTCCAGAAGCGCCTCCGGAGGAACTGACCGTTTCGGATCGGCGAGTGTCCAGATCACATCCTCTGCGATCTTTGGTAGCTCCTGGAGGATTTCGGGTAGGTTTTTGCCGGCGGAAATCGAAAATACGAGAGTCCGGGGCCTTGGATAGGCAATTTCATCGAGTGTAAGGCGGAGCGCGCGGATTGATTCGGCGGTGTGGGCGGCGTCGAGCACAACCGGTGGATCTCCGTCGAAGCGCTCCACCCTCGCCGGCAAGACCAGCGGCGATAACGCAGCCAGAACCCTGTCTCGACTCGGCTTTCGGCCGAGGGTCGCCAAGATTTGTGCCTCGAGTGTCAAGGCCAAGCCGAGGTCGGTTCTCAAGGCCGGGCCCAAGATTGCACCGGAGGGAAGGCTCCCAAGCCCTTGAACTTGCAGTGTTCCCTGGCACGGTGAAGTCACAAGGCAATCGTTGAGCATCGAGACGGGAGCCTGTCGCATTTGCGCGGTCTCGAGGATGACATCGAGCGCGTCCTTCGGAAGGGGGCCGAGCAGGAGCGGCGTTCCAGGCTTTACGATGCCAGCTTTTTCCTTTGCTATCTTCGCGAGTGTATTCCCGAGCTGTTGCGTGTGCTCGAGACCGATGCTGGTTATGCAGGTGAATTGTGGCTCGAGGATGTTGGTCGCGTCGAGCCGCCCCCCAAGGCCAACCTCGAAGATAGCCCAATCTACCAAGTGGGCCTTGAAGCTGACCATGGCAAGGGCTGTCATGAGCTCGAAAAAGCTCGGGAAAGACGCCGGGCCCTCTGCCTGAAGCAGTTCAAGGATGGGCAGAATCTTGTTCGTCTGCTCCACGAGCACCTCATCCCTGGCGGGTTCGCCTCCCACCCGAATCCTCTCTCTGAGAGTCTCGACGTGGGGAGATGTGTAGGTTCCCACGAGCAGGCCCTCTGCCCTGAGGAGGGCATCGAGGATCAGAGTTGTCGAGCCCTTGCCCTTGGTGCCGGCGATATGAACCGACGGAAAGCTCCGGTGCGGCTCGCCAAGCGCGGCAGAGAAGCGCTTCATGCGGGTGAGCCCCAGCGAAGCCGCGTCGAATTTTGCCGGTGGCACGCGCTCGTAATTGGTGAAACTTGAGAGGAAGCTCTGGAATTCCTCAAAGTCGGCGAGCTTGTGGTCGGGGTGCATTTGGAGTTTCGAGAACCGCGAATTGTCGATTGCCGATTGCCGCTTGTCGAACGAAAAGATATATTCCCGATGTTCCATGGGCACGAAACTGATTGTCTCGGCAGGTGAACGCTCCGGCGACACGCACGCAGCCAACCTGGTCCGGGAGGTTATGCGGCGCCGCCCCGATGTGGAATTTGAAGGCTTTGGCGGAGAGCTCCTCTCTGGCGCTGGATGCAAGGTCCATGAGGACTTGGTCAGCGTGGCGTCGATGGGGTTCGGCTTCGTGACCCACCTTCGGCAGTACCTGCGCGTAATTCGGACGTTTGACAGACTCCTGTGCGAATCGAGGCCGGCGTGCGTTGTGCTTGTCGACTCGCCGGGCCTCAACTTTGCCCTGGCGCGCCTTGCCAAGTGGCGCCGCGTGCCCGTCGTGTACTACATATGTCCTCAGATTTGGGCCTGGGCGCCGTGGCGCCTGGCCAAGGTGATCCACTACACTGATTTGCTCCTCACGATCCTCCCCTTCGAGAAGAGCCTCTATGCGAATGAACGTGTTCCGGTCGTTTCAGTGGGGCACCCCGTGGGTGACTCGCTCGCCAGGGTATCTCCGCGCGGGGGCGAAGAGCTCAGGCGGCGTCTCCGAATCCGCCGATCCGACCGGGTCATCGCGATCCTTCCCGGAAGCCGTGAGCACGAGATCGTCGATCTCATGCCGCTCTTTCGCAAAATTATTGACCGGATGGAGCTCGACCCTCGCCGGCACCGACTGCTGATCAGCTCCTTCAAGGAGAAATTCAGAGCCGACGTGGAGGGGGCCCTGTTCGGTTGCCGAATACCACACGAGGTCCTCGCGGACGATTCGCGCGTGATCACACAGGCGAGTGATCTCGTCCTTGTGGCCTCGGGGACGGCGAGCCTGGAAGTCGCATTCTACGAGAAGCCCATGCTTGTCCTTTACCAGGCGAGCGCCCTGAAGCGCCTCTTCTTCGACTTCTTTTCTGTGACACCCTTCATCGCCATGCCCAATATTCTCGGTGCCTCGCTCAATGGAGGCGAGCCCGTGGTGCTCGAACGCCTGTGTCACGGGGACGAAGCCGAGGACCTTGCCCGGATCGCCCGATCTCTCCTCACCGCGGGAGAGGAGAGATCACGGAGCATCGCGAAGCTCAAGCTTCTGAAGGAACAGGGGATCGCTCCTGGAGCCTCGGCCCGGGCGGCGGAGGCCTTGCTGGAGTTCCTCGCAAGAGACGGGCTATAATCCCTCCATGCGTTTTGGAATGCGACCGAGATCCAGCTCCCCGCGAGGGATGTCCCGATCCTCCAGGGTGCAGCTTTCAGTTTGCATTCTCCTGCTCGTCGCCTTGAGTGTGCTTTCGTGGCGGCTTGAAAAGATGAGCGATCGGCCCAGAGCTCCTGAGGGCCGCGAGGGCTATACGCCGCCTCTCTTCGGAAGTTCCATCGATCCCTGGAAAGAAACCGTTCCGTCGGTCACGGACCCGGACCTTCAGGGCTCGGGGGAGTCAGCAGGCCAAAAGCCGGCGGAGCCTTTCGTGGAGCGTCCTGACCTGCTCGCCCTTGCCTCGAGAAAGGACCGCACTCTGGAGGTTGAGGAGCAGACCTTGATCCATCTCCTCCACAAGGCCCGAACCGAGAAAGACAGACTCCTCGCGGGGGAGGAAGACCTCCCCCGCAGCGGCCGCCAGGCGGCATCCTCCCCCTCCCCGGCGCTCGATAAGCGCCGGGCGCCTCCGGCCCCGATGGTGCGTGAGCCTTGGTCAAGATGTCCCAATCATGGCCTCGCGGAGTGCGAAGATTGCGGGAAGTCGTTCGCGTTTCTCTCTCCGGCACTGAGCCTTGAGCGGAATGATCGAGTCTTTCAGGAGCTTCTGGACCACCCCGAGAAATATCGCGGCAAGCTCGTCGAGATCAAGGGGAACGTGGTGGGTGAAGGCCGAATTTACCCCTTGCGATTGATAGGTCTCGACACACCCAACTCAAGTGGCCTCGACCGAGCGTTTCAGTCCTACTGTCTTGACACGCAGGGCAAGTTTTACCTTGTGGCGACGGCCCACAAGCGGCGGGAGCTTGAGCACATGGACGGCGTCACGCTTCGTGCCTACTTCGCTCAGCTGTACACGGGTGATGTGCTGGTTCAAGGACAGATTCGGAAGGGGACGATCCCCTTCCTTGTCGGGTACGACTACGAGGCTCTCGAGCCGCCCGTGAGAGCCGTTCCCTCTGTGCTCCTCCTTCCGTTGGCAGCGGCGCTCGGCGTCGTGGCCTTCATCCTGGTCGTTATTTCTCGACAGCGGTCACGGCGCGATTTTGACTCCAGACGAGTTGCGGCCAAGCAATCAAGGCTCTCAGGTCCAGGTGCCTTGCCAAATACTCGAGGAGCCACGAGTTGAGGCTTTGCCGTTTCCGAGTGCCTGTCAAGGAGGGTGCCTACCCGATCTGGATTGGCGCTGGCGCTCGAGAAAAGATCCCCGAGGCCCTGCGCTCACTGAAGGATCCGCCGCCGCATGTCCATGTCGTGACGGATGTTGACGTGGCGAGGCACCACGCGCGAGGACTCCTTCGAATCCTCGCGCGTGGGGGCTTCAGGTCATCGTTAACCACCGTTCCCCCGGGCGAAAAGTCCAAATCAGCACGGGAATTGACGCGTGTCTGGAGAGAGGCCGTCCGCGCCGGCTGCGACCGGCGCTCTGCGATTCTGGCCCTGGGCGGCGGTGTGGTTGGGGACCTCGCCGGATTCGCTGCTGCAAGCCTCCTCCGTGGAATCCCATTCCTGCAGGTTCCCACGACCCTTCTTTCCATGGTGGACGCCTCCGTTGGAGGGAAAACTGGCATCAACTTGCCGGAAGGGAAGAACCTTGTGGGCGCGTTTCATCAACCCATGGCGGTCGTCATGGACCTCGAGTATCTGCGAACGCTACCTCCCCGTGAATTGCGTGCAGGCTGGGCCGAAGTTTTGAAGACGGCTGTGATCCAAGATCCGGCTTTCGTTCGTCAGCTCGAGCGAGATCGCAGTCGCATCCTCGCCGGAGACGCGTTGCTCGTGGCCAGAGCGGTGGAGCGTACGGCGCGGATCAAGGCTGCAATCGTTGGGGCTGATGAGAGAGAGTCTGGCTTGCGAATGGTCCTCAATTTTGGCCATACGCTGGCTCACGCGATTGAGGCCGCGCAGCGCTATGGCGGACTACTCCATGGCGAGGCGGTTGCGGTCGGGATGGTCTTCGCGGCCCGTCTGGGCGAGGCCCTGGGGCATACAGCCCCGGGCGTTGCAGCGCGGCTGGCGGAGCTCATCCGCTCCTATGGCTTGCCCGCCTCCACGCGGGGCCTCTCGGTGCGCAAGCTCCTGGAGAACATGGAGCGGGACAAGAAGCGGGGCTCAAAGGGAATTCGTTGGGTGTTCCTGGAGAGTTTCGGACATGCGACATTTATTGACTCCGTACCCAGGGAGAGTGTCGAGACGGAGTTGGCATCGTTTCTAAAGACTCGGAAGTGAAGGACATGAAAGCATCACAAGATCGAATTGTACTCATGGGTCTCCTATCTGTCGGCCTCTTTGCATGCGATAGCTCCACGGAGCCGACGGGCTCCGTCACGCCCCCTGTGCACCCCGCGATGGAGGGCTCTGTGGGGCGAAAATCGTTGGGGGTTCCCCACTCCGGCAGGCCTTCCGGTGAGCTGCCTCCTGATCACCCACCGATCCAGCCCGGCGCTCGGACGTCGATACCGGGTGGTGCTTCCAGCTCGGGAACGACGGGTGGCGTTTCAAGCGCAAGAGCAGCTGGGGGCGCGGTCGAGGCACCGCCGGGAACGCTCGGGGTTGAGCGGCGGCTTGCCGCGGCAGGGCTTGTGTGCAAGCTGCCGCAGGGTTGGCTCGAGGAGCCGCCGTCGAACTCCATGCGGCTGGGGCAGGCCCGCCTCTCCCGAGTTGCCACGGATGCCGAGGACGGAGAAATCTCGATAAGCCAGGCCGTGGGCTCTGTCGAGGCCAACGTGAATCGTTGGAGCGAACAGTTTGTAGAAAAGCCAACTCCGACACTGACCGATCGGAAAGTCGGAGACATCAAGATTGTCCTCGTCGAGATGGAAGGCACGTTTACTTCGGGCGGCCCCATGATGAAAGCCGTGGGGGGGCCGAAGCCCGGGACCAAGCTCATTGGATTGATCGTGATCGTGCCTGGCAGCCAGCAAACGTTTTTCTTCAAGGCCTGGGGACCCAAAGTCACGATGGAGCATTGGAAGCCTAGCTTTGACGAGCTTGTCAGCTCGTTTGGCAAGGCCTGATGGAAGTTGTAAGACCCTGTTCCAGTGAGCCACCGGAGAGAAACGAGCCATCAATGGAGCTGGATATCCAAAGACTGATTGGGGAGCGAGCCAAGGAAAACGTGGACTTGCACGCCGCGCACGTGAACCCGCAGTTCGCGAAGGTTCTCCGCACGATCGGTTTTGACAAGAGCTGGATTCGAGGCCAGGGGCCTTACCTCTACGACACCGACGGCCGTGAGTATCTCGACATGCTTTCGGGGTACGGCATGTTCAACGTTGGCCGCAACCACCCGAAGGTGAAGAAGATTCTTTCCGACTTCCTGGCGATGGACCATGCCTCGCTCGTGCAAATGGAGGCGCCGATTACCTCGGGGCTCCTGGCCGAGGAGCTCAAGAAGCGAGTGCCTTCGAGTCTCGACACGGTCTACTTCACGAACTCCGGCACGGAGTCAAACGAGACAGCGATCAAGTTTGCTCACTGCGCGACGAGGAGACCGAGGATTGTCTATTGTCATCATGCGTTTCATGGGCTCACGAACGGATCACTCTCGATCAACGGCGAGGAGTTTTTTCGTTCCGGCTTCTCGCCGCTTCTGCCTGATTGCACGCCCATTGCGCTCGGCGACCTGGCTGCCCTGAATGCGGAGCTTTCAAGGGGTGATGTGGCCGGCTTCGTCCTCGAGCCGATTCAGGGGAAAGGTGTCCACGTCGCCTCCGACGAGTTTCTTCGCGGCGCTGCCGAGTGCTGCCGCAAGCACGGCACGCTCTTCATCCTCGACGAGGTCCAGACCGGTTTTGGCCGAACCGGCAAGCTCTTCGCGATGGAGCATTCCGGTGTTGTGCCAGACGTCCTACTCCTGTCGAAGGCTCTCTCCGGCGGGTACGTGCCGGTGGGAGCCGTCATGACTCGTCGCGAAGTGTTCCTCAAGGTCTTCACGAGCATGGAACGTTGTGTCGTGCACTCCTCGACCTTTGGCCAGGGGGCCTTCGCCATGGTGGCCGGTCTCGCTGCGTTGAGCGTTCTCGACGAGGAGAAGCTTGTCGAGAACGCTCAACGCATGGGTGGATTGCTTTTCAGCGGGCTTGAGCAGCTGAAGGAGAGGTTCGAGCTGATTCAGGAGGTTCGAGGCAAGGGCCTCATGATTGGGATCGAGTTCGGCAGGCCGAAGTCGTTTACTCTGCGCATGGGCTGGGACCTCGCGCACAAGATGTCGAGCAGTCTCTTTGGGCAAGCCATCGTAATCCCGCTTCTGGCGGACCATGCCATTGTGACGCAGGTGAGTGGCCACGGCATCGACGTGGTGAAGTTGATCCCCCCTCTCGTGATCACGGAGAGGGACGTTGATCGATTCCTGACGGCCTTTGAGCAGGTGGTGGAGAAGGCTCATCACTTTCCCGGTCCGGTCTGGGAGGTTACGTCGAGGCTCGCAAAGTTCGCCCTCAAGCGGTGATCGCGGCGTGGCCGGTCAAGCTGCCAAGGGATCCTGGGGTCCCCGTCCGGTCAAGAAATGCTGTGCCCCCCGGCAAGGCCTCCGAGCGGGAACGGTTCCAGGAATGACTTCCGACCAACGCAAGCAGGGCTGGCGGGCACGGAGACGGAATCATCAACTTGAGCCATCGCACTGTCCATGCGGCATGTGTCGTGCCGCCAGTCCCGGCCACCCGGACATTCGCTGATCTCCAAGGAATGGAGATCAGCGGGGTTGGAGGGCGTGCCCAGTCCAGGGCAGCCCCCATGCGACGGGCTGCCCGTCCGAGGGCCGTCTTGCCGACACTCTTGACGGGGACGGGGTACAATCCTTGAACGCATGCGGATCTCGATTCCCATTGACGTTTGGGACCCTGGTCGTGGCGGGGCGGAGCGATACCTCGATCGACTTTCCCGAGAGCTCAAGGCGCGGGGTCACGAGATCGTCATCCTCTGCCAGCGTGTGTTGAGCGGAGCTGGGGCCGGGGATTCTCCGCGAATAGAGGTTCTTGACGTGCCGTGGTTTCCCCGTTGGTTGCGGGAGCTACGCTTTGCCAGGGCTGCTGTCAGGGCGCATCGGAGCTCCGGGCGGGAAATTCTTTTCCAGGTTCGGCATGCGCTGGAAGCTGACGTCTACCAGCCGCACGGCGGATCTTACCTGGCCTCGCGAGATGCCCAGGGCAGGGCGCTTTCCACGGGTCGTCGGCTCCTGCGGGATGCTGCGGCCTTCTTGCGTCCGTCGCACCATGTCCTGCGTGGGCTCGATCATGCCGTTTTTGATCGCTCACCCCATGTGACCACCCTGAGCGTCTCGGCCAAGGTGGAAGAGGACTACCGGAGAGTCTATCCGGCTCGCCACTTTCGCTTCGAGCGACTCCATAACCCTGTAGACAGCGAGGCCTTTCATGACCGAGACCGTGCCGAATGCCGGGCTCGCCTCCTTGCGCGATTTCAAATACCTTCGAACCAACGAATCGCCCTCTTCGCGGCCCACCACTTTCGTCCCAAGGGCCTCCAGTTTGCAATCCGGGCCTTGCGGCAGGCCACTGGCTGGGATCTTGTCGTCCTGGGGCGTGATGAGGTCCGTCCCTTTGAGCGTCTTGCCCGTCGCCTGCGAGTGGAGCGTCGGACGCATTTTGCCGGTGTCGTGAAAGATATCCGATCTTTTCACGCCGGCTCCGACGCGTTTCTCCTTCCGACCCTTTACGATCCGTGCTCCTTGAGTGTCCTCGAGGCCCTCGCCTGCGGAACCCCCGCCGTCACGACGTTCCTGAATGGGGCCTCGGACTCGCTTGTTGCTGGCAGCTCGGGATTCGCCCTCGAAAATCCGGCGGATGACGCCGCAATCGCTCGATCTCTGAAAACAATTGACGACCGTTGGGAAGAGATGCACGCCGGTGCACGTGCCGCCGCGCTCCAGCTGGGATGGAAAGATCACGTGGATCGGTTGGAAATGGTCCTGTGCCAGATTGGTCGGAGAACATAGAATCCCGGGCTTGGTAAACTCGAGCAACACCCATCCAGAGAGGAGTTCATAGTCATGAAGCAGCGCCCACCCGAAAAGCTCGTCGTCGCCCTCCGGGCAAAGAGTCCGCAAGAGGCCGAGATCGTTCGATCTGTCCTGGAGAACGAGGAGATCTTCGTCATCGTTCCCGACAAGAATACGCCTCTCCCCATCGACCTGAGCCCCCTCGACGGTGAGTACTCCCTCCTGGGCTGCGATGTGCTCGTCCGCCCGGGAGATTTGAAGAAAGCCCAGCGAGTTATCCAGGAGGCCCGAGAAGCCGGGGAGCTCGAGGACGATGACGACGATGACGAGGTTGAAAACGAAGACAACTTCAATGACGACTGAAGACTGACTCGCCCCGAGGGGGATGGAGTCACTTGCCCTCGCGAAGCAGAGACTCCATCAAATAGCCTTCAGCCGTTTTCTTGGGACCAGGAACCCCGGACATTGCTCGATAGTCCGCTCGGAGCCTGCGCCGGCAGTAAGAGTTGTAAATCTGCTCGGCGCTCGGATCGCCCAGAAGCGGCGCGTGCACTCGGTCCGTGAGGACCTCCTTGACCTGTGACGGTGTGATCACGTGCACGTTGTGATCCTTCATGTAAGCTCGAAGCTTCTCAAGCTCTTCGTAAGAAAGCGCGAAGAGGAACTCCTGGAACGCCTCTTTCTCATCTGAAGTTGCATGGTCGCGAATGAAGTAATTCACAAAGCGCGACTCGCACTCCTCCTTGATAAGGTTGAAAAGCTCGGTGACGCCCATGAGCGTGCCGTACATGGCCCGGACCTTGCCTCGAGCTTTCCAGGCGCTCAAGAGGACAGGGGGGAACTCTCCAACGGGCACCTGAAGCCGATTACTCCACATCCTGAGCAGCTCTTGTGCAGCAAGACGTTTGAGGTCGAGAGGGTTGTGCGGATTGGAGATTGCGGCGGTGAGAAGCTCCTCGGCTAGCTTGGAGAAGATCGTATCGCTGATCGTTTCCTTCACCTGCTGCGCCGCAGAGCTTGCACGATCTCCGGCATTCTCAAGCGCATAACCGAGCGCCTTCAAAAAGTTTAACTTGGCGAGGATAAAGGCTCGTCCAAGGATGGCTCTCGTCGGCATTTCGAATTCGATGTTGCCGTTGTCGCTTTGGCACAGGGCTTCGATGAGAGATTTTGCGTTCCTTACCCGGTTCCCCAGGCGTTGATTCTCGAGCACGTTGGGGCAGGCCTCGATGGATTCCGCGACTGGGGGCAGACTTCGCATCGCCTGCTGGAAGACCTCCTTGATTTCCTCAGCCGCCCCCGGATCCAGCTCGGGCAGAATCCGAAGGGCCTCCATCAGGCGGCGAGCTTCCAGTGGCGGGAAGCACTTCCATAGTGAGCCATACTCCTGTGGGTCAGGCACTTGGCCGAACGGCATTCGCGGTCTCCGTGGTCGAGATCAATAGCTAAGTTACTGATTGTCTGGCCTCTGCGCGCCCGTGTAAAAGAAAAACAAGGGCCAGGCAGACCCAGCTCGCAAGGAAGGCCGCACCGCCCACCGGCGTCACCACTCCAAGTTCCTTCACTCCGGTAAAGGCGAGAACGTAAAGGCTACCACTGAAAAGAACGATGCCCACGAGGAGTAGCCCCAAGCCCACCCGGAAGAGCTTCGTTTGGGCTATTTCGCGTGCCTCCAGTGAGCCAACTGCCACCATGGCCAGGGCATGATACTGGTGATAGTTCACTCCCGTTTCGAAGATTGCGAACATCTCCGCGTTCAGCCGTGCCTTGAGGAAATGGGCGCCGAATGCCCCCAGAAGGACGCTCAAGAATGCCAGAACACACCCGACCCATGCCCAGAAATACTTTTGCATTCAGCCTCCGACTCCTTCAGGCGCCGATCACCTCGCCGGCCCAGTCGGCGGCGGCTTCCATGATCGCCTCCGACAGGGTTGGATGGGCGTGAACTGCGCCGTGAATGTCGTGCACTGTCATTTCGGTCGCTTTGGCGAGCGAAAGTTCGTTGATCAGCTCTGTGGCCTCCGCGCCGATGATGTGGGCGCCCAGGATCTCTCCATGCTTTCTGTCAGCCACAATCTTTACAAAACCCTCTCCGTCTCCCACGGCCACGCTCTTGCCGTTTGCCCCGAAGGGAAACTTTCCAATCTTCACGTCGTGGCCCTTGTCCACGGCTTCCTTCTCGGTGAGGCCAACTGTCCCGATTTGAGGATGGCAGTATACGCAGGCGGGGATGCTCGAGTAGTCGAGCGGTCGAGGGTCGTGCCCTGCCATGTGCTCCGCAGCGTGTAGCCCTTCCGCGCTTGCCACATGGGCCAGTGCCGGCGGTCCGGCGACGTCGCCAATCGCATAGACGCTTTGGATGCTGGTGCGTAGATGTTCGTCGACCCTGATCACATTCCTCTCGAGCGCGACGCCGATCTCCTCCAGTCCGAGGTTTTCAACGTTGGCCTGGACTCCCGTCGCAACCAGTGTGATCTCGGAGTCCACCGTCTCCTCCTTGCCAGCCTTCTCGAAGACCGTACGCGTCCCATCCTTGGTGGCCTTGACGCTCTTCACCTTGCTGGAGGTATGTGACTCGATTCCCCGCTTCTTGAACGATCGGGTCAGCTGCGAGCAGACGTCCAGGTCTCCGGCGGGAAAGAGGCGATCGAGATATTCAATGATCGTTACCCGAGTTCCAAGGACGCTGTAGAAGTAAGCGAACTCGAGCCCAATCGCGCCAGCCCCGATGACCGTGAGAGACTTGGGCTGACTGGGCAGAACCATCGCCTCCCTGTAGTTGATCACCTGTTTGCCGTCGTAGGCAACTCCTGGTAGCGTTGCGGCACGAGCGCCTGTCGCCAGAATGGATCGCTTGGTTGAGACCTCGGACGTCTTCCCGTCCGCGGCCTTCACTTGAATGCGGTTGGGGGTCAGGTAGCGTGCTTCGCCGAAGATCACGGTGATCTTGTGCTTTTTCACGAGCAGCCCGACGCCCTTCGACAGCTTTTCCGAGGCCTCGCGGCTTCTCGACACGACCCTCGGCCAGTCGACGCTGACATTGCCTGTCTTGAATCCGCGGTTGGACGCGTCCTTCAAAATCTCGAATTCTTCCGCGACCTTCAGGAGTGCCTTGGTGGGGATGCAGCACCAGTTCAGGCAAATCCCTCCCAGACGGTCACGTTCAATAATTGCGGTCTTCATCCCGAGTTGGGAGGCTCGGATCGCGGCTACATAGCCCCCGGGGCCAGCGCCGATTACCGTCAAGTCAAAAGATTCCATGAGTGAGTTTGCTCAACTTCTTGGGGGTAATTGGGCGCTCCAGCAACGAGCTGCCCGGGAGGCTATAGCGCGAGTGACACTGGGCTCTCGAGGATCTGCCTCATGTCCCTCATGAACTGTGCCGCCAGCGCGCCATCGACCACTCGATGGTCGCTTGAGAGAGTCAGGCTCATCCGGTGGCCAGGCACAATGGTTCCGCTCTCGACCACGGGCACCTCTTCGATGGCGCTCACGGCGAGGATGCAGGCTTCGGGCGGATTGATGATAGCTGTGAAATGCTTGACGCCAAACATGCCAAGATTCGAGACGGTGAAAGTGCCGCCCTTGTAGTCATCGGGTGTCAAGCGCTTGGCTCTGGCTTTCTCTGCGAGGTCCTTGATCTCCTGCGAGATCATTCCCAGGCTCTTGAGCTGGCACGCACGGACCACTGGGGTGATGAGCCCGTCAGGAAGGGCCACGGCCACGCCGATGTCAATCGACTTGTAGTAGCGAATGAAGTCGCCTTGCCAGGAGGCGTTGATCAATGGGTGACGAGCAAGACAGAGCGCCACGGCCTTTATGACCAAGTCGTTGTAGGTCACATTGACGCCAGAGATCTTGTTCAGCTGGTCTCGTGCGCGGATCGATGACTTCATATCCACCTCGACCGTGACGTAGAAGTGGGGGGCCTGGATCTTGGACTCGACCAGCCGAGCGCCGATAATGCGGCGCATCGAAGACACGGGCACATCCTCGTACGCCTTGTCGGGCAGGGTGGAAAGCGAGGGCGCACGGTAGGGCGCGCCCTCCTGTCTCTTCGCTACCGGGGCATCTGTGACGGCGATGGCACGAGCGGCCGGGGTTGCCTTGCTATTCACTTGTATCACGTCGCGTTTCACTATCCTGCCAGCGGGGCCGCTGCCCGGGATCACCGAGAGATCGAGGCCGAGTTCCGCAGCCATTCGGGCTGCAAGCGGGGAAGCAAGGATCCGCCCCTGCACTCGGGCGCCAGGACTTGCAGCCTGCGGTACTTCGGGAGGAGACCGTACGGCTGTTACCGCAGCCCTGGATGGCGCAACTGGCGGTGGCTTGTCAGGTGCCGCGTGGGCCAAGCCGCCTGCTGGTTTACTCGCGGCGTTCTGGGTCCCGGAAATTGCCTCGGAGAAGTCCTCGCTGAGAGTCTCGGTGAAGATGGCGATGAGTGTCCCCACTGAGGCCGAGCTGCCCGCCGGGATGAAGATCTTTCGAAGGTAACCCGGGTCGACGGCTTCCATTTCCATGTTGGCCTTGTCGCTTTCGATCTCGGCGATGACCTCTCCCGCCCGGACCTTGTCGCCCTCCGATTTCTTCCACGTCAGAATCTTTCCCTCGCTCATCGTGTCGGAGAGCTTCGGCATCTCGATCTTGATGACCACGCTAAAACTCCTCAGTCTGAAGGCCTAGACGTACAGGACCTTTTTTACCGCCTCGATAACCCGACCGACGTTCGGGAGCACAGCGCTCTCGAGCGAGTGCGCATACGGCATGGGCACATCGTGAGACGTCACTCGCTCCACCGGAGCGTCGAGGTCGTCGAAACAGCGGTTGTAGATCCGTTCACTGATCTCGCTGCCGACACCGCAGAATTTGAAGTTCTCCTCCACGATCACCACACGGTTTGTCTTGCGGACGGAATCAAAGATCAGTTCCTCATCGAGTGGCTTGATCGTCCGCGGATCGACGACCTCCGCTTGAATGCCCATCTTGGCGAGTTCTTCTGCCGCAGGCAGGGCGAGCTGCCCTACCAGCTTGGACCATGCGATGATCGTGACGTCGGTACCTGGGCGCTTTACTTCACCGACGCCAAGGGGGATGGTGTACTCCCCGTCGGGAACATCGCCTTGTTGACCGTAGGTCATCTCGCTCTCGAGAAAGATGACGGGGTCATCATCACGGATCGCGGTCTTCAGGAGGCCTTTTGCGTCCTTCGCGTCGGAGTAGGTCACAACTTTGAGTCCCGGAACCTGCGCATAGAATGACTCGAAGCTCTGCGAGTGCTGCGCTGCCAGCATGTGCGCGGCGCCGTTGGGGCCACGAAAAACGATCGGGATGCAGAACTGGCCGCCGGACATGAGGTGCATCTTCGCGGCGTTGTTGACGATCTGATCAATGGCCTGCAGTGCAAAGTTGAACGTCATCATCTCAATGATCGGGCGCAAACCCGTCATCGCCGCTCCGATGCCCAAGCCTGCAAATCCGCCTTCGGTGATGGGCGTATCATAGACTCTCTGCGGTCCGAACTGGGCCAACATGCCCTTGGAAACCTTGTAAGCGCCGTTGTAGGCCCCAACTTCCTCGCCCATGAGGAAGACCATGGGGTCTCGCGCCATTTCTTCCGTCATGGCTTGGTTAAGCGCGTCACGAATGCTCAGATTTGCCATTATTCTTGATGACCTTGGGACGATTCTCCTCGCGAGGAACTTTGTTGGAGCAGCCAGAGGAGCAGGATGCTTGCTTCAGCGTCGGGTTCCGGGACGAATAGGGTTCTTGTAAATGTAGTCGAACACCGTTGCCGGATCGGGCTCCGGGCTTGCGAGGGCAGCGTCCATTGCCGCGCGGATCTCGGCAGATACCTGCCGTTCAAGCTCGCTCAATTCTTCGTCTGTGATGAGGCCATGATTTTTCATGTGCTCGGTGAGAAGGAGGATGGGATCCTGCTCTCGATAGCATTCGACCTCTTCCTTGGTGCGGTAGTGGGAGTGGACTGGGTCCGACATGGAATGTCCCCTGAAACGATAGCAAGTCATTTCAAGGAAACAGGGGATCCCCGCTCGCGCACCGGCGATGGCTCGTTTCGACTGCTCGTAAACCTCGAGCACGTCCATCCCGTTAACTATTCCGTGAGCCATGCCATAGGATTCCGCCTTCTTGTGCAGGTCGACCACTTTGGTCGTTCTCTCCACAGCGGTTCCCATGCCATAGCGGTTGTTCTCACAAACGAAGACGATGGGAAGACCCCACAAGCTGGCCAGGTTAAGGCTCTCGTGGAAGCCGCCATTGTGTACCGCGCCCTCGCCGAAGAAACAAAGGACCACGCGATCCTCGCCCCGGTATTTGGAGGAGAAGGCAGCCCCTGTGCCAAGCGCGATGTGGCCCCCGACGATGCCGTGACCGCCGAGAAAGTTGAGCTGCTTGTCAAACATGTGCATGGATCCGCCACGCCCCTTGGAGCACCCGATGACGCGCCCGAAGAGCTCACCCAGGATCGCTACTGGCTGAATTCCCCGGGCAAGGGCCATCCCATGGTCCCGGTAGGTCGTGAGGACATAATCGTCCGGCCTCGTCGCGGCCACAGCGCCGACGGCGACGGCCTCCTGGCCAATGTAGAGGTGGCAGAAGCCGCCAATCTTGCCCTGGCCGTACGCCTGGGCTGAACGCTCCTCCAGGCTCCGGATCTGGCGCATCTGACGCAAGAAATGGAAGAGTTGCTGTTTCGAGAGGGCGAGTTTCTGTTGTTTGGGCGCCTCTACTGCCACGGCTTCTGCTTTCTTCTTGACGGGCATAGATCCCTGAGAGCTCTGGGGGGTTCAAAAATCAAACGGGGGAAGATACCGTGATTCCTGGAATGGGGCAAGGGGGGTGTGAAAAAGGTCAAGGTCAACGCCTCTCTCTGCGTTTCGTGTCAACGAGGAGGTAGCCGATTCCCATAATGATCAGGGGGACCAACACTGTGGCCATGGCGCAATACGCTAAATACATTGCCTGAACCTTGCGGTTGAAGGAAGAACGCAGGGCCATAAGGATCGCCGGGAAGCCGGCCGGATTCAAAGAAAAAGACTTGGGGGAATGCGTGCAGGATTTGGGAAATGTTCCAGCAATGCAGAAGGAGCTTGTGAAGTATATTCCTCGCGGGGGAGGAAGACCTCTTCTCTACCGGCCGCCCGGCGGCGGCGTCCCCCTCCTCGGCGCTCGAGAAGCGCCGGGTGTTTCCTGCGCCGACGGTGAGGGAAAATTGTCCCAATAGTGGCCGCGAGGAGCGTAATTGCTCTCCACGGACCTCTTCTGAAGGTTAATATTGGCCACTTGTCTGAATGAGGAAATGCTCAAAAGGTCTCCAAGCTCCTGAGGACTTCGCAAGTGCAAACCCTGCTCAAATTGTCCCTCCTTTTCGTCTGCATGAGTCTGTTCCCCTTGGCGGCGGCGGATGAGCCCAAGGCGCCCAGGAATGTAATCCTCATGATCGGCGACGGCATGGGCTTCAATCAGTTGGTCTCGGCGCGTTACTTGAAGGGGCCGCTTGCCGTGGAGAACATGAAACACATGGGGGTTTCCCACACGCACAGTCTGAGCAGCCATGTCACGGACTCAAGCGCGTCGGCGACCGCGCTTGCCAGCGGATACCTGATCGTCAATGGCGAGGTTGGGATGCACCCGGACGGAACACCGACGAAGCTGATCGTTGAGTACGCGGAGGAACAAGGCAAGTGGACGGGGCTTGTCGCGACTTGTCGGATTACCCACGCGACGCCCGCATCCATGGTTGCCCACCTCAAGAGCCGAGGCAGCGAGGACGACATCGCGGTCCAGATCGCTCAAAGCGAAGTGGACGTCATTCTTGGCGGGGGATGGGACAAGTTCCTCCCCGGGCTGGAACAAAAAAACCGACTGGATCTCCCGCCACTTCCGATCGACACGGCTCTGTTGAAAGATGCAGAGTCGCTGTTCGCGAGCTTTCGCGACCATCGGGAGCGCTCGATGCCAGTGACCGCGGAGGTTCCCCTCCTGAAGAACAACGCTCCCTATGGGACCCGCACTGACGGGCGTAATTTGATCGGCGAGATGACTGCCCGGGGTTACCGGTTCATTCGAACGGGGGCCGAGCTGAGTTTGATCACCTCGGGCCCGCCGGGCAAGGTTCTCGGGCTCTTCCACTCCGGGCCCATGGCGAAGGTCTCTGAGGGCCGAACGCCCAGCCTTTCAGCGATGTCGGTGGCTGCACTCAAGATTCTCTCCCAGTCGCCGAAGGGGTTCTTCCTCATGATAGAGGGCTCGCAGATCGATTGGGGTGGCCACGCGAACGACTTCGACTATACGCAGAATGAAGCTGCTGACTTCGATACTGCGATCGGCGCGGTCCTCCGCCACTTGAAGGACAATGACATGGAGAATGAGACCCTCGTTGTGATCACTGCCGATCACGAGACAGGAGGTCTTTCTCTCAACGGGCACCCACAGCTCGCGTTGGGTATGGAGCCGAAGTGGACCACGACCAGCCACACGGGCGCGCCGGTTCCTGTCTTCTCGGCGGGTCCGCTTGCAGAGCAATTTTTGGGGATTCAGGATCATGAACGTATCGGTCGGAGGTTGATAGAGGCGGTTGTGGGCTCAAGGGTGCAGTTTCGCTATCCGCCCTCACCCCCGTCGGCGCCGACCGCCATGCCTCCCTCGCGGAGATTTTGACTGCCAGTCTCGAGATATCATCCACGCGGCCCGAGACCGTGCGGATATCCCATGCCACGTGTGCCTGGCGAAATGGCCGCCATCCCTATGGTTGCGTGTAGAAGCCAGTCAATGAGCGACGATCACCAACACGCGGGAAGTTGCCTTCTGGAAGGTCGTTGCTTGCAACCGGTGCCTACTCGGTGCATCCTGGGTTCCCGTGTTGTTGAAGCTTCTGTGAGTCAGAAGGATTCCATGCCCAACCCAAGCAGCAAGACCCACGAGTCTCAGTGTCCCCGGTGTCGACTGCCCCTTCGACGAATAGATTACGAGGGTGTGGCGGCCGACATGTGCGAATCCTGCTGGGGGTTTTTCCTCGAGACCGGAGAGCTTGAGCAGATCCTTTCAGAGAAGGCCCTGCACTTCACGGAGGAGGAGAAGGCGCGAATTCTTGATATACGTACTGCCTCAAAGTTCGGGCCAAGCGCCCCAGCTCCGTGCCCCAAGTGTGGTCATGTGATGGAACGCATCCACTATGACGCCGAAGTTCACCTACTCATCGACAAGTGCGTGGAGGACGGAATCTGGCTCGACACCGGGGAGATCAAGAAGGTCCAGGCGCTTGCGGAGAAGTCGATGTCGCTTCACCAGCTACTTCTCAGGAAACTGGGGCTCTTCAAGAACTGAGACGATGCACGTTGAAGTTTGACCTTGAGCAAGCTGCAACGGGGCTCTTCCTTGGTCTACTCGGCTGCGGAGTCGTTGTTCTGTACACCCGCTTCAACCGGCGCGCACGGCTAAAGGGTTCCTTGTCGCACTGGGCAACGGGCTGGCTGTTCGGATTTTTCGGCATGACCATCCTTGGCACCGCCTGGGTGCTCTTGTGTTTCGCCAGACCTCATTTCTCCAGCCAGATCTGCCAGGTGCTCGGTGGGATTTTGTGCGCGCTCAGCCTTGCGATCTATGTGCTGAGCGCCCGTCGCGTCGGCCGTTGGCGGTCTCCATCCCGATACTCCTTGAGCCTCTCAACTGAGGGAATCCACGGTTGGGTGCGTCACCCGCAGGCATTGTCTCTTTGCGTGCTACCCCTGGGCCTCGGTCTGCTGAGCTGTTCGGTCCCATTTCTCCTGACGGTCCCCGTCTGGATCGCATTTTGGGCTCTCTATACCTGGCTCGAGGAGCGGTTGGAGCTGATCCCAACCTTTGGTGAGGAGTATCTGCGCTACCGGGAAACAACGCCGCGACTGATTCCCCTGTGCTGGCGGAAGCGTCCAACATCCGATAAGAGGCTGAAAACTCCTCATTCGCAGTCGTCCTGAGCATTATCGGACGCCTCAAGTTCCGGGGGTTGCGCGTTTAAGGTCCATTCTGCATAGTTCTCTGGAACGAGCGGATAACTCCGCTACACGGAACTCGGCGAGAAAGGAAGTGACGGTGCGCGCTTTTCAAAGCTTGATCGCAATACTTGTGCTGGCCTTTGCGGCCGGTAAGCTCCAGGCCGAGACTTGCACACTCGGCGGACTCCGGTGGGACCTCTCTGACGACTGGCGCTGCGATGGTGAGACCTGGGCACTCGAGGGAGAGTCGACGCCGTCAGCGCAGCTCTTGGCCACGGTCCTCCCTGGCCCGATGTCGCATGCTGTTCTGGCCGCTCCGCGAGCTGAATCAGCACTCGAGGTTGCAATGCACTTTCGAGGGTTCCAGGGCGCCGAGGTCCTGGAGTCGAGCCGCACGAGCATCGACGGCGCTCCTGCATGGCGTGTACGTATGAGGGCCGAGATCGAAGGCCGGCGTATCGAGCAGGTCCTCTGGGTTCTAAGAGCTCGCGAAACGGTTGCCTTGACATTCACCTGTGACGAGGAAGATTTCAGGAAGCTCGAGCCCGAGTTCTCTCGGGTGGCGCAGAGCATGTTTGTCCTCGAGCGGCCGAGGCTCATCGAGGAGTCGCCAGCATCGCTTTGCGGGGCGCTTCTCGGTCTGCTTGCCGGAGTCTGCTGTGCAGCCTGGCGACGCCGACACCCCGGTCGACGGCCCGCTTCATTCACGCTTTTACGGTTGACGCCCTCCCTGCCAACAGCCACATTACAACCATGCTCATCGACACAATCCGCGACGACTTGAAGACCGCCATGAAGTCCAGGGAGGCTGCGAGAGTGGAAGTGCTCCGCTTCCTCCTATCCGAGGTCAAGAACATTGGCATCAATGAGAAGAAGGAACTTGACGACGGCGTCGTCACGCAAGTGCTTCAAAAACTCGCGAAGCAGCGTCGCGACGGTTGTGAGCAGTTCAAGGGCGCCGGCCGGCAGGATCTCGCCGACAAGGAGCTTGCGGAGCTCGCCATTCTCGAGCACTACCTGCCAAGGCAGATGTCGGATGCGGATGTCGAGGCCGTCGTTCGTGCGGTTGCTGGCGAGGTGGGTGCCACGAGCAAGAAAGACGTGGGCAAAGTCATGAAGGCCGTGCTCGAAAAGCTCAAGGGCGCCGCTGAAGGGAAGCGGGTCCAGGCGGCGGTTGCAAAGGTTCTTCCCTAGCGGCAGGAAATCCTTTACGGCTTGACCAGGCAGCCATCCCCGAGCTCGAAGAGGAGGGGCGAGTAATTGGCGTACTCACCAGCAGGTTGCGCGTCCTTGCGCGCGCGGTAGTTGGTGCCGACTGAGTCGGGGTCGTTCACGATCCAGAGTCTTCCAGTCGCGGGATCGAGTGCCACGCCCTCCGGGGAGGCCCACTCGAGGCGCTCGCCCTGCGGGTCGATCAGGTTGAGATCCACTATTCGAGGGATATCGTTCCTCTCAAGGTCGAGGATGCAAAGCCTCTCCTGGTCGCGCAGGACGGCAACGAGTGCACACCGACCATTCAGCCTGAAAAACTGAATATCGTTCAAGTTGAGGCGGGCCTGCTCCTTGCCGGCTCTTCGAGGCACCGCTGCGAAGGGAAGCGGAATCTCCTTGATCTCAAGCGGTGTCCCGGAGCAAGCAAGCTCGAGGGGTGCCTGATAGACCCGTGGGAGCTCATCTTCTGTGCGCTCGAAGGCGAGGTAGAGGGTCTTTGAGTCATCGCTCACTGCACAGCCTTCGAACCGATAGTTGCTGTCTTCGCGCCAGGACTTGAGTTCCGCCGGGAAACTGATGCGCGTGAGTTGTGCGATCCTCGCTCTGTGTCCGCTACCCGACTCCTCGATGCGAATATCGACGACCCACGACGTCTTGTCCTCGGTGATGGCCACGAATCGATTCGGGTTGCCAGGCACGAGGGCGAGGCCTTCGAAGTCGGGGTTCCCCCCCGGGATTCCGCGGAACTCGGCGAAGTCTTTGCGCTCTCCCCCCGCCCTTGCCGGCAGCTCCAGCGGAACGGGTAGGCCTAGCAACCGTCCGGTCCCCGGATCGATCCGAAAGAGCGTGCCGGGAAACTCGCTGCGCTGGTCGCCGATGGACCAGAGTTCGCCCTTGCGGAAGGCCAGCCCCGAGGGCTGAAGGCCTCGCTTGAATTTCCCTGGAGGAAATGGTTTGCCCTCCGCGCTCAAAACCCAGACCCCCTTGACAGTTACAGGCTCGATGGATTGCCCTTGGGAATTCTCGGAGGCGCAGCAGTGGAGGAGCCAGAGCGGGAAAAAAAAATTGGCGAACAAATGTTTCTCCAGTGGAGCTCTTGACGGGCACACTGATTGTCGTTGAACATCCTCCTGCCCGCAAGGCATCCCGCGGCCTCCTCGCTCCCGATCCTCGGACGCAGCTCAAGCGCCGCCAGGGAATCGAGATGTACCTCTCCGAGCGTGCGGAGGGTTCGAGATGTCCTGGGGCGGCTGGCCCTGGGAGCTGATGGGGCGCAGGGAAAACACCGAAGGAGAAACGAGAGAACATGGCGACTCGAGCTGGCTGGGATGAGTATTTCATGCGAATTGCGGTGGATGTGGCGACCCGTTCGACGTGTGATCGCAAGCACGTGGGGGCGGTGATTGTTCGGGAGAGGAACATTCTGTCGACGGGCTACAACGGCTCGATCGCCGGCATGCCGCACTGTGATGATGTCGGGCACATGATGGACAATGGCCACTGCATCGCGACGATCCACGCCGAGGCGAATGCGATCATTCAAGCCGCCAAGAACGGCGTCATGATCAACAACGCCTCTATTTACACGACGGCGAGTCCCTGCTGGAACTGCTTCAAGATCATCGTCAACAGTGGCATGAAGCGCATCCTGTTCGGCGAGTTCTACAGGGACGACAGAATCTTCAGCGTGGCGGAGCGGCTCAAGATCGATTTGGTGGACTTGTCTCGCGTGTTTCAGGAGGCGAACAAGTCCGTGACGGCATGAGAATGTCTTGCGAGTTGGCTCGGGATGAGCACCGAGGAATAGCAAGCCTCTCCGGGCTCGATCTGGGAGGTTACTTCGTTCCAGAGTTTGGTGCCCAATCCGAGAGCGCCGTCTCGAAGGGTTCCCGGCCGGCGCGGGAAATTCCCAAAAAAGCAGCGGAGAGAGCCGCCGAGGCAAGGAGCTCGTCGATACCGCTCCTGAGCGCTACCGGACCTGCGAGGGAGGAGACCAGGACAGGCAGGTTGGGCGCCAGGTCGCGGCTCTCGCGAGCCTCCATCTGTTTGAACGTGCTCAGGACTGGATCGAGCACGGAGTGCGCCAAGCCCGGGGCGGCACGCTCGAGATCCTGGACGAAGCTCTTCGCGGAAGCCCGAGGATCCTCCTCGAACCAGTAACGCGCGACGAGGCTCTCACCGCCTGGCGCGCCGCTGAGGAGCTGGCGGATCGCAGCGAGGGTACGTCGGGGAGCTCCGTTGAGTTTCCGGTTCTCGTGGTAGGCCGTCAGAATCCACTGTCGCAGAGGTGCCTCATCCAGCACGAACGTTGACGCCATGAGATCAAACCCCATCCCGGTGGTCACGCAGTCTCGCAGCGATCGATCGGTCGCTCTCCGGGCTGTAGCCTTGGAGAGGCAGGATCGAAGTATGAATCGCATCGAGGATCCACCCCGAATTGGGGAAGAAGAGGTCCTCCATTTCCGCAGCCGGGGTGATCCAGTTCTTCGCGCCCACCACGGTAACGGGGGCATCGAGGTGGTCGAACGCGAGCTCCTGGATGTTGGCGCTGATCGTGTGGAGAAAGCTGCCTCGTTCGCACGCGTCTGAGGCCAGGAGGATTCTCCCTGTCTTTCTCACTGACTCGATCACCGGGCCGTAATCGAAAGGCACAAGGCTGCGAGCGTCGATGATCTCGGTCGACAGCCCGAACTCCTTTTCCAGCCGATCCGCAGCCTCGACGGCGCGGTACAGGGTCGAGCCGATCGTCAGAATGGTCAGGTCCTTTCCTTGCCGCTTGACGTCCGGGAGCCCAATGGGAATGGTGTAATAGCCGTCAGGTACTTCCTTCTGAAACCACTCGGTGAAACCATAGACGCGCTGCGACTCGAAGAAAATGACGGGGTCGTTGCCCTTCAGGGCAGAGGCCATCAGGCCCTTGGCGTCATGGGGAGTCGCCGGGAAAACGACCTTGAGCCCGGGAATGTGCGCCACGAGCGAGCTCCAGTCCTGCGAGTGCTGGGCGCCGTACTTGCTTCCGACCGATACGCGGAGCACCACGGGCATCTTGAGCACACCGGCCGACATCGATTGCCACTTGGAGAGCTGATTGAAGATCTCGTCTCCGGCACGGCCCATGAAGTCGCAATACATGAGCTCGACCAGGGCGCGCCCGCCTTCCATGGCGTAACCGACGGCAGTGCCCACGATCGCAGCCTCCGAGATCGGCGAGTTGAAGAGCCGGTGGTAGGGGAGTGCCTCCGTCATGCCTCGGTAGACCGCGAAGGCACCGTCCCAATCACGATTCTCCTCTCCGTAGGCGATGAGACGATGGTCGTGATAAAAGTGATGGATAATGGCCTCGAAGAGGCCGTCGCGGAATGAGACGGCCCTGTTCTCCCCGAGTCTTTCTCCCGACTTCGGGTCGATTCCGGATCGGCTCTTTTTCGCGATGGATTGCACCCGGCTGTTCTCGGAGAGCGGCTTCAGAACCGCATTGTGCCCTATTCCGGGCAATTCAGCTTCGGGACGATGGGAGAACATCACGCGGGCAATTTCCTTGCCGGCGAGCCTCGGGGAGAGGTCGAGATCCACTGCGAGACGGCAGGCCTTGAGCATCTTCTGGCTTGCGTACTCCGATAAGTGGTCAAGCTCGGCCTCGGTAGCCGCATGAGCGGTGATAATCTGCGACCTGAACTCCCGAATGGGATCGACCTGCTTCCACATTTCCACCTCCTCACGGGTGCGGTAAGCGCTGGCGTCGCTGGGGGAGTGGCCGCTCTGGCGATAGGCAATGATTTCCAGAAGCACCGGGCCTTCGCCTGCGGCAATCACCTCGATCTTGCGTCGCATGGCATCGATGACGGCGAGCGGGTTGTTGCCGTCAACCGTCTCCGCGTGGAGGTTGAAGGGGTTGAGCCCGGCACCAATGGTCGCAAGGCGGTCGAAGCCCATCGTTTCGCCTCGGGTCTGACCCCCCATGCCGTAAAAGTTGTTCATGAAGGCGAAGATGACAGGTAGCCCGCCTCTGTATTCTGGCTCCCACAGGTTCCAGAGTTGTCCCATGGTGGCGAAGTTCATCGCCTCCCACACTGGGCCGCAACCCGTTGACGCGTCGCCGATGTTGGCGATGGAGATCCCGGGACGTTTTTGTGTTTTCTTGTAGAGGGCGGAGCCGACGGCGATGTCGGCGCTTCCACCGACAAGGGCATTATTTGGATAGATGCCCAGCGGTGGAAAAAATGCATGCATGGAGCCGCCGAGGCCCCGGTTGAAGCCGGTTGCCCGCCCAAAAACCTCGGCGAGAAGGCCATAGATCAGATAGTCAACGGCCAGCTCCTTCACGCTTGGGGCAGGGTCCTTTTCGACCACGCGGAGGATGTCACCACCCAGATACTCCTCCATGATTTTCTTGAGCTGCGACTCGCCCAGGCGGTGGATCGCGCTCAGCCCCTTCGCGATAATCTCGCCGTGGCTACGGTGGCTGCCGAAGAGGTGACTTTCAACCTCGAGCAAGAATGCTTCGCCGACGGCAGCCGCCTCCTGGCCAACGGAGAGATGCGCGGGGCCCTTGTGGTCGTAGGGGATTCCCTTGTAGCTCGAGAGCCGCTTGATCTCTCCCAGCATCTCCTCGAACTCGCGGATGAGAAGCATGTCGCGATAGATTCGTAAGGCATCTGCGGGGCTCAACCAGCCCCTACGGATTTCATCCGACAGGGTCTTCCTGTAGACGTTGACCGGGATTCTCCCAAGCTCGATTTCAGCATGCTTGCGGGCTTCATCGGGGACGATCGTCAGGCTCTTTACCATGGGGGGAGATCCTTGTGGGGTCGCAGTCTCCTCGCTTCACAAGATGGCGAGGAAAACTACGTAGTGTAGGGGGCCGGGGGAGGGCGGGCAATAGGCGGCTCACGGGGACAGGGGCCCCCTGGGAGGCGCTACCAGGACCTGTTATTGCGGCGTCGGCGAGGCCCTTGGTGTGCCGAGCAGCATCTCCGCAAACCGGTGGATATCGAGGACCAGAGGAACCCTCGGGTCGCTCGAGTTGATGGTCACTCGGCCCATGCTCAGATTCTCTGCAGCCTGGCGGGCAACGTAAATTTGTCCTCCCGCCGTCGAGAGCGCCTCGCTTCGCAGCTGCGTCAGAAGCGCTTCGGCCTTGTCGATGGCGAGCTTGCCATCTGCGATCTTTACCTGCGACTTTGCGTCGGCCTCCGCGCGGGTCTTCTTGGAGTACTGAAGCGCCTCGGACTGAATCGTGGCGACTTGAATGCCGTACTCTGCCCGGAGCATCTCGGTTTTCTTCTCCCACTCGGCAAGGCTCAGGGCCTCGGCCGCCGCGATCTCCTTCTCGATGGTGCCCGTGCGGAGCACTTCGACGAGCTTCAAGGTATCGGCCTGGTTGAGTCGGGCTTTCTGGGTGAAGAGTTGCTTTTGTTGGAGCTTGACCTCGTACTCGGGCGGGAATGCGACGCGCCGAATCAGGACCGCTTCGGCCCTCACATGGAACTGGTTGAGCTTCTGCTGGAGAACCTCCAGGGCCTTGGCGCTTGTGGCAAGGCGCTTGTCGAGGTCGATCAAGGCGTCGTTCGACATCTCCGGAAGCACCTCTCTGAGGACCGACTCTACCGTGGCTTTCACACGTTCCTGATAAAAAGACTTCAGTCCGTCCTCGACGAGCCTGTGCGCCTGGCCCTTGATGATCTGATAGGGCACGCTGATGTCGATCGTGACCACGTTGCCATCGCGGTTGCGGATCTCGAGGGCGGGGTAACGATCATGGACGGGCGTCGAGAGATCCTCGGGGCCAGCGTGCCTTGGGTAGAGACTTTTCGAGGTCTCCGTGGGTCGGACGCCCTGCCGTTCGTCCGCAGCCACGAACTCGAGAAAGTGGGTCGAGGCATCGAGCAAGTGCCACTTGTGGATTCCGGTAATTCCAAGGTGATACCCTGTTCCGCAGTCCTCGGGCACAATGCCGCCCGCCCAGATGTACTGCTTCACACCGTAGGTACGAACTGGGACGCGTTCGAACACGAGGATTGTGATTCCGGTGATGACCGCGACGGTAAACAAGAAAACAAAGATCCAGCGGGTGAGTCGATCCATGATGTGCCTCCTTGTTACTTTGCTTGCCGTTCCGTTGCCTGCGCGGCGGCTGCAGCCGCCGGCTCCACTTCGATGCGAGTGGGCGCGCCGCTGCGTTGATACGGTACGACGTCGATCTGGATCTGCGCAAGTTTTTGCGTCAGCGCCTCGACCACTACAATCTTGCCTTGCTTCGCAAGCGCATCCGTTTTGGCAAGGAGGCCTTGCGCTTCCTTCTGGTACTTGTCGGTCAGGCCTCTCGCCTCCTCGATCTTCGACAAACGCTCGGCCTCGGCCTCACCCGTCCTCTGGATCATGTAGGTGTCGGCCTCTCTGCGTAGCTTGATCACTTGAGCCTCGGCAGTCGTCTTTCCGGCGGCAAGAGTTCCCTTGAGCTCCGCGAACTCTTGCCCCTGCAAGCTTTCGATCTCTGCCAGTCGCTTCGCCTTTTCCTTTTCGAGCTGCAGCGCCTTCGCCTTCAGGCGCTCGACCTCCTGGTCAGCGAGCTTGCGATCCTCGATCGCCTTCTCGTAGTCGTCAGCAAACTTGGGCTTCGGAATCGTGATTTGCCTGACCTCGAGTCCATGCTCAGCGAGGGCCTGGTTCAAGCGCTCCTGAGCTTTCATGCTGGCGGTCGAGTAGTAGCTTGGGTTCGAGATCTCCTCGGGGTCGAACCTGCCAAACTCATCGCGGAGAATACTGCGGGCGAAGGACATGAGCCAGAATTTCTTGAAAGCGTCGCCTGTGCCGGAGTCCTGAAGCACCTCGATGGCCTTTGAGGGCAGAAGTTGGTACTGGATTTCGATCGTATCGAACCAAAAGTTGCTGCCGTCTCGAGCCCGCACAGTCAGCTCCCTTACATGGTCTGTTGCAACGTCTCCTTTGCCCTCCATACGGAACTTGTTGGGGCTCTTGTCGAGAGTGAAGACCTCCTCCACGAACGGGATGAAGATCTTGTTTCCTGGAATCAGGTCAACCTGAATGTTTTTGGTGACGTAGTTGACGATGACGGCGACCTGGTGGTCCTTGACTTCGACGATACCCTCGACCCCGAGGAGCCCAAGAGCCAGGAAGAAGAGCGCCAGGAGGCCCAGCGCGACGTATCTGAGTGCTTGTTGAGGCGATACTTGATAATCGGGGGGACGAGGTCTCATGAAAGGGTCTTTCTCCGTTTTGGCCTTCGCAAGGGGGGAGCCCGCGCACTGGCCTCTACCGTTGAGGCTATCGAGGCGGGGACTCTACACTTTCTTGAGCCAACATGAAAGGGGAAGAAATCATTCGATTCTCCTGGTGGCCCAGGTAGTTGCCGCGTTGCACACGATGGTTTGGGAGAAGAGACTTCGCTGCCCGGGAGTTCGCCCCTGAGCAGGGAGTCCGCCCGGTGTCGAAGCAGGTCGGCAAAGATATACTCCTCGCGAGGGAGGAACACCTCCCCCGCACCGGGCGACTGGCGGCGTCCCCTCCGGTCGCACGCTGCGCGCGCGCCTCGGGTCCAGGCTCTCGGCAGCCCCCCAGCTCTCGCTGGCGCCGGCTCCCTCCGAAGCTGATCGTGGCTGCGCGAGCTCGCCGCAAACCCTGCGTCGGCGACCGTTTCGCGGCTCCCCGCGGCCTCCGGCTGCCAGGGCTCCCGCCCTGGTCGCTCTGGCCCCTCTCCTCGGTGCTCGCCAAGCGCCGGGCGCCCCCAGCGCCGATGGCGGGTGAGCCCGGGTCGAGATGTTCCAATCAGGGCCGCGCGGAGTGTGGCGTTGGACCCGCTCGCCTCGTCTACCCGTGCAGTGGCCTCGATCCGTCCTGGAGCTCTCGAAGTAGAGTCTCATAGCGGCCATCCTTCTTCAGGTTGGCCAGATCGGGGTCCTCGATCATCTGTTCCAGCTTGTTGTAGCCCAGCTGGACGGCCCGAAAAAGCGCCTGGAATGCCGGATCGATGTGGCCCAGAAGGCTGTGAGTGCAGGCCAGGTTGTAATAATAGAGGGGCTCTTTGGGCTGAATCTCCACAAGCTTTTGGTCGATTTTCAAGCCCTTGTCCAGCTCGCCGTTTCGGGAATAGAGGTCGCCGAGTATCATGAGAACCTCGACGTTTTCTGGCTCCACCTGCGTAATGGCCTCATAAAGCCCCATCTCAAAATTTGCCTGGAGCTTGGTTGCGGTCTTTTCTGGAAGCCGGGCATCTTTCCAAGTCCAGGATTGACGTTTCATGAGTACGAACCTTGAGAATGTTTTCTCTTTACCCTTTGAGTAACGCCCTCTTCTCCAGGGCATCTATGACTGTTGGATTTTAGCATTGCCTGAGCAGCCCGGCAAACAGGACGGCGGTATCGCGTCCTTGACTCCATCCTACCTGACCTTAGCATAGCCCGTTTCTATTCTTGTCCCATTCGCACGCTTCTCCGAGGCTTCCAAAGTGCGCTTGATCCCGGTACTCTCAAGGAATTCCGTGCCCGAGCCGAGAGCCGCCACTGGCACTGTTGTGCCCATCGACAAGCTCTCCACCTCCTCCGACGGCGAGGTTCTGGGTTCAGGCGGTGCGCCCGAAGTGCCATGGGAGAAGCGTGTTTACTTCGAGGTCTTCGGTTGTCAGATGAACAAGCTCGACTCCGAGCTCATGGTGGGGGCGCTTGAGGAGGAGGGTTACCGCCTCACGGATGATGTCGAGGACGCCGGGGTTATTCTTTACAACACCTGCGCCGTGCGCGAGCAGGCGGAGAACCGTGTCTTCTCGAAGGTCGGGGCCTTGAAGCCGCTCAAGCGCAAGCGGCCCGATCTAGTGATCGGAGTCCTGGGCTGTAGCGCGCAAAACCACCGCGAGAAGATCTTTGCTCGCCTGCCGCAGGTTGGCATTGTCTGCGGCACGGGGGAATTTCTCCGCCTTCCAGAGCTCATCGAGACTGCCCGCAAGCAGGGCCGGGTGGCTGCGCTGAAGCTTGATCTCGAGACGACGCCGCGCTTCACCCGGACCAGGAACCTTGGGCCCAACCCGTTCAGCGCGTTCGTTTCGGTCATGCGTGGCTGCGATCAGGCCTGTACTTTCTGCGTCGTTCCGAAGACACGGGGCAAGGAGCTTAGCCGACCAGTCATCGAGATTGTGGACGAGGCTCGCTCGCTCGTCGACGGCGGTGTGCGGGAGATCACCCTTCTTGGACAGACGGTCAATTCCTATGGCAAGCGGCTCGCGAAGGGCCGTTCGATCGGGTTGCAACACGTACTCCACGAACTCAACAAGATCCGTGGGCTTGAGCGTATTCGCTTCATCACTTCGCACCCCCGTTTCATGAACTCCGAGCTGGTGGACGCCATGGCCGCCCTCGAGAAGGTCTGCGAATACCTTCATCTCCCGGTTCAGTCCGGTGCCGACAGCGTTCTCAAACGCATGCTTCGCACTTACACGATCGAGCAGTACAGAAGCGTCATCTCCCAGTGCCGAGAAAAAATTCACGGATTTGCCGTTGCGACAGATCTCATCGTGGGCTTCTGTGGTGAGACTGAGGACGAGTTCCAGGCGACGGTCCGCCTCATGGAGGAAATCAAGTTCCAGGGGTCCTTCGTATTTCGGTACTCGCAGAGGGAGGGCACCCGGGCCGCGGAGGACTACCGTGATGACGTACCCGAGGAGGTGAAGCGCGAAAGAAACCAGATACTCCTCAAGCTGCAGCAGAAAATTTCGGGTGAGATCAACACCGAACGGATCGGGTTGACCGAGGAGGTGCTCGTGGAAGGTCCGAGCAAGTTTGATGCGGCACGGCTGACCGGGCGTAACCGCGCAAACCAGATCGTCGTTTTCCCCGGTAAAGTCGACGAAAGCCTCGTAGGAAAGCTCGTCCCTGTCCTGATCCAGGAAGCGAAGCCGCTCGTCCTGGTGGGTGAGCGAGTGGGGCCGGGCCGTTGACGGAGGCCCATGCTGCCGTCTGACCCACACGCAGTGAAAGCCGCGAACTGGATGCGCGGGGCCTTGGTGCTTGCGAAGCTGGGCCTGGAAGGTGTGAGCCCGAATCCGCTCGTGGGCGCAGTGCTCGTCAAGGGTCGCGAGATCATTGGCTCCGGTTTTCACAAGCGTTTCGGCGGCGCTCATGCCGAGGTGGAGGCCCTCCTTGATGCACGGCGGCGAGGAGAGCCCCTCAAGGGCGCCACGCTCTACGTGACTCTCGAGCCCTGTGGCCACCACGGCAAGACGCCCCCTTGCGCCCAGGCGATCATCGAGGCCGGTGTGGCGTGTGTCGTCTATGCGGTGCGAGACCCCAACCCGCTCACGCGGGGCGTGGGACCGCGAATGTTGCGGCGCGCAGGAATCTCTGTCAGGGAAGGAGTGCTCGGAGAGGAATGCACGCACCTGAACGCTCCCTTCTTTCACTGGATCAAGACTCGCACTCCGTGGGTGATTCTCAAGTGGGCGATGACTCTCGATGGCCGTACGGCGGCGCCGGGGGGAGAGTCAAAGTGGATCACGGGCAAGGCCGCTCGCGCTCGTGCCCATGCCTTGAGGCGGCGCGTTGATGCTGTCCTGGTTGGGACGGGCACAGTGCTCAAGGACGATCCGTTGCTTTCGCCTCGCCCGGCGCGCGGTCGAAAGCCGCTGCGGGTCTTCCTTGACCGACGGGGACTCCTACCGCTTCACCTCCAGCTTCTCAAGGAATCCCCAGGGGATGTGGGGCCCCGGCTCTGCGTCACCTCGAGCCGGCTCCCGCCGAGGAGGGCAGCATTCCTTCGTTCCCGTGGGGTTGAGTCCATCGTGGTGCCGGAGAGGGAGGGAGCACTGGACCTCGAGGAGCTTCTCCTTGAGCTTGGGGCTCGCGGCGTGTCTCAGATGCTCGTGGAAGGTGGCGCGTCGCTCCATGGTAGCTTTCTCAGGCGAGGTCTCGCGCATGAAGTCGCGGCCTTCATCGCGCCCCGCCTCCTCGGAACGAAAGGGGCCTTGCCGGCTATTGATGGCGCCGGGATTAGCAGGATCGCTGACACTCCATGGCTCGAGAACATGGGAATCGAGCAGCTCGGCGCGGACGTGCTGATTTCTGGGCGGTTACGCCCCGCCTCTTCCCGGCGTCCTACGAAAGGATATTCACTCTCGGTGCGGGATCCCTGATGCTTGCTCGAATGACCGTCCCGCCAGAGGAGCTCCAGGAACGGTAGACTTGATGGAACCTGAGGCCGAGATTGTGTTGGGTCTTCCAATGTAGACGGGGAGAATTTGAATGCTATTTGGAAAAACCATCTTGCCATGGGCGTGCCTGCCTCTCATTGCAGGCTTCTCATTGCCCCCTCTACAAGCTTCCTTCCGCTGGATCGACGAATCGGAGAGCGGACGATTGCTCACGTTTGAGGAGAGCTTCGAGGGCGAGCTCCATATCCGAATCGACGAGCAGTTCGTCGACGATTACCCTGGATTTTCCGTGGAAGACGCGCCTCTGGCCGGGGTTGACGTCACCATTCGAATCGATCGCACATCCGCAAAATTGTCGCCTGCCGTCTGGAAGCAGGCTTCAGGATGGAGCCCCATTGACGTGCTTGAAAGTGCGAGCGGTTTTGCCTTCCACGTCCGCGTGCAAGGCGCGCGCACTGTTCTGCGTTTGTGGGGCGACAAGGACGAGGCTGGTAGCCTTGCTCGGGGCCACGGAGGCGACGCTCCCGGATTTCGGTCCCTGAGCCAGTGCGTGGATGCCTGCTATGCTCCGGAAAACCCCTTTTGCTACGACTTCAGACGTATTCGTTGCCACGTCAATTTCGTCGCACGCCAGCCGCATGTCCGAGTTGGCCTGCTCGGATGGACCCAGCCGTGCTCTGGCGAGGAATCGACGCATTGGCCCCGAGAGATCTACAAGCTGCGGATCACGAATGAAAGCGTTCCTCTCAACAAGAAGGTGCGCATCTTGCTCACAAGTCGGGCCCATGGCGGGGAACGGCTGGCCAGCTTCATAGTTGAAGGAATCATCGACTACGCCCTCGGGCTTCCTGTTGTGGGCGAGGGTGGGCTCCTGTCCCCTGTCCCGCCCAGGCCTGCGGACCTGCTCGAGAAGCTCGATATCCTCGTCTACCCTTGCCTCAACCCGGATGGCTCATCGGATTTGGACGGTGACGGCCTCGCCGATTTTGACCGACTCAAGTGTGGGATCGATATGAACCGACGGTGGGGGACGCCTGCGGAAGCTACAGAGGCCCGAGAAGTGTACCTTGTTCACCAGGACATCCTCGCCGAGGCGAAGCTGCAGCCATTTCGGTACCACCGCGACTTCCACGGTTGGGGCCGCTCTGTCCAGGGTGGTATACGGCACGGCGTTGGAGCCTGGGTGGATGGCTTGGGCTTCGAGGCGATCCACGTAAGTGAGCAATACTTTGAGCAGGAGTCCTCGGTCCTCGAAGCCGAACACGCGGTTATCCCGTACCGGAATCCAGGCAACTATCTGGTGGGGACGCCTGGGGACCCGCCCACGCCTGGGACTGCCAGATTCGCACTGTACCGGGAGCTGTCCGAGACGGGGCTCATCTCGAACACAAGCGAGTCCTCATGGATCAGAGAAAACGGAAAGACTCTCTCCGATCCGAGCTATCTGAGTGGTGACGACTTGCGCCTGGAGGGCGCATGGCTGCTGCACGCCTGGTATCACAGGCTCCCGAGCCTGGGTGATCCGCCGAAGTTCCAATACTTGCGCGGGGATTCGAACGCCGACGGCAAAGTAAACCTCTCGGACGTCGTGGAAATACTTTCGTACCTGTTTCGCGGCAGTCTTCTTTATTGTCGTGAGCCAGCAGACTTGGACGAGAATGGAGAGGTCTTGCTGAGCGACGCGGTGTATCTGATTGCGTTCGCATTCCTCGGAGGCCCAACGCCGCCCGCGCCCTACCCGGTGTGCGCGGAGTCCCCGAATGGCAATCCGGGTGACTGCACCACGCGCCCGTCGTCCTGTCTCTAGCGGAGGGATCCAGGTTGGGCTCCCGGGGTAGGTTTCAAGCGTGCTACGCGCAAGGGCTCTGTGCCGCGGAAATGGGGGCGTCTACCCCTCCTTGAGCTTCTTGTAGCAGGACCTGCAAAATACCTCTCGGCCCTCGCGCGGCTCGAAAGGAACGGTCGTGGGGACTCCGCAAGCGGCGCAAACCGCATCGAAACTTGGTCTTGGACCTTTAAACCCACCGCCCTGGCCACCAGCATACCCCCCGCCGGCAGGCCTGGGAGCGCGATCCCCATGGCCACCGCCTCCGCCGCTGCGGGGGGGACCTGCGCCTCCGCCCCCGCGGCGTGGACCGCCGCCGCCCCCGAAACTTCCCCGTCGTCCGCCGCCGCCTTCCCTGCGCGGTGGTGCCTGCGCGGACTTGGTCTTGCGTACCTCGCGGCACTCGCGACACCGCTTGGGATCGGCCGTGAACCCCCGCTCTGCGTAGCGCTTCTGGTCTTCCACCGTGTGAGCGAACTCCTTGCCACAATCCTCACACAGGATCATCTTGTCCTCGAAATCCATTATTACTCCGTAAGAGAGGCGGGACACATCGGCGAACCTGTGGCCCTTGATGGCGCTACTTTGTAGATCGGGCGACCCCGGCCTCCGGCAGGCATCGGGGGGATCCGAACCGTCAATACGCCCGATACAGCAGCCGCAAGGAGGGCTGAAGTCAACCTTTTTTGTGTTCGGAGTGGTTTTTTTGTGCACGCTCCAGGACGGGTCTGAACCCTCCAGTGGCGATTGAAGGAAGACAGGAAATTCTTTCCGCATCGGTACATGGATTGTCTTGCCGGGGCTCTTGAGCGGCTGAAAGTGGCACCTTCGGTGGGCGTTGTCACGATTGCCAAGCTTGCCAGGGGAAGGCCCCACGACAGCCGCGGCTCGGAGCATTTGGTCTCGGAGCTTGCGATAAAGTCGTGACAGTTGGCCTCTCTCCTGTTTTCATGTTCTTCCCATGGACTCGGCGCGCTTTCGAGATGTAACCTCTCGCTATCGACAGCTTCGTATTGCGGTCGTTGGCGACTTCTTCCTCGACCGGTACTTTGATATTGATCCAGCCAAGGCCGAAACCTCTCTCGAGACGGGCCTCACAGTCCACAACATCGTGCGAGTACGCTGCCAGCCCGGTGCAGCGGGCACGATTCTCAACAACTTGGTCGCTCTGGGGGTCGGCAAGATTTACCCCGTGGGTTCCTGCGGCGAGGATGGAGAAGGCTGGGAGCTCTTGAAGGCCCTGGGAGCCAGGGACGGTGTAGAGCTTGCCCACTTTGTCCAGAGTCCGGAGATCAGGACCTGCACTTACACGAAGCCCCTCCTTTGCGAGCCCGGCAAGCCTCCAGTCGAGCTGAATCGGCTCGACATCAAGAACTGGCAGCCCACAGCGCATGGGATTCAGGAGGCGCTGTGCAAGGCGGTCGAAAAGTTGCTCCCCGAGGTTAACGCGACGATTGTCCTCGACCAGGTTGAAGTCGCCGAGACCGGGGTGGTGACGAGGCGTCTGTTGAGGGCGATTGAGGAGTGCATCCCACGTGTGCCTTCGCTTCCCATCATAGCGGATAGCCGCCGGGGACTCCGGGGCTTCCCACCGGTGATCTTGAAAATGAACGCCCGTGAGCTCAGTGCGCTGACGGGTATGTCCGGGGACGCGCCCCTGGTGGATATAGAGCAGTACGCAGCGAATCTGGCGAGGGCAAAGGGCCGCGCAGTCATCGTGACCCTCGCGGAGAGAGGTATGGTTGGCGTGGGCCCCGACGGCACCCTGGCGCGGTGCCCTGCCTACCCTGTGAGGGGCGAGATTGATATTGTCGGCGCTGGTGATGCTGTCACCGCAAACTTGGCTGTGTCCCTGGCCGCTGGCGCGACGATCGGCGAAGCCATCGACCTTGCGAGCGCCGCGGCTTCGATCGTCATCCACCAACTCGGCACGACTGGAACCGCCAGCGTCAAGGAGATCGGACAGCTCCTTTCGATTGTTTGACGTCAGCTTCGGAGCAAGGCGTCGGGCAGAGTTAGCACCAACGCCTTGATCTCATCTCTCACTCGGCGGTAGTGTCCGAGCACCTCTTGCGGTGATCTTGCATTCCTGGCCAGTGCCGGTGGGTCGTCGAAGCTCACGTGCATCAATTTCGGATGGCCCGAGAAGGCAAGGCAGTGATCGTTTGCGCGACCGCACACCCTTACGACGTGGTCGAAGTTAATGTCCTTGAGCGATCCAAGGACTTTTGACTGATGGTGGGCAATGTCGACACCCGCCTCCGCCATGACCTGGACCGCGTTTGGGTTCAGCCCGTGGGCCTCGATGCCCGCCGAGTAGGCTTCGATGACGTCGCCCAGGAGCGAGCGGGTCCAACCCTCGGCCATTTGACTGCGGCAAGAGTTCCCAGTGCAGAGGAAAAGTACTCTGAGCTTTTGCTGTGAAGCCCGCATGGTGGGTCTTGTACCTGTAAGCCGCTTCGACTGCATCCAGAGGCTGTCTTGACGCGAGCCTGGTTCGCAAGCACGGCAACCTACTCTGGTGAGGAGCGCGCCGGCAAACGATTATTCTGGATCGAGTTGACGGGGGTCCTCTCCTAATTTACTGGTCCAATAGTGACTCTCAGAAATGCGATGGCCTTCATCAAGCTTTCGGCGTCGCGGCTTGAGTCCTCGGTCGAAGGGTCGCGATCCATCGCGTCCCCTGAAGCAAAGATGGAGGCGTCGATCCCCGCCGTGTTGAGAGCGCGCACGAGGGCCTCGGCACGAAGCTTCTCGAGGCCTCGCGGTGTCGAGTCGGGAGAGTCGGGGGCCTTGGTCGCCAGGACCGAGATTCTGAGCCTTCTGTCCAGGGCCAGGGTTGTCCTGGCGAGCTGGTCGATCTTGAGCACGGTGGGGCTGAGCATTTCCCTCGACCCGGCGGAGAGATCCGCGGTGCCACCCTCGAAGGCGAATTGGAGACGCTCAAGGGCAACCTTCAGCTCATTCATGCGGTGCTCGTCCAGATTGATCAGGTTGGGGTGAGCGAAGGCCTTCACCTCGGGAAGCAACGAGACAAGCCGCCCGGCGTCTGCGATCCAGTCGTGCGGAGCGGAGCCCGAGGCGTGGAGCACGCCGTCCTTTACCGAAAGATTGACGCTGGAGGGTGGCTTGAGAATCGATCTTACTCTTGAGAGCAGCTCTGGATCATTCGAGGCAACGCAAAGGCCAGAGGTCCGGACCTCGGTCACGCCCGGGACCGCCGCCGCTATCATTTCCGCCCTCGCGATCCAGGCTGCCGGGGCGAGTCCGGAGAGGCTCAAAGCACCCCTCTCGAGCTTCAAGTCAACGCCTGCTGGAGGCTTCAGTAAGGCCTGGGCCCTGGCCTCGACGATCTCGGGAGCCAGTGAACAATAGGGCTCGAGGCGCAGCTCGATCTCACCGGGCGGCAGACCTCGATGCGCCGCGATCGACAGGGGATCGACGGCGAGCGGGTCTCTCAGGCCACGCAGCCGATGCTTTCCCGAATGGCGATCCACCTCGGTCACCTGGATGCCCGGCGTCGAGCGAAGCTCGTCGAACAGTGAGTTCCACTTGGAGCTAGATCGCCAGGAAAAGAATGCCCAGATGACGACCATCAAGCCGACGACAGCCAGCACCTCCGGCCCCATGGCGCTGCTCTTGTTTTTCCTCGCATTGGACCTTTGCACCTCCACCAAGCATTCCTGAAGGTGCCGCCGGCAGCTCTCGAGGGGCGCTGTCTCCCCCGAGAAGCCATAAAGCTCCTGCCCCGTCTCGGCGTGTACAGCGTCGAGCGCTGCCTTGAGGGTGTCGCGCAATTCGACGGGAGGTTTTCCGCGGATCACGGCCGCAAGGACGGCGCTGGGGCCGGTTTCGACCCATACCGTCAGCTCACCCAATTCGAGTGTGTTCGGGGAGTCTTCGTAGGAGCTGTGGTGGGCGCTCTTGACGAAGTCCTGGATTGTATTGAGGATTCCCGGGGCCACCGAGTCATTCCCCGGGATCGTGGCCGGTACTGTGGCCTGCTGGAGGAGGAAACCGCTGGGGCGGTGGAACAGAAAAACCTCTTCGACTCGATAAACGAGGGTGTGGCGAAACACGACTTCTGCGAAGGGTTTGCCGGTCCTGAAGGCCTCGAGACGCCACTTCAGAGCTTGTGGCGAGAGATTGTTCTCCAGTGTCTTGTTGAACCACTGAATCAGCTTCGCAAGCTTTTCCGAGATCGCACGCCCGATCGCGGGGCCCATGATGGGAAAGATTGCCTCGGTGATGAGCTTCGGGTCCTGGCGCACTGCGATCCCGAGTGACTCCCGAACGGTAGGGCTCAGTGCCTGGGAGAGTTGACCGTCCTTCCTTGACCTAAAAAGGACAGCCTCCGCAAGCACATCGCTCACTTGCTCGGCCTCGACCCGGATCGGATCGAGCCGCCTCTCAAGGGCGCCGATTCTCCTCTGCTCCTCTCCTACTAGTAGGCGGCGAAGCTCGTCGAGCCCTGCCCTTGCCGGGTCAACGGACGGGTGGCCTGGCTTGAAGGCCGGGGATGCCTGGGCTCGAAGTGGGGTTTTTGTCTCCATGGTTCTTTCTCGTTTTTTCCTTACGGGTTTACTCGCGCCATATCTGATCCGCCGCCTTCGCTGCTGAGGCGTGACGCCAGATGAGTGAAGAGCTCCGCGAGACTTGAACGGTCCACCTTGGCCTTGCGGAGGCCGTTTTCTGCGCGTTCGAGGGCTGATTGCTGTTCGGCGACCTGAGCTATCAGGTCTGTATGCAGGCCCTTGAGACTCTCGGCGCTTCGCGCCGCGAGTTGCTGATGCGATTCTCGAAGCTCGTCCCCGAGCGCCGTGAGGGCTCGGTCGGTCTCGGATTTCTGTGCCGCAAGCAAGGAACGGAGGTGATTGCTGAGCTGCAAGACCGATTGCTCGAAATCTACTCGCAGGTGGCCACTGGCCAATCGAAGGCTGTCTTCGAGCTGGCCCAACGATCGGCTCAACTCGTCCTTCAAGGATTCGAGCGCCTGCTTGAAGTCAGCGCCAAGCGACTGCGCTCGAACATCCCAGCGGCCCTCGGCATCCCTCAGAGCGCTCGTGAGCGAATCGGTCAGCTGCAGTTGGCTGGATGCGTTGGCCTCGATCTGAACACGAAGAGAGTCGATCTGGGACTTCTGGGCTCGCTCGAGCGCCTCGATCCGGCGAACCAACTCTGCGCGAACGCTCTGAGACTCCTCGGTGAGGCGGCTCGACAGTCGCGATAGCTGCTCCGCTCTTTCCTTTTGTTGTTGGCCAAAGAGGATCTCGCGTATTTTTTCAAGACTGGCATCCTCTTGCCCGTTGGGGGCTGTGTTTTCAAGCTCGGTGGTGTCTATTCTGTTCATTTCTTGCTGTTTCATTTGGGTTTCATGTCCGAGAAGTGAGGCACTGTACCCTTCCCGGAACATGGGGGCAAGGGAGCCCGGCAGCGCTCCAGACAAATCGAAAGTTCGCTCGGGCCCAGCCCGAGGGCTCTTTCGGCGGCGAGAGGTGGCGCGTCAGGCCGGCTGATCCGGAGGGGCGGGGCGCCCCAGAGCCTACCGCTTCAGCAAGCGGCTTGCCTTCCTCAAGAATCGCTGCTCCCCACGGCTCAAGCTCTTCATGCCGTGCTCGTGGATCTTGACGAGGAGCAGGTCGAGTTGCTCCCTTACCGCAGCGTCCCGCTGCGCTCTTTGACTCCGAGCCTTCTTTCGAAATCGTTCGCGCACGGACCCCAGAAGGGAGGCCCGCTCCTTGCGCGTTGCGGTACGCTCGAGGCTCGTGTAACCACCCGAGAAGTCGTAGCCAAAGATGCCCCCTTCCTCCTCCTCGCCGCTCTGGAGGCGATGAAGCAGGCCCCTGGAGAAAAGCAGGTGGGTTACCGCCATGAGAAGGAGCCCAAAGGAGAGACGGGAGAGGAGTGGGTGCGTTTGCTTGAAATCGAGGTCCACGAAGCCGATGGCCGCAATCAGGAGGCCGGTGATGAGTCCGAAAACGGCGCACACCTGGCTCACCTTTACTGTGATGTAGGTCGCCTGGCCCATGCTCTCGATCCTCCCCCAGAGCCATGCCTGGATCATTCGGCCACCATCGAGCGGATAGCAAGGCAGCAGGTTCAAGATGAGCAGGAAGACATTCCAGAGAAACAAGTACTGGCAAAAGGAACGGACGATCGGGAAAGTTGCGGAGTCTGCGACCGTGGGAAGAAGGCTCCAACCGGAAATGGCGCTGACGAGCCCTGTCCCAACACAGAGGATGATGTTCGCCAGGGGACCGCCCGCGGCGCTCAGGAACTGGGCTCGTGGCTCCAGCGGGGCTTTGCAGAACCCGAGGCCACCGAGGGGCCAGAGCACGAGGCGCTCCGCGCCGCCGCCGAGCTTGAAGCTCAGGTAGCAATGCCCCAGCTCGTGATGGACAACGGCAAGGAGTAGCGCCAGGGAGCTGATCAGCCACTGGCGAGCAGGAAAAGGAATCGCGGGGCGTAAGAGGAAGGCGGAGAACAGCTCTCCCACGAGCACGAGCATCAGCGTCCAGTGGAGCCAGACCTCGATGCCCCGGATCTTTCCTACCTTGACCCCCATGTGTTTCAGTCGGCCATCCTCGAAATTCATGCGAACACTTTCAACGCCACGCCCGTTCCAAATTACGGCTCGGCCAAGAATCGCCTCAGTCTTTCGATGGCCTTCGCCAGATTCTCAAGGCTGTTGGCGTAGGACAATCGTAAGAACCCTTCGCCTCCCTGGCCAAAAGAATTCCCGGGGAGAGTCGCAACTCCAGCCTCATCGAGCAGCCGTTGTGCAAGGACGGAGGAGGTCATGCCGGTTCCGGTCACATTTGGAAAAGCGTAGAAAGCTCCGGCGGGCGTCACGCAGCGGACTCCGGGCAAGCGGTTTAGCTCGGCCACGATGAAGTCACGGCGCCGACGAAACTCCTCGACCATGGTGCTCACACAGCCCTGGGATCCCCGGATTGCCTCGAGCGCGCCGTATTGGCTGAAGGTGGCGGCGCACGAGATCAAGTTGACGTTATAAAGCTCGAAGGATTCGAAAAATTGGGGCGGCACAATCGCGTAGCCGAGCCGCCAGCCCGTCATGGAGTAGGTCTTCGAGAACCCGTCGAGCAGGATCGTTCGTTCCGCCATACCGGGCAACTTGACAATGCTGTGATGAGTGCCCTCGTACAGGAAGTTCAGGTAGACCTCGTCGGACAGGACGGCGAAGTCATTCCGTACGGCTTCCGCTGCGATCACCTTCAGGTCCTCCTCAAGCAGCACCCCACCCGTTGGGTTTTGGGGTGAGTTGAGGATTACGAGTCGAGTTCGAGGTGTGACGAGACCGCGAAACTCATCGGGGTCGAATCGAAAGCCCTTCTCCTCGCGAAGGCGGAGCGGCACGGGCATGGCGCCGGAATGAGCGATCACCGATCGGTACATCGGGAAGCCCGGGTCGGGGTAGATGACCTCGTCGCCTTCGCCTGCGAGTGTATGAACGGAGTAGAAGATTGCAGGCTTGGCCCCCGGCATGACGAGCACTGTCTTTGGATCGAAATGGACACCTCTGCGGCCTCCAGCGTCCTCTGCGATGGCCTCGCGCAGTGCGGGCAGGCCGGGCGTGGGTCCATAGCCTGTCTTGCCCTCGCGCAGGGCGCGTGAAGCAGCCTCACAGATTGGGGTGGGCGTCGCGAAATCGGGTTGGCCGATCTCGAGGTGGACGATGTCCTTGCCGGAACGCTCGAGTTCCTGGGCCCGGGCGAGAACTCGGAAAGCGCTCTCTGTCTCGAGCCTCCTTGTGCGGGGATGTGGGTGCATGGCGCGGAGCATAGCAGAGGGGAAGCGGGAAGGGGAAGACGAGAGAATGGCGCAATATTCAAGATCCGTAGGGAGCATCGGAGCTTTCGCCGAGGTACACTCCTTTTTCCATGACTTTCGCCACTCTGCCGTCGGCACGATTCGCCCCGATCCCGCTGGGGCCCGAAATTCGCATCTGGCCTCCCGTGGTGCTCGCTCCAATGGCGGGTGTGACCAACTACCCCTATCGGAAGATTTGCAAGGATTACGGCGCGGGGCTCTGTGTGAGTGAGATGGTCAGTTCACGCGGAATTCTCGAAGGGCACGATCGCACCTGGAAGCTCGCGCAATTCGGTTTGGGGGAGCGTCCGAGGTCGATTCAGATCTTCGGCTGCGACCCCATTGCCATGGGCGAGTCGGCGACTCGGCTTCGCGAGGAGCTTGACATTGATCATATCGACATCAACTTCGGCTGCCCCGTTCCCAAGATCACACGCAAGGGCATGGGCGCGGCAGCGGTGGTGGACTCGCAGAACTTCCGGAAGGTTGTCCGGGCCGTCGTGAGGGCGGCGGAACCCGTCCCGGTCACGATCAAGGTGCGCATCGGCATGAGCGATGACCTCATTACCTTTCGCGAGGCGGGTCGAGTGGCCGAGGGCGAAGGGTGCGCTTACATCGCCCTCCATGGTAGGACAGCGAAGCAAATGTATTCGGGCAAGGCTCGCTGGGAATTCATCCGGGAGCTCAAGGAGCTCGTGAAGATTCCTGTGCTCGGCAACGGCGACATCTTCGAAGCGCCCGACGCCCTTCGCATGATTCGGGATACAGGCTGCGATGGCGTAGTGATTGGACGGGGTTGCCTTGGCAACCCGTGGCTCTTCCGCAATCTGAAGCGGCTGTTCGACGGAACCGGAGAAGCCAACAGGCCGCCGATTGAGGAGCTTGTCGGAGTGATGCGGGAGCACTTCCGCCTACTCGTTTCGCACTACTCGCAGACGCCAAGGTCAGCGGCACTCATGATGCGAAAATTTGGGACGTGGTACGTCCGTGGGCTCCAGGGCGCCGCGATGCTTCGCACACGTTTTCAGGCCATCGAGGTCGAGGAGGACCTTGAACGCATCCTCGAGGAAGTTCTATGTCTCGGCTATGAGTCAGGGTTCCGCGATCCAAACGAGGGGACTCGGGATCTGCGTCTGAACGAATGAGACCCAACCCTTGCTCCTCGTACCGCCCACCGTGAGTTGGCGCCTGAAAATGCAGCCCCTGGGCGGTGCTCGCCAAGTGGAGTGTGAGGGGGCGGCGTGGCCCCCTTTGAAGGGTACCGCGCGCCTCCAGGAGATTTCAGGCACCTATTTGTGGTGCGTGCCGACCTTCAGGTAATCAAGGATTGTGTCCGACTCCGAGAAGTCTCTGGCCAGCAAGTGCGCTCCGGCGCGGAAAAGCCGATCACGCTTGTCGTCGTTCATGTGGTAGCGGTTGGTCTCGGGCGTGTAGACCCCGAGTGCCACGGCGTCGACGTCGCGACCGTTTTGAATTTCGACGTAGCCGTCTCCGACCACGAGAAGCGCCGCTCCCTCGAGCTTGTGATCCTCGAGAACCTTGCGAATGACCTTCTCCTTTGAGAAGTCCTTGTAGTTGGGCAGGGCACCGTGGATGCCGCCTTCAAAGTACTTTTCGAGGTCGAGAAGCTTCGACTCCTCCTTCACGAACTCAACATCCGTGCCGCTGGCGAGATAGCAGCGGACCCCGCTTCGACACAGACGTTCCAGGAAGCCACGGGCGCCCTTGACGACAAAGTCATCCTTGTCTGAAGCGCCACTCTTCAATGCCAGGAATCGCTCCTCGATGCCTGCGGCGATTCGCCGGTTGTACTCGAGTTTGTACTCGGCAGCTTTCAGTGGCGTGCCGCCGCGCTTCTCGACCTCCTCTACCAGGCGGAGCATCTGGTAGATCGTCTGCTTGCCCGTAAGGTGGTCGACAAAGTCAATGACGACCTTCTCGATCTCCTCCCGACTTTCATGACGGGGGCAAGATTCCAACACCTCGACCATCATGGGCACCATGAAGTCCTGCCACCCATCGCGGAAGTAGCTCAGCGTGCCATCGAAGTCGAGAATGGCGTGCTGGATCTTGCCCCGGGCGGGTTGACTGACGATCTCCACTGCGGTGCCGGGGATCCTCGGGAATCTATTCACGATGGTTGTCACTTGGCGCCGGCAGCCTGCTTGGTGGCTTGAATCGCCTTGTCGTAGTCCGGCTCCTGCGCGATCTCGGGAACGATCTGCACATAGGTGATCTTGTCGTTCGCGTCGATGACGAAGATCGCACGAGCATGAATTCGTAGGTCCTTGATGAGGATACCGTAGTTCTGGGCAAAGCTGAGCTTGCGGTGGTCCGAGAGAGTGGTGACTTGTACCTGCTCCGCGCCGCACCATCGTTTCTGGGCAAAGGGAAGGTCGGCCGAGATGGTGTAGAACTGCACGTTGGGCGGAAGCTTGGCGATCTCCTGGCCGAACTTCTTCGTCTCGATTGCGCAGACGGGCGTATCAAGGGACGGCACGGCCGCGATGAGTCGCACCTTGCCCTTGGACGATGCCAGCGTGATCGTCTCGAGCGTTTGATTGATCACCTCGAAGTCCGGCGCGGCGTCTCCTGCTTTCAAAGCGGGGCCCACGAGCGTCTTGGGGTTGCCCTTCATGGTGATGACGCCGTTACGTTCCTGCGACATGGGGATGTTTCCTTTCTATCTACCTTGGCTTTCGTACGAGACCTGCCCGGGCCGAAGCTGGCATGTTACCGAGCTCCGCTGACGGGTACAATAGTTTGCTTTCCTGGCCACTGATTGAGAGACGTCCAGAGACGTCCAGAGACGAACCAGAGGACTTCCAATGACGATCGAAGCCATCGCTCAAAGAGCTCGCAAGGCTGCCTGGGAGCTCGCTGCGCTTGACACCGAGACGAAGAATCGAGCTCTCCGGGCGGTCCGGGCAGCCCTGGAGCGATCCCGTGTCGAGATTTCCCGTGCCAACGCCGCAGACAAGCGCGATGCCGAGATTCTTGTGGACTCGGGCCAGCTCTCGAAGGCGCTCGCAAAACGACTCGATATTGAGGGCGGGAAGTTCGATGGCATTCTCTCCGGCGTCGATGATGTGATCCGCCTTGCTGACCCGGTGGGGCAGGTTGGCTACGCCATGCGGCTCGATCATGGCCTTGATCTCTACCGCGTCTCGTGTCCCATCGGCGTACTCGGAGTGATTTTTGAGGCGCGACCCGATGCCGCCGTGCAGATCAGCACGCTCGCCCTGAAGTCTGCAAACGCAGTCATTCTCAAGGGCGGACGGGAGGCGGAGCGGTCCAATCGTGCCCTCGTCGAGGCGATCCAGCGGGGAATTGCCGAAGTGCCAGGCGTGCCTCCGGGTGCGGTGCAGCTCATCTCCACCCGGGAGGAAGTGCGAGAGATGCTCGCGCTCGACGAGTGGATCGATCTGATCATTCCTCGCGGATCCAACGAGCTCGTACGGTCCATCAAGGACTCGACGCGAATTCCTGTCCTCGGGCATGCCGACGGCATCTGCGCCGTCTACATTGATCGAGCGGCCGACGCCGAGCGGGCGGCGGCGGTGGTGGTCGATTCCAAGGCGCAGTATCCGGCCGTCTGCAACGCCACCGAGACTCTCCTCGTGCACCGTGAAGCCCTCTCGAGGGTCCTTCCTGAGCTGGGCAGACGGCTGCGTGAGGCCGGAGTGGAGCTCCGGGCTGACGCCGATTCCTTGCCCCACCTGCCGGGTGCGATACCGTCCACCGAGGAAGACTATGGAACGGAGTTCCTGGATCTCATCCTCGCCGTCAAGACGGTCGGCTCGGTGGAGGAGGCGATCGACCACATCAACCGGCACGGCTCGCACCACACCGACGCGATTGTGACCGAGGATGCGAAAGTCGCTGAGCTATTCCTCTCGCGAGTTGACTCCGCAAGTGTTTTCCACAACGCCTCGACGCGCTTCGCAGACGGCTTCCGCTACGGCCTCGGCGCCGAGGTTGGCGTTAGCACCAACAAGACACACGCCCGCGGTCCGGTGGGTCTTGATGGCCTGGTCATCTACAAGTATCGGCTCTACGGGCACGGCCAGTGCGTCGCGCAGTACGCACCTGGTAAGCGCAAGTTCCTCCACGAGCGAATCGAGGCAGCAACGCCGCCGTCCCCCCAGGCTCCGAATGAGATCTCCCCTTCTCGGCCCTGAGTGCCGCCGCTCCTGGGTGCCTGGATCCAGGTCTTGGTCAGAGCCGGAGCAAGAATCGCTCTGGCGCTGGTTTTCCTTGCTTGCGGGGAGACAGGCCCTCCCCCGCGAGGAGTGATCTCTCACGGTCAAGCTTGACCCCGCGGACCGACTCGTTCATACTCCCCCCTTCTTTTGCGGAATCAAGCGCCACTTCGGCCCAGCAAGGGCGTGCGGTGCACCTTTCCGGTCAATGCCCTGGAGCGAGCCTAGGAGCCAGCTACTATCATGGCGGTACCTGTTTCCCAGATGTGGACCGTAGCGAGCTACGTCCTTCGGAAGAAAATCTCGGGCGAGAAGCGATATCCTCTGGTCCTCATGCTGGAGCC
>SXGT01097498.1_pt1 | contig 76527 bp, 53 predicted proteins | sample 3176221 | NCBI WGS metagenome assembly SXGT01 (sample SAMN11356862, study PRJNA531348) | freshwater metagenome | isolation source: freshwater sample F1-120 | place: China: Fuxian Lake, Yuxi | collected 2017-12-25
CCGAAGCGCAGCTCGACCGCTTCATGTTCCAGGTGCAGGTGGGCTACCCCACCGCCGCCGAGGAGCGCGAGATCCTGCGCCGCACCACCGGCGGCGAGACGCGCGAGCCCCGTCGCGTCGTCAGCGCAGCGGAGCTGCTCGAAGCGCAGAAGACAGTGCGCTCGGTGCAGATCGCGGACTCGATGTACGACTACATCCTGGCGCTGACGCGCGGCACGCGCGTCAAGTCGGACTCGGTGCTGCCCTTCCTGCGCGATCTGGTGACTTGGGGCGCGGGACCTCGCGCCAGCCAGTTCCTTGTGCTCGGCGCCAAGGCCCACGCCGCGCTGGCGGGCCGCGAGCATGTGGCGTTGGAAGACATCCGCGCCGTGGTGCACCCCGTGCTGCGCCACCGCATCGTGACGAGCTTTGCGGCCGCCGCCGAAGGCATCAACTCCGACATCCTGATCGATCGCATGCTCAAGGAGATCGATCCTGCGGCGGGCATCGGCGCCGGTCTGCCCGGCTTGTCTTCGACGCGCAGCTGAGCGCACAGGAACGGCGATCTTTCGTGCCCCTGAACCCGGTCATCTGAAGTGACGCAGAAGCAAGGCCTCGATCCGCGCGTGCTGGACCGGCTGGCGAGTCTCTCGCTGGTCGCTCGCAGCGTCGTCGAGGGCGTCATGGCGGGCGTGCATCGCTCGCCGCACATCGGTTCCTCAGCCGAGTTCGCCCAGCACCGCGAATACGTGCCCGGCGACGAGCCGCGGCGCGTCGACTGGAAGGTCTTCGGCAAGAGCGACCGGCTCGTCGTCAAGCAGTTCCTCGAAGAGGAGAACCTGGTGTGCCACCTCTTCGTCGACGGCTCGGAGTCGATGGCCTACGGCTCGCAGGACTGGAACAAGTTCGACTACGCGCGCTGGTGCGCCGCCGCGCTGGCGCATCTGGTGCTGCAGGCGCGCGACACGGCGGGCCTGATCGTCTTCGACAAGGACTGGCGCGCGAAGGTGCGGCCGGGCAACGGAGCACTGCAGCTCAAGGACATCCTCACCACGCTGGAACAGGCCGATCCCGGCGGCCCGACCGACATCGGTTCCGTGCTCGAGTGGGTCGCGCCCAAGCTCAAGAAAAAGGGCATCATCGTGATCCTCTCGGATTTCTTCGATGAGCCCGAGCGCATCATCTCCGGCCTGCGCCGGCTGGTGCATGCCGGTCACGAGCCCGTGCTGCTGCAGATCGTCGACCCGCGCGAGATCGACTTCGAGTTCGACTCCCAGCTGAAGCTCGAGGGCCTTGAGCAGAGCGGAATGCAGAAGGTCGACCCGCGCGCCATCCGCGGCGCCTATCGCGAGGAATTCGAGGCGCACACGCGCGCGCTCTCCAAGGCCGCCGCCTCACTGGGACTGGACTATGTGCGGCTGTCCACGGGCGAGCCGATCGATGCGGGCCTGATGGCCTATCTCGCGGGCCGCATGGCGCGCGTGCGCAGCGGGAGGCGCATCTGATGGGCGGTCTCTTCGGCGGCTTCGTCAATCCGCTGCTGGCGCTGGGCGCGCTGGCCGCCGCGCTGCCGCTGATCATCCACCTGCTCAACCGCCAGCGCCACAAGCGCGTGGCTTGGGCGGCGATGCGCTTCGTCGAGGCGGCGTACAAGAAGACGCGTCGGCGCGTCGAGATGGAGAACCTGCTCCTGCTGCTCTTGCGCATGGCGGCGGTGGCGCTGCTGGCATTCGCGCTGGCGCGGCCCTTCACCGGCGAGAACTCGCCCCTTGCGGCCCTGAGCGAAGCGCGGCGCGACCGCGTGATCGTGCTCGATGCCTCGGCGAGCATGGGCGCGCGCGATGCGGGCGCTTCGCTGTTCGAGGCAGCGCGCGAGCGCGCGCTGGCCCTGGCGCGCGAGCTCAACGGCACGGGCGGCGACCGTCTGCGCGTGATCCTCGCCGGCGCGCAGCCGCGGCTGCTCTCCTGGGGCAGTCCCGAGCAGGGCATCAGCGCGCTCGAGAGCGTCGAAGAACCGCTGCACGAGCCCCTGCAGCTCGCCGCTGCGCTGACGGAAGTGCTCAAGCTGGCCCGGGAAGCGCAGACCGGCGGCGCACTCGCCAACCTCGATGTCGTGCTGCTGACCGATGCGCAGAAGCGCAACTTCCTCGCGGAAGCTGCGGGCGAGGCCAAGGACGGCTCGCGTGCGCTGTTCGAGGTGCTCGATGCGCTCGCGGCGCTGGAGCTGCGCGTCACCGTCGAGGATGTCGGCCCGGAAGAGCGCGTGCCGGAGAACCTCTCGATTCTCGCCTTGGAGCCGCTGGCCGAGATCGAAGGTGCGGGCGGCACCGTGGAAGTCGAAGTGCGCGTGGCCAACCACGGCGCGCGTCCGCGCGGTGCCGTGCGCGTCAGCCTGTCGGTCGACGGCGAGCGCCGTCCCAGCCAGACCATCGACATCAATGCGCGCGAGACGGCCACGGCGCTGTTCCGCGTGACGCTCGACTCCGCCGGCGAGCATCTGCTGGAGGCGGCGCTGGAAGCCGATCGTCTCGTGATCGACAACCAGCGCGCGCAGGTGATCCGCGTGCCCGAGCCGCTGCGCGTGCTGGTGGCCGACGGGCGTCCCTCCTCGCAGATCGAGGAGAGTGCGGCGGGCTATCTGGCGCTGGTGCTCGAACCGCCGGTGGAAGACGCGCGGCTGGGCTCGCGCGAGACGGCCCCGTTCCGCCCGCGCCGGATCTCGGCTGCGGAGCTCGCGGGCGAGGAGCTGAGCTCGAAGGACTGGGATGCGGTCTGGCTCGCCGATGTGGCGCGCGTCAGCGAGGAAGCGGCCCAGAAGCTCGAGCGCTTCGCGGCGGCCGGCGGCCTGGTCGTGATCAGCGCGGGCGATGAGCTCGATCTGGAGCACTACAACCGCCGCTTCTTCCGCGCCGACGGCAGCGGCCTCCTGCCGGCGGAGCTCCTGCGCGTGCAGCGCCGCGATCCGCGCGGCGAAGGACACTGGCGCATCGCGCGCTTCGAGACCGAACACCCTGCGCTGCGCTTCTTCGCCGACGAGCGCTTCCGGCTGCTGCTGACCGAGGCACCGCTTTACGGATTCATCGCGACGCGCCCGCTGACGCAGGCGCAGGTGCTCGCCAACCTCGACGATGCCGGCGCCAGTCCGTTCCTGATCGAACGCAGCTACGATCGCGGCCGCGTCATGCTGCTGACCACCAGCATCGACGAGAGCTGGACGCGCATCCCGCGCTCCCCCGCCACGCTGATTCCGCTCACGCATGAACTGCTGCGCCATGGCGCGCGCGTCGCGCCGCCGCGCCGCAACCTGAGCGTCGGCGAACCGCTGGAGATCGAGGTCAGCGGTACATTCCCGCGCAATCTGCGTCTTTCCAAGCCCGGCGGAGTCGAGCGGGCGCTGCTCGGCGAGCCCAAGGCGCTGGAAGGCGGCCGCTGGAAGCTGCCCGCGATCGGCGGCGAGGAAACCGACCGCATCGGCGCCTACGCGGTTCTGCGCGAAGGCGCGTCGCCGGCTTGGTTTGCCGTGCAGTTCGACGCACGCGAAGGCGATCTGGAGCGCTTGTCCCGCGAGGAGCTCGGCTCCCTACACCGGGCGCTGCGCCTGCCTCAGGCGGAACAGCGGGAGAGCGCCGACAAGCCCGAGCCCGAGCGCGGCGAGCTGTGGCGCGCGCTGGCGATCGCCACACTGTGCTTCCTCGTCGTCGAGAGTCTCTTTGCGGCCTTCATCGGCCGTCGCCGGAGGCCGGGCGCATGAACCTCGCTTTACTGCAGGAAGCGCTGTCCGGCGAGGGCACGCGCGCCACCTTCCAGCTGCTCGATCTGCCCGAGCTGTGGATCGTCGTGCTGCTCGTGATCCCCGGCAGCTTCGTGCTCGCGTGGATCAGCTATCTGGGACAGGGCGTGGAGCTGCGCCGGCGCATCGTGCTCGCCGGCCTGCGCGCGCTCGCCTTCCTGCTGCTGTTCGCGATCCTGTTCCGGCCGGTGTTCGTCGAACGGCGCGAGGAAGTGCGGCCCGCCGAAGTGCTGGTGCTGGTCGATGACTCGGCCAGCATGCTGCGGCAGGACGCCTATGTGGGCCAGGAGCGCCGCCGCGATGCGCTCGAGGAGCTGCTCGGCCGTGCGCCCGAGGGTGCGCGCCGCATCGACCTCACGCGCGCGGCGCTCGACAAGGTCGTGCTGGCGCAGGCCCGCGAACGCGGCTACCTGGCAAAGACCTACCGCTTCGGCGAGACGCTCGAGCCGCTGGCGGACTCCTCCGCGCTCAGCGGGCGCTCCAACGCGACCGCGCTGGGTGCGGCGCTGTCGCAGGCGCTCGCCACGCACCGCGGACGCCATGTCACGGACATCATCGTGCTCTCCGACGGCCGCAACAACTCCGGGCTGCCGCCGGAGGATGTTGCGCGCAATGCGGCGAGCATGGGCATCCCCGTGCACACCATCGTCGTCGGCGACACGCGGCCGGAGAAGAACGCGCTGGTCGAGATCGCGGAAGCGCCGCCCAGCGCGCTGGAAGGCGATGAGATCGAGGTCAGCGTGAGGCTGGTCGGCCGCGGAACGCCCGGCGGCGCACGCACGGCCGTTGTGCTCGAGGAAATCGACGGCGAGGGCCGCGCTTTGCCGATCAGCGAGGAGTCCGCCGAGCTCAGCGCAGCGGGCGCGCGCGTCGTGCTGATCGCGCCGCCGGTCCCGATGGAAGCCGGCCGCAGCGAGCGCCGCCTGCGCGTGCGCGTGCCCGTTCAGCCCGAGGAGACGCTGACCGACGACAATCAGGTCGACTTCACGGTGCGCATCACGCCGGAGAAGCTGCGTGTGCTGTATGTCGACGGCTATCCGCGCTGGGAATACCGCTATCTGAAGAATCTGCTGCTGCGCTCGGACCAGAACATCCAGGCGCAGTGCTTCCTGCTCTCCGCGACGCCGGATTTCGTACAGGAATCAACCAAGGGCGTGCCGGCGCTGGAGCGCGTGCCGACCGATCGACGCGCGCTGCTGGAGAACTACGACATCGTGATCCTGGGCGACGTCAACCCCTTCCGCATCTCCGCGGACCCGCGCGCGTGCGATGAGTTCCTCTCCGCGCTGCAGGAGTTCGTCGAGCGCGGCGGCGGCCTGATCAGCCAGGCAGGCGAGATGGACAACCCGCGCTCGTTCCTCGGCACCCCGGTCGAGGAGTTGCTGCCGATCGTGATCGATCCCACGGGACTTGCGCTGGGCGATGCCAGCGGCGAGGAGTTCCACGGCGAGCTGGAAGCACCCAAGGCGCCGCACGAGATCGTGCGCCTCACCAGCGACGTCGAGGAGAACCGCGCGCTGTGGGAAGGACAGGGCGGGTTGCGCGGCTTCACCTGGTTCTATCCCGCGCTGCGCGCCAAGCCCGGCGCCGAGTCGCTCCTGCGCCACCCCCAGGCGCAGAATGCGGCGGGCAAGCATCCGCTGATGGTCGCGGGCTACTTCCCCGCCGGACGCACGCTCTTCATCGGCATCGACTCGACCTGGATGTGGCGCTACCGCTTCGGCGATCGCTTCCACGAACGCTTCTGGCGCAACGCGCTGCGCTGGGTGGCGCTGGGACGCCTCAAGAGCGGCGATCGGCGCGTGCAGCTCGATGCGCTGCGCTCGCGCTACGATCTGGATGAGCGCGTGGTGCTGGAAGCGCGTGTGCTCGATGAGGACTACCGCCCCGGCACCGCCACCGAGGTCGAGGCCAGACTGGAGGATCCGGAGGGCAAGGTGACGCCGCTGCGGCTGGAACTGGTGCCCGAGCGCCCGGGCCAGTACCGCGTCTCGCTCGAACCCGAGCGCGCGGGCGTCTACCGCGCGTGGATCGAGAGCGAAGCCGGCGCCAACGGCACGCAGCGCAGCGCCAGCACTGAGTTCGAAGTCGTGCTGCCCTCGCGCGAGAACAACGAACCCGCCCCCAATCCTGAACTGATGGCCCGCCTGGCGCAGGGCAGCGGAGGACTCGCGATGGAGCTCTCCGATCTGCGCGCGCTCAAAGACGCGCTGCCGGGCGGCGAGGAGCGGCGCGAGCCGCTGAGCTCCGAGCTGGATGACATCTGGGACAGCTTCTCGACGCTGGCTCTGGCGCTGGCACTCTTGTGCGCGGAGTGGATCCTGCGCAAGAAGTGGGAGCTGGTCTGATGGGCGCGCACCTGCTCCTGCTGGCGTTGGCCGCACTGATGGGGCCGGTTTCGTCGGTCTCGCCGGTCCGGGCGGGCCGGCAGCAGCCGGAAGACACCGGTTCGCACACGTACTCGATCCCCAACACGCGCCTCGCACAGGCGCGCTTTGACGAAGCGCGCGAACACATCAACGGTGAACGCTGGATCGAGGCCATCGACCAGCTGGAACTGCTGATCGCCGAGCACGCGGGCGATGTGCTGCCGGGCGTGCAGGAGCCCGGCGGCGTGCGCTCGCAACAGCCGGTTTTCCTGAGCGCCAGCGCGCAGGCCCGCGAGCTCCTGCGCACGCTGCCTGCGCCAGCTCTGGAGCGCTACCGCGAACGTCAGATCAACCGCGCGGAAGGCATGCTCGAGCGCGCGCGCAGTGAGCGCGATGGCGCCGTGCTGGCCGAGCTCGCCCGCCTGCATCCGTGGACCAGGATCGCGACGCAGGCACTGTTCGCGCTGGGCGATCTCGAGCTGGAAGCCGGCCGGGAGGCGCAGGCGCTCGACGCCTGGTCGCGTGCGCTGGAGAACGACCCGGAAAGTCTCGGCACGCTCTCCGCGGGCCGTCGCTCGCTGCTCGACGAGCTGCGGGCACCCGCCCGCGATGCACCGCAGCGCGAGCGCGAGGCGCTCGGCTCGTTCCAGCCTGGAGCGCGCGCGCGCCTGGAGCTCAGCGCGCCGGGTCCCGCGGCCAGCCAGTGGCCGGAAGCCTACCGACTGGGTGAGATCGTGTCCGGACGCTCCCCCTCCTCTGACGCGCTGCAGCTGACGCGCTCGGGTGACACGCTGTTCGTGGCGCTGCCGCGCCGCCTGATCGCGCTGCACGCCTTCAGCGGAGCGCGCCTGTGGGAGAGCGAGGAGCCGCCGGGCTGGGCCAGACTGTCCAACCGGGCGCGCGAAGAGCTCTCGCTCGCCGTGCACGATGAAACCGCGCAGTACGCCGCGGCCGCTGGCGCGCAGATCGTCGTGGCCGCGCAGCAACTGCCCTTCGCGCTCAACGAACGCCAGACCTTCGGCCAGATGGAGATTCTCAAGCCGATGCCAGAGCGGCGTCTGGCGGCCTTCGAGATCGCCAGCGGCAAACCGCTGTGGAATCACCGTCCCCCGCCGAACTGGGACGGCACCGGCGGATCATTCCTCGAGCGCATGAACATCTGCGGCCCGCCGGTGATCGCCGGCAACCGCATTTACGCGCCCTACGCACGCATTGAGGGCCGCATCGATCTGCATGTGGCCTGCATCGACCTCGACACGGGCGCGCTGCGCTGGTCGCGCTCGCTGATCAGCGGGCAGCGCGAGCTCAACATGTTCGGCCGGCAGGCCTCCGAGTTCTGCGCACCGCCGCTGGTCGTCGAGAACGGCCGCGTGTATGCGCTGACGAGCCTGGGCACGGTCGCGGCGATCGATGCTCTCAACGGCGAGCTGCTGTGGCAGACGGCCTACGAGCAGATCGTGATCGAGCGCAACTACTCACGCATGGAAGCGCAGCCGCTGGTCAACGTGTGGCGGCAGAGTCCTCCGGTGCTGGTGGGCTCGCTGCTGCTCGCGACGCCGTACGACAGCCCCGATCTGGTGGCGATCGACACGCGCAGCGGCGCGCTGCTGTGGTCGCTGCCCTACAGCTTCTTCATGGCGCAGGGCGCGGCACGCTACCGCGGTCAGGAGCTGATGTTCGCGGGCGCCACGGCGGACAAGGTCTTCGTGCTGGGCACCAAGCTGCTGGCGCTCGGCAATGCGGGCGGGCTTTCCAACGGTGCGCCGCGGCGCCTGTCCTGGCAGTTCGAGCATGAGGATCTGTCCAACCCGACCGCGCTCGGCCGGCCTGTGCTGACGCGGGATGCGCTGCATCTGGCGCTGCTCGACTCGCGCGTCGAGCTGGAACTCGACAGCGGCCGGGCACGCGCGAGCATTCCCATGGACAGCACGGGCAACCTGCTGCTGGGCCGCGGCGAGCTCTTCCGCATCACGCGCGGCGGCGTGCAGGGCTTCTTCGAGTGGGAGCGCATGATCGCGCGCGCCCGCTCCGAGGCGGACGCACAGCCGTCCGACCGCGAAAAGACGCTGCTGGTCGCCCGGCTCCTGCTGGCGAGTGCCGGCACCGCGCTGGAGAGCGGCGACACACTGCGCGCGCGCACCGAGCTGCGCGAGGCCGACGAGCGCCTCTCACGCCTCGGCGGCCTGGCGGATGCTCCGCTAGAGGATCGCGAGCTCGTGTGGCGAGTGGTGTGGCAATGGGCGCAGACCGAGCGCGGACTCGCCGACCAGCGCGCCGCGCTGAAGCTGCTGCAGCGCGCACGCACGCTGGCGGTCAGCACGGCGCAGCGGCTGGAAGGTCTGCTGGTCGAGTATCAGCTCGAGAATGCCGCCGGCCGCGCGGCGCTGCTTGAGCAGTTCGAACAGCAAGGCGGAGCGCTGGCGATCGTGTGCCTGCCGATCGACGGCGAGGATCCGCTGGCCTTCGCTCCAGGCGTTGGCGAGAACCACCGCGAACTGCCGGTGCCGCTGTGGATCGCCTGTGAGCGGGCGCGCAGCGCGCGCGCCGCCGGGCGCGTCGATGACGAGCTGCGCGCGCTGGAACCGCTGGTGCGCGAGTATGCAGGAGTGGAGCTGCCCACCCGCGAAGGCACGGGCACGGCCGGAGTGCTGGCGCGCGCGCGCATGCTGGCACTGGTGAGCGGCAGCGCGCCGGAGCAGCTCGTCGGCTACGAGCAGCGCGCCCAGGTCGAGCTGGAGCGCGCACTCAGCGTTCAAGGCAGCGCTGACAGCCGCGTCGGCAGCGGCGCGGGCGAAGAGCCTCTGTTGCAGCTGGAGAACTGGTGGCCGGGCACCCGTGCGGCGGCGCGCGCCGCTGATGCACGTCTGGAGCGCGCGGCGGCCTCCGGCAACGCCGCGGAGCTGATCGCGATTCTGGCCCAGCGCGCCGGTGGTCCTTTGGATCCGGCGAGCCTGCCGCCCGCGGAGCTTGCGCTTTGGAAGCGTGCTGCGAGCGGGCTCGCGGATTCCGGCTCGCTGGAACTGGCGCAGACGCTGTTTCAGACTCTGGCGCGCGCAGCCGGGGCGGCCGGTGACACTGCCGGCAGCGCGCAGGCCGCGGGGCTCGCCGAACGCGCGGAGGCGCTGCGACGCTCGCTGCAGAGCACGCTCAACAGCACACTGGCCGCCCCCGGCGCGAATTTTCGGCCCGATCCCCCGCGCCTTTGGTTGATCGACACCGCGAGCCACTTCCTCGGAACGCAGACCGTGCGTGGCGAAGCACTGGTCTATGTGGCGCTGATCGAGCCGCAGACGCGCGTCTGGAAGCTGACGGCGTGGAGCGCCAAGGACGCCTCCGCTCCGCGCTGGTCCACCGATCTGCCGCCCGAAATGGGCCAGCAACTTGCCGCCGCAGACTGGCGCACGCAGGCGCGCCTGATGCATGAGCGCGTTGTGATCGCGTCGGACACGCAGGTGCTGGCACTGGATGCGGGCACGGGCGAGCTCAGCTGGCGCGTGTTCCTCGAGTCCCAGGAGGTGGCGCTGGGCCTGTGCAGCGGCAGCGGCGTGGTCATGGTGCTCGCACGCAACGAGGTGCCCGAAAACCGACTGGTCGCATTCGAGGCGCGCACGGGCCGCCAGCTGTGGTCGCGGGCAAGCGCGAGCCACGGTCAGCGCGCGCTGCCGCTGGTCGCGGAAGATCGGCTGTGCTTCCTGCCGCAGATGGGCGGCAGCGAGGTGGAGATCGCAGACCTGTACACCGGCCGGCGCATCGGCAGCCTTGCGCTGGCCGCGGGTGCGCAGGCTCGGCTGGAAGCCGATGCTTGGGTCGAGGGCGAGCGCCTGCTCGTACCCTGGATCGATCACTCGAGCATCAGCCGCGTGGAATGCCACTCCGTGCGCAGCCTGCAGCGGCTGTGGGAGCTGGATCTCTCGGGCAGCGGCGAGGAGCGCCGTCAGCTGAGCGTCGTGCTGCAGCACGGCGAGCGCACCTGGCTCTACCTGCGTCCGATCGGCAACGGCGCCTCGCAGCGCTCGCCGCAGCTGATCGAGCTTGCCACGAAAATCGGCGCGCTCGCACCGCTGAGCCATGTGCGTCTGGCCTTCGACGACCGGCTGCTCGGCTCGCGACAGTGGCGGCGCCGGCCGCTGCCGAGTCCCGAGCTGTTCGTGCTCTCGCGCCGTCCGCAGAATCCGCAGGAAGCGCGCGTGCGCTGCGTCGATCTGACGAGCGGCGAGCGCTGGGTCACGACACTGCTGACGCCCTGGAAGGAGATCAGCGGCGCGCAGACTCCGCTGCCGGCGCTTTCCGAGGAAACCGTGGTGCTGGCCTACACTCCGGGCATGCAGCCCAATCGCTCCAACGCCATCGGCGCGCAGCTGGTCTTCCTCGACCGGGCCAGCGGGCTGGTGAGGGCGGACAAGCGCGCGCTGCCGCAGGAATACTTCGGTTCCAGCGACAGTCTGGAGCTGATTCCGATGGGGTCGAGTCTGCTCGTGCGCGGCGAGCGCCGCCTGGAGTTGTGGCAATGAACGGAGGGTGGCAATGATCATCAACACACTGCTCATGTCAGGCCTGCTGGCCGTCCCGGTCCAACAACCCTCGCGAGGATCCGGCCCGGGTGCCGATTCCAGCGCGCTGGTTTCCGTGACCGAGGCGCAGGCCCAGGCCGTCGAGCGCGGACTCGAATGGCTCGCAAAGTCGCAGGAACCCAACGGAGCCTGGGTGGCGCGCATCGGCTACAAGCTGAATGAAGGCTTCAACATCACGGAGAACGACAAACCGCATCTGGGCGTCACGGCGCTGGCGGGCATGGCCTTCCTCGCCGGCGGGCACCTGCCCGGGCGCGGCCGCTACGGCGATCATGTGGATCGCGCGCTCGACTTCGTGCTGACCTGCCAGTCCGAGGACGGCTTCCTGTTCCACGCCGGCTCGCGCATGTACGACCATGCCTTCGCGACGCTCTTCCTGGCCGAGATCGTCGGCATGACGCACCGCGAGGATGTGCAGAAGGTGCTGCAGAAGGCGGTCGACTTCATCGTGCGTTCGCAGAACAAGGACGGCGGCTGGCGCTACGAGCCGTACCAGCGCGAATCGGACATGTCGATCGTGGTCTGTCAGGTGATTGCGCTGCGCGCCGCTCGCAACATCGGCATCAAGGTGCCCAAGAGCACGATCGACCTTGCGGCCCGCTATGTCGTCGATTCCGCGGTGACCGCGGAGTACAACGCGCAGCAGGGCATCTGGGGCTCCAACCCGCTGGGCACGTTCCGCTACCAGCGCGACCAGTACTCGCGCACATCCTTCCCGCTGACCGCAGCGGGCGTCACGGCGCTGCACGGTCTGGGGATCTACTCGGATGAGCTGATCCACAAGGGCCTGGAGTACCTCGCCGGCGAACACGCGCGCTTCAACTCGCGCCCGGACAACCGCCGCGGCCACTACTTCTTCTGGTACGGCCACTACTACGCGGTGCAGGCCATGTACACCGCGGGCGCACCCTACTGGGAGCCCTACTTCGAGAACCTGCGCAACACGCTGATCGACATGCAGCAGCCCGACGGCTCGTGGCGCAATGACATCGGTCCGGGCCCCGCGCTCGGCACGGCGATGGCCGTGCTGACGCTGGAAATCCCCTACCGTCTGCTGCCGATCTTCCAGCGCTGAAAAGAACAGGCCACATGAGCGCACAACGCACAGCCAGCGCGATCGTCGAGCAGCGCCTCAGCGCACTGCGCGGGGCGTTGCTTCGCTGGACCATCGTCTCCGGCGGCCTCTCGCTGCTGGGCGTCGCGGCGGTCTGGATCGGGATCACGTTCGCGCTCGACTGGTGGCTGCACGTGCCGCTGACGATCCGACTGATTCACCTCGTCGTGCTGCTGACTCTGGTCGTGTGGCTGGCGAGACGCTGGCTGCTGCAGCCGCTGCAGCGGCTGCCCGGCCGCAGCGGGCTGGCGCTGCTGTACGAGCGCGCCTATCCGCAGCTGGGGCAGGCGCTGGTCAGCGCCGTCGAACTGGATCCGGCGGCCGTCAGCGGCCGCGAGCGCGCGCTGCGCGAGGCAATCCTGCGCAACGCCGAGCAGCGCGCCGCCGGGATCGAACCGGCGGGCGTTCTGCGCACGCGCGAGCCGCTGCTGCGTTCACTCGCCGGCACCGGCCTGCTGGCGCTGCTGGCTCTGCTGGCCCTGACGCAGCCGGCGGCCTTCCAGCTCTATGCCAGACGCCTGTTCGGCTCGAGCGAGGCCTGGCCGCGCGAAACCACGCTGGCCTTCGAGCTCATGTCCGATCAGGGCCGGCTCGAGCTGCTCGAGAGCGGCGAGCGCAGCCTGCGCTTCACCAAGGGCGGCGACTTCGCCGTCGTGATCAAGGCGCTGGGCAAGGTTCCGGATGAGGTCGAGCTGCGGATTCAGTCGGCAGGCGGAACCGAGACGCTGCCGCTGCCGCGCAGCGGCGAGTACTTCCGCACGTTCCTGCGCTCGCTTGCGGCGGGCGTCGAGCTCAGCGTGCGCGGCGGCGACGATGAAGACGACGAGCCGCGTCTGCGGATCGAGGTGCTCGAACCGCCGGACATCGAAGCGATCGCTGTGCGCGTCGAGCCGCCCGCGTACAGCGGGCTGCCGGTCCAGCTGCGCACCGAGCCGCAGATCGAGGCTCTCGCGGGTTCGCGCCTGAGCTTCTTCGTCGCCACGCGCCCGGCCGCGGTCAAGGGCGAGGCGGAGTTGCTGCCGCAGATGAACCGCATCGCGCTGCAGCCGGCAGAGTTCCCCCCTCTCACCGAAGGAGCAGGCACGCGCCCGGGCTACTCGTTTGAGCTCACCGCCGAGCGCTCGCTGCGCTACCGCTTCCTGCTGAAGGACGACAACGGGCTCGACAATCCCGATCCGGGCCTCTACGGCGTCACCGTGATCGCCGATTCGGCGCCCGAGGTCGAGCTGCTCTCGCCTGCGCGCGGTGAGTACGACACCGTGCCCGGCGGCTGGATCAGCCTGCGCGTGCGCGCTGATGACGATTTCGGTCTGCGCGAGCTGGCCTGGACCGTCAGCGCCGCCGGCGCCGCGGAGGATCCCGCCGCGGTCGAATACCCGCTGGAATGGCGCGCGCTCTCGCCCGAGGAACTGGGTGCCGAAACCGAGAAGCAGCCCGGCTCCCGCAAGGCCGGCAAGGTGCGTGCCTTCGCGCGCACGCGCATTGGCACCGACCAGCTCGTCGCCGGCGGCGCCGGCGAAGGGTCGCAGTGGCAGCTGTCCGTGCTGGCGCGCGACAACTGCGAGCCGCGTCCGGGCGAAGGCCGCTCGTCCGTGGTGCGCGTGCGCGTTGTGTCGCCGGATGAGTTCCTGCGCCGAGTGCAGGAACGGCTCAACCGCGCGCAGGCCTCCACGCGCACGCTGAGCGATCTGGCGCAGAGCAAGCTCGCCGACGCGGTCGCGCTGCGCGCCGTGCTCGACTCTTCGGCCGCCGAGCTTTCCAGCGCGCAGCGCGAGTGCGCGCTGGCGCTGACCGGCGCGCGACGCGTGCAGGGCGATGCCCGCACGCTGACGCGCGAGCTGACCTCGCTGGTCGAGGCGCTTTTGTACTCGCGCATCGACGAGCGCTCACAGGGCGCGCTGGAGGCGATCGATGCGCGCCTCTCCCAGTCGGTGACGCGCGGCTTCGACCCCGCTCCCTGGCGCGATCTCGCCGATGCGCGCCGGCGCGGAGAGCTGGCTGCGGGCGCCTTCGCCGCCAAGCTGGTTGAGATCAACGGCGTTGCGCTCGAGATCAGCGAGGACCATTCGCGCTCGGCAGTGGACAGCCTCGCTTCAACCCAGCAGGCCGAAGAGCTCGCGTCGCTGCGCGAGGCGCTCGGCTCGGCGCAGAGCGAACTCAACGCCTGCGTGCTGAAGCTGGCGCAGCTGAGCGAGCTGCTCGCCGAGTGGGACAACTTCCAGACGGTGCTCAACCTGACCCGCGACATCCTCGGCGGGCAGAAGACGCTCAACGAGCGCACCAAGCAGTACGCCAAGGAGAACTGACCATGCTTCCGTTGCTTGCCTTCTCGCTCCTTCTGCTGTCGAACACCGGGCCGCAGCCGTCTGCCGCTCCCCAGTCCGCGCCGACCCAGTCTGCGCCGACTCAGTCCGGGGGCGATGCGCGCACGCGCCAGGCACTGGCCGAGGATCAGGCGCTGCTGCTGCGCCAATTGAAGCGCCTGCGCTCCACGATGGAGCTCCTGGCCCAGCGCATGGATGCCGAGGGCCGCACGCACGCCGCCAAGCTGCTGCGTCAGGGCATCGTGCACCTCGAGGAGCGTCGGGCCGAGTACGGCAACCGCACGCTGGAAGAGCTGATGGAAGCCTCGCAGAAGGGCATCGACACGGGCGCTTCCGTGCAGGCCCTCGATGCCCAGATGCAGGTCGTCAAGAGCCTCGAGCGCCTGTACGAGATCCTGACGGACCGCGCGGGGATGGACAACCTCGAAAAGGCGCTCAAGGACCTCAAGCAGATCTCCGCGGATCTGGCGCAGCTCGCCAAGGATGAGGCTCGCATCGTCGAGCAGGCCCAGGCCCAGCAGGAGCGCATGCAGACGCCCGAACAGCGCGAGTTGCTGACGCGGCTGGAGTCGGCGCGCGAGCGTCAGCGCGCGCTGCAGGAGCGCACCGAGGCACTGGCCCGCGAGAACCGCGCTCTGGATCTGGAGCAGCTGGCGGCGGAGCTGGCGCAGCTGCGCAAGGATCAGGCCACCGATGCCAACGTGGCGAAGAGCTTCTCGCCGCAGGAAAACAGCGCCCTCGCGCCGCTGCAGGAGCCGCTGCAGCGCGCCGTGGAGTCGAGCGCGCGTGCGGAGCGACTGGAACGGGCCGCACAGGAGCTGCGCGGCGCCGCGCAGGATCTGCGCGGCAGCGAGCGCAGCTCCGAGCAGATAGCGAAGGAGCTTTCCGCAGCGGCCGAGCGCGACAACAAGGCGGCGCGCATCTCGGGCGGTGAGGCGGCACGACGCGCAGGGGAACAGCTGACGCAGGGTTCGGAGACCGCGCAGGCGGCGGGCAAGGAAGCCGCCGGCCGCGAGAACGCGGCCAAGACCCTCGAGGCGCAGGCCGAGCAGCTGGAACAGGCTGCGCGTGAGCAGCAGCAGAATGCGCAGCAAGGCGCGCAGAGCGCGGCGGAAGGCCTGCGCGAGCGCGCGCAGGGTGAGAGCGGTGCCGCCGCCGTGGCGCGCGAGGCGCTCGAGAAGCTCGAGCAGGCTCAATCCGAGAACGGCGGCACTCAGGAGGCGCTGTCGGCCGCCGAGCGCGCGCTGCGCTCCGGTCTGTCGGAGCTTGAGGAACTGGCGCCGGCGCTCTCGCGCTCCCAGGCCACCCAGGCCCAGAGCGCACAGGAGCTGGCCCGCCGCATGGCCGAGGCTCCGCAAGGCAACTCCCCCGCCGGGCAGCAAGCGCAGCAGGCACTGCAGGAAGCCGCGCAGCAGGCACAGGCCGCCAGCGAGGCTGCGCAGCAATCGGCGCAGCAGGCTCAGGCGGGTCAGACTCCGCAGGCCGCCCAGTCGGCACAGAACGCGCAGCAGGCCGCTGAAGCTGCGCGCCAGGCCATGGAGCGTGCGCAGTCCGCGCTCGATTCCGCGCGCCAGGCCTCCGCGGCGGAATCGGCTTCGCGTCCCGAGCAGCAAGCGCTGTCGCAGGAGCAGCAGGCGCTCGCCCGCGAGGTCGAGGCGCTGCAGCGCGCCGCGCAGCAGTCCGGCCTGAGCCCGCAGGCGCAGCAGGCGGCCGAGCAGGCGCTCGAAGCCGCGGAGCAGGCGATGCAGTCCGCGCAAGCCCAGCTCAACGAAGGGCGCAGCCAGTCGGCTTCGCAGTCGCAGAGCCAGGCTCAGTCGGCCCTCTCGAAGGCGGCGCAGGCTGCCGGCCAGACGCGCGCGCCGCAGACTCCGGAAGAAAAGCGCGCCGCCGAAGAGCTCGCCAAGGAGCAGGAGCGCGTGCGCAAGGCACTTGCCGAGCTTGCCGAACGCAACCGCCAGCGCAATGCCCAGTCACAGCCCCAGAGCCTCTCGGGTGCGCAGAGCAGCGCCCAGCAGGCGCAGCAGTCCTTCCGCGAAGGAGAAATGGACGAGGGCGAGCAGTCGGCGGAGGAAGCGCGCCGCCAGATGGAGCAGGCGCAGCGCGAGCTCTCGCAGGAGGAGGAGCAGTACCAGCGGCTGCGTCAGGAAGAACTGCTGTTCCGCATCGCCGAGGAAGTGCGCCAGATGGCGAGCGAGCACCAGCTGCAGATCGACGCCACGCTGGAGGTCGAGCGCGCCCGCGAAGGCAGTGAGCGCCCCAGCCACACCCAGCGCCTGCGACTCAAGAAGATCGCCAAGGCCGAGGCGGCACTGGCCGCGCGCGCGGCGACGATCCAGAAGGCGATCGCCGAAGAGGGCAGTCTGGTGTTCGCGGAGGTGCTCGAGCAGCTCAAGGCCGATCTGGAGCGCATCGGCCGCGACATGGGCGAGGAGGGCGAGTACCAGAGCGGCGAGCGCATCCAGGGCCTGCAGCAGGACGTGCGCGACAATCTCAACTGGCTGGCCGAGGCCCTCGAGAAGGAGAAGCAGCGCCGGCGCGAGGAGCCACCCGAGCAGCAGCAGCAGCAGCAGGATCCCAACCAGCCCAACTCAGGCCAGCCGCCTCCCCCGAAGCTGGTGCCGGATGTGGCTGAGCTGAAGCTCTTGCGGCGCATGGAGGTCGAGAACCAGCGCTCCATTGAAAAATTCCTCAAGCTGCACCCCGAGCTGGAGGCCGGCGACGGGTCCGAACCCGCCGACCCCCTCGTGCTGGAGGACCTCCAGCGGCTGGCCTGGAAACACCAGCGCACCACGGATTTGTTTGGTAAATTCAGGAAACGACTGGGTCTTCCGGATCCGGAGGACGAAAATCCATGAAGGAGAATCGATTCATGCAACGCAACCGCTGGATCCCCGCACTCGCCGCGCTGTGCCTCGCCTTCCCGCTGACCGCTCAGGAGCAAGGCCAGCCGAGCGGAGCCAAGCCCGTTGAAGAAACGGCGCCTCCGATCGATGTCAAGCTGCCTCCGGTGCTCGGCGGCAACCAGACCGACGATGAGATCGATGCGCGTCTCGAAGAGCTGATCCGCGATGTCGAGAAGCAGCTGCGCAGCATCGACCGCCTGCTCGAGAACGCTGCGGCGGGCGGCAGCGGCGCCGGTGATGCGGCCCGGGAGGCGGGTCAGTCCGCCAAGGCCATGACCGAACTGATGAAGCGCTCCCGGAGCGAGAGCGAGTCGGTCGTGAAGAGCATCGACGAGATCCTTGAGCTGGCGTCCATTCCCAAGCAGAGCAACTCGGACTGCTCCAGCGGTCAGTGCTCTTCGCTGCGCAAGACCGTCAGCAAGAAGCCCGGCTCCTCGCCTTCGGGTGAGACCGCGCAGAGCCAGCAACCCAGTGCCGGCAAGCAGAGCCCGCTGGAAGGTTCTCGCGATGCGACCACGCAGCGTGAACAGACCGGCGCGGACCGCCGCGAAGCGGGCGGCGGCCAGCAGCCGGCGACGGCGCAGAACAAGCCGCAAGGACAGGGTCGTCCCGATGGCAACCGGGCCTCGGATCAGCCTGCCACGCAGCAGGATGGCGCACCGCCTCCGGGTTCGGAGAAGGGCGCTGTCGCGAACAACGCCAACACCGCGGAAACCTGGGGCTTCCTGCCCGAGCACGCGCGCGATGTGTTCCGTTCGCAGGGCGGCGGTGAGTACCCCGCGCGCTACCGCGACTGGATCGACAGCTACTACAAGAAGCTCAACCAGCGTCCGTGAACCGGATTGTGATGCCGCGGCGAAGCCTGTTCGTCGCGGCATTTCTGTTGCTGTGCGGTCCGTTGCCGGCGGCGTTCGAACAGGATCAGTCGCCTGCACCGGCGTTCGCACCGTCTGGCGCGGAGGAGCTGCGCCGCCGCGCGCTGGATGCGGCCTTGGATCATCTGGCAGGAGCGCTCGAAGAGAACGGCTCGATCGCCTGCACGGATGCGCGCCTGGGAGCGCCCGTTGCCGTCACGGCGCTGGGATCGCTGGCGCTGATGGCGGGCGGCAACCTGCCCGGTCGCGGCAGGCAGCATGTGGCGCTCGAGCGCAATCTCGAATGGCTGCTCGCCCGCACCGACGCCACCAGCGGCGTGATCACCGACGAGCGCGACCTCATCTCGCGCATGCATGGTCAGGGCTTTGCCGCGCTGGCGCTGAGCCAGGCCTGGTGCCAGAGCCCGCAATCACTGCTGGGCAAGCGGCTGGAATCCGCGCTGAGCGCATCCACCCGCTGCATCCTCGGCACGCAGGGCCTCGAGGGCGGCTGGTGGTACGGCTTTGAGAAGAGCGTGAGGCACGAGGGTTCGCTGACGATCGCGTGCCTCGCAGCGTTGCGCGGTGCCCAGGGTGCGGGCCTGCGCATCGAAGCCGAACCCGTGCGGCGCGCTGTGCGCTATGTCGAGCGCTCCCAAAAGAAAGATGGTTCCTTCTGCTACAGCCTCGGGGATGATCACTCCAGCGTGGCGCTCACGGCGGCGGCGCTCGCGACACTTCAGGCAGCCGGCGAATACGAAGCCGCCAGCGTGCGGCGCGGACTCGATTGGCTGGCACTCGAGCTCGCCCGGCGCGACGCGGCGGGAGTGTCACCGGAACAGGCCAATGATCCCGCAGACGGGATGCATGTCTCCTGCCCCTACTACGAGCGGCTGTATCTGGCGCTGTGCTTCTGGCAGGCCCGCGAGCGTGCCCTGTTTCAGGACTGGTATCCGCGCGAATGCGAGCGCGTGCTGCGGGCGCGCAATGCGCAGGGCGTCTGGAAGGACGAGCGCTACGGCACGAGCTACGCCACGGCCATGAACGCGCTGTTCCTCGCGCTGCCGGAGAGCCTCTTGCCGATCTTTCAGCGCTGAATGTTCAGCGCCAAGTTTTCAGCGACAACTTCTCAGCGCTGTGGCCGGCGCGGCCCCAGCAGCACATAGCAGGTCCCCCCGCGCGCCAGCCAGCAGCGGGTCAGGTCGGAGCGACGGTAGGTGCGCTCCGGTTGAGTCGAACTGGCCGGGTCCATCGCCAGCAGATCGCCGCGCGCATCGACACCGCGCAGCACCAACAGATGCCCTCCCGTACGCGCATACGGTGCGCCGCGCAGCTCACCTTCGCCGGCCGCGATGCTGATCACCAGCGGGATGCCGCGTGCAAGCAGAGCCTCGGCCTCGCTCCAGCGCGCGATCGCCGTCAGGTAACCTTCCAGCCCGTGCTCGAAAGCCGCCTGCACATTGCGCGGCCAGTTGCCGTAGATGTCGTGCAGCGCGTCATGACTGCTCGCCGCCACCGTGAGCGTCGGTAGTTCGATGCCGTGGTAGGCGAGCACCATGCTGACGCTGGTGGGACTGCACAGGCGGCTGCCAAGCGCGCCCGTATCGTGCCGCTGGGACCGCGCGGGCACCTGGAGTGCTGGCATGGCCCGCAGGGGCGCTGGCGGCGCAGCCAAAGCGCTCCTGCGTTGGCGATCGCGCAGCGTGATGTCAACGCGTTCCACCCGCAACGGAGCGCGGCCCGTGTTGGAGACGCGCACCTCGATCCAGCCCAGCGGCACCTCCGAGCGCAGCACATCGACATCGATCTGTGCAAAACCGCCTTGCTGCTGACCTTTCGTCGCCGGCACGGCACCGGCGTAACCCACAAACAACCACGGTGTCGCCTGCAACGCATCGTCCCAGCGCCCCACGCGGGCCTCGATCCGTGCGGCCGCTCCCGGCTCGAGAGCGAGGTTCCACGACACCAGCGCCTCGCGGGCACGATTCTCAAAACGCGGCAGCGTGAACTGCGAGCCGGCGGCGAGTGGTATCGGTTGCGCGGGCCGGAAATGCTCGCGCACGACACGGAAACCCTGCTCCAGAGGCCGGGTAGAATCGGCTGTCGTCGATGGCAGCGCCGCGGCGAACACCATAAGGAAAGCCAGCATTCGCCCATCCTAACAACGCCATGACCACCCTTTCCCTGCTCGCCTGGGCCCTGCTGCTCGCACCTGTTTCCAACGCAAGCGATCCCACACCCGTGCAGGCACGGCTGGAGACGCAGTTGCGCCAGATCGATGCCCGCGATCTCAACGCGCGCGTCCAGTGGTGCGAGCAGGCCCGCCGCGCCGGGCTCAAGGCGCAGGCGCTGCGGGAGCTCGACCGCGTGCTCAGCGTCGATCCTGATCACGCCGCGGCCATCGCCGAGCTGCGCACCGGCAACTGGATCCAGCTCGACAAGCCGCGCGAGGAACTGTGGCGCGATGCGGGGCCCCGCTCTGGCGCTGCAGCCGTGCGTGAGCTCAGCCTCATGGCGCTGGAGCGCGGTGTCACGCGCGAGGAATGGCAGCGTGAGCTGGAGCTGGCTCTTCGCAGCAACATCGTCGAGCGTCGCGCGATCGCACTGGTGGGCCTGCGACGCGCTTTCCCCGGCAACGCCGCTCAGGCGGTGCTGCGCTCTGCGATCTACGATCCTTCGCTGGAGGTGCAGACCCAGGCCGCGCGCACGATCCGCGCCGCGCAGGATCCCAACTGGGTGCTGCCGCTGGTGCGCACGCTGGAGCGCGGCGGCTCCGCGGCGGAACGCACCGCCGCGGCGCGCGCGCTGGGCATCGTCGGAAGCCGGGCCGGCGTCGAGCCGCTGATGGCGCGACTGGCTGCGCCGCAGTCAGGCTCGGCCCCCTCTTCGCGCATCCCCCACAGCCACATCTTCATCGGCAGCCAGCGCGCCTATGTGCAGGACTTCGATGTCGAGGTCGCGGCCTTCTCCTCGGTGGCCGATCCCTCCGTCAACACGCTGCTCGAGGGTGCGGTGCTCGATGCCGCTGTGACCGGTGTCGGCAGCTCAGGGGTGCTCTATGAGCAGTCCGTGATCCGCGGCAGCCTGGCGCAGATCACGGGTCTGCGCGGCATGCATTCCAACGCGGCCTGGTTGGCCTGGTGGAAGAAACACGGGGCGCAGTGGTGCACCGCAACTCCGGCAGTCACCACAACTCCGGCAGGTGCCAAGACCGAGGGAGGCACCCGTACTACGGAGAGCACTAGCCCAGCAGGGGCACCACCAGCCCGATCGCGATGAGGATGATGATGATCCACTCCAGAAGTTCCATGCGCGCCTCGGCCGCATGGTCGTGGAGCTTCTCGTAGATGCTCTCCAGCGTTTCGAGCTTGCGCGCGATGGAGCTGTTCCACTCCGAAAGCCGGTAGCGCTGGCTCGCCGAGCGATACACGCGCGCCAGATACTGATCCCCAAGCAGCTTGAGCGCATTGTTGATGCGCTCGAAAAGCACCGCGCCGTCGACCTGCAGCTGGGCCACGCGCCGCAGATCGCCCTGCGTACCGCCGGGCAGGCGCCAACGGGTGCTCTGATCGCGCGCCAGCCGCTCGTAGCTGCGATCCAACGCCGCATCGAGTCGTGAATCGAGGAAGCGCAGCTCCAAGAGCTGCAGATTGGCGAACTCGAGCACGCTGATGACATCCTGCGGCTCGCTGTCGATCAGGAGCGCCGCGTTCCAGTCGATGATCGCAAGATCCTTGCGACCGAAGGAGGCCCGGCTGGAGAGCGCGTCCTGCACGTCCTGATCGCTCAGGGGATCGGTTTCCGCGCGCAGCAGCCGCGCCAGATCGCCGGCGTGCGCGCTGACCGGCGGGTCCAGCGCCGGTTGACCTTCGAAACCCTGCACTTGGAAGATGTAGTACTCCTCCGTCAGTGCCTCGATGTTGGGACGCGTCACCGCCGGCTCAATCACAGCCAGCAGGTGTTCGATGCGCGAGCGGGCGTCCTCGCGCACGGAGGATGAGGCCGTCAAGCGCGCGGAGAGCTCAATCAGCGGCTCCAGCGCACCCTGAATCGGAACGTCGTAGATCACGCTGACGCCGCCGAAATCGTAGATGACGATCTCGACCTCATCGGTGCTCGCGAAGCCTGAGCCCAGATCCAGCCGCGGAATGCGCTGGGTCACGCGCAACGGCAGCGGATCGAACTGGAAGTAGGCCGGCGCAGCGCCCTTGTGGCGAATCGCTGCCAGCTCCGTGAGATCGGTGATCGAGCGCCGACAGGCCGTGAGGTCCACGGCAAAGCCCACATCAAACGCCACGATGACGTGCAGCGTGCCCTTGGAGATGCTCAGGCCGGCGCTCATGCGGAGGACACTCTACAGCTTCCGGATGCTGATGTTGCGGAAGGCCACCGGATCGCCGTGGTCCTGCAGCGCGATGTGGCCGGTCTTGTTGAGCCCGTAGGCCGGCATCGACGCAAATTTGCTCTGCCCGACCAGTGCCTTCCACTCCTCCGACCACAGCTCGTACTCGAGCAGCTTCTCTTCGTTGAGCCAGTGCTCGACATGACTGCCGCGCACCACCAGTCGGGCGCGGTTCCACAAGCCGACCGGCTGCGTCGCGTCGACGGGAGGCGAGTGCAGCGCGTAATTGGCGCCCGCGCTGGTGGCGGGATTTCGGCCATCGGGATGCGCGTCGTTGTCGAGCACCTGCATCTCCGCGCCGGTGCGCCACACAGCATCGTGGTTCTCGTCCACGCGGAAGAAGACCCCGCTGTTGCCACCCGAAGCGACCTTCCACTCCAGGCGCAGCTCGAAGTCTCCGTACTGGGCTTCGGTGATGATGTCACCGCCCGGCCCCGTGCGCGCCAGCGCCCCATCGACGACGCTCCAGCCCTGCACAGGCCCCTGCCCTCGAAACGGACGCCAGCCGCGCGTGCTCGCGCCGTCGAAGAGCAGCTCAAAGCCCTGCTCGCGTTCGGCGGCGCTCAGTCGGTTGAGCGCCTCGCTGCGCGGACGCTCGCGCACGAACAGCGGGCGTTCCTTGGGCAGGCGGTTGAGCGTGTACCACGCTTCGGCCGCCACAAGCCGCTGTGCGGAACCGCCGGGCGTTGTCTGTGCGGTCAAGGCACCGGGAATGCGCACGTGCACGACATGGCCTTCCTTGAGGCCCTCCAGTTGCAGCGCCACCTTGCGACGATCCGCGGAGACGCTGACACGGCGCACGCGCAGCGCTTGCTCATCGAGCTTGGGTCCGCCGTATTGTTCGGTCGGCTCGTAATGCCACTGCGCCACGGCGTAGTTCTCCGGTTCCCAGCCTTCGCCATCGCCGATCGCGTGCGTGAACTCCAGCTCGAGCCCGTCGCTGTGCGCGCGCACGGCAAGCAGGTCGAATACGGGCTGGTTCTGCCAGACCAGACGCTGCAGGCCGCAGTTCGCCTTGCCCGCCTGCCCCCAGTTGCCGCTCGAGCCGATGCCGCCGACATACAGCGCGCCGTCCGGACCGAACACGAGGCGATTGACGCCTGCCTCGAGACCCTGGATCCACGGAATCACGCAGCCCTGCCACACGCCCTCGATGACCTCGAGGAAATCGCGCTGCACGCCGCCGTAGGTGACGTCTCCATGGCACAGCTGTCCGCTGTACGGTCCGTGACCGGCGGGAATCAGCGCCGGAGCACTTGGGCTGTTGCCGATCTCATTCTGCGGCAGCCACAGGACGGGCGGAGTCACCGGCAGCTTCGCGGCTTCCTCCAGCTTGACGGCACGCGAACCGTAGAAGGCGCCGGGCTCCAGCCTCATCAGCTTCGAAGCCGGTAGCCAATCGCCCTGATTGTCCGTGAGAAAGAGCTCCCCTTCCGGCCCCGTGCCGATGCCATTGGGCGTGCGCAGTCCCTGCGCAACGGTCTCAAAGCGTCCGTTTTCAAGGCTGATGCGGATCGCCTCGCCGCGACCAGGCACCTGCGGACGCGTGGACTTGCCGCCCGGATCGATCGCGATCGCCAGATTGGCGTAGAGCCAGTTGTCCTTGTGCACCAGCCCGAAGGCGAACTCGTGGAAGTTCGGACCGACATTCCAGTCGCTGCACAGGCAGGAGTAGGTGTCTGTGATGCCATCCCCGTCGATGTCGATCAGCTCGGTCAGTTCCTGCTTCTGCAGCACGAACACGCGCTTGCCCACGACGCACAGCCCCAGCGGCTCGGCGAGCCCGCTGGCGATCCTGCGGGCCGTGATCTTCGCCGGATCACCGCTGCTGACGCCGCTCAGCGCCCACACGGCACCTTCCGGATCCCAGGTGCTGACCAGCAGATCACCGTTCTCGCGGAACGCCAGCCCGCCGACCTTGGGACAGAAATCGGCCGGGCGCGCGGGGAAGAGCGCATAGCCAGGATGCACGCTCTCCAGCGGCCGTCCGCTGCCGGGCCGCAGCTTCGACAATGGCTTGAGGATGCGCTTGGTGCCGGGCGCCGTGACACGCACTTCACCCGCAGGACAGCGCAGGGCACTCGAGGGGATCAGCTCATAGCGCTCTGCACCCGGCGCCTTCCACTCCAGACGCAGCGACCAGCCGCCGTAGCACTGGAAATGCCGCAGCAGGAACGGATGCGAACCGGCGCTCAGCTCCCGCTCGGCGACCTTGGCCGTGGAACCGTGCAGGCCGTCGTGTTCGATCAGCGTCCTGCCGTCGAGTTCGAGCTTCGATCCGTCGTCGCTCGTCAGGCGAAAGCTCCACTTGCCGGGCGCGGGGATCTCGATCCAGCCGTCAACGACGGCCAGGAAGGTGTACTCCAAACCCGCGATGCCGCGAGCCTGATCCGTGTCGAAATCCAGCTGCGGCTCGATGCGCGAGATGTTCGGCGTCTGACCCGCCACCAGATCGCACAGCTCCTCGATGGGCTCACCGAGGAAGTAGAAGCGCATCGAGACGCCCTCCTGACGGGGAGCCTCCTGCGCCAGCCAGAGCAACATGAGAGCCAGCATCAGCGCACCTCGGACTTGGGCTTGAAGAACAGGAGCAGGTTGTTGCCGGGCCGTGTGCTGCTGAGCACCAGCCAGCCTTCCTGCTTGTCGGGATCTTCCCGCTCCATCATCTCCACCAGCTTGCGGCTCGTCCCCTTGAAGCCCACGCGCAGCGCAATCTGCACATCCTCAGGGCACTCCACCACCTGGAACGAGCGCCACAGACACAGATCGCTCTTCTCCAGCACGAAGTCCTCGATCTGATCGTCCGAGAACAACTCCTCCGGACGCGAGAACTCGGGCGTCTCCCGTACCTGGATATTGCGACCATCGGGCAGGATCAGGTGGTAGAGCAACGTGGCCCGTCCGTCGTGCATCCAGTAGCCGCCGAAACGCGGCTCGGCCGCCACCCCCTTGCCCCCGACGAAGACCTGCCAGTTGTCTTCGTCGAAACCGCGCAGGTACTCCGTGCCCTGCACGGTCGGCTGCGGTCCGTGCGAAGTGTCATAGACCGATCCGGTCAGCCGCACATTGCCCTGCCAGCACTTGTAGAAGCTCAGTGTCTGCGCATCGTAGGCGCACCACAGGCCCTGCTCGCTCAGCGCGAAAACAACCATGCGCGGGCGTTTGTCGAGCACGCAGCGAAAGACCCAGGGATCGCGTCCGCGCACCGGCGGGGGCGGAGCCTGAAACACGGGCTTGGACAGCAACAGCAGTGCGGCGCTGAGCATCATGCGATCACCTTGCGTCCAGGAGTGGGATAGAAGAGCAGCAGTGCGGCGAGGCACGCCAGCGCGGCCCACAGGGGAACGCTGAACAGCCTTTGGTAGTCCATCGAGCCTCCTGCGGAAGCCCACGCGGCAATCGAACCGGCGAGCTTGCTGCCCACAATCACGCCGATGCCGATGATCACCAGATTGAACAGGTTCTGCGCAGAGGCGCGCACATCGCTGCTCGTGTTCTCATCGACGATCATGAAGGCCACGAAGATGAAGCAGCCGAAGCACAGACCGTGCAGCGCGATGCCCGCCATCAGCGTGCCCATCACCGGGAAGGGCAGTGCATCGACGTGCGCAAACAGTGCCATCCGCAGCGCATAGGCGGTCAGCCCGATCGCGAGCAGCGACTTGCGCGAGAGTCTTCTGGCAAAGAACGGAATCAGGCCGAGCACAGCCACTTCGCTCATCTGCCCCACCGTCATCAGGCCGCCGCCGCCCTCGCCGAAGATGGTCTTGAAGAACTCCGGCGCGGCAGCCTGACGCGCACCCAGAAAAGACTCTGTGTGCACGAAGTAGAACTGGTGGATGCACGAGACCGGCACCGCCAGCAGGAACAGCATCAGCAGCGGCTGCCGGCGGATCTCGCCCAGCGCCTCGAAGGTGGCGTTCCTGCGCGCGCCGCGCGAGGGCGGCGTGTGCGGCAGCGTCAGGCAGTAGACGCCCATGGCCACGCCCAGCAACGCGCTCAGCCGGAACGCATCCGCCTTGCCGGCCACGACATCCGCAGCGTGCGCGTGCGCCAGCCACTGCCCCATCGCCAGGCCCACGGCGATCCAGCCGAAGGTGCCCCACAGGCGCACCCTGCCGAACTGCGCATCGCGATCGGTAAGGTGATGGAAGGCCAGCGAGTTGGTCAGCGCCATCGTCGGCGCGTAGACCATGCCGTAGAGCAGCGAGAACAGCAGGAAGCCCTCGTAGCTCGCGATCGTCGCCAGATTCCAGATCAGCGCGGCGCCGAGCAGGTGGCTCAGCGCCAGGAACTTCTCCGTCGCGAACCAGCGGTCGGCGATCTGACCCGCGATGAAGGGTCCGAGGATCGCACCCACCGCACCCGCAGCGAACATGTTGCCGATCTGTTCGGGCGCGAAACCGCGCGCGCCCGAGAGGAACGACCACAGGAAGGGCAGCCAGGCCCCCCAGATGGCGTACTGCAGAAACATCATCACCGACAGTCGCGCCAGGAGCGCGGGGGGAGCTTGCTGCATGGTGGGATCACCCGATCATTCGGAGAAGGCGCTGTCGAACGCGCGGTTGGAGCGCGGGAAGTCCAGTCGGCGCACGAAGGCCGCCGCCTCAGTGGCTCCATGCTCGCGATCCATGTGCGAATCCTCCCACTCGACCGAGAGCGGCCCGGCGTATCCGGCGTGGTTGAGCATGCGCACGATGCCTTCGAAATCGATCCGGCCGCGTCCGGGCGAGCGGAAATCCCAGTAGCGCGTCGAGGAACCGAATGCTGCGTGACCGCCGAACACACCCGCGGCCATCGGCTTTTCGCTCCACCAGACGTCCTTGATGTGCACGTTCCAGATCAGTGCGCGGAACTCGTCGAGGAACGCGAGATAGTCGACGCCCTGGTAGCCGAAGTGGCTCGGATCGAAGTTGACGCCGAACCGCTTGTGGTTCTTCAGGGCCTTGCGCGCCAGGCGCATGGAGTGGATGTCGAACGCGATCTCGGTGGGATGCACTTCCAGTGCAAAGCTGACATTGACCTTGTCGTACTCATCGAGAATCGGCTTCCACTCCGACGCGAATTGGGCAAGGCCCTGCTCGACCGCGCGCGCCGTGTGCGGCGGGAAAGCGTAGGCCATGTGCCAGATCGGCGAGCCCGTGAAGCCCACCACGACCGTGCGGCCGCTGCGCTTGAGCTGCTGCTTGACGCTCTTGGGCGCCGCATCGAAGAACACGCGGGCGGCCCGGCCGGTGTCGATCATCTCCTGCTGTGCGCGCTTCTTGACGCCTTCGGGCTTGCCGTCCTTCCAGACGTGCTCGGGCAGGATCTGCTTGTGGCGCGCATCAATCGGATCCGAGACGGCCTGACCGACGAGGTGGTTGGAGACCGCCAGCGAGACGAGTCCGTGCGACTGGAGGATGTCCCAGTGACGCTTGGCGTAATCCTTGTCCTTGAGGCAGCGCTGCACTTCGAAGTGATCGCCCCAGCAGGCGAGCTCGAGCGCGTCGTAGCCGAAGGACTTGGCCTTCTGGCAGAGGTTGTCGAGGGAGAGATCGGCCCACTGGCCGGTGAAGAGGGAGACGGGGCGCGGCATGGCGCCTAGAGGATAGCGCGGCGGGGCGGCGGGGAGAATGGCAGGGCACGCGGCGAGCAGGTCGCCATCCCCAAGAACGCTCACCCGGACTTCAACGCGCTGCCGGCTGGGAAACGCATGCTGTGCGAGAGACTGGAGCAGGTTTAAGAGCGGCTCCGCAGCGGCGCTTTGCGCTAGCGCACATCCGCCAGCTTGATCGCCTGGCGCTCCTTGGCGCTGATCAGCGCCGCCTCGAGCACGCGTTGGGTCTGGTACGCATCCTCGAAATCGGGCAGCGGGACGAGCGCCTTCTCGCCGCACAGCACGCGCAGGATGTCCGCCGCCATGTTGACGAAGCCGTGCTCGTAGCCGAGCACATGCGCATCGGGCCACCAGTTGGCGGCATAAGGATGCCCGCCCGCGCTCGAGGTGCACATGATGCGGCGCCAGCCGGCCGTGCGCGCTGGCAGCGTGTTGTCGAAGTACTCGAGCACGTTCATGTTCTCGAATTCGAAGCGCAGCGCGCCCTTCTCGCCGTTGATTTCGATCGAGTTGGCGTTCTGGCGTCCGGTGGCGAGGCGCGTCGCCTCGAAGCTCGCCACGGCCCCGCCGCGGAAGCTCGCCAGGAACAGCACGGCGTCGTCGACATCGCTCTTGCCTTTCTTCGCTCCTCCGGAACCCGAGAGCGAAGCGTCCGAGGTCGGGATGGCGCGCTCGGCGATGAAGGTCTTGTTGATCGCGCCGTGGATCTCGGCCACCTCTTCGTCCACGAGAAAGCGTGCCATGTCGATGATGTGCGCGTTGAGATCGCCGTGCGCGCCGCTGCCGGCGGACTTCTTCTGGAAGCGCCACAGCAGCGGCGTGTCGGGCCCGCCCCAGCTCTGCAGGTACTGCGCGCGCACGTGGTAGACGCGGCCGATGCAGCCCTCGCGCATCAGCTGCCAGGCCAGCGCCACCGCCGGGCAGCGGCGGTAGTTGTACCAGACGAAGGTGTGCTGCTTCTTGCGCCGCTTGGCGGCATCGCGCATCGTGCGCGCGTCATCGAGCGTGCCCGCGAGCGGCTTCTCGCAGGCTACATGCTTGCCGCCCTCGAGCATCGCGATCGCCTGCTCGGCGTGGACATCATTGGAGGTGCCGATGTCGACCAGATCGAGGTCGGGATCCTTGGCGAGGCTCTTCCAGTCGGTGGACCTGTGCTTCCAGCCCCAGCGCTCGGCGAAGGCGGCGAGCTCGGCGCCATTGCGCGCGGCGATGGTGTGCAGCTCCGCATGGCGCGGCAGATCGAAGAAGCGATTGACTTGGCCCCACGCGTTGGAGTGGGCGCGGCCCATGAATTTCTGGCCGATGAGACCGATGCGGATCGACGAGGTCATGCCGTGCATTGGAACCGCGCCGAGGCGACTCGGCAAGCACCTGCGCGCTTCAGGGTCCGATGCTGACCGCGAGCGCTGCGGTGAGGCCCAGCGGGCCCGTCGGGCTGGCGACGTCGCGCGTCAGCCACTGGACGTACACCGTGGTGCCTGCGCGCAGGTTGGGATCGAGCCCGCTCTGAATGCGCGCGCGCATGTCGTAGCTGTGCGTTCCGCTGCAGTTGTTGACTCCGACGTTGCCGCCGGAGTTCTGCAGCGTCGTGCGGATCAGCGGGCTCGCCACGCACAGCGTGCCGCCCTGGAAGGGAGTCGCCGCGCTCATCAGTGAGTAGACCAGCATGCCGCTCTTCTGGTTGAGCACATTGGAGGCCGTGATCAGGAAGGGAGCCGGAGAGGTCGCGCTGGGGGTGCCCACCGAGGAGATCTGCGGCGTGCAGCCCAGTGAGTTGACTTTGGCGGTGCAGTACTGGGTCAGACCTGAGGCGCAGAGCGTGTTGCAGACGCCCAGTGGTGCCGCAAGCGCGGCCTGCAGGCCGGCGTTGGTCAGCGCGGTGGCGGAGTTGCCGCCGGTGGATGTGCTGTTGCAGCCGGCGTGCGTGTGGATTCCGACGGCCACGCCGCCTTGCTCCCAGAAGACAGCTGAGCCGGAATTGCCGCCGGTGGTGTCGGCCTGATGCTGCAGAGCCGTGCCGCTGAGGGCGAAGTACGGCCCGCTGTGCGTCTGCTGGACCTGATTGGAGGTCGAAGGCGATGAATCCGTGCCGTAGCCCGTGATGCGCATCGTCAGACTGGAACTGAAGGCGGGCGGGTTGGCGAGCACGTAGGCTGCGCCCTGCGCCTGAAAAGGCTTGAGACCGGTGTTGCTGTTCGGGAAGCAGCCAAAATAGCCCCAGTCATTGCCGACGCCGCCGTTGACGAACTGACGCGAGACGGAGTCGACGGCGTACTGATGCTCCGGCGGCGGGTTCTGCAGACCGCCCGAAGATGTCGACGGCGGCACGTTGAATTGAACCACAGTGAGGTTGCTGCCCGACATGCAGTGACCTGCGGTGAGGAAGCAGCGTCCGCAGTCGCTGATCAGCCACGCGGTGCAGCCCACCGGCATGGCGCGCGCGGCGCGCGGATCGGCGGAAAGCACGCGATCATCGCTTGCCCCGCAGATCGAGTTGAGCACGGCGAAGCCGGCATCGATCGCGGCAAGACGCATGCGGCTGGCGCCGCTCTTGGGCTCGCCGATCAGCTCGACCAGCACCGCGTCGCCGTTCATGTAGGCGCTGGAATTCCGCCATTGCGCCGCATGGCTGGCATGCAGCACCTGACTCGCGCCATCCAGCATCGAGGTGATGCGCACATATGAGCCGTTGCCGGTGGCCTCGTCGCCGCCCAGCACCAGCTCATCGAAGTAGAGACGCATCCAGATCGCGCCGGGCTCCTCGATGGAGAACGAAGCCAGCACGCGGCGCTCGGAGCTGTCGTTCTCGACGACGCCGGAATCCATGCGTCGATCGAGGCGCGAACTGGGAGCCGGTGCGGATTGTGCGCACAGCGGCAGCGAGATCTGCGGCAGCGCGCACAGAAGCAGGGCGAATGCAGTGCGGAGGGGCAGCATGAGTGGGCTCATACACTAACTCATGCCGCGACTTTCCGCTCGCTCGGCGGGCGAGCGGTAGCGCGCGTATTCAAATTCTGAAAATCCCTCTTGCGAGAGCCGGGCTTCGATCTCTTGGCGCAAGGCCTCCAGACGCGTCCACTCCTGCGCGCCCAGCTCCACTCGGGCCTTGGGGAAATGATCGCGCACGCGCAGTGCCGCCAGCCCGAGTCGCTTGAGCTGCTCCTCGCTGCGTTCGACGCGTTCGAGGCGCGCGCGATCCACGCGGGTCCCGACCGGCAGCCGCGACGCCAGACAGGCGGAAGCAGGCTTGTCGGCGACAGCAAGTCCTGCCTCGCGTGCGTAGCGGCGCACATCGTCCTTGGAAAGCCCCGCGGCGGAGAGCGGCGCAATCACACCGAACTCGCGTGCGGCCCGTGCGCCGGGCCGGTGGTCAAGCCAGTCATCCGTGACTTCACCGAAGGCCAGCGCGGAAAAGCCGCGCGCGCGCGCCCAGGGTTCCATGGCTTGGAACAGATGCGTCTTGCACCAGTAGCAGCGATCGCCGGAGTTGGCGCGGTAGCGCTCGTCCTCCAGTTCCGCGGTGGCGATGACCTCGGTGCGTGCCCCCATGCTCCGCGAGAGCTCGAGCGCCTCGGCCAGTTCCCGGCGCGGCAGCGAAGGCGAGTCGGCGATCACCCCCACCGCACGGTTTCCGATCACTTGCGTCGCGGCATGCAGCAACACTGCCGAGTCGACTCCGCCGGAGTAGGCCACGGCGAGACTTTCCAGCCCGCGCAGGCTTTCGAACAGGCGCAACCGCCGCTCCAGATACTCAGTCTCGCTCACGGCAGGTACAGCCGGATCTTGTGGACGTAGCCGACCGCGCTCTGCGCGATGCGGGCCACTTCTTCGTCCGTCAGCGGGCGGATCACTTTGGCGGGCACGCCGGCGACGAGCGAGCGCGGCGGCACCACGAAGCCCTCCTTGACCACCGCACCCGCCGCGACCAGCGACTGCGCGCCGATCACCGAGCCGCCCAGCAGGATCGCTCCCATTCCGATCAGGCAGCCGTCCTCGACGCGCGCGCCGTGCAGAACGCAGCGGTGCCCCACCGTGACATCGTTGCCGATCACATTGGGCACGCCGGGGTCGGCATGGATCATGGTGAGATCCTGGATGTTCGTGCGCTCGCCGATCACCAGCGGCGCATCGTCGCCGCGCAGCCCGCAGCCGAACCAGACTCCGCTGTCGCGGCCCAGCGTGATCTCGCCGGTCAGCACGGCGTTGTCGGCGGCAAAGGCGCCGCCTTCGAGGGCCTGCATGCGTCCCTGACGCGGAAAGAAGCTCATGGCCAGATCACAAGGCCCTGCGACTGCAGATTGCGCACGGCTTCCGGGAACACGAAGATCACGACGAACATCAGCCCGTTGTGCAGCGCGTGCACGGCCCAGACCGCGATCAGGCTCTGCGTGCGCAGCATCAGGCCGCCGAGCAGCAGCGCCAGTGCGAAGACCGGCACGCAGGCCGCGGTGCCGTGCAGCAGGCCGAAGATCAGCGCGGTGACGACGATGCCCAGCCGATCGCGAACGTTCTGCACCAGCAGCGGCTGCAGGAAGGCACGGAACAGCAGCTCCTCGAACAAGGGAATCAGCAGGACGCCGAAGAACACCGCCATCAGACGGCGATCCGGTGACAACTCCAGCATCATCTGCATCACGGCCTGCGGTTCATGGCCGGGTGCGAGCTTGTCGAGGATCACCTTCCAGACGATCATCACGCCGAACAGTCCCGGCAGCAGCAGGAAGTAGCTCAGGACTCCGGCCAGCACGGCGCTGCCATGCCGTCCGCGCGCCAACCCCAGAGCGCGAATGCCCTCAGGCGCCAGGCGCGCGGCAAAGGCCGCCACGCTGGCACAGCCCAGTCCCAGTCCCAGCGCCGTGCGCGAAAGCGCATCGACCGCGTCCAGCCGCTGCCCCTCGGGCACGGGCCACAGCCAGCCGACGACGGCCATGGAGAGCAGGATCACGGCCAGCGCGACCACGACGTGCGAGAAGCCCCAGCGCGCGAAGTAGACGTTGCGCCCGGGGTAGATGCGCTGCACCAGCAGGATCACCAGCGGCACCAGCGCGATCGTCGCGGCCACGAGCGCCAGTCCAACGACCAGTGCGTCATTCCAGTTGATACCCTGTGCGTTCATGCGCCGCTCCCGGCTCCGGCGATCCGGCCTTCCATCGGCGAGGAGGCGTTGGCGTACAGGCGGCGCGGAATGCGCCCCGCCAGCCAGGCCTGCCGTCCGGCAAAGCAGGCCGCCTTCATCGCGGCGGCCATGCGCAGCGGATCCTGTGCACCGGCGATGGCCGTGTTGAGCAGCACGCCCGCCGCGCCGAGTTCCATGGCAAAGGCCACATCCGAGGCCGTGCCGACGCCCGCATCGACGATCACCGGGACCTCGACGAGCTCCAGGATGATGCGGATTGCGTTGGGATTGAGCACGCCCTGACCCGAGCCGATCGGCGAGCCCGCGGGCATCACGCTCTTCGCGCCGAGTTCCGCCAGCCGCACGCACATGCGCGGGTCATCGGAGCAGTACACCAGCACCTCAAAGCCCTGCGCGACGAGCTCACGAGTCGCCTCCAGCGTGCCGATCGGATCGGGCAGCAGCGTGCGCGGATCGCCGAGCACTTCCAGCTTGACCAGATTGGTGTCGAGCACATCCCGCGCGAGTTCCGCGGTGCGGATCGCGCTGGCGGCGTCGAAGCAGCCGGCGGTGGTGGGCAGGATCGTGTAACGACGCCGATCGATGAACTCGAGCAGCGAAGGGCCGGCCTTGGGATCGAGGTTGACGCGCCGCACCGCCACGGTGACGCAGTCGGTGCCGCTGATCTCCAGTGCCGCGCGCGTCTCCTCGAAGCTCTTGTACTTGCCGGTGCAGACGAGCAGCCGCGAGCGCAGCGTGTGCGAACCAACCGTGAGCGGATCATCCCGAGTGGGATCCTGCTGCATACTCAGCCACCTCCGACCAGTGTGACGATCTCGATCTGATCCCCTGCCGCGAGCAGCGTGCGTTCGCGCTCCTGCTTGCGAACGAGGCGCGCGTTGCGCTCAACCGCCACGGCATCCCGCGGCAGCATGAGCACGCCCAGCAGGGCTTCCACGCTGGTGCCCTCGGGCACCTCGCGCGGCTCGCCGTTGACGCGGATCTGGATCGGGCGGCTCATGGGGGAGGGGCAGTCTCCCAGAAAGCGCCGTCTGGCTCAATCGGTCCTGGCCCCGACCGCGACAAAGGCGCACTTCAGGTAGTGCGTCTCCGGCAGCGTGAGGAGGTGCGGGTGGTCGGGGGCGGCCCCCTCCAGCGCGAGCAGCCAGGCCTCGCGGCGGGCCAGCGCCGCTCCGTCGCGCACCAGCTCGACGAACTCGTGCGCGCGCACGTTGTAGGAACAGGAGGCGCTGACGAAGTGGCCGCCTGGCTCGGTCAGCTCGATGCCGCGGCGATGCAGCTCGGTGTAGCCGCGCCGGGCGCCCTCGACCTGTGCGCGGTTCTTGGCGAAGGCCGGCGGGTCCACCACCACCAATCCGTAGCGCTCGCCGGCTTCGACGCGCGCGCGCAGGTCGTGCAGCGCATCGGCCTTGTGCACGCGCACCCGTTCGGCGACCCCGTTGCGCGCGGCATTGCGCTGCACGCGTTCGAGCGCCGCCTGCGACTGGTCGATGCACAGCACTTCCGCTGCGCCCTGAAGCGCCATGCGAATGCCGAACAGGCCGTCGTAGCAGAACACATCGAGGCAGCGCCGTCCGCGGGCGTGAGCGCTCGCCCGGCGACGGTTCTCACGCTGATCGAGGTAGTGACCGGTCTTGTGCCCGCCGAGCAGATCGACCTCGAAGACCAGCTGATCCTCGCGCACAAGCAGCTCCGAAGGCAGCTCGCCCTCCAGCACCGACTTGCGTTCCTCCAGGCTCTCCAGCCGCCGCACGGAGGCATCCGAGCGCTCGACCACGCAGCGGATCGGCTGTTCGAGAACGGCGCGCACGCTCTCAAGGATCGAGTCGCGCATGCGGTCGGCGAACAGCGTGCCGCTCTGCACGACCAGCGCATCGGCATAGCGATCCACCACCAGACCCGGCACACCGTCGGCATCGCCGGCGATCAGGCGCGCGGCTCCGGCCGGATCGGACAGACCCAATCGCGCGCGGCGCTCGACCGCAGCCTGCACGCGAGCGCGCCAGAAGGCTGCATCAGGAGCTTCCTTGCGCCGCGTGATCAGCCGCAGCGCGATGCGCGAGGCGGCGCTGTAGGCGGCGAAGCCCAGACTCTCCCCGCGCGGGCCTTCCAGCTCGCAGATGCCGCCGTCCTCGGCGGGCAGTTGTGCGAGATCATCCCGGTAGATCCACGGATGCCCACTCTCCAGCCAGCGTCGGCCCTTGCCTGTCAGCTTTGCCTTGCTCATGCGGGCGCAGATCCTAGTGCGCCCCGGCCTTCAGGGCAGCAGAATGCGCGCCAAATGCCACCAAGCGCTCAAGGCGGCGGACAGCGCGCGCTCCGCCACGCCGCGCAGACCGCGCCGCGCATCGGGCGTGACGGTCAGAGGCACGACCGGCAGCAGCTCCCGGTCGCTTCTGCGGCGTGTGGCCTGGATGCGTCGGCGCTCCGACAGCAGCGCCGGCAGCATGCGCAGGCAGTCGAGCTTGCCGAGCAGCCACTGGTGCGGAGCGAGCGCCAGCAGCGCGAAGACAAAGCCGGCGAGCTCATACAGCATCAGGCCCGGCAGCGCACACAGCAGCGTCACGAGCGACAGATTGCGCACGAGGAAGATCCAGCGATTGCGCGCGTGCAGGAACACGCGGCGGGCGGGATAGCGCGGCCCCTTGCGGAAGCTGATGCCGCCCGTGCCGCCCTTGTGCAGCACGAGCGCGTCTTCGACGCTGAAGATGGTGTGCCCGGCGAGCCGCAGCCGGTAGGACAGATCCAGATCCTCGAACAGGATGAAGTAGCGCGGCTCGAAACCGCCCAGCTGCAGCAGCGTCGAACGCCGCGCAAGCAGCACCACGCTGACGGCGCAATCGCGCTCCAGCGTTCCGGTGCCTTGCGCCTGCGACAGCGGGACATAAAAGTTCGCCAGCGAGATCAGTCCGCAGTAATGGAACCGGCCGCCGTCGTAGTGCACGCGGGTCGGCTCGTCGAAGAACACGCTGCGCGGCTGCACCAGCGCCGCATCGGGGCTCGACAAGGCGGCCTCGAGCAGCGCCGCCAGCGTGCCCGGCATCAGCACCGCATCGTTGTCCACAAGCAGCACCCACTCGTGCGCAGCCTGGGCGAGACCATGATTGCGCGCCGGTGACGGCCCCTCGTTGCGCTCGAGCCCCAGCCAGCGCACGCGCTCGCCGAAGGGCTCGAGTCGGGCCCGACTGCCGTCCGTGGAGGCATTGTCGACCACCAGCACCTCAGCGGGTGCGGGCTCCTGCGCGAGAATCGCGCGCAGGCACTCGCCGAGATAGTGCTCGCCGTTGTAATTGACGACGACGACGCTGACCGGAGGGGAACGCACGGGGAGGGACACCTGTCCCCCACTCTTCCATCCGAAAGGCCCCGCTTCCAGATCCACTGTTTCCACAGCTCCCTTCCGCATCGGACTTTCCGCATCGGACCTTCCGCATTCGACCTTCAGGGGCGCGCGTTCCCCAGCGGGAGTCCGGCCCGCGGACTTGAGTGCGAGGCTGCGCTCGGGCAGCATCGGCGGCGTGGAGAAGCTGCCCCTCAGCCGCCGGGACCGAATCTGGATCGGCGCCTTCGTGCTGCTGGGCCTGGCGCTGCGGCTGCTGCTCGGCCGCGGCGAGCTGTGGCTCGACGAAATCTGGTCAGCGGACTTTGCCCGCGGACTCGACGGCCCGCTGGCGGCCTTCACGCTGCGCCACGACAACAACCACCCGCTCAACACGCTGATGCTCCGGCTGCTCGGCCCTCAGGAGCAGGCCCTCGTGCAGCGCGCGCTGCCGATACTCGCAGGCAGCGCGGCCGTGCTGCTCGGCGCGCTGTGGACCGCGCGCGTCTTCAGCCCGCGCGCCGGGGTCCTATCCGCCGCACTCCTCGCCAGCTCCACGCTGCTCGCCTACTACTCCAGCGAAGCGCGCGGCTACGCGCTGGCGCTGTGCATGGTCTACGCCGCGGCGCTCATGCTGGAAACGCAGGCCCGCGGACGCACCGCCTGGTTCAGCCTGTTCTGCGCCGTCGGACTGCTCTCGCACTTCAGTTTCGTGTTCGCTCTGGCGGCTGTGGGTGTGCGCGAGCTGGTGCTGCGGCGCTCGCCCTGGGTGCTGCTGCCGCCGCTGGCATTCAGCGCCGGCTGGTATCTGTACTTCATCTCCGGCATGGCTGTGGGCGGCGGCGACGCGTGGAGCTTCGGCAGCCTGGGACAGGATGCGGCCGTGCAGCTGCTGGGACTGTCGGGCATGCCGGGCATGCTCGTACTGGCGGCGTTACTGGCTCTGCTGGGCTGGAGCCTGCGCAGAAGCCACGGAGAGCTGGCCATGTACGGCACGCTGCTGCTGCTGCCTCCGCTTTTGACCTTCCTGATCCTCAATCCTTCCTTCGTGGCGCTGCGTTATTTCCTGCTGCCGCTTGCCTTCGTGCCGCTGCTGGCCGGCGGCGCGCTGGGGCGCGCGGGGCGCACGGGTCTGCTGGTGACCACGCTGATCTGCGTCGGCAACCTCGCGCAGTCGCTCGCCTGGGCGCGTGCCGGACGCGGCGAGTACCGCGCCGCCATCGCCTGGATGCTGGAACAGTCCCGCGAAACCGTGCCGACTGTTTCCAGCGACATCGCCTTCGACACGCGCAAGACACTCGCCTACCACGCGCAGTTCGTGGCCGGTCGCGGCCTGCGCTGGGTGGAGCCCGCGCAGATCGGGCCGGAGGGCGTGGAGTGGATCGTCATTGCCTCGGCAGAGCTTCCGCCCGAGAACTTCGCCGATCGCGGCTCGAATTACCGGCGCTCGCGCGAGTTCACCGGCGCGGGTCCCTCGGCCTACCGCTGGGTATTGTACCAGCGCGTGCGCTGAGCGCTCACTTGAGCGGCAGCTCGAAGTCCTCGTGCGTGCAGGGCTGGCGGCGCTTCCAACAGTACGGAATGTTGTAGAGGATCGAGGCGCTCGCCTTGACGAGCACCCACCAGGCGCCCGGTGTTTCGCGCACCGAACGGCCGATGCCGATCGTGCCGACCGCATCGCGCACGCTGCCCTCGGCTTCCTTTCTTTCGCCGCGCAGCAGCACCTGAAACAATGCGAGGAACGGCAAGCGCAGGAGATCGGAGAGCGGCGCGTACTTCAGCATCGAGAGGAAGGCGTTGCGCGCGTGGTAGTACAGCGAGCGCTTGCCCAGCTTGATGCCGAAGGGCGTCTTGTGGAACACCGACACGCCGGGGTACTGCAGCACCCGGAAGCCCAGATTCAGCAGGCGGCAGGTGAGATCGCGCTCGTTGCCGTAGATGAACAGGCGTTCGTCGTAGTACCCGGCCTTGGCGATCGCCGCATGGCGCGCCAGCGAGGCGCAGCCGCGGAAGGTCGACATGTAGCGCTCTTCGTTGACCGACTTCGAGGTGCGATAGCTCTCCGGCATGCCGGGCTCGATCACCTGCGTCGACACGATCGCGGTCGTCGCGGGCTCCGCGACCAGGCGCCGCGTGCTGCGCTCCAGCCATGCCGGCGGCATCACGATGTCATCGTCGAGGATGGCGACGAATTCCGAGCGCGCACAGGCAAAGCCGATGTTGAAGGTCTCACAAGCGCCGTACTGTGAGTGCGGCATCACCACCAGCAGCACCTCGGGGAAGTCGCGGCGCACCATCTCGATGCTGCCGTCATGGCTGGCGTTGTCGACCACCACCACCGATTCAAAGGGCAGCGTCTGGGCGCGGATCGCCTCGAGATTGGCAGCAAGGTCTGCGCACTTGTTCCATGAGCTCAGGACCGCGCTGGAGGTCGGCAGCCCGTGACTGCGCGCGCGCTGCTGCGCGAGCTTGCGGAACGCGCCCAGAAGAGCCGTGGACGACTCCGGAGGCGCGCTCGGCGAGCCCGCGCGGACTTCCAGCTCGGCGAGTCTAGCCAGCGCCGCAGCCGCCGCCATGGCAAGCGCACGCTCGCCCTCGTGCTCCGAATCGGGCCGCGGCAGCACGAGGCAGGCAGGACGGCGCGCACCCAGCAGCTCCCGCAGCTGCGCCACCATGTGGTGTGTACCGGCCGCGTCCTCGATGCGCGTGAGCTCAAGTCCCTTCCCACCCGAAGCAGCCGCTTCCAGCGGACCTCCGGCGGCGCACAGGACGAGGGTCGGGGCACTCATGGCGCAGGCTCACTGCTGCGCAAGCAGCGAGCGCAGGTACTGCAGCACGACTCGCGAGCGCTCGATGTTGTCGGGATCCTCTTCCCACTGTGCGTAGGTCAGATCCAGTGGACGCAGGATGTCATCGTTGCGCTGGCGCTCAACGCGCACCTCGACTGTGTAGTTGCCATCCTTCAGCCGCTGAAATCGGATGTGGCAGCGCTCGCGGAAGCCCTTGCCGCGAAACGGAGCGAGCGAGATGTTCCAGCCCGAGACCATGCTAAGCGTGGTCGGATCCAGCCCGGTACCGCCCGGGAAGTTGTTCTTGTCGAGCGTCAGGCGCGTGACCTCGCTGAGGATGCGCTCGCTGGAGCTGCGCACATCGGCGGGCTGCCATTGCTCGGGGTGTTTCGTGGAGGCACAGGAACCTGCGAGCAACAGCACAAGCAGACAGCAGGCGTGCACGATGCGGTTCATTCGGCTTCCTCCTCGACTTCGACGCGTTCTTCGTCTTCTTCCAGTCGTCCCGTGGGTCCCTTGCGCCGCGCAAAGTCGCCTTCCATGCGGCGCTGCTCATCCGGATCGGGGTTGCGGTCGCGCAGCACGATTCGCACCGGAATCTCGGAGAAGGGCAGCTCCGCGCGGATGCGGTTCTGCAGATAGCGGATCGCGTCCTTGTTGAAGTGCTTCTTCTCGTTGACGAACAGCACGAAGGTCGGCGGGGCGACATCGGCCTGCGTGGCGTAGTAGATCCGCGCGGCGTGACCGGAGCTCGTAGGACTGCGCGCATCGAGAGCGCGCGTGAGCGTGCGGTTGAGCTCGCCCGTGCCGACGCGGTTGTGCGCCTGCTCGAACAGCTCGCGCGCCAGTCGCAGCGTCTCCTCCACTCCATGGCTTTCCTTGGCGGAGAGGAACGATACCGGTGAGAAATTGGCCGAGGGAATCTCGGCGTCGATGTACTCCTGAAACTCAGAAGGGCTGATGTTCTCGACCAGATCCCACTTGTTGGCACCCAGAATCAGCGGCTTGTGGTGCTCGATGGCGTAACGGGCGAGCTCCTTGTCGATCGAGGAGAGCTTGCGCGTCACGTCGAAAAGCAGGATCACGACATCGGCACGGCGCACGGCGCGGTGGCTGCGCGCATCCGAGTAGAACTCGATCGCGTCGGCGATCGAGCGCTTGCGGCGGATGCCGGCCGTGTCGATCGCCACGAAGGCCTCCCCGTCGCGGTCGAAGTACACATCGACCGCGTCGCGGGTCGTTCCCGGGCGCTCGGAGACGATCATGCGCTCCTCCTGCGCCCAGGCATTGATCAGGCTGGACTTGCCGGCGTTGCGCTGGCCCACCACCGCCAGCCGCATCACGGGCTTCTGCGGCGGCGCAGGATTGGGGTTGCGCGGCAGCAGATCGAGCACGCGGGTCACCAGCGTGCCGATGCCCACGCCGTTCTGGGCGCTGATCGGGAAGGGCCCTTCGGAAATGCCCGTGCGGCGGAAGCTCTCTACTTCCCATTCCGCGGAGAGCGCCTCGACCTTGTTGACCACCAGCAGCACGGGCACGGGGAACCCGCGCAGGCGCGAAGCTACCTCCATGTCGAGCGGGGTCAGCCCTTCCTTCGCGTCGACCAGAAACAGCACGAGATTGGCCGTACTGAGCGCGGCCTGGATCTGCGCCTCGACCTGAGGCCCGAGATCGTCGCGGTCGACGATGCCGATGCCGCCGGTATCCACCACCTCGACCCAGGCCTCGCGCTGGCCGTCGCCGATCAGGGCCGGCACGGCAACGCGATCGCGCGTCACACCGGCCGTGGGCTCGACGATCGACACGCGCGAACCGCACAGGCGGTTGAGCAGCGTCGACTTGCCCACATTGGGCCGCCCGACCAGCGCGATGCGCGGGAGGCGTTGGGTGGCTTGGTCATTCATGGAATCAGGCCGCAGAGAGTACGCCACAAACGGCGCGCGGCACAACCTTGGCCCTCGAAAGCTCCCGCAGCGATCGCTACAAGGGGCCTTCCCGCATGGAAACCCTCGACTGGATCGTGATGCTGGCCTACGCCGCGCTCGTCATCGGCATCGGCGTGGCCGCTTCGCGCGGCCAGCACAGCGCGGAGGGCCATCTGCGCGCAGATCGCTCGCTGCCTGCCTGGGCGGTGGTGTTCTCGATCCTTGCGACCGAGGTCAGCGCCGCGACCTACATCGGCGTGCCCGAGGCAGCGTACAAGGGCAACTGGAGCTACCTGCAGTTCGCGCTCGGGGCGCTGCTCGGCAAGCTTGTGCTCGCGACGACCTTCGTGCCGCGCTACTGGAAGCTGCAGTTGCCGACGGTCTACGGCTTTCTCGGCCAGCGCATCGGCCCGCTGGCCCAGAAGAGCTGCGCCTGGGCCTTCCTCGGCGGGCGCCTGATCGCCAGCGGCGTGCGACTGTTCATCGCCGCGCTGGCCTTCGATGCGGCGACGGGCTTCGGACTGGGCAACGCCATCGTCGGCATGGCGCTGCTCTCGACGGTCTACACGCTGCTCGGCGGTCTCAAGGCGGTGGTCTGGACCGATGTGGCTCAAGGCACGATCTTCGCGCTGGGCGCGCTGGTGGCGCTGCTGGTGGGACTGCACGCGCTCTCGATCGAACCGGGGGCCGTCGTCGAGCGTGCGCTCGCCGCCGGCAAGCTGACGGTGTTCAAGTGGGAAGCCAACCCCTTCAGCGATGCCTACCAGACGCTGACCGCGATCCTCGGCGGCTTCGTGCTGGCACTGGCGAGCCACGGCACCGACCAGGAAAACGTGCAGCACATGCTCAATGTGCGCAACCAGCGCGGCTCGGCGCTGAGCATCCTCACCTCTGGGCTTTTCACCTTCCCGATCGTGGCGCTGTTCCTGTCCGTGGGCACGATGCTGTGGGCCTTCTACGCGGAAAACACGCCCACTGCCTACGGCATCACGACGCCCGAGGAGGTCAAGCGCATCTTCCCGAACTTCATCGTTCACGAGATGCCGGCCGGCCTGCGCGGGCTGGTCTTCGCGGGCCTGTTCGCCGCCGCCGTCTCCTCGCTCGGCGCCACGCTCAACGCGACCACCTCGGCCTGGACCAGCGACATCCGCCCGCTGGCCGACACGGGCCTTGCGCGCGTGCGCCGGCTGATCTTCGTGTTTGGTCTGCTGCTGTGCGCGGTCGGACTGTTCTTCGGCTGGTACTCCGAAGGATCCACCATCGATCTGGTGCAGCTGGCGCTGAGCGCGATGACGATCCTCTACCCGGGCATCCTGGGTGCGTTCCTCGTGGCGCTGTTCCTCGACACGCGCGGCAACGACACCAGCGTGCCGCTCGGCATGCTCACCGGAGTCCTCTTCGGCACCGCTTTCTTCTTCCAGAAGCAGCTGCTGGCTCCGTTGGGCCTGCCCGAGCTGGCCTGGCCGTGGACCATGACCATCGCCACGCTGGCCGCGGTGCTCGTGGCCGGCAGCGCGGCCCGCCCCCGACGCAGTTCCTGACCTGCCGCCGCGCCGCGATTGGACAATTGCGCGCGCATGGGAGAAGATTTCCTCACCCCCCAGCATGCTGTTCAGTTCCACCCTCTTCGTGTGGCTTTTCCTGCCGCTGCTGCTGGCGCTGTACTTCAGCGTGCGCCAGGAGCTGCGCAATCTGCTGCTGCTGGCGGCCTCCCTGCTGTTCTACGCCTGGGGCGAGAAGTACCTCGTGGCGATCATGCTGCTCTCGATCACGGCCAACTGGCTGTTCGGGTTGTGGCTGGCGCGCGAAATGGACCGCGGCAAGGGCAAGGCCGTCGTCGTCTGGTCGAGCATCTTCAACCTCGGCCTGCTGGTGCTGTTCAAGTACATCGACTGGATCTTCGAGCTGGTCGGACTGCCGTTGATCGGCACCTTCCTGCCGGCCGACTCTGGCCTGAGGGAGCTGTTCCTCAACCCCGACGGCCGGGTGCGCCTACCGATCGGCATCAGCTTCTTCACGTTCCAGGCCTTCTCGTATGTGCTCGATGTGTACCGCAGGGACGCGCCTGTCGAGCGCAGCTGGTTCCGCGTTGCCTTGTATGTGTCCCTGTTCCCGCAGCTGATCGCCGGCCCCATCGTGCGCTATCTCGACGTCGCGGCGGAGATCCGCCAGCGCACCGTGACCGAGGATGGCTTCGCCTACGGCATCCGCCGCTTCGTGATCGGACTGGGCAAGAAGATGCTGATCGCCAACCTCGTCGCGGAGGTGGCCGACAAGATCTTCGGCATCCCCGCCGTCGAGCTGACGGCACCGGTCGCCTGGCTGGGCATCCTGTGCTACACGCTGCAGATCTACTTTGACTTCTCGGCCTACTCCGACATGGCCATCGGCCTGGGCCACATGTTCGGGTTCCGCTTCCTCGAGAACTTCAACTTCCCCTACATCTCGCGCTCGATCACGGAGTTTTGGCGCCGCTGGCACATCTCGCTCTCCACCTGGTTCCGCGATTACCTCTACATCCCGATGGGAGGCAACCGCCACGGATCCGCGCGCACGTACTTCAACCTCGTCACCGTGTTCTTCTTGTGCGGCCTGTGGCACGGAGCGAGCTTCGTGTTCGTGATCTGGGGCCTGTGGCACGGCGCGTTCCTCGTGATCGAACGGCTGGGATTGGCCCGCTGGCTCGAAAAGAGCCGGCCGGTGGCGCACGTGTACACCCTGCTGGTCGCGATGATCGGGTGGGTCTTCTTCCGTGCCGTCGACTCGCAGCAGGCCTTGCAGTACCTCGCCGCCATGGCGGGCCTGAACGATGCCGACCCGCTGCTGCACCAGGTGGCCCACTTCACCGATGCGGAGATCTGGACCGCGATCATCGCTGGCGTGATCGGCTCGACACCCTGGCTGCCCGCGCTCGTCAACTGGTGGAAGGGTCTCGCGGCGCAGGGTCGTCAGGGACTGTCCGTCACGCTCGAGTACCTCAGCATCCCCCTGCTTCTGTTCGTGTTCTTCGAGTGCGCGCTCAAGCTGGCGGCGGGTTCCTACAACCCGTTCATCTACTTCCGGTTCTAGGGCGCCGTGCAACCCACTCCCGTTCCGCTGACGCACAAGGGACCGCGCCGCACGCTGCTGGCGGCCTTCCTGCTGCTGCTGGGTGCGCCTTGGATCGATCTCGCGGTGCGCGATGACGAGGCGCGCAGTCCGCGCGAGCCGGAGCTGCGCAGTCCCGAGAAGCGTCCTGAACTCAAGTGGGATGCGCGCGTGCTGTGGAAGTATCCGACGCAGTACGAAAAGTACTTCCAGGACAGCTTCGGTCTGCGCGACAGGCTGCTGCGCTGGCACTCGCTGCAGACGCTCGCGCTGTTCCACACCTCGCCCTCGCCGCTGGTCTTCCTCGGCAAGGACGACTGGGTGTTCTACTACGGCGACGAGACGGTGCCGGTCTACCGCGGGCTGCTGCCCTACCCCGAACAGGGCCCCGAATCGCTCTCTGTCATGATCGCGAACCTCCGCGCGCGGCAGGAATGGCTGGCCGGCATCGGCTGCCAGCACCTGCTGGTGATCGCGCCCAACAAGGAAAGCGTCTACTCCGAGCGCATGCCGGAGGAATGGACGGTCTACGGGCCTTCGCGTCTGGACCAGCTGGTCGAGGCCGCTCGCAAGGACGGACAACTGCACGTGCTCGATCTGCGCGAGGCGCTGCGCGAGGCCAAGCCCGCAGACGCCGCGGATGACTGGCTTTACTACGCGGAAGGCACGCACTGGAACGGACGCGGCGCGCTGGTGGCGTACGAGGCCGTGATGAACGCGGCGGCGCAGCTGCTGCCCGGACTCAGCGCGCGCCCGGCCGAGCAATTCGAGCGCAAGGAGACCGGCGGCACCGGTGAGAGCTGGCGGCGCAGCATGTACATCCAGGACACCGTCCGCCAGAAGGACTGGATCTTCGGCGTTCCGCCCGCGGAGCGCCGTGCGCAGGTGATCAAGGATTCCGGCTGGGGGCGCGGCCGCACGCGCATCTCGCGCGTGGACGACCCCCTGTTGCCCAAGGTGCTGATCCTGCACGACTCCTTCGGCCCCTACATCGAGGAGCCGCTGAGCGAGCACTTCAGCGAGATGCAGGCCGTGTGGGATTACAAATTCCCCGGCGAGGCGCTGCTGGAGCTGCGCCCTGCGCTGATGATCGAGATCTGGGTCGAGCGCGCGCTGGTGTTCCTGTATCCCTCGCAGCTCAAGCCCGGCGAGTACGGCGATCTCAGCGCCGACTTCGCTCAGGCCTCGAAGACCTACTGGCGGCTCAGCGGCTCGAGCGCCCCCCACGAGTACCGGACGATGCCCGGTCTGGAAATCACGCGCGCCGAGACTCCGTCGGGCTTCGTGCTCGATCTTGAGCTGCAGAATCTGGCCGGCAGCCTGCTCCTGCCCGCGATTCCGCCTGCCCCGCGCAAGGAACTGCTGCTCGAACTCGCGATCGACTCCCCCATCGACACCGTTGCCGACCTGTTCTGGCTGCAGCCCGGAAACAGCGAGTACACGCGCGAGAACATGCTGCAGATCACGCTGAAGCGCGGCTCCAACCGCCGCGTCGTGCGCATTCCCGATGCCGATGCCATCGGCCGCCTCCGCCTGCGGCCGGGGTTCGTCGCGCCGCAGCGCTACCGCCTGCGCTCTGCAGAGCTGCGCGGCAACTGAAAGCCCGCCCTACGCGGCGCCGCATCAGGGCAGCTTCAGCAAGCGGTGCACCTGGGGAACCACCCGCACGCTCAGGCCGCGATCCCGCGCCAGCTCGACCACGTCCTGCAGCAGCTTGCGGCTCGCCGGTGCGATGCCGCCCAGCGGAGTCACCGGCGTGAGAAACAGCGGGAGGCCCGGCGCGAGCGCCTCGACCTGATCGAACAGGTGCACGTAATCGCGCGCCTCGCGACCACCCTGCACGACGATCTTGCCGCAGGCGTCGCGTCCCGCCACCAGACGCAGACACGCCTCGCGCGCGGACTGCCACTCGCCGATGGTGCGCGGACTGCGCTCGCTCTGCTCGCCGCCGTCTCCTCCCGGCACGCGGAAGGGCATGCGCACATCATCCTCTGGCAAGCCCAGTTCCTCGGGCGCATCGAGATCCGCTTCCGGCTTGAGGTCGAGGCTGATGTGATCGAAGACCTGCAGCACGCGCGCGAGCGAACGCGGATGCGCGCCGGCCGTCTCGAGGTGCATGCGCCGCGGCTTGAGCAGCGGTCGCAGCGCGAGCAGAAAGTCGGGCCAGGCCAGCGGCTCACCGCCCGTGACGCTGACCGTGCGCGGCTCGCCGGGCTCGCACTCCGCGACCCAGCAGGCGGCCTGAAACGGTGTCGCCAGCGCAGGCTCCTCGCGCGCCTGCCGCACGGAGTCAATGCGCACCCGCGAGGTCGTGCTTGCGGCCCAGGAAGCGGGCGTGTCGCACCAGCGGCAGCGCAGCGGACAGCCGCGCAGGCGCAGGAAGATCTGGGCTTCGCCAACGAAAGCGCCCTCGCCCTGAATGGAGGCGAACACCTCCATCAACGGGGCGAGGACGCGCTTTTCCACGATGTCGGCTCTCACCGCACGAGCGGCCATGCTCAGGTCTCGAGGCGAGTTCAGGCCGCCGGCGGCGGACGCGGAATCACTTCTTGGCGGCCGGCTTCGCGGCAGCCGCCGGCTTGGCGGCAGCGCCACCGGCAGCCGCGCCCGGAGCCGCAGCGGCGGCCTTGTCATCCTTCTTCTTGGCGCTGGCCACCTTGAAGCGGGTGCGGACCTTCGGGATTCCGTAGATCGAATCCTTGGTGTCGTCGAACTTGCCGGCCTTCTTGAGGACGGCGAGGCGCTCGACGCGGGTGAACACGCTGCGCTCACCCTTCATGCTGGTGCTGGCGCGGAGGCTGGAGTGAATGGACATGTGTGATTGGCTCCTTGTGAGGTCTTTGAATCGTGACAGCGCTACTTCTTGCGCGCCACCACGTTGTCGATGTTGTCGATGTAGGCGTCCTGGTAGGGCGGCTTCTTCGAGCCCTTGGGCCCGCGCAGCGCCTTGGCGAAACCCAGCAGCTTCTGCGCGCCTTCCATGCTCGCTTCGTGGCCGATGCACAGCACCAGCGTCCGGCCCTTCTGGATCGGCTGAATCACGGGCGCACCTTCACCGCGCAGGTAGTCGCGGTGCTCGAATGCCGCGCGGCGGCCCGCTTCGTCCGCCGAGAAGGAGGCCACGCGCACCGTGAACCGGTTCACGGGGTCGAGAAACTGCTCATCGTGCGTGCTGCCTGCGGCAGCCGTGCGCTGGTTGGCATCCGCCAGATCCGGATCGCGCGGCAGCGGAGTCTTCTCCGGCATCAGGGCGCCGGGATTGGCCTCTGCAGGTGCTTCGGCCAGCGTTTCGTTCTGCCCGCTGTGCTGCCCGACCCAATAGGCGACGATCACGGCCAGCAGCGCCGTGACGAGGGCCAGTTGCACCACGCGATCGCCGGCAAAGCGGGCGAAGAAGCCCCTGCGCGCGCCGCCCGGGACTGAATGGGGCAGCACGATATCCGCCGGCGTCTTGACCCCCTCGCCCGCAAAGGGGCCGGCCGCCGCACCACCGTTCGCGCGGGGTGCAGCCTTGCGGCCCTCCGGCGCGGAGGCTTGAAAGGCGTCGAGGAGATTGGGCTTGCGCAGGCTCATGGGAGCAGACAAAAGGGAGGAAAAGCGTACGCGAAGGCCGGGGATGGGTCAACCGCCCTTCCCCTGCCAGCTTCCGTGCGCTATGCCATGCAGACGATGCTTCCGCGGCCCATCTGCCGGATCGCCCCTGCCGTGATCGGCCCTGTCTTGGTCGGCCTGCTGCTGTACGGCTGCTCCGAGCAGGCGCCTCCGTCTGGCCCCGCTGCCCCTCCCCCTGCCCCCCAAGAGGACCTCGTCAACGAGGCGCAGGAGCGGGGTGTTGACTACCGAAACCGCTCCGGCGGGCCCGAGAAGGCCACCATCCTGGAGGCCAACGGCGCGGGCGTGGCTGTGATCGACCTGGGGGCCGACGGCGATCTCGACCTCGTGTTCGGGCAGGGACTCGCCAGCCTGAAGGATTTCGCCGAGGGCGGCGGAGCCGATCTGGAGGTCTTCGAAAACGACGGCCGGGGCGGGTTCACGCGCCGGCCCGGACCCGGCCTCAAGGGCTGGTGGACCGGCCTGGCGGTCGGCGATGTCGACAACGACGGGGATCAGGATCTCATCGCCGCAGCCTTCGGAGACTTGTGGCTGCTGCGCCAGGATCAGGGTGCTCTGCTACCAGAGCCGCTGCCCTTGGCGGCGCACGGCGAGTACGCCGCCTGGCCCACCAGTCTCGCGCTTTTCGATGCCGACGGCGACGGCGCGCTGGATCTGTACGTCGGACTGTATCTCGACTTCGATCCGAAGCATCCGCCGCTGGAGAAGCTCGGCAGCGGCGCGCTGGCGATTCCCTGTCGCTGGAAGGGCTTGCCGGTCTTCTGCGGACCGCGCGGACTCCAGCCGCAGACCGATCGCCTGTACGCGGGCGATGGCAAGGGCGGGTTCGTCGATCGCTCGGAGCAATGGCTCGTCGACGCGCAGCCCGGCTTCGCGCTGGCCGTGGCGGCCTTCGATGCCGACAGCGATGGCGACACCGATGTGTTCGTCGCCAACGACTCCTCGCCAAACAACCTCTGGATCAACCAGCCCGGCCCCGACGGCCAGCCGCGCTTCGTCGATCTGGCGATGGACACGGACGTGGCCCTGAGTGCGGAGGGCATGGCGCAGGCGGGCATGGGTGCTGCCAGCGGGGATGTCAACCGCGACGGTCGGCCGGATCTGGCGGTGACGAACTTCTCCGACGAGGCGACCGAGCTGTACTTCGGATCGGAGCGCGGCTTCACGCGCATGACGCACCGTCTGGCGCTGGCGCGCGAGACGCGCGCGCTGCTCTCCTGGAGCGTGCACCTCGCCGATTTCGATGGCGACGGCTGGCTGGAGCTTTTCACGACCAACGGACATGTGTTCCCGCAGGCCGATGCGCCGCAGACGGGCACGAGCTACCACCAGCAGCCGAGCCTCTTCCGACTGCAGCCGGAACTGCGCCGCGTCGCGGGCCGGGATGCGCGCTCGGTGCTGGAACAGAAGCTCGGCGCGCGCGGCAGCGCCCTCGGTGATCTCAATCAGGATGGCCGCTTGGACCTCGTGCTCGCGCGCATCGACGGACCGTGCGCACTGGCGATCAATCACATGGGAACAGGCAACCGGCGGCTCAGCCTGGAGCTGCGCGGCGCGCTGAAGAAAGGCCCCTCGGGCCGCGTCACGCCGCGCGATGGACGCGGCGCCAAGGCCATCGTGGTGCTGCAGAACGGGGCGGAGGAATACGCGCTGATCGCCGAGTCGCAGACATCCTGCGGCTACCAGAGCTCGAGCACTCTGCGGCTGCACTTCGGACTGGGCAGCGCGCAGGGGTATCGCGCCATCAAGCTCCTGTGGCCATCGGGAACGGTGGAAGAACTGCCGGCGGGTGCAGGCGGACGCAGCCTCGCGATCGAGGAAGGCCGCGGCATCGTGCGCGAGGAGCTTCTGCGATGATGGCGCCTGCCATGATCGCAAACGCGCTGCTCGGCCTGCTGCTGCTTGCCCAGGTGCGCCCGGGCGCACCCACGGCGCTGGAACGCTGGCGCGATGCGGTGGAACTGGATCTGCCGCAGGAGGCGCTGCGTGACATGGCTGAGCAGCTCTCCGCGCAGGGCAGCCTGCGCGCAAGCGGCGAAGCGCGCTATCTCGCGGTGCAGCTCGCCTCGGGCGCCAACGAGCCGCGCCTGCTGGAGCTGGCACTGGATCCTGCGGGCCTTGCCGACGAGCAGCGCGTCTGGCTGTCGCTGTGTCGCGCGCGGCTCGCGCTCTCGCAGGATGCCTTCGCGGAGTGCGCGCAGGCGCTGCGACTGGATGCCCGGGGACAGCTGCCGGCGGAACTCGCGCGACTGCCGGAGAGCGATTGGCTGCTCGGCAAGCTGCTGGACCGTCAGGGCAGGAGCGCGGCAGCGCGCGCGCCGCTGGAGCGCTTTGTTCAGAACGCGCCGCTCTCACCGCAGGCGCCCGCGGCATGGCACATGCTGGCCCGCGGAGCGCGCGAGAGCGCGGACCCCGAGCGCGCCAAGGCCTGCGCTCAGGCCGGCCTCGCCAGCGCACAATGGCACAGCTACTACCGTGCGCGCCGCATCCAGCTGCGCGAAGCGCCTGAGGATCCGCTGCCGCGGCTGGGCCTGGCGCAACTGATGATCGCCGCGCAGCGCGATGACATCGCGCGGCTGTGGCTGGAGGAACTCACCATGCGCTGGCCGACGGAGCCGCGCGGCTGGCTGGAGTTCGCACGCCTGGAGCAGCGTGCGGGCGCTCTCGAGCGCGCACGCACGCACCATCAGCGCTACTTGGAGCTCGGCGGCAAGGAACCGCTGGAGCCCGAGAGCGAGCTGCCCAGATGAGCCTCGAGTGACTGCTCGCGCTCGGCATCTCCGGCGAGTTTCTCCAGCTGAAAACCCGCTCCGGCGAGCCCCCACTGCGCACACTGCGTGCGCAGGCGCGCCTGCGCAGCCTTGGCGCTCTCCAGCGCGGCCGTATCCTCCGGGAGTGACTGGATCCAGATGAGACGCAGGCCTGACTCCGCGGCCGCGGAGGATTGCGCGTACACCCAGTTGAGATCGAAGAGCGGATCGACCACGCAGACGGCGCGCGTCTGCTTCGCATTCGCGAACGCCGCCAGCAGTGCCAGCGTGCCGCCCTCACCCTCTCCGGCGAAGGTCAGGCCCGCGGGTTGAATGCCCTGGGCTGCCAGCTGCGCCTGCGCCTGTTGCACGCACCCCAGCGCCGCGCCGCGATCCTGACCTGCGCGGAATGCGACCGCATCATCGATCCAGCGCATGCCCGCGACGGCCGCCTCCTTCATCGGCACAGGCGCGCAGGGCACCAGCAGCACCTGACCGTGCTGCTCGGCGAAGCGGCTCCAGCGCGCGAGCGCGACCTCCTTGTCCGACCCCGCGCGATGCAGCAGCACCAGCACCGGAGCGGTCTTCTGCTCCTTGAGCGCGGCTGGCACGAACACGCCTGCTCGCGCGGTGTATTCCTCGACGCGCTTCTGCGTAGCGCGCATGCGCTCGATCAGTCGCGCAAAGCGCGGATCCGCGCGCAGCTTCGCCAGGTCGAGATCCTTCTCGGCCATCTGGGCATGCCACTGCGGAGCCGGTGCCGTTGAACCCGGCACATAGATCGTCGCACGCGAGCCGCCGAAGCCCCACGACACGGCACGATCGAGCCAGGCCAGCCCTTCCTCGACGTTGCCCCGCAGGCTGTAGACGCAGGCGAAGTTGTACGCATTGCCCGTGTGCTGCGGCTGCAGCGCATCGAGCTGCTCCAGCGCGCGCAGCGCCTGGTCGTATTTCTTCTCCTGACAGGCCTCGAGCACCTGACGGTTGAGCAGAGTGATCTGCTCGTCGCCGGAGCCCTGCGCGCAGAGCGGAAGTGTGAACAGGGAAATCAGCAGGAAAGCGAGGGAGTGAATCCGAGGCATGGAAGTACTCAGAGGGTTTCGAGCATCGCGCGCGCGAGCACTGCGTGCGCCGACTGGGGCTTGCTTGTAACAAAGGACTGCAGCACCGCGCGCGCCTTTTCTCTCTCGCCCGCCGAGCGCCAGGCCTTCGCGAGGTTGAGCTCGACCGGTTCGGGCAGCTCCAGACCCTCGGCATTCGCCACTGCGAGCACCTGCTCCCACAGTCCCGCGGCCTCGGCGAAGCCCCCGCGGCTGTACAGCGTCACGGCCAGGTGATTCCTCGCCGCCAGCGAATCGGGCTCATCGCGCAGCGCGGCGCGGAACGCCTCCTCGGCTGCTGCGAGCTCCTGGCGCTGATAGGCCTGCATGCCGCGCTCGAGATGCGCCGCCGAAGCTTCGGAGAGCAGGCGCGCCCCGCTGGAGAGTTCCTCATCGCTGAGTCCCAGCCGGCGAGCCTCGCGGAAATGCTCCAGTGCGCGTTCGCGCTCGCGCTGCAGCAGCGCGGCGATGCCGGCGCGCTTTTCCAGCAGCGCAAGCTCGGAACCCAGCGGCTCCCCCTCGGCGACCAGCGCCGAGAGCAGCGTGCGCGCGCCCTCGAAATCGCCGCTCGCGGCGAGACACTCCGAGAGGAAGCGCCGCGCATCCACATCCAGCGGATCGAAGGACACCGAGAACTGCGCGTGCTCCAGCGCCCGCGCACGCTGATCCTGCTTGGCTGCTTCCTTGGCGACGAGCAAATGAGCCTGTCCCAGCGGACGGAGCACGAAGGGCAGGTCCGGATCGGCCTTGCGCGCGCTCTCCAGTTCCGCGAGGCCCTTGGCGGCACCGCCGGGCTTCAGGATCGAGATGATGCCGCGCGCACGCAGGAATTCGGGGCTTTTCCCGCACTCCTTCTCGCCGCGCACGATCTCGCGCGCGGCGCTGTCGAAACCCTCGCTGGTCGCATAGACCTCGGCGGCGGTCGCATACACGGCTGGCGACTTCGGGAACTGCGCGCGCGCCGCCTCGACCAGTCGCAGTGCCTCGATGCCCTTGCCTTCCATGGCGGCAAGGCGTGCGCGCAACAGGAATGCTTCCTCGGCCCCGGCGCCGTCGGCATGCGCGATCAGCGCCAGCGCCTTTTCGCGTTCGCCCAGATCCAGCGCGCGCCGCAGCTGGTCGAGCTCGACGGACCGAACGCGCGGATGGGACCGCAGTGGCGCCTGGGAGGCCGAGGCCGCTGCCTGCGGAGCCGATCCGGAGTCCGTCTGCGCAGCCGCAGGTTCCTGGGGTGACTGGGGACTGCAGCCGAAGGCCAGCAGGGACAGCGACAAAATGAGGGCCTTGTGCATCATGCGGCGCGGATAGGGTATCTTCCGCGGGCGTGAACGATGATGTGCGCGAAGAATGGAGCCAACTGGTGAGCGGAGCCCGCAAAGAGATCCAGCGCGCCAAGGCGCGCGGGGCCCGATCCACCACAGCCACCCGATCCACCAAAGCCGAGCCCAAAGCCGAGCCCAAGGCAGCGGCAAAGGCTGTGACGGAACCCGCCGCAAGCGGGCCGGCCCCCGCGCGCAGCGGTGCTGATGTGCGCGCCCAGGCCAAGGCGGCCCGCACTCTGGAGGAGCTGCGCGGCTGCGTTGCGCGCTGCGAGGCCTGCTCGCTGCACAAGACCCGCACGCAGACCGTTTTTCAGGATGGCAGCCCCGTGCGCCGCCTGATGTTCATCGGCGAAGCCCCCGGAGCCGACGAAGACCGCACGGGCGTGCCTTTCGTAGGCCGCGCCGGCCAGCTGCTGACCGACATCATCACCAAGGGCATGGGCATCGCCCGCGAAGAGGTGCTGATCGCCAACGTGCTCAAGTGCCGGCCGCCGGACAACCGCGAGCCCACCCCCGAGGAGAAGTCGATCTGCACCCCCTGGCTGGACCGCCAGATCGAGCTGCACGACCCGAAGGTCCTGATTCCGCTGGGGCGCCACGCATCCATGCACATCCTGGGCCGCGAGGCTTCCATGGGTGAAATGCGCACCCGTATCCATGAAATCGGCGGGCGCCAAGTGGTCCCGACCTACCACCCCGCCTACCTGCTGCGCAGCCCGGGAGAGAAGAAGGAATGCTGGAAGGACATCCAGCTCGCCATGGGCGTGCTGGGTATCCCCATTCCTTCCGGTGGCAATCGGTAACTTCTCCGCTCCCCCCGGCTAGACCGCGTCGCCAAAAAAACTGCGGAAAGCATCGCTGACGCGTTTCCATTCGTTGACCCGATGGTTGCGCGTAGGTAAGCTCCCCGCCCGTTCTTGACACAATCCGGACAACGAGCCCCTTGCGGGGAACCTCGTCAGACTTGGGGCGCTCCCGCGCGGAGTGCCGTCGAACTGCCAAGTCAGGCTGCAAGGCCTGCACTGCACGCGCGCCGTGCCGTGAACGAGTTTCTCCCCCCGCCAGCGGTACTGCGTTCGGACGCTGGCCGGCCCGCAAGGCCTGCGCAAGCATCACCCCCCCGTAATAGACCGTACTACCCCCCAACGGCTCATGCCCCCGCTCCCCTGAGGAGTGTCGGTGTCATGGCCCTCGAAACCTAGGCAAGGTCCGCGAATCCATGCAGCTGAGGTCGATCCTCCTCCCGCTTCTGGCGGCGTTCCCCTGCTCCTGCAACTCGACTGCGCCGAAGACGAACGCTTCTTCGGACACGCCCGTTGCGGGCGGTGCGAGCGAGACCACTCAAGCCGAACAGGCTGCGGTGATCGAAGCTTCCGCGCCGGCCGCTCCTGCAGGCCAAGAGCCCAACCTGTCCGCGGATGCCGCGACGGAGCAGCGCCGCGCTCAGCAGCGCAGCTTCCTCGCCTCCGAGTACCAGACGCGCGGTGATCGCGAGCTGGAGCGTGGCGATCTCTACGCCGCGCTGGAGTCCTACTCCTCCGCTCTGGAGCTGGCACCCTCCAACGCCCAAGCCCGCGCCAGCCTGCTCAAGGTGCGCGCACTGATGGGCGATTCCTACGCCGACGCCGCCCAGCAGATCCAGGACGCCGCCAGCCAGCAGATGGTGCGCCGCGCCCAGGCTCGCATGGCCGCCGAGGAAAAGGACATCGCCGGCGACAACGCGCTGCGCAGCGGTGATCTGGAGGCCGCGGTGGAGAACTACCGCCAGGCTCAGATGATCCTGCGCTACAACCCGCTGATCGCCACGGACAGCCTCGACGAGAAGATCGTCAGCGGCAAGCTGGCCCGCGCTCTGGAGATGAGCGACGAGCTGGCGCGCCAACGCGCTGCCCAGGCCGAGGACGCCGCCCGCGCCGAGCGCGAGAAGCGCGAGACGGAAGAGGCGGAATACCGCCAGAACGTGCTGCGCTCGCTGTTCGACAACGCGCACGCCGCCTTCCTCAACGAGAAGTTCGAGAAGGCTGAGTCGTACTGCGACCAGATCCTGCTCAACGACCCGCAGAATCAGGCCGCCCGCGAGCTCCGCCAGATCGCGCGCGATGCCCGCCACGCCAAGACCGAGGAGACGACGCGCCGCAACTACCGCGAGCAGTGGGTGCGCACCTTCGAGGAACTGGAAACGATGAACATCCCGCAGGATTCGGCGCTGGTCTTCGACGACCTCAAGCGCTGGGCCGAGGTCAGCGAGCGCAAGCCGCTGGAGTTCACCAGCCTGACGCAGGGCACCAACGCCGAGAAGGCGGCGATCATGGAGCGTCTCAACACGACCTCCATCACCCCGCGCTTCGAAACGGCCGAGGGCACCGGGTCCGCGCTGGCGGATGTGGCCTCGTACCTGCAGATGGCGACCGGCGTCAACTTCATCGTCAGCCCCAAGGCCAACTCGGAGCTGGATGAAGAGCAGAAGACCGTCCGTCTCAAGCTCGACACGGCGCGCAGCGTCGCCAAGGTGCTCGACATCATTGCCGAGACGAGCGAGAGCCTGCGCTGGAAGATCGAAGACGGCGTCGTCAAGTTCGTGGTCAAGGAGGAGATGACCGGCGGTCAGATCCTCGCGACCTACGAAGTGCGCGACCTGATCCATCCGATCCCCGACTTCCCGGCCAAGGAGATGAACGTGTCGCCCTCGGGCGGAGCGCAACTCTCCGAGGAGGAAGTCGCCGAGCGCGAAGCCAACGTGCTGACCTCCGATGCCCTCGACACGCTGATCCGCAACAGCGTTGCGGTCGGCAGCTGGGATGCGGATCCGCGCAACAGCCTGCGCATCACCCCCACCGGCCAGATGGTCGTCAACCAGACGCCCGAAGTGCACGAGCAGATCGTCAAGCTGCTCTCCGACCTGCGTGAAGCGACCGGCATCATGGTCGATATCCAGGCGCGCTTCCTGAAGGTCGAGGATAACTTCCTCGAAGACATCGGCGTCGACTTCCGCGGTCTGGGTTCGCCCGGCCAGGGAACCAACGAGTTCTTCAACGATTTCGGCGACCCGACGGCGCAGGCTGATCTGGGCAAGGAAATCGGTCAGGACACCGACCTGGGCGCCTTCTACAACAAGGGCCTTGGCAACGCGGAAGGCGACATGCGCGCCCGCGTTGAGGAGCTGTACGACGTGGGTCTGGGTGACGAAAACGTCATCGACGGCTCCGGCGGTCTCTCCTTCCAGTGGACCTACCTCAACGACCTGCAGCTGGAGCTGATCCTGCGCGCGGTCTCGAAGAGCGAGCGCGTCCAGCTGGTCACCAGCCCGCGCATCACGGTCTACAACACCGCCCGCGGCAACCTCTCGGTGCTCAACCAGGTTGCCTACGTGCAGGACTTCAACGTGGAAATCGCGCAGGCGTCTTCGATCGCCGACCCGGTTATCAATGTGGTCCAAGACGGAGTGGTGCTCGACGTCCGTCCGGTGGTCTCCGCCGATCGTCGGTTCATCACGCTGGAACTGCGCCCGACGATCGCAGCTCTCAAGCGCCCGATCCGCGAGGTCGTAACCACGCTGGGTTCGCAGAACTCGGTCACCATCCAGCTGCCCGAGGTCGAGTATCAGCGCGTGCGCACCTCGATCCCGATGCCCGATGGCGGCACCGTGCTGCTCGGCGGCATGAAGGTTTCGGACCGTCAGGACATGGCATCCGGCGTCCCGATCCTGAACAAGATCCCGATCGTGTCGTTCCTGTTTGACCGTCAGGGCAACTATGTCTCGAACCGCAAGCTCCTGGTGCTGCTGAAGGCCAGCATCGTGATCCCGATCGAGCATGAGCCGACCCCGGCCCAGCTGCGTCCGCAGGTCAAGAAGAGCCGCCTCTGATCCTCACCCCTCCCCCACACGCACTCCACTAGCGAACACGCGAGATCCCCCCGATGAGGAAGACGAACTCCGCCCTGATCCTCGCTCTGGCCGCCGCGGCCAGCTGCCAGTCGACGGCTCCCAGCAAGAGCCCTGCCCCGGTTGATCGCAAGCCGGCCGAGCAGGCCTCCGAGCAGGCGAGCGCCGACAGCCAGCTGACCGCCGATGCCCAGAAGCTCTCCCTGGCCGACCAGCGCAAGGTTGTGCTGATCGATCAGTACCTCGCCACCAGCCGCGAAATGCTCGCGCAGGTCCGCCTCGACGAGGCCCTGCGTGAAGCCGATGCGGCTCTGGCGCTCGACCCCGACCATGGCGCCGCCCGCAAGCTGCGTCTGGAAATTCTCGCCCTCAAGGGCGAGGCCGTGGGCACGGACCAGAGCATCGCGGACCAGATGTCCGATCTCTACAAGCTCAAGGTTCAGGAGCTGCGCGCCGAGGCCGAAGACGGCCTGCGTCAAGCCAAGCTCATGATCGCGCGCTCGGACTACTCCGGCGCCATCGCCGAGCTGGAGATCGTCAACAACCTGGTGCGCTTCGCCCCCTACTCCATCAACTGGGAAGGCGTCGACCAGGAAGCCAAGTCGCTGCTCGAGAGCACAAAGGCGACCCGCACCGCCGCCGAGAAGGCTCAAGCCGAGCGCCAGCAGCGCGAGGCCTTCGAGCGCCTCCAGGCCGAGGAAGCCGCGGTCGGCGAGCGCAAGAACTCGCAGATCGCCAACACGCTCGACCGCGCCATCACTGCGTTCGAGGAAGCTGACTACGAGACGGCGGAGAAGCTCGCCAAGGAGGTGCTCGCGCGCGATCCGCGCAATGAGCAGGCGATCGAGCTGCGCGACTCGGCGTTCCGCGCCGGCCGTACGCAGGTCAAGGAAGAGTACGTCCAGCGCAAGAAGGAACAGTTCCGCCGCTGGCAGGAATCGCTCCGCGAGATGCAGATCCCGTGGACCGAGCCGATCACGACGCCCGATGCCGAGTTCTGGAACGAGATCACCGCTCGCCGCGCCAAGCGTCCGGGCTACGACATCTCCTCCAAGATGAGCGAAGGCGAGATCGCGCTGCGCGAGCAACTGCGCACCACGACGATCCAAATGCCGAAGATCGCCGATGAGGAAAGCCTCACGAAGGTGATCGACATGATGAAGACGATCACCGGCCTGCCGCTGATCGTCGACCCGGCTGCGGAAGCGGCGGCCAATGGCGTCGTATTCAACTTCTCGCTCGAGCACAAGCTCAACATGGAGCAAGCGCTCAACCTGACGATCGGGATGATCCCCGAAGGCGTCACCTGGACCATCAAGCACGATGTCGTGCTGGTGACCACGCGCGAGAAGGCCCGCGGCGCTCCCAAGACCGTCAACCATGACGTTCAGGACCTGATTTTCGGTCTGACCGACTTCATGGGTCCGCGCATCAACGAGCTGCGCCTCGTGGATCGCATGACGGATGACGATGGCGGCGGCCCCTTCGGCGGCATCGGCGAGAAGCCCAAGCTGATCGAGCCGGCGGACCTCGCCACACTGATTCAGGAGAACGTGGCGGTCGGCACGTGGCAGGACGAAGGCATCAGCATTGATGCCCGCGAAGGCTACATCCTGATCACCCACACCGCTCTGGTGCAGGAAGAAGTCCGCAGCTTCCTCGAGGATCTGCGCCGCTTCAACTCCTCGCTGGTGACCATCGAGTCGAAGTTCCTCACCGTCAGCCAGAACTGGATCCAGGAGATCGGTGTCGACTTCCGGGGTCTTGACGGCATCGAGCTCGATGACGTGACCAACGGTCTGGAAGACATGGCTTCGCGCGGCCTCGACAATGGCGGCACGGGCCAGACCAACCAGGCAGGTCACCCCTCCGCCGGCATCTTCTACGATGACGGTCAGGACGGCTCGTACCTCGCCACGACCCAGAACTACTTCGGCAAGCAGCTCGGCAGCACGCTCACCAACGTGGGTGGCATGACCTTCCAGCTCGCCTACCTGTCGAAGCTGGATCTGTCGGCGATCCTGCGCGCGGTCGAGAAGTCCTCGAACATCGAACTGGTGAACGATCAGGTGCTCTCGGTGCACAACACCCAGCGCGGCTATGTCACGGTCATCAACCAGCGCGCGTTCATCCAGGACTTCGACGTCGAAGTGGCCCAGGTCCAGGCCGTCGCCGACCCGCAGGTCAACGTCCTCAACGAGGGCGTGGTCCTCGATGTGCGTCCGACGATCCACCAGGACCGCCGCTACCTGACGCTGGAAATCCAGCCTACGGTCGCCAAGGTCGTCGCGCTGCGCGACTTCAGCTCGACCCTGGGCGGCAACACCTCCCCCGTCGAGTTCCAGCTGCCGGAAGTTCAGGTTCAGAGCGTCTTCACCAGCGCGATCATCCCGGACGGCGGATCGATCATGCTGGGCGGCCTGTCGAACGTGCGCAACGTCGAGCGCCGCGCCGAAGTCCCCTGGTTCGCGAAGATCCCGATCGTGGGCTTCTTCTTCAAGCAGGAAGGCTACAGCGACGAGAACAAGTCGCTGATGATCCTGATCCGCGCGCGCATCACCGATGTCCGCGACGAGCTGAAGAAGATCGAAGCCCAGCGCTGATCCGCAGGGTCGAGAACGAAGGCGCGGGCTGCCGAAGGGCAGCCCGCGCTGCTTTTTGGGGGAACTGCTCCAGAGCTCTGGACTCGATCTTCTCCGAAAGAGCAGTTTTCACCGCGCGGCAGCGGATGGCGAGCGTCCTCCGAGGTGGAAGGAGACCGCATTCCATGCCCGCCTTTGCACCCAAGGACTGCCCGTATCCGGCCTGTGACCGCAGCCGTTCGTTCACTTGGCGCAGCCGCGGTCACTACAAGCGCAAGTGCGATGGCCGCACCGTCCCGCGCGTGCAGTGCCTGCGCTGCAACCGGCGGTTCTCATCACAAACCGACCGTGTCGATCGCGGTTTGCGCAGACCGGACCTCGTCATTCCGCTGTTCAAGCTCTTCGTCTCGAAGGTCACCATGCGCCAGATGGCCTCGCTCTTCAGCGTCAACCTCAAGACCATCGCACACCGCAAGAAGCTGATCGGTGGACAGTGCCTTGAGGTGCATGAGCACGTCATGAAGACGACGGGCGTAAGGCTCGGTCTCGATGCCCCCTATGTGTTCGACGAGCTCAAGACGTTTGAGACATCCAGAATCCGTCAGCCGCTGACGATGCCGGTGGTGGTGCATGGGAAGACCTGGTTTGTCATCCATGCAGAGGTGGGCACATTGCCGGCCCGGCGGCGCCAGAAGGATGCAGCGCCACGCGAGCATCAGTCCAATCAGGCCGTCTGGATCTGCCTTCAGAAGACTCTCGCGATCACCGACGAAAAGTGCACCCCGCACTTCGTATCGGATCGCAAGCACAGCTATCCCAAGCTGCTGCGCAAGGCATTCGCGCAGTACGCGCACCTGCGCATCAGTTCCAGACAGGCACGCAACATCCACAACCCGATGTTCCCCATCAACAATCTCTTCGGCCAGATGCGCGACAACATGTCATGCCTCGTGCGGCCGAACTGGGCTCACGCGAAGAAGCGGGAGATGCTGGTACAGCACCTTTGGATCTATGTCGCGTACCGCAATTACGTGCGCACGATCACCCGCAAGTGCCGGTCAGAGTCGAGCGCTTCCGCGCTCTGCATCATGCCGCGACCTCTCGAGCCTCAGGAGCTGCTGACCATCCGCGGTCGCATTCGCCTCGCGGCATGACCACGGATCTGGAGCAGTTCACCAAATGAGAAGCGCCGGCCCGCCGATTCACGCGGGGGCCGGCGCCTCGGGCAAACCCCGTGGGATCAACCGCCCAGACCGCTCAGGGAGCCACCGCGGCGCGGCAGATCCACGGGAGCACCCATCGCCGGCACGAAGTTCGGGTCGTTGGATAGGATCAGTTGATCCAGTCGCGTCCCGTCCTCACGAACCTGCAGTCGGAGCGCGTGCTGTCCTGCAGGCAGGTCGAACAGCAACGGATCCACGGAACCGTTGACGCGGTCCCAGGTCCAAGGCATGCCCGGCCGGCGATAGCAGGTCCAGTTCTGCCAGACCCCGTCATTGACCTGGATCCAGAACGAGTTCGAGCTGGCGGCGGGAGAAAGTTCCAGACCCCAGATCGCATAAGTGCCCGCGCTGGAGAGGTTCACCTGGAACACGGCTGTACCCGCACCCCCATCCGGACTCAGGATGTTGCCCGAGCCTTCCGGCGCCTCGATGAACAGGCCCCCTTGAGCATTGGCATCCGCTACGCTGATCAAGGGTGCGCTGAGCTGAGCGGACTCAGCCTCGATCACCTGCGTCACATGGTGACGTCCGCTGTCGATGGCTTGCACGGTGATGTCCGCAACGTTGAAGTCCTGATAGCCCAGATCCAGCGTGACCGCCTTCGAAGTCACGATCGTGATCGGCTTGTCACCATCGACAACCCAGTCCTCCACGGCCGTGACGGTGACATTCTTCGGCGTGCTCCAGTTCTCCGGGGTGAACTCGACGAAGGAGGGCGTCACATTCGCCTCGTTCGGCAGGTTGACGGAGAGCTGGATGCGCACCGGGTGCGTCGGCTTGCGGGAGAGCGCAATCTGCGCGGTTGCGCTGATCTGTCCCTGCTCCTGCACGCTGAGACCGGTTTCCGGCAGAGCAGCGATGTTCGTGCCCAGCAGTTGCTCGAAGGTCAGCAGTGCCGGACCACCTGCGGCTCCCACGGCGGGAACCTCGAGGAACTCATCGTCGGCAAGCCCGTCCCCGTTGGAGTCGGACACATTGGCCACATTGCCGACATGCCCGTGCGGCACGAAGACCCGCGGAGCATCGAACGGCGCGCTGCGCGTCCGCACTCGCTCATCGGTAAGCGCCTTCATGAACGCGACGAGCGCTGCCTTGCGCGCGGGGCTCATGCCTCCCGTGCCCGCAACCTCGGCATCGAGGTCGGCGAGGTTCTGCGTGAAGAAGTGCGCACCGCCGACATAGAAATCGACGACCTGCTCCAGCGTCGCGAAGCCGCCGTTGTGCATGTAAGGGCCGGTCAGCTCGACGTTGCGGACGGTCGGAGTCTTGAACGCGCCATTGACCGCAAGGCGTTCGCTCGCGCCCACCGGCGGCTGCAGCGACCCGCCGTCGACATTCCAACCCAGCTGTGCACGCTTGGAGAGTGCGAACGGACGCGCCGCATCCACACCACCGCCGGAGCCCAGATCCTCAAGGGTCTGGCGCACGCCGATGTTGTAGAAGCCGTTGTCGTAGACGGCAAGCGGCTGCACCGGTGCCATCGTGATGGTGCCCACGAAAGCCCCGCCCACATAGACCTTGTAGTCGCCAGCCGGCAGACCAGGGTACAGCCACCCCATGGAGACGCGGAAACGGATCGTTCCGTCTGGCCGCACGCGAATGCGCATCTCGGCTTCGAATTCGATGCCCGCAGGATTCGTGACGGACGAGCCCGCCGTCATCGGCAGCCGCTGATCGAGGGCCGGGCTGAACTGACCCGCCGCGAGGCTGAAGTTCGAGAAGGCCCATGCGACGGGTCCGCCGACGCCCGTAGGCTTGCGGATCTCGACGTATTTGCCGCGCGGATCAAAACCAATCGTGATTTCGGCCGGATCCGCCGGTTCCGGCACACCATCCTCATCGAAGGGTGCGACCGGAGGGTTCTTGATCAGCGTGATGTCCCCCGCCGCGAAGCTCGACTCGGTGGGCATGCGCTCGAGCAGCGCAGCAGGACCACCGCCGGCAGGCAGCAGCTCACTCAATGCGGCACCGGCGAACTCGGGACCCGCGTGGCAGGCAATGCACGCGCCACGGTTCATGAAGATGTCGAGACCTTCCTTCTCCTGAGCGGTGAGCAGATTTGAATTCGTGCCGCCTTCGCCGCCACCTTCCATGTAGCGGTCAAAGCGTGTGTCATCGGCGCGCAGCGTGGACTCATAGGCCAGCACCGACAGACCGAAGAACAACGAGAAGTTCTTCTCCATCTGCGTGAAGCCACCGAAGTCCCCAGCACCCGACCACAGCTTGGTGTCGAAGGCCTGCTGGATCAGGTCCGCGTAGGTGGTCGTCGCCGGCAGAATGCCGGCTTGCGGATAGGCCGACAGCGTTCCGAGCACGCTGTCCGTAGGATCCACCACCTGACCGAAGGTGCCATCCGTGCCCTGCAGTGTCAGGGCCTTGGCGCCGCGCAGCGGCCGGGAAGCCAGCAGCTTCCTGCCGATGTCATCGAAGGAACGCCCCGCGTGCGAGATTTCCACGCTCGATCCCGGAGGACCGTCCGCCTGACTTGCCAGCGCGGCATTGTTGAACAGGACGAACTCCTCGGCCACGCTGCCATCGCCCTGCTTGACCAGAATCCGCGCGTTGGGATCGAGCTCGCCCAGCGGGTTGCGGCCATTGAAGTAGTGGCTCGCACGCCCGTCCCAGAAGATGCGGTGCAGGAACACGGCGCCGATCGTCGTGGGACTGTTGCGGCCCGGCACCTGACGCAGCTGTGTGCCACCCACCCGGAACGTAGCATCGCCCGCCGGCGTTCCCTGATCGACATCCACGCCCGGAGAGACGGAGACGAAGTTCTGGTTGAACGCGCCGGAACTCGAGGCGATGTCGTTGAGATCGCTCAGCACGGGCGACTCGTTGTCATCGGGCACCTCGAGCTTGCGGAACGGGAAATCCGCCGCCTCCAGAATGGAGTTCGGTCCCCCGCTGCTGCCGTCCGGCTGACCGAACGCTCCATCAAATCCGGGAGCCAGCTGGTTCTTGAGACGGAAGTCACCACCCGCGTGGAAGTGACACGAAGCGCAGGCCATCACGCCATCGCTGCCCAATTGCATGTCATGGAACAGCAACTTGCCAAGGCGCACGGCAGCCTGAAAATCGGTCACGGCCCACGACAAGGGCTTGGTGCTGACGGCCGTGCCATCGGCGAGACGCGCAACGCCCGTACCGTCGGGAAGCCGTGTGGGAATCGTCTTCAGGGACGGCGGTACGGCAACGGGCGGCTCATCCAACTGGGCGTGAGCGGAGGCCGTGAGGAACGAGCTGACGAACAGTGAGGTCAGGGCGGCGACAGCGTGCCGACGCTTCCCAAGCGGGAGGTTCAGTTTCATGGTGAAGATTCGCAGGGGGGCCAGAGGATCGCCGTTCACAGCAGGAACTTGAGCGAACGGCGGCCGGCCCGGGATCAGGTCCGCAAATGCGCAAGCGCAAGCAGCCTGCAAGGGCGAGGCGGAGGCGAGGGTAGGCCTGCTGCAAGGGAATCGCCACAAACACTCATTCCAAAAAGCGCGACGGCCCGTTATTCCACGGATAAACGAGTCGTGAGATGCGCTTCTGGTTCAGGATGCACCCTCGGTTTGCCCTCGCCCGCACAGCAGATTGCGAAGCCCGGCGGGTTTGCCATCAAATGCAAACGATCACCCAATCCGCGGATTGGGTGATCGCAGCGTTTCCGTTTCCGGGCTTGGATGCCCGACTCTGAAGTCAGTCGCCCAGCACGCCTTGCGGCAGCAGGTCCCCGTTGGTCTGGGTACCACGGCGGTACGGGAGATCCGCGGCCTTGTACGGGCCCACGCGCTCGATCAGAACCGCGAGGAACGCCGGATCCTGAATCGTCTTCGCGGTCGAGGAGGCGGAGTTGCCGTCGATGCGCATCCAGCCCGTCTTGAGGAAGGGCAGCGTCTGGATTTCGTTGGGATTGTGGTTGGTGCTCAGCAGGAACTCGTTCAGGAACACCTGGCTGATCTGCAGCAGCTTGCGCTTCTGCCAGCAACGGAAGGTGTGCTGGGCCGAGAAGACCTCTTCATTGTCGTTGTACACGAGGAAGTCGAGGATCGCGTCGAACTGAGCGCCGCCGGTGAGGTTGATCAGCACCAGATCGCTCTCGTACTGACGGTTCTGACCGAAGAAGCGCGGAATCAGGATCTCGTCGGCGCTGGCCTCGTACTCCACGCCGTCGAGGTCGCGGATGCCGTCGTTGTCGGCATCGGTCTGCGCGCCCTGCGCAAGGGCCGAGCCGGCCTTGTAGGTCACTGGTGCCAGCGAATATTCGAACGCGCCGGGGCCGTCGATCACCAGCGTCTGCCCCATCAGGTGGTCGAACTTGATCGCCTTGCCGGTCGTCTTGTTGCGTGCGAAGGCGTAGCAGAAGCCCTGCTCCTGGTTCGGGTTGTGGACGAAGGTCAGCGTGCTGAAGGTGTCGTTGGGCGTCAGGCGCACCACGCGGTTGAACTCCAGGCACCCCAGAGGCTGGCCGGACATCCCCACCGCACCGCGGTAGACGAACTCCACATCGATCGTTCCGTCCTCCAGAGACCCGTCAAAAGCGTTGGTGATGCTGAAGAGCGTCGAGACACCCGCCCGGTTGTCGAACTCCGTGAAGACGAGCAGGGAGCCGCCGTCAGAGACGTTGGACTGAGCGAAGACCGGAGCGGTCAGAGACAGGGCAAGGATAGGAGCTAGCAGTTTCATAGGTGAGGAGGATTGCGCGGGGGGGACTGGACCCGCTCGGTAGATTGCAACCTCCCACCATATGTTTGCGCAATCCTAGATCTTGAACTTTTTTCGGGCGCTTTCAGCACAAATCAGGGCTGGCGGGGACCTTCCTCTCGAGGGCTCCCGTACCTGGGCAGCGCGAGCAGCCACAGCCATAACCACTTGGTACATAGAAGCTTACATCCGCCAAGCATTCCTCCCCCGGACCAGCTTGCCGAACCGGAAGAGGCCGTGGAGTATGCTCCCGCCGTGCCCCAGCTCAAAGCGATCCTCTTCGACATCGACGATACGCTCTTTTCGACCACCGAATTCGCGCGCAAGGCCCGCTCCAACGCGGTGCACGCCATGGTCAAGGCCGGCCTCGACCTGCCGGAAGAAGTGGTCATGAAGGAGCTCGAAGAGGTGCTGGCGGAGTTCTCCTCCAACTACGAGCACCACTTCGACAAGCTCCTGATGCGCCTGCGGCCGCCTTCCTTGAGCCGCGTGAACCCGGCACTGATCGTCGCGGCCGGCGTGGTGGCCTACCACGACACCAAGTTCCGGGAGCTGTTCCCCTTCGACGATGTGATCCCCTTCTTCGCGGCGCTGCGCCGGGCCAACATGCGCCTGGGCGTGCTGACGCACGGCTGGACGGTCAAGCAGGCGGAGAAGCTCGTGCGTCTGGGGCTCGTCCCCTATCTGGAACCCACGGCCGTCTTCATCTCGGATCAGATCGGCATTTCCAAGCCCAACCCCAAGCTGTGGTCCGTGGCGCTCGCCGACATGCGCCTGATCCCGGCGGAGGTGATGTATGTCGGCGACAGCCCCGAGCATGACATCGCGCCGCCCCGCTCGCTGGGCATGGCCACCGTCTGGTCGGCGCGCGCGGCGCGCCGCACGCCGCAGACCACCGGCATCGAGCCGGATCATTCCGTGCAGGACTTCCGCGAGCTCGGCGAGATCCTGCGCTCGCGCTACGGAATCCGGCTCGAGTCGTTCTGAGCGACGACGAGTCGCCCGTCCTTGAGCTGCAGCACGCGATCGGCCACGGCGTGCACCAGTTCGCGGTCGTGGCTGACGAGCAGCTGCGCCACCGCTCCGGCCTGACGAAGCCGCAACAGCTGCTCCACCATGCGCACGCGCAGCGGCCCATCCAGAGCGGCGAGCGGCTCGTCGTAGATCAGCACGTCGGGCTTGGTCAGCAGCATGCGTGCCAGCGCCAGACGCGCGCGCTCGCCGCCGGAAAAGGCCGCCGGACGCCGCGCGAGATCCAGCTTGCCCTGCTGCTGCGCACCCAGCTCCAGCTCGGTACCCAGCTCCAGCTCGGTGCACAGGCGGCTGATTTCCATGGGTGCGGCACCGCTGTCGCCAAGCGACTGCTGGAGCGTGCGCCGCGGGTCAAAGCTCGCCAGCGGATCCTGGAAGTACAGCTGCACCGTTCGCGCGCGCGACCGGCTCGCCGGCAACTCGAGCGTGCCGGATTCCGCGGTGAGCAATCCGGCCAGCGTGCGGGCCAGCGTGGTCTTGCCCGCTCCAGAAGCCCCCACCACCGCGACGATCTCGCCGGCAAAGAGCTCCAGATCGAGCCCGTTGAGCACGCAAGGCAGGCCAGGCGCGCGACGCACGCACAGCTGGTGCGCGCGCAGGAGCCGCGCTCCCCGGGGCTGCGGCGCGCGTGCAGGATAGCTCCACTCGCGAGCGCGTTCGGGGACCAATCGTCCGGCCTCGAGGCGCAAGAGACGATCCGCATGCGGTGCGATGCGCTGCTCCTCGTGGGTCACGAAGATCAGGCTGACCCGGCGCTGCCGCACCTCTTCGATCAGCACGCGCATCCAGGCCTGTGCCAGCTCCGGATCGAGCATGCTGGTCGGCTCGTCGGCGAGGATCAGCTTCGGTTCGCGCACCAGGCACAGCGCGAGCAGCACGCGTTGGCGCTCTCCCCCCGAGAGCTGGTGCGGATGGCGCGCAAGAAAACGCTCCGGCCGCTCCAAACCGCAGCGCTCCATCCAGCGCAGACAGCGCGTGCGCGCATCGGCACCGGGCAGATCCTCGAGCTGCTCGCCGATCTGCTGCTCCACGGTCAGCAGCGGATGCAGGGCCGCCAGCGGATCCTGGGCAATCCAGCCGATGCCGCGGCCGCGCACGCGGCTCCAGAGCGCAGCATCGGAACGGGAGCTCTCGCGCACCGCCGGCAGGACCTCGCCTTCGAACTCGAGGCTGCCGGACTCCGCCGGCAGCAGGCCTGCGATCGCCGCCAGCAGCGGGCTCTTGCCGCAACCCGAAGCACCGAGCACGCCAACCACCTCGCCCGCGCCGAGCGCCAGATCAAGTCCGCGCAGCGTCGGCGCCGGCGCGAATGCGTGCCGCACGGTCAACTGCCGCAGACACAGCCGCGGCGATGCGGCAGATGCAGACGTGCTCACGCGCCCCCCCTTCCGCTCTCCAGCCGCGCGCGCAGAAGCTCCGTCAGCGCGTGCCAAGGCAGCAGCACCAGCGCCAGCACGGCACCGGTGCAGACGATCGACCAGCTGCGGCCCACCGCGGAAGCCACCAGCGCGCCGAGTGAGGGCACGGGCTCGGCGATGCCGACCCCGAGGAACGACACCGTGCTCTCGAGCAGGATCGCGCTGCCGGCGAGGAAGCCGACACCCACCAACGCCGAGTCGATGCTGTTGGGCAGCACATGCCGCAGCAGAATCTGCAGGCGCGAGAAGCCCAGGCCCTGCGCCGCCAGCACATAGTCCAGCTCGCGCACGCGCAGCGCCTGCGCACGCACCATGCGCGCCGGCGTTGCCCAGCCGAACAACACCAGCACCACCACCAGCCAGGCCATCGAGCCCGTGCTGCCGACCCGCGCGAAGCTCATCACCAGCAGCACCACCAGTAGTCCAGGAATGCAGGCCAGCACTTCCACGCAGGCGGAACAAAGCGCATCGACCCAGCCGCCCCACAGTCCCGCGGCGGCGCCCGCCAGCGCACCCACGGCGCTCGCCAGCAAGGCCGCCAGCAGGCCCACAAGCAGGCTGATGCGCGCTCCATGCAGCAGGCGCGCGGCGTAATCACGGCCCAGTGCGTCCGTGCCCAGCCAGTGGCGGCGCCAGCTGCCTTCCGGTGCTTCGCCGGGCAGCACGCGCACCGGCGCAGCCTGGGCCTGCAGCTCGCCCAGACTCAGGAGCGCCGCTGCGTTGCCGTGCTCCGCTGCGTTGCCGTGCTCCGCTGCGTTGCCGTGCTCAGCTGCGTTTCCGGATCCGGGTGCGCGCCAAGCCTCGGCGGGCTTGAGCTCCAGCGGCGAATAGGGAATCGGTGCAAACCAGACCAGACGCGCCCGTGCCTGTCCGTCAGCCAGCGCCTGCTTGAACTCCCCGGCGGGCGCAGGCGGGGAGGCCGGCAGCAGGCAGAGCGCTCCCACAAGGAGCGAGCCGCAAGGCGCCAGCCAGTGTGCGCGCCTGCGCTGGGTGAAGCAGAGCCAGGGCAGCACGAGGCACCAGGGCAGCAGCAACAGCGAGGCGCGCGTCCATGCGTCGAGGGACTCGAAGGCCGGCGAGCACCAGCGCTCGCGCGGCTGCCAGCCGCCAGCGGACTCAACCAGCGCCCGCACGGCTTCGATCCGCTCGGCACCTGACAGCTGTTGCGCGCGCTCGATCGGCGCCGGATCCGCGCTTTCCTGCGCGAGGATCGCGAGGCTCGACTGCATGCCGTCGGCATCCTCCAGTGCGGCGAGGCCGGCGAGACTCTCCAGCGCCGCACGCCCGCGCGTGGCATCGCTGCCGACCAGAAAGAGCGGCCGGTCGGTCGCGATCAGCGGCGCCAGCAAGGCCAGCGCATGCAGCCAGCCCAGCCAGGCGAGCGTCCAGCGCCAGCGTCGTGAGGACGGCTCAGCCATGCCGGATGCGCGGATCCAGCCGCGTCAGCGCCCAATCGCCCGCCATCAGCGCCGCGAGCGTCAGCAACGCCCCCAGCGCGGTCAGCGCGCCGATCACCGGATAGTCACGCGCCAGCACCGCATCCAGCGCGTAGCGCCCCAGACCCGGAATGCCGAACACGCTCTCCACCACCACCGAACCGCCCAGCAGGCCGGGCACCAGCAGCGCGCCGAGGCTCACCAGCGGCAAAGCGGCGTGGCGCAGGATGTGGGCGCGCCAAACTGTCGCTTCGCTCAAGCCCTTCATGCGCGCCGTGCGCACGAACTCCGCCTCGGAGGAGGCCAGCACGCTGGCGCGCACCTGGCGGCTGATCAGCGGAACGAGTCCGAGCACAAGGCAGCTGATCGGCAGGATGCGGTGCAGCAGGGCATCGACCCAGCCGCGCTGCGCGGGATCCGCGCTCTCCAAGCCCAGCACCGGCAGCCAGCCCAGCCCGCCCGCTCCCAGCAGCACGACCAGCAGCAACGCCAGCCAGAACGAGGGCAGGGCATCGAGCACGAGCAGGCTCAGCGAGAGACCGCGCTCGGCAAGTTCCCCGCGGCGGCGTGCCGCGAAAAGCCCCAGCACGATCCCCAGCCAGCTCGCGAGCAGCAGCGCAGGCAGTCCCAGCTGCGCGCTGATCCACAGGCGCGCGAGCAGCTCATCGCGCACGGCGACCTGTGGTCGCTGGAACTCATGCCCCGGATCGAGCGCGAGCAGGCCGTGCCAGGGATCCGCGCCGCTCCCGCCCAGGATGCGCGCGCCGTCAGGTGCGGCGCTCAAGGGGCCCAAGAAGTGCAGGTACTGCTTCCAAAGCGGCGCGTCGAGCAGGTGCTCGGCCGCAAAGCGCGCCTGACTTTCCGCCAGCTCCGCTCCGCCGATCTCCGCGTCGGAAAAGCGCATCTCTCCCGGATCGCCCGGGGCGAGCCGCATCAGCGCGAACACGACCAGCGTGACGCCGAAGAAGGTCAGCAGCGCCGTCAGCAGGCGCCTCAAGAAGCGGAAGCCGCCGCCGGAGAGGGAGCTTGTCACCGCGGCTGCGCTCCGCCCGCGGTGCGATGCCAGCGTCGCGCCACGTAGTTGGGATCCCCGCGCACCAGCTCCACGCCGGAAAGATCCCGAGCGAACGCGAACTTGCGCGGCGCCGTGAAGCCGAAGAGATAGGGCTGCTGCGCGTAGACGCGCCGCTGCAGGCTCTTCCACAGCTCGGCGCGCCGCGCCGGATCCAGCTCCAGCTGCGCCGCCTCGATCAGGCGATCGGACTCTGGATCGCTGAAGCCCGGGAAGTTGGGACTGCGGGCCTGAGCGGCGGAGCGCGAGTGGAACTGCTTCTCCGGATCGCTCTCGCTGGCCAGCGCCCAGGCCGAAACATAGCCCTCGAACTCGCGATTGAGCGCGCGCTCGCGCATTGTCGCGAACTCGATCAGCTCGCCGCGCACTTCGATGCCCACCTGAGCCAGATCGTTCTGGAGCGCCGCGACCACAAGCTGATTGATCGCATTGCCTGCATTGGAGAGCAAACCGAGCGTGAAGCGTTCGCCGTCCTTGTCGAGCACGCGATCCCCGTCACGGTCGATCCAGCCGGCCTCCGCCAGCAGGCGACGCGCCGCCGCTGGATCATGCGGCAGCGGTGCCAGCGCGTCGTCATAGCCCTTGAGGCCCGCCACGCCGTGCCCTGTGACCTGCATCGCCAGCCCGCGGTAGGCGCTCTGGCGGAAGGCCTCGAAGTCGAAGGCCTGCGCCAGCGCCGTGCGCACGCGCACATCGCTCAGCTTGGGAAGGCGCAGGTTCCACGCGATGAACCAGTACGCGCCGCTGGGTGCGTGGCGCTTGACCGCGCGCTCCGTGAAGGCGGCTGAGGCGGTGGTCTCGCCGAACCAATCCTCCGTCGAGAGTCGTGCGAAGACATCCAGCTCGCCGTTCTTGAGCGCCTCGATCGCCATGCGATCCTCGCGCACGAACAGCCAGTCGAGCTCGTCGAGTCGGCCGCCGCGCTCCGGCGCGAAATAGCGCTCAAAGCGACGCGAGCGGATCCGGTCGCCCTCGAAGGAGACCAGCCGGTATGGCCCCAGCCCCACGAAGGCACGGTTGTGAGGGTTCTTGTTGATCCAGGCGGCGCGCTCGGCCTCGTCCGGTTGCCAGTCGGGGGCCTTTCCGGCACGTGTTTCCGGGTGGAAGCGCGGCAGGTCCGGATCGTTGAGATCGTAGAGGTGTGCCGGCAGCAGCGGGAGATCGCCGAAGGAGTGCGCGGCGCGGAAGTACGGCTCCGCGTAGCCCGCCACCACCCGCCAAGGCCCCTCCGCGCGCACTTCGATCAGCTTCTGGTACTGCGCGCGGCGCTCGCCGCACTCCACCAGCGGATTGCGCCAGATCGAGGCGCTGAAGACCACGTCGGAAGAGTCGAAGCGCTCGCCATCGTGCCACAGCACGTCGTCACGCAGCTCGAACACCAGCCCGGTGCCGGGCAGCACGCTCGCCACCGCCGAACCCAGACGCGCGCGCAGTTCCTGCTGGTCTCCGTAGAGGCGCGTTCCATCCTGCGTCACGACGCAGTCCGTTACGCGGAAGGAGCGGCACAGGTTGGGCTCGAGCGCGCCGGTGTCCCAGTTCTCCAAGAGCAGCGTCTCGTGCAGCTCGTACAGGATGCGGCGCAGGACGCCGGAACCCTCCAGCGCATAGTTGAGACCGCGTGGCAGCGACTCAAGGTGAATGGTCGCGCGCCCGCCGGCCCCAGAAGCAGAAGCAGAAGCGGAAGCGGATGCGGATGCGGCTGCGGATGCGGATGCGGGAACAGATGCGGGAGCGGCAGCCTGCGGGGGCGGAGCGGAGCTGTGCGGCCGTTGCGGGTGCTGCGGTTGCGGCGATTGCGTATCCCCGCAGGCCGCGAGCAGCGACAGCGCAAGGACGAGCAGATGGAGCCGGTACGACGGGCGCATGGCAGGAGCAGGGACTAGCTCACCCGACCTGCGGAATAACCGCCGATCCTGAGCTCCGTGGCACTTTGGCGACTGGCGGATCGTGAGGCAAGTGCATACGGGCATGGAAGCGGCCGCCGCAGGCCTCTATTCTCGCCCGCGGTGACCCGACTCCGCCCCGCCCCGCGCCCACCGGCTGCCGCCGGCTCGCTTGCCATGCTGCCGGCCGCAGCCTGCCTCGCTCTGCTGGGCGGCTGCGCGGGCGGACTCGAGGGCGAGGCGGAGCTCGCCTTCACCAACGCCGGCGAGGTCGCCAGCCTCGATCCTGCGGCGATCACCGGCGTGCCCGAAGGCAAGCTGGCGCGCTTCCTGCACGAGGGTCTGGTGATCAAGCATCCCCGGACGCTCGAGCCCCTGCCGGGCATCGCCGAATCATGGACGATCCGTCCCGACGGACTGGTCTACCGCTTCGTGCTGCGCGCCGATGCGCGCTGGTCGAACGGCGAGCGCATCACGGCACAGGACTTCGTGTACAGCTTCGAGCGCCTGCTCTCGCCGCGCACCGCCGCCGAGTACGCCTATCAGCTGTGGTATGTGCGCGGCGGTCAGCGCTACACCAGCGAGACCGACGCACAGGGCAATCCGCGGCATGCCTTCGAGACCGTGGGCATCCGCGCGCTCTCCGAGCGCGAGCTGGAGATCGAGCTGGAGGCTCCGACGCCCTTCTTCCTCGACATCCTCGGCAGCGTGCCGCTGATGCCTGTGCACCGCGGCACGATCGAGCGCATGCAGAAGCTGCATCCTGACAGCTGGCGCGTGGAGTGGCTCAAGCCGGAGAATCTCGTCACCAGCGGACCCTATGTGCTCGCGCAGCGACGCATCCAGGACCGCGTTCGCCTGAAGAAGAATCCGAACTACTGGGACCGTTCCCGCATCGCGTTCGAGACCGTCGACGTTCTCGCGGTCGAGCATCTCAACACGATGCTCAACCTCTACCTCACGGGCGCGAGCGTCTGGTGCGACAACCTGCCGACGCACGCGCTCGCAAAGCTCAAAGGACGCGCGGACTTTCAGCCCGCGCCCTACCTCGGCGTGGGGTTTTACCGCTTCAACACCACGCGGCCGCCGCTCGACGACAAGCGCGTGCGCCGCGCGCTGGCGCTGTGCATCGACCGCGCCGTGATCTGCGAGAAGATCCTCGCCGCGGGCGAGAGTCCGGCCTGGTCCTTCGTGCCGCCGGCCGCGCGCGGGCATGTTCCGGTGGAGCTCTTGCACGCCGCCACTGCGGAAGACAACCGCGCCGCGGCCCGCGCGCTGCTGGCCGAGAGCGGCCTCAGCCTGCCTGCGCTGGAGATCCTGTTTGCGACGCAGACGATCAACAAGGATGTCGCCGAAGTGATCGCGGACGGCTGGAGACGCGAGCTGGGGTTTTCCGCCAAGCTCTCCAACCAGGAGGCGCGCGTCGCGCTCGACAGCCAGAAGAACCTGCGCTACGACGTGGCGCGCTCCTCGTGGGTGGGCGATCATCCCGATGCGCTGGGCTTCCTCGAGATCTTCCGCTCCGACAGCGTCAACAACCGCACGGGCTGGAAGCACGCGCGCTACGACGAGTGCATCGACCGCGCGCGCCGCGCGCTGGAACCCGAACGCAGCGCGCTCCTGCGCGAGGCCGAGACGATCCTGATGGACGAGGCGCCCATCGCGCCGATCTGGTTCTTCGTCACGAAGAACCTGGTCTCGCCGCAGCTCGGCGGTTTCCACGAGAATGCGCTGGATGAGCATTTCCCGCAGTTCTGGCACTGGAAGGATCAGGGCGGAGGCCGCCGATGAAGCGCTTCCTGCTGCGCCGACTGCTGTGGTTCTTCCTGACGCTGCTCGCCGTGATCACGGTGGCCTTCGCGCTGATGCGCGGCGTGCGCGGCGGCCCCTTCGACGGCGAGCGGCCGCTGCCGCCGGCGATCGAGAAGAACCTGCGCGCGCGCTACCACCTCGACTGGCCGCTGTGGAAGCAGTACCTGCAGTACACAGGCCCGCTCAACCTCGATGAGCACGGACCGCAGTGGCTGGGCGGCGACGGCACGCGCCCGCTGGGAGGCGTCCTGACCGGCGATCTCGGCCCTTCGTTCCGCTACCGCGATTTCAGCGTCAATGACATCCTCGCGCAGTCGCTGCCGATCTCGATGCAGCTCGGTGTGCTGGCCTTGTGCCTGGCGCTGCTGATCGGCGTGCCGGCGGGCATCGCCAGCGCGCTCGCGCGCGGTGGAAGCTTCGATGCCCTGCTGCGCGTCTCGACCAGCCTCGGCATCGCGGTGCCCGGTTTCGTGCTCGGCAGCGTGCTGCTGTATCTCTTCAGCCTGCGCCATCCGCTGCTGCCGGTGGCGGGCTACGGCACCTGGCGGCACTGGGTGCTGCCCACGCTGGCGCTCGCAGCTCCCTTCGCGGCCTATGCGGCCCGCCTGACGCGCGCCGGCGTGCTGGAGACGATCGCGCTCGACCATGTGCGCACGGCCCGCGCCAAAGGCCTGCCGGAGAGCCTCGTGATCCGGCGCCATGTGCTGCGCGGCGCGCTCCTGCCGCTGCTCGCCTGGCTGGGTCCGGCGGCCGCAGGCATCCTCACCGGCAGCCTCGTGATCGAGCGCATCTTCGCGATTCCCGGCACGGGCACGCACTTCGTCAACAGCGCGCTCAACCGCGACTACACGCTCGCCATGGGCGTCACGATCGTCTACACGACGCTCGTCTACGCCTTCAATCTGCTGGTAGACCTCGCCAGCGCCGCGATCGACCCGCGCATCCGACTGGAGGAGTCCGCGTGAGCACCCGCTCCCTCTGGCGCTGGCCGCGGCCCTCGCAGACCGATGAGGCGGAGCTCCTCGCCCGCGCCGCGCGCGCGCAGGGCACAAGCCTCTTCGCGATGGCGCGCAGGCGCATCTGGCGCGACATTCCCGCGCGCATCGCACTGCTGGGCCTGAGCGTGCTGGCGCTGCTGGCGCTGCTGGCCCCGCTCCTGCCGCTGGCTTCCCCCATCAGCCTCGATCTCGCGCGCGGTGCAAGCGCGCCCGTCGCACCCTGGAGCGCAGATTGGCGCGGCTTGTGGAACGAGCAGTACACCGGCGAGCACTGGCAGTACGGCCGCGTCGATCAGGCCTTGCACGAGCTGCGCATCGAGCTGTTCGGAAAGCGTCAGCTCGCCCCGCTGCTCGGCACGGACTCCAAGGGTCGCGACCTGCTCGCGCGCACCGTGTTCGGCAGCCGCACCTCGCTCAGCGCGGCGCTGCTCGCGGCGCTGACGAGTCTGCTGATCGGCGTGGGCTGGGGTGCGATCGCAGGCTTCGTCGGCGGACGGCTCGACAACCTGATGATGCGCTTCGTCGATCTGCTCTATTCGCTGCCATTCGTGTTCCTGGTGATCTTTTTGGTGACGATCGTCGCTGAGTATCGCAGCGAGCTGGAGGCAGGGCTTGGCCTGGATCGCGAGAGCGTCTTCTTCATCGTGCTGGGCTGCTTCTACTGGCTGACGATGGCGCGCATCGTGCGCGCGCAGGTATTGAGCCTGCGCACACGCGAGTTCGTCACCGCCGCGCGCAGCCTGGGTGCGTCGGACACGCGCATCCTGCTGACGCACATCGTGCCCAATACGCTGCCGGTGGTGCTGGTGTACCTGTGCCTCACCGTGCCCTCGGTGATGCTCTTCGAGGCCTTCCTGTCCTTCCTGGGCCTGGGCGTCGAGCCGCCGCGCGTCAGCTGGGGCCTGCTCGCCGCCGAGGGCGCCGAAGCCCTGACACCGCTCTCGCTGGATGTCTGGCTGATCCTCGTGCCCTCGCTGTGCATCGCGCTGACGCTGCTGGCGATGAATGTGATCGGTGACAGCATCCGCGACGCGCTCGATCCGCGCATGGTGAACAAGGAATGAGCGCCGAGCGCCGGACGCTGCTGGAGGTCGAAGGCCTCGAAGTCGAATTCCGCACACCGCGCGGCCGCGTGCAGGCGGTGCGGGGTCTCGATCTGTGCGTGGGCGCGGGTGAGATCCTCGCGATCGTCGGCGAGTCGGGCAGCGGCAAGTCCGTGGCCCAGCTGGCGATCATGGACCTGCTGCCCGATTCGGCCAGCGTGCGCGCGCGCCGCATGCACTGGCAGGGCCAGGAGCTCTCAAGCCTGAGCCGTGCCCAACGCCGCGCACTGTGCGGCCGCGAGCTCGCGATGGTGTTTCAGGATCCGCTGAGCGCGCTGCACCCCCAGCTGACCATCGGGCGCCAGCTCTCCGAGGTGCTGGAGGTGCACGAGCGCCTGACCCGTGTTCAGGTCCGGGCACGCTGCATTGCCGCGCTGGCCGAGGTCGGAATTCCCTCACCCGAAGAGCGCCTGCGCGCCTATCCGCACGAGCTCTCCGGCGACATGCGCCAGC
>SXGT01499508.1_pt1 | contig 76417 bp, 57 predicted proteins | sample 3176221 | NCBI WGS metagenome assembly SXGT01 (sample SAMN11356862, study PRJNA531348) | freshwater metagenome | isolation source: freshwater sample F1-120 | place: China: Fuxian Lake, Yuxi | collected 2017-12-25
ATGGCAGCGCGCCGGATATTGCAGGAAGAGGTATCGCCAACCCCATCGCCGCCATCCTCAGCGTGGCCATGATGCTCGATCACCTGGAGCTTCCTTCCTTGGCCGAAAGAGTTCGCCGCGCCGTGGAGAAAACGCTCGCCGGCGGGGCCAAGACTGCGGACCTGGGCGGAAAGCTCACGACCCAGCAAATGGGAGAAGCAGTGCTGGCGAACCTCTGACAGTCGGTAGGCGACTAATCTCGGCTCCCTCTCCCTTTGTGAGAGGGTTGGGGTGAGGGTTTTAGGATCGGTAATTATGTTCCGCTTTCGCTTCTCGCTCCTCCATTTCCTGATGGTCATCACGCTGCTCGCGGTGGGGTTCGGCGCGATAGCTTCCGGATCTCGCCTCGCCGCCAGTGGGGCCTACACACTGTTTCTCGGTCTGATCTGTCTGGCTCTCGCCGGAGCGGTGATTGTCCGCGGCGAGGCTCGCCCCTTTTGGATCGGCTTCGCCATCTTCGGCTGGGCGTACCTTTTTCTGGCGTTCGAGTCGAGTGAGTCTTCCGCGCCGCAGCGAAGTTGGCGTTCCGGCTGGCTAAGCAGCTTTTCCTTCAGCACCTACGGCTCCGAATCCCAGAATTCCGCTCATCTCATCACCACGGACATCATCGACTTCCTCGAGGACCACCTCACCGGCAGCCGGCAGATCGGAGCGAAGGTGATGGCCCAGTGGACCAGCGGCAGCTACTACGCGGGAACCATCCGGTCCTACGACGGCGCGGTTTACACCATCGCCTGGGACGACGGCAGCACCCCTTCCGCTGTAGCGCCCGCAGGTATCCGAGGCTACACCCCCTACGCCCGCCTCAGCGGCCACTCCGTCTTTGGCTCCCTCGCCGGCCTGCTCGGCGGCATCCTGGCGGCCCTGCTGTTTGGAAATGTGCGGGAAAATGCGGGAAAATGCGGTTCTTAGGATTTGACGAAAGTGAAAGCTGGCTAGTTTCATTTGGTGGCGACGCCTGCCTATAATGGCCGCTGCTTTCGCTGGAGACTCCATTCCGGCTGTCCGCTTTCGCACGATGTAATCAAGGCTTCGGTTCTCGACCAAAACCAGAAGGTGCAACATGATTGACGAATTGCAATCCATGTCGGTTCCCCCGACAACCGCTCCCATCCAGGAAAGCGCCGGCAACAATGCCACCGCGGACTCCTCGGGGAATAGCGCTCCGCCGGCACTCACTACACCGCCGCCGGCTGCGGTAACCGCTGCTCCCTCCAGTCGCGTCAGAGGGGCGAGTTCTCAAAAGAAGGTGACGAAAAAGAAGGCAAAGGCCAAAGCGAAAAAGGCCGCACCTCAGAAAGCCCTGAAGAAGTCGTCCAAGAAACCCAAGGCCGCCAAGGGAACGAAGAAAGCCAAGAAGTCCAAAGCGAAGGTCGCCAAGGTCAGCCGCACCAAGCCGAAGACCAAAGCGAAACCGAAGGCCAAAGCCAAGAAGCGAAAAAAGTAACTACCGAGTCAGTTCGAGCGTCCCCCACAAGCTCGGATCCTCATCAAACGGAAACTCCGGCCCAACGGAAAATGTCTGCGGGCCGAGCTCGCGATCGGCCAATGCGTAGTAGAAGCCGAGCGTGGGCTGCTCAATCGGAGAGAAGCCGGTCAGGGCATCGGAACCGATGAAGGCTTGCAGCGTGTAGCCCCCTAATCGCTTGTCGGCTTTGATTTTGAGCGCACGGATGTCAATTTCCCGCGGGCTTTCCTTGGCCCGGTTGATGGCCAGTAGCGAAATCACCGGCTCGCCCAAATTGCGGCCAGCACCAATCGGCAATAGGGCAAAACGGTGGCAGAAGCGGCCGGCGCGATGAATGTTTTGCGTGTTGCGAGTGTCGATCCAGACTTGCAGGCCGTCGCTGTCTTCCACCCGTGAATCGCGGCACCACGGCGGCTGCTTCTTTCCCTCCACGCGAAGGTTGAAGGCCAGTCCCTCTTCATTCCATGCCACTCGCAGGTCGGCATAGGGCTTTTTCCCTTCCAATTGACCGAAGAACGGGAGCGAATACTTCTCCTCCAACTCCACGCCTCCACCAGTCCACAGGTTTTCGCGGTAGAGGCAGGGCGCTGAATATTTGAAGAGGAAAGCAGGGGCAACGAGGGTTTCAAACATGACTGCTCCATCCTAAGCGCCGGCAGAGTTCTTGTCAGGGACCAGTTCTCGCTTTCCCTTACGAAGCTCACTCCCTTCCGCCAATCTCCAGTGCCCAAAGAGCGGCTCACGCACCCCTGGAGAGGTGCGGCGAGCTTAGAAACCCATGACTCCCCCGAGCTCGCCTTTACCTAAGGCGTTCCTCAATCGAATCTCTCGCTCCGGTGTCCAAGGGTGTTTGGTATCTTGAAGCCGCCCGAAGAAACGGAGTCAGGACGAGCACCATGCGCACAATGGTCGTTGGAAGCAACCTGACAAAGGATAGTCGGGCAGTGCGGTGCGCGAAGATGCAGCCGGGCTCTGGGCAGCGTTTGCCGCCCAGGGCCACTTTTTCGCCGTGTTTTGACAGCGGGCTGCGCATTACTTTGGACAGCGGAGCCATGCCTTAAAAAATTCCAACTTGGTATCAGTGATCATTCCGCGACAGTGTACGCTTCTGCCGGCTCAGTTTCTTAAATCGTCAGGGGCTCCGGCAGCAACTGGTGGTGCAACCAGCGGACGAAGCGGTTGGCCATGGCAGCGACGACGACGCAGACGTGCTTGCCGCGGGACTTGAGCTGCTGAACCAACTTCATCCACCGCTCGTCGCTCCGCATGATGCGGTGTACAGTCGCACGAGGCTGACCAGGTGCTGCTGCAAGATCCACTCGGCGTCCTGGCCGGGTTCGCCGAGCGCTGCCAGGGCCGCGAGCGAAAACGTCCTTCAGGCGCTCCGTCAATTCGGCCCAGTTCTCCACAACCTGCCACTCCAGGTGCGGCTAGTAATCCAGCCCCGCCCGCCGCAGCCGATTTTTCGGTGATCTCGAATCCCAGCGGCTTCATTAGCCAGAGTTTGGCCCCAATCGCCACGCAAGTTCGGGCCACGTTCCCCGTGTTCGGCGGAATCTCCGGTTGATACAGGACGATGTGCAGGATGGGTTCGTACTTCGGCGATTCGGGCATCCTTTGGGGATAGCGTTTTGCCGGTGAGTCGTCAACAATGGCGAATCGACCAGGAGAAACTGTTATGCCGACCACGGCCGCGACCACAACTTGCCCCGAATGCGGCGCTCCCGTGAAGAGCGGCGACAAGCAGTGCTGGATGTGCTACCGCCCGCTGGAATGGGATGGAACTGCAGTCAAAACTGCCTCCGCCAGTCCCTTTGGCGAACGCCCGGTTCAAATTCCGCGCACCTACTATCGGACCAATCCCTGGGCCGTCGTCGGGTTGGTGCTCGCCGCCCTGGCGATGATCCCCGCCGCCTGCATCGCTTTCTTTGTCACATGCCTAGTTTCGCTATCCGCCAATCCCAGAGGAGACGAAGGAATTCTTGTGGTCAGCGCAGGGGCGGCCTTTATCGTCTTCGTCGGCTTTTGCGTCCTCATCGGCATGCTGGGAACCCGCGTCAGCCGCCCGGTGAGAATCTGAAAATCGACATCCGCCAGGAACCTGCCTCATGAACCCCGTCATTCATTTTGAAATCCATTCCTCGAACCTGGAAAAGACCGACCTCCTGAAGTGGCCTTTCCGATGACATCGATCCTCCAAGCTTGTCCCGAATGCGGCGCTCGGCTCAAGCCCAACGACACGAAGTGCTGGCTGTGCAATGCCAATCCATTCGGCGACAAGACTGGCGAGCGGCAAGTCCGCTACAAGACCAACCACTGGGCGATGCTCGGCCATCTGCTGGCAATTCTGGCGATTCTGCCGGCGACTGGGATCGCCTTCATGACCACCTGCACCGTGCTCCTCGTTGCCGATCCGCAGGTCGCCCGCGGTGAAGCGGAAGGACGGTCCATCGCCTATCTCGTCCTCTGTGGTATCTCGGCGGTGGTGGTGTTCGCCGGCTTTAGCCTGCTGATTGCTAGTCTTGCCAAGAAGACGGTGTATCGAGTCGAGTGAGGAACCTTTTTCATCTCCTCATCTCCCCCTCCCTCAACTCTCCCTCTCCCTCCGCGCTCTCCGCGTCCTCGGCGGTTAATCCCCCTCCTGCTATACTGCTAAGAATTGCCCATTTCCTCCCGCCCAGCAGGCCCCATGTCCCGCTCTCTCACCGATGCCGTCTATCTCCACCCCGACGACAACATCTGCGTCGCCGCCCGTAACCTGGAAAAAGGGTACGACCTGAAAATCGCCGGCACGTCGGTTTCTCTGAACCAGCCCATCAAGCTCGGCCACAAAATCGCCATCCGCGAGATCGCCAAGGGGGACAAGGTCTACAAATATGGCCAGATCATCGGCGCGGCGACTCAAGCCATCAAAGGGGGCGACCACGTCCACTCCCACAACCTGCATCAGGGAGATTTCGTCCAGGACTACGCCAGTAGCACCGCCATTCCGCCGCCGCCAACTCCGATTACGGACCGGACGTTCCTGGGCTACCGCCGGCCGAGCGGCAAGGCGGGGACGCGGAATTACCTGGCGGTGATCGCGTCGGTCAATTGCTCGTCCACCGTCTGCAAGTACATCGCTGAGCGGTTCGACAAGTCCGCACTGAAAAACTTCCCCAACATCGACGGCGTAATCGCCGTCAAGCACGCCGGCGGCTGCGGATTGCAGTACGGCGGCTTGCAGCATGAGATTCTGGCCCGCACGCTCGGCGGCATTGCCCGCCATCCGAACATCGGCGGCTATCTGCTCATCGGCCTGGGCTGCGAGAACGCCCCGACCGGCTACCTGATGGAATCGCAGGGGCTGCTGCAGATTGAAGGGAACGGCCAGCGCCATCTGCCGCCGGTTTTGTCGATGCAGGACCTCGGCGGCACCGTCAAAACCGTCGAAGAAGGAGTCCGCCTCCTCGCCGAGATGCTGCCGCGGGCGAACGACGTGAAGCGCGTCCCCATTCCCGCCAGCGAGATCATCCTCGGCACCAACTGCGGCGGCTCCGACGGCAACAGCGGCGTCACCTGCAACCCGGCCCTCGGCGTCGCCTCCGACATGCTCGTCTCCGCCGGCGGCACCACGGTCCTGGCCGAAACGACGGAAATCTACGGAGCCGAGCACCTCCTCACCCGCCGGGCCCGCACGCCGGCCGTCGCGGACAAGCTCATCGAGCGGATCAAATGGTGGATCTGGCACGCCGGCCTGTACGGCGTGGAGCTCGACAACAACCCCTCCGTCGGCAACAAGGAAGGGGGCCTCACCACCATCGCCGAAAAGTCCCTCGGCGCGGTCGCCAAAGCCGGCTCCACCGCGATGACCGAGGTCTACCAGTACTCCGAGCCAATCACCGCCAAGGGCTTCGTCGTCATGGACACCCCCGGCTTCGACCCCCCCAGCGTCACCGGTCTCATGGCCGGCGGCTGCAACGTCATCTGCTTCACCACCGGCCGCGGCAGTTGCATCGGCCTCAAGCCGACCCCCAGCATCAAAATCGCCAGCAACACGCCGATGTACCAGCGAATGGTGGACGACATGGACATCAACTCCGGCGAAATCCTCCACGGCCAAACCCTCGAAGCCGCCGGCCGCGAAATCTTCGAAAAAATCCTCGCCGTCGCCAGTGGTGAAAAAACCAAAAGCGAGATTCACGGCATTGGGGATGAAGAGTTTGTCCCGTGGCAGATTGGGCCAACGCTGTAGGAGATTCTAAATGCCGCTACGGTGCGGTCACAAGAAAATGGAGCCGAATCTGACCGTGAGTGCCGGAATATCAAATGAAACAACTTACGATCAAGACAAGAATTCGCCCAGTACGTGTGGGAATGCTGGTTCCAAAGGATGCTACAAATGACGAATTCCTCTTGGCGCTACGATTTCTCTCAAGAATATGGGGCGGACGGTACTCGCCTATCCTTTGTGTAGATCGCAAGACGCCAGATCCGTTGACTCTTTTTAGACTGGGAGAGTCTCGCCCTGATTTCATATTTGGAGTCAATCTTGAACTTGAAAACTGGCACAACAGTATTTTCGAATCGTCGCAACCTCGTGGATTCGGGCCACTTACAAAGGAATACGTCGACAATCTTGGCAGAGAGGACGACGTCGAGTTTATTACCCTTGGTCATGTGATTCGCGACATTCGCGACGATCCTGCCTCACAAGCCCTGAATAATCGTACGCTTAGATTATTCAGTGCAGAGGGAAATACCGCGATAGAATCGCTTGCGGGAGCAGCGTTTGGGATTGCGTACCGACGACTCGGCGACGATTTACCGGCAAACAAAACTATCTTTGAGAGCAGTGCTTCTTTCCATGCCTTTCTTGAGGCATCGATCACCTTTGTTGAGAATTTCGAGCAAGCGTGGCTTGACCTGGGATGTCATCGCCTATCGACAATCCAAGGGTATGGAGAAATTCCGCCGACAGTCGTCGTCATAAATTCTCCAGCAGAAGATTTGTCGCACTTTTGGAATTTGCGCCTCTGCAAATCGCATGAGAGACCGACTTGGTTGTTGCCAGTACCCGCGAGCAGCCTTTTTGACCTGCACGTACTAGATGGAATTCGTAAATGGCTGTTAGCGTTCGACCGATACCAGGCAATTTCAAATTTCTGCCAAGTCACGAGTGCGACTTTGCCAAGGAGAGACCTTGAGGAGTTCGCCACAAGATTAAGGGAGACGCTCACCGGAACTCACTTTGAATTTGTGAAGATATCGGAGCCCCTGAACCGAATTCCGGTCACGATTCCTTATGAGTCTGAGAATTTGGTCACTGCGGAAAAACGTGGGCGAAGGATTCGGTTTCGTAGCCCCCGACCCGAACTTATGAAGGACGAGCTCTCGCGTCCGTGGATTGTTGATTTAGTCGAAGATGACAAGACCGGTCGCGCGGTCGCCGAACTCAGTTTGCCGCCTCGAATGTCGACACTACACGTTCTTAACGCAGCTGGGCCGCCGCATATTCGACACTATCGAATCTTTCCCATTTCGGATGGTCCCGAGAGTATAAACGTGCGTGTTAGCAAGTTTGACGACTACGTGGATTTCCACCTACCTACGTCGGCGGAGATACTTGAGGAGATAGTAAGAGAGAGCGGTGTTGAGCCGATCGTCGATGAAAAGAGAGCGTGCTATGTCCCTGCCATCAAGTTGTTTGGCGGCCTCGACAATGCGGCACGCTTTACGTCTGGTGTCGCAGGACGAATTCTAGGTGTCCTTGCAAATGGGCCTGCAACAGTGGCGGAGATTAAGGGCAAGTGCTCACTGGGTAAAGGAGTTCTGCCGGAAGTGGGACGGCGAACCGATATTGAAAGTGCTCTCAAGCACTTTCCAGAAGCAAGTCGTCGAGTAGCACTCCGCAGATTCGAATTGGCATTTGAACGGCGCCTGCCGAAGGGCGACATTTCCTCGTTGCTGGAGTTTTGGACGGAACGGGGGATAGTTTCAAGAAGGTGGCGTATTGGGCCTTGCCATGCTTGTTTGCAATCGTATTGGTTACCTCGAATTGAGATTGCACGTTCAATAATCTGTCCCGGCTGCGGCCGTCGAATCCGAATGTCCAAGGGAACTTCATTCGGGTACGAATTGCATCCGCTAATTACGAGAGCATTACTGGAAGGCTTGGTCTGCGTCGTGCTTACGGCACGGTACCTGGAATCACTTACACGGAAGGGGTTTTTGTGGCTAGCCGGATGTAAGTTCAAGGTCGGCGAGCAACATGGTGATATTGATATCGTCTCCGCATGCGATGGCTATATTGCGCTCGCGGAGTGCAAATTGCGTGAGGGGTCGAATGCATCCGAAATCAATTGGGATACGCGTTTTGCAGAATTTGAGCAGACTGTAAACGTCGCGGAAAAGTGTCGTGCGTCACTTGTCATCTATTCGTCTCTGCTCGAGTCATACCCGGACGAGTTTGTTCGAGCCGTTAATTCGCGTGTTAAGACGCCGATGCGTCATCTTTTACTTGGAAAAGAGGATCTCGAGCAAGGCTATGGGCGCCGTACAATGGAGACCGATGGCACGACAATTCCGCTACGCATTCTTGATTGCGTCTCGGACCCTATGCCAGAAAAGTTGCAAGCCTCAATGGAGGGGAAGGGCGAAATTAAGACGCCGTTTTACACCTCAACATTTCATTGATCGGCGTTACCGGACTCGGTGGAGCCATTTCCCAGGGTGCACACGAAGCGTGCGACCGCTGGGCTGGGTTAGGAAACCCCGTTGGGGTATGAGAACCGGAAATGCAGGCCAGAATGGCCGACCGTACGCCCTGGCCGCAGGCCAGGGGTAACGTCGGCACCGATATTGAGAAGCCCTGCAAGGGCGCTGTAATTGGCGGGGGACCTGTTACGTCGCCCCGGTGGGGCTCTTTGACTCTTCGTGCTCCGTACCCTGGCCTGCGGCCAGGGCTATCGTACGGCGCTCCTGCGGAGCTGAGGAGGGTTGGCGCTGGTCGCCGTTTACCCCGCCGCAAACGGCAGGGCTTACAGGAAAAAGCCTGGTAAACCAGGCTGCCAGTCAAGCCAACAATATTTTCGGTAAATAGTGAACAAAAGAGTCTTCTCGGGCGTCTTACATGTAGGGAACCGCTGCGCGCCGGTGGCTGGCGGTGGTTCTGCTGGAGAGTAGTTCTTTGGCAATCTGGTCGTAATCAACTCTTGGATAGTGTCTAAGAGATAGGCAAGGGACTGCGCAAAAGATGAGCGGCGAGGGCGCGAGGGCCATCGTAAATGGCTTATATTCCGAGTGGCCACGAGTGAATCAGAATTCGCAGGGTGAATCAGACTTACGACTCCGATTCACGATGGAACATATGTTCCCATAATGGGTTCCGGCAAGGCGACTCGCCGTAAGTGCCGGAAAAAAGAAGCTTGAATCAGCGAATCAAAAGCACTCTGCCGGGGGGTTTTGGGGGCTTATACTCAAAACCGCCTCGGGCGAGGATTCGCGGAGCAGAAACTGCCTGAGGATGTGTCAGAGGCTGCTTTGCAGTGTCGCTGCCGCTAAAATGCCATCAAGGTGTGTTGAGAACTGAATCACCCAGATCCTCTCCCGGCCCTCTCCCGGCCCTCTCCCGAAGGGAGAGGAAGATGTCCCATGCGAACCTTTTTCTTCTCGGTCTGCTGGATTGCGGCAATCCTCGCCTTGCCCGTCACGGGAAACGCCCAGTGGGGGGACGTGGAGATGACGTTTCTCTATGACGGCAAGCCGCCGGCGCTGAAGCCGGTGGCCGAGTCCCTGGATCGCCTCAAAATCGCTGATCAGTCGTGGCTGATCGACACAGAGGGAGGTGTGAAAAATGTCGTCGTGCGGCTGCTGCCTGAAAAGGGCGTCAAGCTGCCGATTCATCCCGATTTTGAGAAGGCCAAGGGGACGAGCGCGAAGGTGGAGATCGCGGGAGGTTGTTTTGAGCCGCGGATTGCGATCAAGTACACCAACCAGGACTTGACGTTCGCGAACCGGAATCCCTTTGTGCACAGTCCCCGGGGGGTCAGTACCAAGAACCACACGTTCAACCTGGTGGTTCCCGCGAACGGGATGGTCACGCTGGAGGCGGAAAGGGACGGCCTGAAGACGCACGACCCCGCGGTAGCCGTGCTCAGCGACAATATTCATCCGGAAATGAAGGGGTACTTCTTCATTCACTCCCACCCCTACGCGGCCGTCAGTGATAGCCAGGGGAAAGTGGTCCTCAAGAACGTCCCCGTCGGCGAATGGACTTTTGTCATGTGGCACGAAGCCAATGGCTACATCATGAAGGGAGCGCTGGACGGAGTAGCGGCCGAGTGGCCCAAGGGAAGGATGAAAATCAAGGTGGAGCCCAAAGTGAACAAGGTGCAAGTCATCTCGTTCCGCTAATGCATGGGGCTCCTACGCATCCGCGGCCGCCGTCAGTCGCGGCCGTGGTCGGTCCTCGATGATTTCCGGCAACACCGGCTCGGCGTCGAGGTGATCGTAGTGGTCTTCCCGCTGCCAACTGAGAATTGCATACAGCCGGTCTTGCAGGTCGAGCATCAGGCTGAGGAGAGCGGGAACGAAAACCAACGTGATGACCGTGGAAATGAGCAGTCCCCCCAGCAGCACGGCGCCAATGCCGCGATAAAGCTCGCTGCCCGCTCCCGGCGCGAGAACCAGCGGCAGCAGACCGACCAGCCCGCCGATGGTGGTCATGAAAATGGGGCGGATGCGGGTCCGCACACTTTCGACCACGGCTTCGCCAATAGGCATACGGTCTTGCCGCATGTGAATCAGCGATTGCTCCACAATGAGAATCGGATTATTCACCACGGTGCCCACGAGCATGATGAACCCCAGCATCGTCAGAACGTCCAGCGGCTGCGGAATATAGAGATTGAGTAGCCACAGACCGGCGAACCCGCCGACGGCGCCCAGCGGCACCGTGAGAATGACGACCAGAGGATAGATCCAGGATTCAAACGTGGCCGCCATCAGCAAATAGGTGATGAAAACCGCCAGGGCCAGGTTCCATTGCAGGGACTGCCGCGTGCTCAAGAGTTTGTCCGCCGTGCCCGCCAGGGCAATGCGATACCCTCCTTGCAAATCATCTCCTGCCAAGCGCGGAGCAACAACCTGCTGGGTAATCAGGTCCATGGCCGCTTCGAGTGGCATGGAGGTCGGCGGAGTGACTTCGAGCGTGATGGCCCGCTGCCGCGTCCGATGGTTGATTTGCTCGGGACCAGGTTCCAGCCGTAAATCGGCGACCGCTTCCAGCGGCACGAGCTGGCCGTTCGGTGTTGCGACGGGTATCGAGCGGAGACTTTGCTCGCTGCTGGCGAATTTTTCCTCGCCGATAATCCGCAGGTCGATCTTGTCCCCTCCCTTGTAGTAATCGGTGGCATAAGCGCCGTCTACGAACGCATCCACGGCATATCCCATCTCGGCGGCGGAAACCTGCATGTCAGCAGCCTGTTCCCACTTGGGATAAATGCGGACTTCCGGATTGGACAGGTCCAGGCTCGGATTCGGCCGAATCTGTGCCTCCGGCATTAGACCCGGGCTGCCCGGAGTCCCTTTGAGCTGCATGAAAATCTCTCCGCCGATGCCCACCAGCCTGTTGATGTCGGGCCCGGTGATTTCGATATCCACGGTGCGGCCCGCGGTCAGACCTTGTTCAAAGAGGCTGGCTTGTTTGGCAATCAGGAAGGTTCCCGGCAGCTTGTCGGCAATTTTCTGAATGACCGGCACGAGCTCCGCGGCTCGCAGGGGATCCGCCGCGCGTGCACCACAGAAGACTTGGCGGCCTCGGGCGACAAAGAAAAAATCTTCCATCACCAACTTCTTGCCGCTCTTAACCTCGGGGTCGTTGGGGTCGACGTCCCAGTACGGCCGCAAATCCTCCTCGACCGTCGTCCCCATTTTGACGAGCTGATCGAGGTTATATCCCGGCGGCGGCATCAAGATTGCAAAAACCAGGTTGCGGTTTCCTCCCGGCAAATATTCAAACTTCGGCCACAAGGCCCATGTCGCCAGGCAAGACGCACCAACGATCACGCCGACAAAGATAATCCGCGGCAGAATTCCCCGCTGCAAGGAGCGATTGGCCGACAGCAGCATTTCCACGAGTGAAAGCGCAACTGCGTCGCAGACCAACAAAACGCCCCGTACTGGCGTCCAGAGCACGTGCAGCACCTGCTGGAAATCAGAACGCGACTTGTGCTCCCCGGCTTCACCGTTCTGCTCATGGGCGGATGCGCCCTCTTCCCTTGCCTCGTCCGGCCGCCGATGCCGCTTGAGAATCCGCATCGCCGCCGTTGGCACCACCGCCACGGCAACCAACATGGACAACGCAACCGCGGCACTGATGGCAATCGCAATATCGCGGAAGAGCTGGCCGGCTTCGTCACGAATGAAGAGGACCGGGATAAACACCGCCAGATTAGCCAACGTAGCGTTAAGCAGCGCCCCCCAGACTTCGCCGGATCCTTTAACGCTCGCCGCTTCCGGGCTTTCTCCCAGTTGGTGACGCCGATAGATGTTCTCCAGCATCACGATGGCATTATCGACGAGCATGCCAACTGCAAAGGCGAGCCCCCCGAGAGCCGGCACGTTCAGTGAGCGGCCAAGCAGCGCCATGACCAGAAAAGCGCCAACCGTGCTAATCAGAATGTGCGCGAAGATGATGATGGTGGAGCGGGCGCTCCGCAGAAAGAGGAGCAGCGTGGCAAAGGTGAACAGGCTCCCCCACAGCAAGTTGTCTCTCACCAGGTACACCGCGGAGTAGATATAGTCGGTTTCGTCATACACCTGCACCAGTTGCAACTGGTGCTGCTTCAGCACACCTTCATTCAACTCCTGGACGGACTTTTGCAGCCCCTGCATCACGTCCAGCACGTTAGCGCCGACCGCCCGTTGGGCGTTGATAGCAATGCAAGTATTGCCGAACCGCTTTACGAACCCGTCAGGCTTTTTGTGCCCTTCGACGACCCGGGCGATATCGTGAACGTAGACTGGCCCACCTTCGCGCCGGGCGACAATGGCGTTTTCCACCTGTTCGGGGCTGCGGAACTGACCAAGTGTCCGGACGACGTAGCGCCGCTTCCCTTCCCAATAGTCGCCCGCACTCGTGTCCTCGTTCTGAGCCTTTACCGCCAGACGAACCTGGTTGATTGTCAGGCTGCGAGCCGCCAGCTTTTCCGGGTCAACAATGAGTTGCAACTCTTCTTCCCGCCCTCCCATAACGTTGGCATTGGAAACTCCCTCTACACGCTCCAGCCCAGCTTCGATGTAGTCTTCGGCAAACTTGCGGAAGGTGGAAATATCGCGCTCCGGCGGCAGCCATGTGCGGACCCGCTGATCCGTCTCGGCCAATTTCTGCAGGCGGTGCATTCTTAGGCCGTCGCTCTTAGCGGCATATGCCAGGTCCAATTGAGGCTTAAGCTCGGGATGTTTCTTGACGAACGCTTCCCCTTCCTCCTTCGTCGGCACCCGCTGGCCCAGGATAAACCAGGCAATCGGGCGGTCGGCAGCATTGGCGGTATTGATGACTGGTTCTTTGGCGTCTTCCGGATACGAAGGGACCTGGGACAGCTTGGTGTTCACCTTCAGCAGGGCCTCTCCCATGTCGGTCCCGACAGGGAATTCGAGAGTCACGCGGCCCAGTGAGTCCATGCTTTCGGAAGAAATCTTGCGGACCCCCTCTACGCTCTTCAGGTGCTCTTCCTGTTCCTGAACAATTTCTCGCTCCACTTCCTGCGGGCTCGCCCCCGGCCAGGTCGTCTCGATGGTCAGCGTCGGCACCTGCACTTCCGGCGTCAACTGCATCGGCATGGAAAACAGCGAGAGGATGCCGAACATCACCAGCAGGATGACGCCAACGGTGACCTTCACCGGATTGTGAACGAACGTCTTGATCAAGTTCATGGATGTACTGCCCCGCTCGCTGCTACTTGGAATACGCGATCTCGCGCTTTTCGATCCGCACTTCCTGCATGGGCCGCAGTCGCTCGTTTCCTTCGACGACGATTTGCTCCCCTTCCTTAATCTCGCCGTTGCCGACCGAAATCCATAATCCGCGGGAAGCGCCGAGCGTGACCGGAACGGGGCGAACCGTCATTTTGCCCCCTTTGTCCGTATCCACGACGTAGACCAGCGGGATCTTTCCCCCCAGAACCACGGCATCTTTGGGGATCAGCGGGACCGACAGGGGTTCGCCAACGCCCAGAGTGACGCGGGCGAACATGCCCGCTTTGAGCAGTGGCCCTTTCATTGCGTCGATGGTGTTTTGGACCCGCACTTTGATTGGAAAAGTTCGCGCCCTCGCATCCGCCTGAGGATTGATCACGGCGATTCTGCCTTCGAACCGCTGGCCACGCAGTGCCGGCACTTCCACATCCCCGACGATGGATAGATCGAGCCGGGCAACGTAGTCTTCCAGAACGCCAACTTCCACATCCACCTGGCTCAGTTCGACGATTTCGGCGACCGGATCTCCCTGCATCACCCACTGGCCGACTTCGGTCAGCTCCGCTGTGACATAGCCGTCGAAAGGGGCGAACATTGTATGTCGGTCAAATTGCTCCGTCAGCCTTTCGACCTCGGCTGCTTGCACGGCGATTTTGGCCTCTCCCAGCGCGTAGGTCCAGGTTGCCGCAGCAGTCATCTCGGCTTCGTTCTTGTGTCCAGGCTCCAGTTGTTGATTGGGCCCTCGGGTCAACAGCCGGACGGCGGTAATCGCCTCCTCCACCAGCGCTTGGGTTTGCGACGCCAGCGCGATGTTCTCCTCTAATTCTTCGCGCGTGGCGGAAGGCCCGAGCGTCTTGCCTCGTTCGCGTTTGGACTCCCGGAAGGCGAGCATCGCCTGCGCGCTGGCCAGCTTGGCCTGGGCGTGTTTCACCTTGTCGCCCCAGGAGTCGGCCAATTCCGCCAACTCGGCCTTCCTCAGCCTGAGCTCCGCCTCGGCCGCCTTCTTTTCTGCCCCAATAATGCCGCGGCGGAGATGGGCAATCGGCTGACCTTTCGTCACGAAGTCGCCGTCGTTGACCAGGTATTCCTCGACCCGTCCCGGAGCGGCACTGCCGACGATGCTTTTGCGCAGCGGCTTGATGGTGCCGACGAAAGACCTGGGCTCGCTGACAGTGTCCTGGCGCACGGAGACGACGAACACTTTGGGAGCTGGCTGCGCCGGCGCTCCTGCTTTGGGGGCCTGGGCGAAAGCAGCCTGGACAGCGCCGAGTACCAAGGTGCCTATTGAGAGCAACTGGGTGGCACGCCCACGGCTTTGCGTGGGCGTGGTTCTCAACGGCACATGGCCACTCAAAGCAGTGGCCATGCCACCCTGATGATTCGCTATTCTCAAGTTCTGAATCATGATTACCCCGCCTCATTGGCTGTCGGAGTGGATTGGAGGTTTTGCTGAACACAGGCCAGGAGCCGCTTGAGCGTGGCCATCTCACTGGGAGAAAGTCCGTGGGCGGCTCGCCTGCGGACCCGCCTGGCGGCAGCCACAACCTTGTTCCAAACCGGCTTGGCGGGCGCTTCGGGACGAATCAGCTTGCGCCGCTTGTCAGCCGGGTCACTCACCCGGCAAATCCAGCCGTCGCGCTCCATCCGGTCCAGAATGCCGACGAGCGTGGGTGGCTCAATCCGCATGAGCTCGGCCAACTTGCACTGCGCCAGCGGCCCTTCGAGCGCCAGAAAGCCGAGCACCTGGCACTGCCGGTAGGTAATCCCCTGGGGGGCCAATTCATCATTGATGGCCCGCTGGTAGTCGTTGGCCGCCGTTATGACCCAAAAGCCGACGCTGTTTTCAAAATCGTAGTCAAGCATGGCAGTGCGGCCCACATTGTTAGCGCACGAACGAATTGTCAATCATACTCCTGCCGGTAACGTAATGCAATGAACTTGACCGCGTGATTGCTCCTTGACCGCCTGCTGGCTAGACTTCCCTGGATGTCCCCCCACGAGTTGATGCTTGCCGTAGATTCTCAGCTTGCCCACGTCTGGATGGTGCGGGCTTTTTTGAAACATAGCGACGAAGGCCAAGAGGACGACGAGCTGGCCGAGGTTCACCGGGACCTGTACGACTATATGCTGGCCCTCGGTGGACCGCTCAAGGAAGGAAACTCCGAGGAATACCTCAAGTTGGCTCGCAAGAAGCTCGGCAAGCTCAAGAAAGCGTCCGAAGAGTTTTCCGATATCCAGCCCCAGGTCTCCACGCACACGAACTTTCAGATGGCGGTTGCCAGTCTGCGGACCGCGGCGGAGGAAGTAGCCAAGCTGCTTGAGTCTGGCGAGCGGAGGGCTTAGACCGCATTTCTCACCACGCGGAGTGAATCGCCGACAGTCTGCTCTCGTCGCAAAATGGACAGGATATCCAGACCCAGGATGTTCGCACGTAGCAGCATGCGGCCGACTTGCGCGCGGTGTCTCGGCTCGCAGCGAATGCTCTCTACAGCCTGCAATCACGACGTCCGCCCCACATGATGCACAAACGCCGCTGAATTGGTCCCCGTGCTACTGTTGGCAGGCGACAGCAAGTGATGCAATCCTCGGTAACTGTTTTGGACACGCTCGAAGTGTACTCAACAGGCTCCTCCCAATCGTCACATCTTGACGCGACGCTGCCGACTGCGGCAGTTCTTTTGCGGCCCGCCGGGGGTCCGCACCGATAGAGCCGGGAGAGGGGCGCTGCGCAGTCCGCTCCCAATGTGACTGCGCCCTGCCAGGGATGATTGCTAGCTTCTTTACGGGCGTATGCGCATGATGCGAAAGAGCCGCCGACAGTTTCTTGCGTGTGCCGCCGGTACGCTGGCGGCTGGAGTGTTGTGGACAGGTCCAAGCGCTGTTCGCGCCGAGGTGGCGGCAAGGGTAGCGGCCTTCAACTGGCCGTCGCGGATGATCCAGCTCTCGCCCGATCCGGACCAGAACACGCCGCCGGTGGTCACCGCGGTGCGGGTGCATCGGGATGGCGAGTGGCTGGCGACGGCCGGGGACGACCACATTGTAAGGGTCTTTAGCCTGGCCGACGGGAAGCAGATTCAGCGCCTCGTCAAACATACCGACTGGGTTCGCGCAGTCGACTATTCCCCCAGCGGCAAAGAACTCGCCTCCGCGGCTAATGACCGCGCCATCCATTTGTGGGATGCGGCGTCCGGCGAGTGGATTGCTGAACTGGGTGCGCAACAGCAAGCCGTTGTCCATCTCCGTTACAGCCACGACGGCAAGCAGTTGGCTGCGGCGGGGTTTCAAAAGCAGATTCATCTCTATGACGTGGAGGGACGCAAACTCGCGAACGAGCTTGCCGCGCCGTGCCCCGACATGCGGGCGGTGGCGTTCTCTCCCGATGATGCCCAATTGGCGGCCGGTGGACGGTGCGGGACTATTCGAATCTACGACGCGGCAAGTGGCGACAAGCTCCGCGACGTCCGCGCTCATCAGCAGCGGATTCGGGCGCTGGCCTACTCTCCCGATGGCCAATTCCTGGCTTCGGTCGGCGAAGATCGGACAATCCATATCACTCCGACTGATGTGGAGACCAAGCCGTATGCACTCGACATTCGCCCCGTGAAATTCATGTCGCTCGTGTACTACGGACCACATCACCTGGCGGTCGGCGGCAGCGACAACATCGTTCGCCTATGGGACGTGCGCGAGCGCCAGGAGTTGGGATTGCTGCTGAGGCACACGGGGACGGTGGCCGCGCTCGATTGCCTGGGGAAGATGCTCGTTTCGGCAGGCTATGACACCACCGTTCGGATTTGGACAGTGACCGACCACATCGCCGCGGAGCCGATTGGGCCGGGGCGGCGGATCGGAACGCGCAAAGAAGCAGAGACCTGGAAGAAGTAAGCGAGGTGACTCGTGGGATTGTGGAACCTGCTGTTTGGATGGCGGAAACGGGTGGATGCCTCCCATGCGCCCATCCCCGCGCCTAAACTGGCTCGCCGCCGCCGCAAGACAGCCAAGATGGCCGAGAGTGGCGCCACCCGACAATGCCGCTTCGAGCGGATGGAAGAGCGGCAGATGCTGGATGCGGATCCGCTCAAGTTGGGCGTGGTTTACATCGAGGAGGACGGCGGTTCTGACCTGCACGGCGACACGTTCGAGGTGCAGTTCCAGGGTGGAGCTGCCGGGACGGAGTTGACTCGCGTCGTTATTGATGGCGATCACGGGCCCCAGGGGTTGAGCGTGGGGGACATGATTTTCGACACATCCTTCGGCGGACTCGGAGCAGATCAGGCGTATGCGTTTCAACTGGTCTCCATCACCGGCGGCGGCAGCGTGACGGCCAGTGTTGTCGATGGCTCAAGCAGGCTGGTCCTCGACTTCTCGGGCTTCCATGCCGGCGACAAGCTGCGGTTTTCCATCGACGTGGATGAAATCCAGCAGTTCGACCCGGCAGTGACGGACTTGTTCGAAATCAACTCCGGGGTTGATCCGATTGCGTCGGGGGTCGAGTTTCAGGACTCGCTGCTTACGGGGACGTTCCGGGAATCACATCACTACGACGTGAGCGGCACCGTCAAATTCAAGAACCTGTACGACCCGCTCTTTGCCGGCAGCAACCTGCTGATCTCGTCGGGCAACACGAGTGGCTTGCCCCACGACGACTATCATGGAAAACGCGACCGCAGCACCGGCGCACTCTTGCCGCTGCAACAGCAGCCGCTGCCCATCAGCATCTCGGGCAACGTCTATCAGGAATACAACCTCGATCTGCACCGGGACCCCGCCGAGCCGCCGATTGCGGGAGTGACCCTGGCCCTCTGGAAGAGACAAGGAGCCGATTTCGTCTTTACCGGAAAGACGACGACGACGGACTCGCTGGGCTTCTACAAATTTGGCACGGAGCACAACCTCACTCCCGGCATCTACCAGGTGCGCGAGACACAGCCGAGCAGCTACTTTAGCGTCGGGGCCATTCCGGGCACGGTCTCGGGCTCGGCGACGGGCAGCACCGTCAGCGGCAATCCCGACGTGCTGACCGAGATTAACATTCCGTTGGGGAATCTGCATGGTGTGCACTACGACTTTGCCGAGTATCTGCCGTCTTCGATCCGCGGCCATGTCCGTCTGACAGATGAATTTGGCAACTGCGAGGAAGAGGGAGACACCTCGACGCCGCTGGCGGGCGTGCAACTCATCCTCAAGGACGCGGCGGGAACGACCATTGCCACGACCCAGACCAATGCCGCGGGCGAGTATGAATTCACCAACCTGCTGCCGGGGACGTACTCGGTGGTGGAGTTCACGCCTGCCGGACTGATTGATGGCGACGACCACGTCGGTACGATCAATGGTGTGCATGTTGGGGTGGCGACCGATGACAACCTGGGAGGCATCGTGCTGACCGGCGGGCAGAACGGCGTTCATTATGACTTTTGCGAACTTCTTCCCGCTAGCATCGCCGGTCGGGTCTTTTTCGATCCAAACGAGGACTGCATCTTCGATGAAAACGACCAGCCGCTGTCTGGAGTGACGGTGCAGTTGCTGAATGAGCAAGGGACGGTCATCCAGACGACGACGACCGATGCCAATGGCGAGTATCGCTTCGAAAATCTGGTGCCGGGGAAGTACGCGGTGCGAGAATTTCAGCCGCCGGACTATCTGCAAGGAGGGACGGTTCCGGGCACTGGCGGGGGCGATGGAAGCGTTCAGGACCTGATTTCGGCGATTGACATTCTGGCCGGGGCGCAGCTCGTGGAATACAACTTCTGCGAAATCCTGCCGGTGAGCATCGCCGGTCGCGTTTGGGTGGATCTCAACAACGACTGCATCTTGGATAGCAACGAGCAGCCCCTCTCCGGCGTGAAGATTGAACTGCTGGATGGCAATGGCATTGTTGTCCAGACGACGTTCACGGACTCGAGTGGCCAGTATCAATTCGACGACCTGGTACCGAACACCTACAGCGTGCACGAATATCAGCCGAGCGGATATGTGCAGGGGGGGCAAATGGCCGGGTCGCACGGGGGCGACGACCTGACCACCGACCTCATTGTGGACGTGAGCCTGACCAGCGGCGATCAGGCCATCAACTATGACTTTTGCGAGCAACTCGTCGGCAGTATCAGCGGCTATGTATTTCGTGACGGGCCAGTGATTTTTACCCCCGATGGCCGAGTCCCCAGCAACTTGTACGACATTCGCGACGGCCTGCTCACCCCCGATGACCAGCGGCTGGCGGGTGTGCTGCTCGAATTGCGGTTCAGCGATACCGCAGCGCCGGTGACGGGAGCGGATGTTTTGCCGGGACTGTATGGCCCCGGCCCGCTCCGCGTTCGGACGGATGCGAATGGCTATTACGAATTCCGCGGCCTGCGACAGGGGAACTACACCATTGTGGAGGTCGACCAGCCAACCGGTTACCTCGACAGCCGCGACACTCCGGGTTCCACCAGCGGCATGGCGCTCAACCTGAATACCGCGCTGATTCCTGGGCTGATTGATCCGTTCATTCAAGAAGGGATCCCGCTCCGCAACGACGCCATTTTGCAAGTTTCGCTGGCCGCCGGTCAGCATTCGGTCCTCAACAACTTCAGCGAAGTGCAGGTGACGACTTTCTTTGTTCCGCCGCCTCCCTCTCCGCCACCGCTTCCCCCACCGCCGGAGCCAATCCTGTTCATCCCGCCCCCTCCGCCGCTGCCGCCGGAGAACTTCAATCCGCCGGTTCCCCCGCCGGAGTACATAGGCGGTGCCGGCAGTGCCTATTCATGGCATCTTTCGGTCATGAACGCTGGGCTCCCGCGCACATCCAGCCGCAGCACCAAGATTGCTGGGCTGGCCTGGCAGCCGGTGTTGTTCGTGAACGGCACCCAGTGGAAGAGCGACCGGCTGGCCGGCGGCACTTGGACGATCGACACACTCTCGCCGGGCATTGACCGGCCGATCGCCTATGGAATCAAAGGTGCCCTGCCCGTCACCGGTGATTGGGACGGCGACGGCACCAGCGAGATCGGCATCTTCTACAAGGGAGAGTGGCTGCTGGACCTGAATGGAAACGGCAAGTGGGACGCCGACGATCTCTGGGCCAAGCTCGGCAACGAGGCCGACCTCCCCGTGGTTGGCGATTGGGACGGAGACGGCAAGGACGACATCGGCATTTTCGGCCCCGAATGGGCGGGGGATCCGCGTCACCATCAATACGAGCCGGGCCTTCCCGATCCCCACAACCGGCTGAAGAAACGGCCCAAAAACGTGCCGCCGCAGCCGGAGCAGGCCACGGAAGGAGATCGACTCCTCAAGTTAACCGCCAGCGGCCGGGAGCGTGCCGACCTGATCGACCACGTTTTCTATTTCGGTGCCGAAAGCGACATACCGATTGCCGGCGATTGGAACGGGGACGGCATTGGCAGCATTGGCATCTTTCGGGATGGCCAGTGGCACTTTGATACCGACGGCGACGGCCGCTGGTCCAAGGGGGACGAGGTCGCTGAGTTCGGGCAGGACGGAGACCTTCCCGTAGTCGGCGACTTCAACGGCGACGGCATCGACGAGATCGGCATCTACCGCGCCGGCAAGTGGATCATCGATACCAACGGCAATCGGCGGATCGACGCCGCGGACCAGGTGATTGAACTGGGCACCGCCGGCGACCTGCCGGTGGTTGGCGACTTCAACGGCGACGGCACCGATGAGCCGGCCCTGTACCGGGAAGAGTAGTCCGCAATGTAGTCCGCTCACTCCGTGAGCGGACATGCCGGTTCGTCACCCTTGCCTAACTATCCACTTCTGTCGCCGCCGCGGCTTCCGCGGCCATGGGGGCGTGGACTCCGCTGGCGAGAATCTTCTCGCGGATTTCGGCAGTGACCTTTGGGTTTTCCAGCAGGTAGGCGCGGGCCTTTTCCTTTCCTTGCCCCAGGTAGACCTCGCCGTATTTGAACCACGAGCCGCTGCGGGTGAGGATTTTCTCGTTGACCCCCAGGTCGATGATGTCCCCTTCATAGCTGATGCCGCAGGTGTGCATCATGTCGAACTCGGCGACGCGGAAGGGAGGCGCGACTTTGTTCTTGACCACTTTCACGCGGACCCGCTGCCCCACCACATCTTCCCCTTCCTTGAGCTGGCTGATGCGGCGGATGTCGAGACGGCAGGAGCTATAGAACTTCAATGCCCGGCCGCCGGGAGTCGTTTCCGGACTACCGTAAGAAACGCCAATCTTGTCGCGGATCTGGTTGATGAAGATGACGCAGGTCTTGCTCTTGGAAATTGCGCCGGTGAGCTTCCGCATCGACTGGCTCATCAAGCGGGCCTGCAGGCCGACGTGCGTATCGCCGATTTCGCCGTCGAGCTCGTGCTTGGGCACGAGGGCGGCCACGGAGTCGATGACGATCACATCGACGGCGTTGGACTTGATGAGCATTTCCGTAATCTGCATCGCCTCTTCGCCGTTGTTCGGCTGGCTGACGAGGAGCGTGTCGAGCTGCACGCCGAGCTTCTTGGCCCAACTGGGGTCGAAGGCGTGTTCCGCGTCGATGAAGGCGGCCACGCCGTCGAGCTTTTGAGCCTGGGCGATGACATGCAGGGCGAGCGTGGTCTTGCCGCTTGATTCGGGGCCAAAGACCTCGATGATTCGACCGCGGGGAATCCCCTGGCCGCCGAGAGCCACGTCCAGCGACAAACTGCCGGTGGGAATGCCCTCAATCTTCATACTGACGCTGCCATCCAGCGGCATGATCGAGCCTTCGCCGAACTGCTTTTCGATTTGCTGAAAAGCCAGCTTGAGGTTCGGGTTCTGGTCCATCAGGGCGTCCATCTTGGAGCCCGACTCCGCCTTGTTTGCTTTTTCCTTCTTGGCCATTTTTCCGTTCGCCTTTTCGGGTTTTTCTGCCGTCGCCACCATGGAATGCTCCTTTATGGGAAAATTCGCCCGGCCGTGCAAGCCGTGGCATGTACAAGGGCTACTTATCATCAACTGGATAGTAGTGTACAGAGGCTATTATCGGCGGTCAAGAGGCAATCCAAAAAACTTTTCGCTGCCGTCCATGCCATTTCTACCTGTTGGTTAATCGGGGGGCGTAAACGTATGTAAGTCATTGCAGACAAGCCACTTACGGCCTGGGTTTGCCAACACCCCCAGTGATCAAGACGACCATCGTTAACAGCGAGTTTAGCTACATCTTCCTTAGCCGGCTCAAGATCTTCTTGTCGTGCACGTAGTCAGCCGGCTTTTTACCGTTCTTGTTCTTGAGCGCCGGGTTCGCGCCAGCTCTCATAAGGATGTCGATAATCTCTAGCACCTGGTCTCTTTTCCCGGCTGTGCCAGGGGCCCCCGTCGAGGTCACCGCTCGATGCAGCGCGGTTCCCCCTGAGCGATTGCACGCCTTGTTGACGAGCGCCCCGTGGTGCAGCAAAGCTTGGACGGCAGCGGGGCTCCGAAAGCGGACGGCGTGATGCAACGGAGTGACGCCGTTCTTGTCGGATTCGTTCACGTCCGCGCCGGCCTTAAGGAGCGATTCAATGGCGCGCCGCTGTTTCTTCGGGTCGGCATTCTGTTCGCAACACACGTCGGACAACTCGTACATGTCGCTTGCCCCTTGTTTTTTTAGGTGTGTTCACTCCCCGAGCGTCGCATGTCCTATCGGCTCATGAGCCGGCCCTTGCCGCCCGAGAAAGCTGGCAAAGGTGACGACCTCATCCACGACGGTCAGATCGCCGTCAAAGCTCGCGTTTTCCTGGATAAGCCGCGAGAGTCCGTCGCGGGCCGGGTCGGATTCTTTCCGCAGCCGGCCGAGGGTGAGATGCGGGTGGAACTTGCGATGCTCTTTGCCGAAGCCCATTTCCTTTTTGAGCGCGTCTTCAATCGCGGTGTGCAACACCGAGAGTTCCTTTTGCCCTTGATCGATCCCCAGCCAAATCGTCCGTGGCTCGCTCACGCGCGGAAACGCCCCAAGCCCCTTGAAGACAATCTCGAAGGGTTCAATTCCGGCTGCCGCCTCCGCCACCACGCGGCAGACATCAGGAGTTTCAATCTCCGTCACGTTTCCCAGAAACTTCAACGTCAGATGCATCTGAGCGCTATCCACCCATCCCACCTCCGCGCCACTCGTCTTGAGCAGCTTGATCGCCTCCTGCGCCCGCGCAATAACGGTGCCAGATAGCTCGACGGCGATGAAGGTGCGGATGGGACGCATGGTCTATCGACTAACGGCAGGGGATTAACCGCAGAGAACGCGGAGTGACGCAGAGGTAGGAGGAGAAATAAGTAAGAGGAATGTATGCTGTCTGAAGTTCATTTCGTTCTGTCTCTGCGCCTCTCCGCGTCCTCCGCGGTTCAACTTTTGTATTCATCGTGGCGGCTAAAAGCTCAGCATCTTCTTATACCGCTCCATCCGCAAATCCAGCTCCCCTCGGTCGATCCCCTTGAGCCGGTCGAGGCTGAAGTCTTCCACGTTGAAGCTGGCGATAACGATGCCGTAGGCCATGGCTTCTTTCAGGGACTGTGGGTCGAAGTCGTTCTTGGCGGCCAGGTAGCCCATCATGCCGCCGGCGAAGCTGTCGCCGGCTCCGGTGGGGTCGACGAGGCGGGCGGTGGGGTAGGCGGGGAGGACGTACATCTCGTGCTCGGCGAAGAACATGGCCCCGTGTTCCCCCTTTTTGATGACCACGAATTTCGGCCCCATCGCGCGGACTTTGTGGCCGGCAGCGACCAGGTTTTCTTCGCCGGTGAGTAGCTTGGCCTCGCTGTCGTTGAGAACCAGGCCGTCGAGCTTGCGGAAGAGCTGCATCAGCTCGTCGTGCTGCTCAGTGATCCAGAGGTCCATCGTGTCGGCGACGACGAGCTTGGGGCCAGTCATTTGCTCCAGCGTTTTGAGCTGCGTGACCGGCGAGGCGTTCGCCAGGAATAGGTAATCGCTGCGTCGGAAGTCCTCGGAGAGGGCCGGTTTGAAGTCGCCAAAGACGTTGAGATGGACTTCCAGCGTGTCCCGGTCGTTCATGTTGGAATGGTATTTCCCCTTCCAGTAGAATGTCTTTCCTCCTTTCACCACGTGCAGACCGCTGGTATCGATCTTCCGGCCGTTCAGAAGTGCCGTGTGTTCGCCGGGCCAATCCTCGCCGACGACACCCACCAGCCGCACCGGGCCGAAGAAGCTGGCGGCATACGAGAAATGCACGGCCGAACCGCCGAGGACACGCTCTCGCGTAGCGGCAGGGGTTTGAATGCTATCCAGGGCAACGGAACCGACGACCAGCAGGGACATGCGGGAGCCTTTCTAGGACGGAGAGCCAAAGTTGCAGTATCCGCCAAGCTCCGCGTTATGCAAAGTGCCGATTGTTGACACTTGAATAAGTTAGTGCTTGCCAGTCAACATCCGGGCAAGATAACCTAGTCTAGTACGAACTCTCTTTTACCATCGTTCTGGACAGGCGGCTGGAAGCCTTACGCACGTTTTTTGGAACCTCGCTCATGCCCTTGCAAGTCACCTGCTCCAGTTGCAACGCCAAGCTCAAGGCTCCCGATACGGCCGCGGGAAAGAAGACCAAATGCCCCAAGTGCCAGGCGGTGATTTCGGTCCCCCTCGATGCTCCGCAGGCCCCCGCCGCGTCCACGGTGGTGAAAAGGGTCGAAAACTGGCACATGCAAACGACCGACGGCAGCCAGTTTGGCCCCGTCCCGCGAACCGAGCTCGATGAGTGGTTCAAGGAAGGCCGCATTTCGGCCGACTGCCAGCTATTGAAGGACGGAGCCGACCAGTGGCAGTGGGCGAGCGAAATCTATCCCAGCTTGGACAAATCCGCGCCCGCGGCGGTTCCCACCAAAGAAGCGGCGGGACTCGACTTTCTCGGCCCGGCAACTTCCGCAAGTAACGACCCCTTCGGCCTGGGAAATGCCGCGCTGGGAACGCCGCTGCCGTCGACGGCGCTGTCCACCTACCAGGCACCCGCTTTTCCGGCCAGTGCTCCCAGCTTTGGGGGCGCTCCGTCCTATGGCGGTTATGGGGGAGGAGGCTATGGCCCACCCGCCAATCCGTACTCAAGCCCCAGCACCATGTCGTACGGCAATCAGTACGGCGGGCAAGCTCGCAGCGGCCTGCACCCCATGGTCATCATCGCCTCGATCATTGAATTCCTTTACGGCGGGCTTTATGCCATAGCGACGATTGCGTTTGGCGTCTTGATGATATTTCTGTTGGTGGGGGGCGCGGCTGTGGCGGCGAATGCTCCGGGCGACAATCCGGAAATGCAAAATGCTGGCCCGGCACTGGCCGCAATTACGGGAATGGGATTGTTGTGCCTGCTCCCTTTCACCCTGCTGTTCATGGGGCTTTCGGTACTGCTGATCAGCACGGGAGTGGGACTGCTACGAAAGCGGTTCTGGGCCAAGATTGTGTCGATCGTCGTGAGTGTACTTTTCCTGCTGATCCAGTGTTTCTCGCTCTTCATGTCCGTGCTCAGCCTTGACCCCTGCAGCCTGATCATGGGACTCATCGGCTTTGCGTTGTACGCCGTTGTGCTGACCGCCATGTGCATCCCCAACTGCACAAGCGATTTTTCGTAGCAGTCCGCTACGTCACCACGTCACGTTCAGCCCGCCGTACATTCCAAAGCCGGGTGTCCCGAAGCCGCGGGCCTCTTCGTAATAGGTGTTCGTGATGTTGTCGAGCCGGCCGAAGAATTGCACCCGCTCCGTGGCCTGATAGGTGCCGCTCAGATTCAAAAGCGTGTACTGGCCGAGAGTCCTGTTGCCGGTGTCCAGCCGCGTGCCGACATAAAGGGTGGAGAGCGTGACCGACGAGCGGCAGTCCCGCGACAAGCGGGTGAAGGCGAGCAGCATCTTGTTCCGCGGGCGGCGGACGAGCTGCGCGCCGGTGTCCAGGTTGAGCGTGTCGTCAAAGGTGTAGCTGGCGTTCATCGAAAGCTGCTGCGTGATGAGCGAATTGATCGTCAGCTCCACGCCGCTGGAGCGGGCCCTGCCCACGTTGGCCAGCGAGAACGTACTGAAGTCGAAGATGATGAGGTCGCGGAAGTCGTTGCGGAAGTAGGTCGCGTCCACGTACAGGGCCTCTCCCCAAACCCGCTGGCGAGCACCGAAGTCCCACCCCTTGCTGTGCTCCGGCCGCAGATTGGGGTTGCCGAAGGCAAACAGATTCTCCGCCAAAGCCGGCTGGCGAAAGCCGGTGCCGAGCGAGCCATGAAACGACAGCCCCAGCGATTCAATTCCGTAAAGACTGGTAAAGCGATAAGTCTGGGCGCTGCCGGACTGGCTGGCGTCGTCCCACCGCAGGCCGGCGGTATTGAACCAGCTCGGGCCAATCTGAAAGGCATCCTGCAGCCAGATCCCTTTGATGTTCTGCGTAGCCTCTGGATTGAGCGAGGAAACGGCATCCTCGGCCAGATAGTTGGCTCCGCCGGAAAGCGTGTTGGTTTCGGTCAAGAGCGCGCTGATTTGATAGTCGAGTTCCCGCGTCTGACCGTGAAAGGACTCGGGCGAGAAATCCGGATCCGTGTCCCGGCGGTCCACGTCGTTGAGATTGAACCCCACCTTCTGCTGGACGAGACCATCCACCATCCAGTTCGTAAGCTGCACACGGTTGGCGAAGTTCTTGGACAGATTCTTGCGAATCAGATTATCAATGGGGAGGCCCGTGAAGAAGTCGAAATCGTCGACTTCAGCGGCCGCATCGACATAGCGGAAGACATAATCGACGTTCCAGGCGTCGCCGAGGTTGTAGCCAATCCGCCCCGAGACCGTCCCGTTATTGAACGCATCGTGTTCGGTGTTGCCATTCCGGGCGCTTGCCGAGGAGATACCCCCCGTGCTGAGAAAGGAACCCAGGACGGAGTAATACGCCCGCTCATTGCCGCCGCTGGCGCTCAGGCTCGTCTGGGCGGTGTTAAAGCTCCCTCCCATGCCGGTGGCGCGAATCGCCAGCGGGCCCTCCCCCCGCTTGGTGATGATGCTGATCACGCCGCCGATGGCGTCGCTCCCATAGACCATGCTTTGCGGGCCGCGGAGAACCTCGATCCGTTCGATGTTGTCGACGGTCAGGTTCGAGAAGTCGAACAGGCGAGAAGCATTGCTCGGGTCGTTCAGCGAAATGCCGTCCAGCAAAACCTTGGTGTGCGCCGAGTTGCCGCCGCGAAGGAAGACGGAGGTGAGCCCGCCGGGCCCACCTTGGCGGACGACATCCACGCCGAGCTGCGCGCGGAGAACTTCGGCCACGGTGCTTTGGCCTCCCTGCTGAATCTGCTCCTGGGTGATGACTGTCACCGAGCTGCCGCTCTGGCTGGCGGGGGTGGCGTTGCGGTTGGGCGAGAGGACGGAGTCCCCTTCCAACGGCTCGGCGGGGAAGTTGCCGATGCGACCTGGCACGATGGTCGGCGGCAGTTCAGGAATGGGCTCTTCCGCGGGCTGGTCGGTGACGCGGGTGGTGGAGGTTTCGACGACCGGTTCGACAGGCAGCTCCTGAGCCGAAAGACAGGGCGCAAATCCACAAGCGCACAGGAAGATGCCCGGCAAAAAACAGCCCGCGCGCGAAAAGAGACCATCCATGGAAACTCCTTTTCCCTCCCACGGGGAAAGTTTGTGGTGGTGGAGCTTCCGGACCAGATATCCTGGCTTGGGGTCGTCCTACTTGCCTGCCTTCCCGGCTCGTGCCAGTGGCATCGGTGGCTTTCGTCACCCTTACAGTCGCGGGGCGGCGGGAGCTTTGCACTCCACTTCCCTGAAATCCGAAAGGCGTATCTCCGCCGCTAGCAGCCGCATGGAAACGGCGGCAGCCGGGCGGCCTATCCGTTTACATCGGCTGGGCGGGTTGTGCGGATGATAGGGAGTTCACAAAAAAAGGCCCAGCGCGGGTGCGCTGGGCCAGGGAGATACTGCGATGGGGCGTGGGCGATTAGTAATCGCCGGCCTGGATGGGGGTGTTCTGCCAGAGTGGGAACGGCCTGCGTTGATCCAGGGGAAGGGCATTGCCATTTAAGATCGGCGTGGCGGCATCCGGATCTTGCGTCCTGCGGCCGTTGCTGGTCATCAACCGGCAATAGACGTCATAACGAATCGAATCGTTGATGAACCGGGTCGAGCCGTCCGCCATGCAGACGACGAAACCATTGGGATGAAAGCTGCCAGGGCGAGCATGATCCGCATCCAAGGGGGGAACTGTAAGGGCGGGAATATCCTGGTTAAGGCCGATGAGGGGAGTCGTCGTCGGCAGCCAGATAACGCCGAAATTGAATTCGTGCCGGCTGTTGGCGGGAACGGTGGAAATGTCGACTCGCCACTTCGTCACATTGACATTTTCGCAGTACATCAAGGTGTTCGAAGTGCCGTCCCCATTGGAAACATCGGCGAGCGAAGATTGCTCGACTCGTCTGCCTGGAGTAAAGGTCACCCGATCCGGGAACAGGCCATTCTCGACGTAATCGAGCGGAAAGTTGGTCGCCAGGCTGCCGGCATTATCCGGCTCGAAATTCATGCGACCGGAAACGCAGGCGTACGACATACCATCGACCGAACCGCTGTCGGTGAAATCATCGGTCCCGCACACCAGCCAGGGCAGACTGAGCGTCAGCGAAGGATCGGTGTTGAAATTGCCGCCGTTTGCTTCGACTTGATCAATGAGCCGCGCGGAGTTGTTATCCGTTACCGGAAGAAGCGCATTCACCCAGCTATAGATACGGGTATTTGTGGAGTTGAAATAGCGCGAAGCGGGAAGATTGTGCTTGGACGTTTCATAATCCATCGTGGCCTGCCCGATTTGCTTCAGATTGGCGCCACAGGCCATCCGGCGAGCCATCTCTCGCGCCGCGCCAATGGCGGGCAGCAGGAGCGCCATCAGCACTCCAATAATGGAAATCACCACCAGCAACTCAACCAACGTAAAGGCTCTGTTCTTGCGGAGCGACATAAGCGCCTCCTATTTCCCCAAAGAAGTTGTTCCGTTTGGCCGACGAACGCCGGCACTCCGATGACACAGCCCTTAGTTTGCCACTTCGCCGCACGGTTGTCGAGAGATTTATCCGGATTTTTCTGGCGAGGCCCGTCCTGTCCCCTCTCCCTTTGGGAGAGGGGGTAATTTGCGGCCTAGACTTACCCGTATGCTGCGCGCTTCGGGTCCACCTCTGAACCGGCTGTTTTGGCGGCGAGTCTTCGTCGCCCCGGTCTGCCTCTGCGCTGTGGCGGCCTTGCATCTTTATCGCGTAAGTGCCTGCCAGCAAACGCCTTGGAAGGGGGGGGGCTTTGGAATGTTCTCCACCGTCCAGAGCGAGGACAGCCGCTTTCTTTGGTGCTGGAAGGCCGAAGCAGGGTGCCTGAGCGACAGCGAAATGCACGCGGGAAAGCCAATCGCAATTCCCCGATTCCTATCCCGCGAAGAGCTGCGACTGCGGGTGGCCCCGACTCCTCAGCGCCTGGACCGGCTGGCGAGGTTGCTGGCGGAGCACGAGCATGCCCCGGTCTTGGTGGAAGTTTGGCAGTACCGATTTGACTCGCAATCCGGAAAGTTGCTAGCCGTAAAACGCGAGCAGGCGAAAGGATCGCCATGAACACGCTCCTCCTTTCACCGCTGCGCCGACTGCGCGAGTTGCAACTCGACCTGCCATCACTCGCGCCGCTCCGTGTGCTGCCGCTCCTGACCATGTTGCACCTGCTGGTCAGTTCGGCGGATAATGGTTTGCTCTTCGCGCCGCTCGCCGCCTGGTTTGCGCTTGGAGTCGCGATGCCGCGCCTTCTGCGGTCATCGCCCTTCTGGTATGTCACGGCGACCATCCTGGGGACCGGGGTTTTTCTCACCTGGGAGTCCGCGGACAACCATCGCTACTTGTTCGTCTACTGGTCGCTGGCCCTGTGCTGCGCCTTTTCGCTTCCCAAAACGGAGCAGCCGCTGGCCCTCGCCATTTCCAGCCGTTGGCTTCTTGGTCTGTGCATGCTGCTGGCGGCGGTTTGGAAAATCGCGAGCCCCGACTATCTCAGCGGCTCGTTCTTTCACTTCGAACTGCTGGCGGATGAACGGTTTGCCCACGTCGCGTCTTGGACGAGCGGACTCTCGCTGGAGCAACTGGCCGAGAATCGTACTCTCAGGGAATCGCTGGTGGCGGGTCAGTTGCTGGGAACCGAACTGAGTCAGGTGCAGTTGCACACCTCCTCCGGTGTGACGACCGTCGCACAAGTACTCACCTGGTGGACGCTCGGCATCGAAGGCTTGCTGGCGGGGCTCTTTCTGGCCGCGGCAGTTCTGCCCCGCTCTCCGCGATTGGTTCTGGTCGCCAGCCTCGCCCTCCTCTGCTTTGCCGCGACCACCTATGCCGTCGCCCCCGTCCGCGGCTTTGGGGGCATCTTGATGCTGCTGGGCCTGGCCCAATGTGAGCCGGAACAGAAGCGACTCCGCTACGCGTTCCTGGCCGCCTTCACCCTGATTCAGCTTTGCCCGCTGCCGCTGATGGATTTGATCGCGGCGCTGGGGCTGATGTAGTCGGACTCTTTCTTGGAATCAGTGGTTGCCCCTTCGCTCGAAGCACTGACTCTTTATTCTCTCTCACCCAATCAGCTCGTCCACCACCTTCCCATGCACGTCCGTCAAGCGGAAGTCGCGGCCGGCGTAGCGGTAGGTGAGGCGGGTGTGGTCGAACCCCATGAGGCGGAGCATGGTGGCGTGCAGATCGTGGACGTGGACCGGCTTCTCGACCGCCTTGAAGCCGAATTCGTCGGTGGCCCCGTAGGTTTGCCCCCCTTTCACGCCGCCGCCGGCCAGCCAGCAGGTGAAGCCCCAGTGGTTGTGGTCGCGGCCGTTGATTTTGCCCGCGTTGGCCCCGGCTTGCGGCAGTTCGACGGTGGGAGTCCGGCCGAATTCGCCCCCCCAGAGGATGAGCGTTTCCTCGAAGAGGCCGAGCCGCTTGAGGTCGGTGATGAGGGCCCCGATGGCCTGGTCGCACTGGCCCGCCAGTTTGCGGTGTTCGACGGCGATGTCGTCGTGGTTGTCCCACGGCTGGCCCTGGCCGTGCCAGACTTGCACGAAGCGGACGCCCCGCTCAATGAGCCGGCGGGCGATGAGGATTTGCCGGGCCTGAGTGCCGTTGCCGTAGGCTTCGAGCACATGCTTGGGCTCGCGATTGACGTCGAAGGCTTCGGCGGCCTCCTGTTGCATGCGGTAGGCGAGCTCAAAAGAATGGATGCGGGCGTCCAGCGCCGGGTCGCCGCCACGGGCTTCGGCGTGCTTTTTGTTGAGCGCGGAGAGCACGTCGAGCTGCCGCCGCTGGGCCGATTGCGTGAGATAGTTATTGCGGATGTTTTCGACGAGCTTTTCGACCGTGCGATGCTCCGTGTTGACATAGGTTCCTTGGAATACTCCCGGCAGGAACGCCCCCTGCCAGTTCTGCGTCTCCTGAATCGGATAGCCGCCCGGGACCATCGCCACAAAGCCGGGAAGGTTGAGGTTCTCGGTTCCCAGGCCGTAGGTGAGCCACGACCCCATGCTCGGCCGTACCAGACGGGAGTCGCCGCAGTTCATCAGGAGCAGCGACGGCTCGTGGTTGGGAACGTCGGCGTGCATCGAGCGGATGACGGCGATGTCGTCGATGTGCTTGGCGGTGTGCTGGAACAGCTCGCTGACTTCGATGCCGCTCTGGCCGTACTTCTGAAATTTGAAAGGGGAGGGAAATGCGGCCCCGGTCTTTCGCTCCGTTGCTAGATTCTGCGTCGGCAGCGGTTTGCCGGCGTATTTCTCCAGCGACGGCTTGGGGTCGAACGTATCGACGTGGCTCGGCCCGCCGTTCATGAACAGGTGGATCACCCGCTTCGCCTTGACCGGAAAATGCGGTTTGCGCTCCGCCAGCGGATTCTGGTAGCCGGCCGTTTCGTCGCCGGATTTGCCGGCCGTTGCTGACGCGGCATCCGCGCCGAGCAAGCCACCTTGCTGCAACACGCCGGCCAGGCCAAGCATGCCGAGCCCCATGCCAGAGCGGCGGAGGAGCTCGCGGCGGGTGAGGGTGCAATCGATTGTGCTGAGGTCTCTGCTACTCATTGTTTCGTCAATCAATATACATCCCCTCATTCGTCAGCAGCAAAAGCTGGCAGTACTGCTCCCACGGAGAAAGCCGAGTTCCGCTCTCGACTAATGCCGCGCCGGCGGAATCGATGAATTGGCGGCCGATATTGATTTCGTCGTCGTTAGCTGGACGGGAGAAGAGAATCTCGTAGAGGCGGATGATGCGGGCGGCAGGATCCGCAACTTCGGCGACGTCCGGGCGGGCGGCGAGGGCACGGGACTGGTCGACGACGAAAGGGCTGTTCATCAGGAACAAGGCTTGCTGCGGGATCGTCGTCCGCGAACGACGGGCCGCGCTTTGGTCGGGGCTGGCGATGTCGAACACGCGGAACATGCCTGGCAGATCCTGCCGGTCGATGAATCCGTAGACCGCGCGGCGACGCGAATAATTGACGGCTGTCAAATCGACCGGCCGGCCACCCATTTGCGTATCGAGCCGATCGGCAGCCACCAGGAGCGTGTCCCGTGTCGCTTCCAGTTCCAGACGACGGCGATTCATCCGCCACAACAGGCGGTTTTCCGGGTCAGACGCGCGGCAGTCGAGGCGGTCAATGCTGGCCTGACGGTAGGTGCTGGAAAGTAGCAGCGTGCGATGCAGGCTCTTCAGCGACCAGCCGCTGTCGAGGAGTAACGAAGCGAGGTAGTCGAGCAGCTCGGGATGCGTCGGCGCATCGGAGCGGATGCCGAAATCGCTCGGTGTCGTAACGAGCGGCTCACCAAAGTGATGCATCCAAATGCGATTGGCGATCACGCGGCGGGTGAGTGGATTCTCGGCCGAAATAATCGAGTTCGCCAGGTCCAGCCGGCCGCTGTTGCCGTCCCTGAAAGGCGTACGCTCCTGTCCGGCCACGACGAGCAGGAACTGCCGCGGGACTTGCTTGCCTGGCCGTCCCGGATTGCCGCGAATGAGAACGCTCGGCTCATGCGGCGTCGGCGTATCGTTTAGGACCATCGCTCGCGGTGGAGCGACCGGCGAATTGGCCTGGAACGATTCCACCTGCCGCTTGATTTCATTCCGCTTCTGCCGCTCGTCGCGGCTGAAGAACTGCTGAATGTCGGCGAGCGGGACGTTCGTCGGCGAATCCTTCCCCGCGATGATCTGCGCCAATTGCCGGGCGTCCTCCGGCAACTTGCCGAAGGATTCTTCGTTGCCGCCCGCCTTGAGCCATTCTTCGTGAGCATCGGCCAGCAACTTGCCGTAAATCCTAGCAACATCCGGCTTGATTTTCGGAGCGTCCGCAGCGAAAGCCGCTTTCAGCCGCGGATTACATTGACCACCGGCGGTTCCATCCGGCAGCGCCTTCCATTTCACAAAAACGCCAGCAGCCTTCTCCTCAAAGCCCTCCACCGGCAGCGCGGCCAATTCCGACCACAGGCCGAGTGAGGCATTCTCCGGCCGGGCATTCTGCTTTAGATACTCCCGCCACTTTTCAATCAGCCGTCGCCGCAGGTCCTTGGCGTTATCGGAGAGAAAAGAAAGTGCCTTGAAGACTTGCAAATCACGCTCTTCAAACAAGGCCCGCGCCAGATAATCCGCCGGCTGCTTGCGGGCCTTCTCGGTCAGAGTCGCGTGGACCTTCGCGTCGAAGTCGGTGAGCTCTTGTTGCTTGGTGGCCAATTCTTTTTCATACGCCTGATACTCCGCCGACTGCTTCGCCTCCCCAATCAACGGCAATTCCGCCGGCTGCTGGCTGCTGTCGAAAACGCCGAAGAGTGAGTAGTAATCCTCCGATGGGATGGCGTCGTACTTGTGGTCGTGACAGCGGGCGCAGGCGACAGTCATTCCCAAAAGGCCACGGCAGACGACATCAATCTGGTCGTCGATGTCGTCATGGTGGTTGTTGAACTTCCGCCCCGTTGTGAGAAAACCCATCGCCGCCAGCGGAGCCTTATCCTCCCCCAGCGGCAACCTATCCGCTGCTAGTTGCTCCACTATGAACCGGTCGTAGGGCAAATCCTTGTTGAACGCCCCAATCACATAATCGCGATAGGTGTAAGAGAACGGATACTTCCGCTCCTGCATGAAGGCGTACCCCTTGGTATCGCCATAGCGGGCCACGTCCAGCCAGTGCCGGCCCCACCGCTCCCCGTAGCGGGGCGATGAGAGCATCCGGTCAATCAGCCGTTCGTAAGCGTCGGGCGAAGCATCATCGACAAACGCCCGCACCTCTTCTGGCGTTGGCGGCAAGCCGAGCAAATCAAAACTTGCCCTACGAATCAGCGTGCGGCGGTCAACTTCCGGCGACGGAGAGAGTTTTGCCGCATCGAGTAGCGCCAATACGAAAGAATCCACCGGCGTATGAAACCATTCGGGCTTGCTTACGGTGGGAATCGCCGGACGCTCCACCGGTTGCAGCGACCACAGCGACTTCCGCGACTCCGCCACGCGCTGTTCCAGGCTTTGCGGCTTCGCAACCTCTGCCGTCTTTGGCCACGGCAATCCCATTTCCACCCACTTCGAAAGATCAGCGATCTCAAGATCTGTCAGCTTCTTTTCCGGCGGCATCTTGATGTCGCCGACGTGCTGGATCGCCTTCACCAGGAGACTCTTGTCCGATTGGCCGGGGACGGCACCGCTGGCACCACTGTCACCACCTTTCAGAATGGCCGCCCGGCTGTCGAGGCGAAAACTCGATTCCTGCTTCCTTTCGCCGTGGCACTCCCAGCAATTGGCGGATAGGACAGGCCGCACTTTTTTTTCAAAGAATTGCTCCTGCTCAGCCGCCGGAGGCTTCTCGTCGGCTCTGGCCCATGGATGGAGCCAGGTCAGCAGCGCAAGGAACATCAGCAGGTGCGGAAGTCGCAGCATGGCAGGCGTATGGGGCAGGAACTGCTTCAGGCGGGAAACACCATTATACTCTGTGCCAGGCCCCGCCGTGAGGACCGCAAACGGTGCAGGTAGGAGTTCTATTTGCCCTTGGCCGCTTTCAATCGCTCGGCAAACCACTCGGGATCGAAATCCCCCATGGCCCGCAGGAATTTCGGCAGGTCTTCAGCCACCGAGTTTTCCTGCCGGGCAGGGAGAGTGAGCAACAGCTCATCGCGATTGTCGCGACGAAAGAACGCCGCGATGCGATCCTGCGATTGCTGTTGCTCGGGATCTAAGCTCGCACCAAATCCATAAGGGATTCCCTCCTGGTCCTGCCGCAGTCCTTGAACGGCCCAGGCAACCTGCCGTGCAGAAGCGTAGTCCCGCACATCAGCCGTAGCGCTTGAGCTCAGCAGGATTGCCAGCGACTTGGCTGCCCGATCCTCGTCAAACTTCGCTGCGCCCACCTCCTGACAAAGCCCCTCAAGCTGGGGAGCCAGTTTCAGGGCGGCAGCGGCGATTTGCTGGGGGTCGCCGAAGGGGCGCTGCGTGAAGGCAAGTTCCAAAGCGCGAAGGTCGTCATCGATCTGGGGCTTTCGTTCCGTTGAGAGTCCCAAAAGGGCGCGCGTCCAGCGGGGCATTGGCGGCCGGCCAGGAGGTCCGCTCAACTTGGGACGCGATGCCAATCCATCCTGCCGTCGCAGTTCGTGATGGCAGGCAACGCAGTCATAAAGCGCGAATTCCGGCCAGGCGAATTGCTTGTTTCCCTTGGCCGCTTCCTCCGCATAATCCCCCGCCAGACCGGCATAGGTTTTGAGCACAACGACTCCCGAAAGTGTCACCTCCTGCGTCCGCGGCCGATTGGCAAACGGAGCGTCGTCCTTCGCCGCGGGAAAATTCGCCTCGCGGTAATGGGCTTTGATGTCGGCGTCCGCGATGTCGATGTTCCGCCGACGCAGCACGATCCGCTCCGCCTTGCCATCGGGAACCACCGGACTCGCCGCCGTCCGCCCGGCAAAGTCTCCCTTGTCCGCTAGCGGTTTCCAGTGAGCGGGCATCTGCGCGGCGAAGGCCGAGTATTCAAACCCTGGCAGCGGCGGGTGGCCGGCGGCATACCACTGGTGCTTTACGAATTTCCCTTCGGCCACGCTGCCGACGTGGCAGGATGCACACAGCTTCGTCCGCACCACTCCATCGCGAACATTCAGAAAGCCGAGTTTGCTCTTGGCCTCGTGCGAAACCCGCCGCCACCACTTTCCCGAATGGGCTTCGCTCCAACTCCCGGCCGGTCCGTGGCACGCCTGGCAGGACACTCCGCGGCTGAGTGGCTCGACTGGCTCGGTGAGCTTGCCCGTAGGATGCTCCGCATCTTTAGGCCAGGTTGCGTGGCAGCGAAAGCAGGACTGCACCGTTTGCACCTTGTCCGCCAGCTTCGCGTCCTCCGACAAGCTCGCAAATTCGTCGTCGGCAAAAGCCTCTCGCAGGTCAAAGCCGAGTATCCGGTTCGTCAGCTCGCGGCTCTTGTCCTTCAGCAGTAGGAAAGACTGGCCATGCTTGTCAAGCTTCGACCACAAATCCGCGGGAGCAATGCCGATGAAGTCGGCGTGGTCCTTCATCTTGGCGGTGTCGCTGTGGCAGAGGATGCAGTTGTCCGTATTGGTGTAGTCGAGTGGCGGCTTGGCCGGTTGCACTGGCTCTTGGGCGGCGACGAAGCCGGGAAACTGACAATCGACCAGCAACCCCGCCGCCATTGCGGCAGCGAACAGCCAGCGCGTGATATTTCGACCAGGGTGAGTCATCGTCTTGGCTCAAGGAAGGCTTGCAACATCCGCAGTTTACCCGCTGTCGCGGTCAGGTCCGACTCCACTTGCTCGATTCCTTGAGGGATAGCCAAGACGCGCGGCCATTCGCGTTTGTTGTCCGCAAAGGAAAGCTGGAGCCCCACTGCCGCCAGATCGTGGTCAATTTCGCCGCGCTGCTTGTTAAAGGAAACGCGGTCCGATGTGCTGATTCTGCCGGCTAATTCCAACTTTCGGAACTCGTCGCCTATGGATTTTTCCAGGACACGCTGGGCCAGATATCGCTGGCAGAGAGCTTCCCACGATTTGCTCGCTTCGCTGGGCTCTGCGGGCAGCTTGAGCAGTTGGCTGGAAGTCGCATCTTCTAGGAACAAGCTCGTACCGAGCGACTTGCGAACATTGCTAGCCGCGACTTTCACGACATGAGGCTGGGAGGCAAAACTCTGCCTCATTTCGTCTCGCAGGGTGTTCAGCACTTTCGAATCGGCTGCCGGGCCGGCAAACACAAGATTCCACTGGCCCCACTGGGGAAGTCCCGCCACGGCCCTGCGATTGCCATCCGATGGCCGCAGGCGCTGATGACAACTGAAGCAGTCGTACTCGGCAAATTCGGGCCAGGAGGCGCCCGCGTGGGCTCGGCTTTCCAACAGCGCGAGCGCGGCCTTGGCGGAAGCGATCTGCCCGGCCTCCCACAACTTGACTTCTAAATCCTTCGTTCCAATTCGCTCGCGGGCATCGTTCCAGTGGCTCCGCTTTCCATCTTCATCGTGGCTGGTCAACTTGCGATGATAGGCGGCCAGTTCAAACCGCAGCGGCGGATGACCGGCAGCCAGCATGTCGTGATTGACGTTCTTCAGGGCACCGCCAACGTGACAGGACGCGCAGAGATCGCCACGAACGTGCAAGTCCTTGGTATCGCGCATCCCGAGCGCCACAAGCGACGACCGACTGACATCGCGCTCATAATGCTGGGCCAGCCAGCCTTTACCTCCGCCGTGGCAAGTTTCGCAGCTGATCCCGTGTGACACAGCACTGCTTGGCACTGCCTCAGCAGCCATCCCTTCGGGATCATGGCACTGGGCGCACTGGTGGTAAACCGTGGCGCGGGTCGGTCCCGCGGGTCGCTCGCTCAGCTTGCCAATGATGGCTTGAAACTCCGGGCTCGCCAACGTCTTCGCCGCCTTGACGTGCGGATCGTGGCGTTCATAGAGGGCAAATTCTTGCAGACTCGCGCCGTTCACTCCGCCAGAAACACGCCGCGGCTCCGTGCGTCCATGACAACTGACCGAATTGCAAGTCTGACTGCCGACAAATTTTGTCTCCGAAGCGGCAACAACAGAAAGCGAACCCGCGAGCGCAGCAAACCATAGTGCTACAAACGAAATGGACTTCCAAGCTGTGTAAGTCTGCGGCATCTGCGGATGCTTTCCGTCCTCGGCGTAAATCTGTGCAATCTGCGGACGATCCCCGCTCGTATTCTATCGGCTGGTCTTGAGCGGCAAGGCGCAGGAGCTTGTCGCCGTTTCCGCCAGGATAGGGAGTGCGACGATCACTAGCGGGCGATAAACCTTTCCCAGGTCGGATTACCGGACCACAAGCGAGGATTTAGATTCCCATGTTCGCCAGGCCATCCAGAATCTGTTGCAGCACCGATGTGATCCGCGGGTGCTCCGCTTCGAATTTCGTCAGCAGGCTCTGCACGCGCCCCGAAATGGAATCGACATCTTCCTGCGTGGAAGGCTGGCTCTCGTCATGCAGCCGATCCAGATCCGCGGTGACCTCGGTCAGGAGTGCGAGCGTGTGCGGATCGGCATTCTTTGTCGCCGCGAGCTGGGCCCGGAGTTCCCGCAGTTTGGCCGTGAGTGATTTCTGATCCATGTTTTTTTCCTCTTTCGGAAGCTCCAATAGGTAGTCTACCCCATCCGTTGTGCCCCGGCCACGGTGGAGACTATCCTGAATGCGAAGAGCGAATACTGCCTGGCGTGAGGTCGCAAATATGCGCATTCATTGTCCCAACTGCCACCACGGCCTGGAGATCATTCCTGAGACTCCGGCGGAGTACATCAAGTGCCCTTCGTGCGGCAGCCAGATTGATCCGAATTCGGGCGAGACGGTCTCCTACAAACCCCAGCCGCGGAAAACCGTCGGCCATTTTGAGCTGATCGACCTCGTTGGGCGTGGCCACTTCGGCGAGGTCTGGCGTTCCCGCGACACACAGCTCAAGCGAGTCGTGGCGGTGAAAATTCCCCGTACGTCGGACCTGTCGGAATCCGACAGGCTGCTGTTTCTGCGCGAAGCCCAAACCGCGGCCAACTTGCGGCACGACAACATTGTGAGGGTTTACGAGGTCGGCTACGAGGGAGACACGATCTATATCGTCAGCGATTTCATTCAGGGAATTCCTCTCTCGGAGCAGTTCAAGATCCGCCAGCCGACAATCAAAGAAGCGGCAAGCTGGTGCGCGACGATCGCAGATGCTCTGGACTACGCACACGGCCAGGGGGTGGTCCACCGGGATATGAAGCCCGGCAACATCATGCTCGAAGGAGAGGACAAGCTGTTTGTCCTCGACTTCGGCCTGGCGAAGACGGACGGCGGGGACTTTACGATTACGACCGAAGGGGAAATTCTCGGGACGCCGGCCTACATGTCTCCGGAGCAAGCCCGCGGTGACGCTGGCAGCGCCGACCGGCGAAGCGATGTGTATTCCTTGGGCGTCGTGCTGTACGAGATGCTTACCGGCGAGCGGCCTTTCCAAGGGGGAACTCGCAGCCTGGTGCATCAGATTCTGAACGAGGAGCCGAAACCGCCGCGGCGGCTCAATCGCGAAGTTCCCCGCGATTTGGAAACTATCTGCCTCAAGGCGATGGCAAAGGAACCCAACCGCCGTTACATCACCGCGAAAGATTTCGCCGACGACCTCCGCCGCTACCTCGCTGGCGAGCCAATCCACGCCCGCCCCGTCCGCTGGCCGGAGCGAAGTTGGCGGTGGATAAGGCGAAATCCGGCACTCTCGGTAGCCAGTGGAATTGCCGCTGTAGCGGTGCTGCTGCTCCTGATACCGGTGGGAAAATGGCTGCTCACTCCATCACCGGCGATTCCCGTTCGATTGGAGGTGGTGCCCAAGGAAGAGACAGCTTCGTCCCCGACTGGTTGGCCAATCATGGTTGTGTTCTGGCCCCTCGACCCTTTGACCGGCGAGCCGATCATCGAAAAGCCAACTCGGGTCCGCGCCTCGGGCAGCTCTCTTTCGGCTCGATTAGTCCCGGGCGATTACCTGGTGGTCGCTCAGATCGAAGGCCACGGCTTTCACGAGGTCTACCGGCATGTTCCAACTCGCGAAGAAGGTGTTCCCCAGCATCGATTAGCACATCAGCATTGGACGAGGCTGGAATCCGGCGGTGCCGTGGAACTCCCCAAAATTGAAGTTCCAGCGGCAGCAGTGGAACAAGGGATGGCCATGTTTTCGGGGTCCCCCGGCTTTTTGATGGGTTCGGACAAGCTCACGGTGGCACCCTTGCACCGCCGCAGCGTCATGGGGTTCTGGATGGACCCACACGAAGTGACCTATGGCGAGTTCCGGCGAGTCCTGCCGGTCCTCGTGCCCGCCGATCTCAACAAAAGCCAGCCGGACGATGACATGCCGATGACCATGGTCGATTTCAATGTGGCGGTCGCTTATGCCGAGCGCGTGGGAAAACGCCTGCCTGAAGAAGTGGAATATGAAGCGGCTGCGACGGACTATGGGACCAAGGATTTTCCTTGGGGGAATTCGGCTGAAAAGCTGGGCGAGTGGAAAATGGAACGGGTGAGTGTCTTAACCGCCGATAAGTTGTCGACGTCGCCGCCGGTCCAAGGACTGTACTCGAACGTCGCTGAATGGACGGGCACCTGGGCTACGCTCTATCCCAAAATGCGCGAGGCCGGTTTCAACAATCCGGCGGTACAAGTGGAGCGAATCATCCGAGGCGGCACGCTCAGCGTTTTGGAAAGCCACCCGGACCCAAGCGACTGGCAACAAGGGCCGCGCATGCGAATGATGCTCAACCGCAGCGAACGCCGGCCCGGCCTCGGTTTTCGCTGCGTGCGATCTGCCCGGCCGCGAATAGAGGCCAAGGACTTCAGCCGGGAGCAACCAGGCAAGAGCGGGTAATTCTATTTGGTGGTGGAGTGGGACACGACGGAGTAGAACTTGCCTTTGTACTTGAGGCAGCAGAAGTGCTCGTCCCAGGTCCGGTCGCCGTCCGCAATCATGTCCATCTCGCCGGTCGGGGCCGCTGCCACTTCGTGCCCGATAAAGAACTTCTTCTTGTCTCCGGGGATGACGGGGTTGTGTTTTTTGGGATCCACGTCCACTTCCCAGAGTTGACATACGATGAGCGTCTTCCCCGCGGTATTGAGCTTAACCAATGTTCCTTCCTTCTTATCGGGCTTCGCGCTGGAATCGACATTCGTCAGATCGGCAGGCGCAGGTTTGTCCCCCATCATCCCAGTAGTTGCCAGGCCGCCGTCCATGAACTGCTGGCTATCGCTGCTACAAGTCTTCTTGCGTGCATAATTAGGCGGCTTACAACTGCCCGAGGGACAGTTGCTGCAACCTCCCGGTGGAATCCCGCAGACGTCGTCCCAGTTGCAAGGCATGCTCACGCCGCCAGTTCCATTGCATACCGTCGAGTAGTAGGAGCAGTAGCTCGTGTGGTTGGCATAGGGGAAATTCAGGCAAGTCGTGCCCAAAGCACAGTTTCCGTAGGTAGGTGCAGCCGCCATGATCCCCTGGCAATCACACCTGCTGCGACGATGCCGGCAGCGGCTGAACAGGCCGGCCTCAAGTGTGGCGCAATTGATTCCCACCAGGACCAGACCGAAAACCACAATCAGCGACTTGAGCTTATTCATGGAAGAGTTCCTGAACTCAATGCAAAGCGACATCCGATTTCAAGATAATCACCCGTTGGTGGGATGCAAGTGAGAAAACGCACCCACCGATAAACACTTGGATACAATTCAAGACTCTACATCCGTATCCCGGAACCGATAGCCCACCCCGCGGACGGTTTCCACCAGGTCCGCCTTTTTCCCCATTTTCCGGCGGAGCGAGCGGATATGGACATCGATGGTCCGCTCCATCACCATCGCGTCGTCGCCGAGGGCGGCGTCGATGAGCTCGCTGCGGAGAAAGACTCGGCCGGACTGGCGAATGAGCGTGTCCAGTAGCCGGAATTCGCTGCGCGTGAGGGGGATCGATTTTCCATCCAGGCTGGCCTGGTGTTTGCGGCGGTCGACGGTGACTCCCATTTTCGTCGTCACTTCGTCGGTCAGCGGATCGACCTGCCGGCGACGACGGAGGGCTTTGATCCGCTCCAGCAGCACTTTCACACTGAATGGCTTGGTGACGTAATCATCCGCCCCGAGCGAGAAGCCGACCAGCTCGTCCGATTCCTCGGCCTTGGCGGTGAGCATCACGATCAGCATGTCCCGCGTGTCGGTCCCCGCTCGCAATCGGCGGCAAACATCCAGCCCATCCACCACCGGCAGCATCAGGTCCAGCAGCACAATGTCCGGCTGTTTGAGCTGCGCCTGCAAGATGCCGTCCTGGCCGTCGGTCGCCACAATGACTTCGTAACCCGCCAGCTTGAGGTTATAGGTGAGGACATCCACCAGGGAGCGGTCGTCTTCAACCACGAGGACTTTCGTCTTGGGCATAGCTTAATGAATGACCAATGACCAAATCCCAATGACCAATAAAGGGCAGGCATCATTAGTCATTGGTACTTGGTCATTGGTCATTCTCACGTAGGTGTCTCTTGAATCAAATCGTGTTTGTGCCGGACGATGTCCCCCTCGACGAGGTAGATGACATCCTCGGCGATGTTCGTGGCGTGGTCGGCAATCCGCTCGATGTGCCGGGTCGCGGAAAAACAGTGCAGAGCGGCGGAAACGAATTCCGGACGGGTCTTCATCGTCGTTTCCAATTCGCTGATGATGTCGCAGTTGAAACGGTCCACGGCGTTGTCCATGGCGATGATCCGGCGAGCCGCTCCCGTGTCGATGTTGACGAAGGCGTCCATCACCCCGCGGACCATCTGCGTTGCCAGCACCACCATTTGCGGCAGCCGGTCGGGGACGGTAAAGGCGGGATATTCCTGCAGGGCCTTGGCTCGCTGAGCGATGCTGACCGCCAGATCGGCGATGCGCTCCAAGTCGGCATTCACCTTGAGCATCGTGGCAATCCGCCGCAGGTCCACCGCCACCGGCTGATGGAGGGCCAGCATTTTGAGGCATTCTTCCTCGACATGCACCTCGTGCTGGTCGACATACGGGTCCGATTTGACCACATCGTCGGCGAGCTCAAACTTCCGCTCGTTCAGGGCCTGGGTCGCCTTGTCGATCATGTCCTCGACCATCGACGAGATGCCCAGAAGCTCCTGGTTAATGGCCTCAATATCGCGCTGTAGGTGTCTGCTCATGCCGGAACCGTCCCATCGATGCCCAGCCGGGCCCTTGGTGGCGGAAAACCAAATTCCGCCTCGTCAGGCCGCCCATTTGCGGGGCATTTCAGCGCTCTATCATGCGGCGCAACAGGGGCTGCTGCAATGGCTTAACTCCGTTGGAGTCCCGCCTTCAGGCGGTTCTTCATCGGCACTCATTGAAAAGAACCTCGTCGATGGACCGTATGAACGTTGCGCGAAGATTTCGTGAAGACGCCTTCGGGGGACCAGCGCGAGAAGCTACTCCACGAGTTCCGGCCGGAACTTCCCCGTTCCCGTGAGCGGCAGCGGGCGGCCCAGGGCATCGGGAAAGGTCGTCTCCGGGTCGATGCCCAGCAGATGGAACGCCGTGGCGAGAATGTCCTTGGGAGAGATGGGATTATCCACCACGTCCCCGGCGATCTTGTCCGTCTGTCCGATGACTCGTCCGCGCCCCATGCCGCCGCCGGCGTAGACCTGCGAGTAGGCGCTCGACCAGTGATGCCGGCCGGCTCCTTGGGGTTTGCTGTCGATCTGCGGTGTGCGGCCGTGCTCGCTGAGGACGAGGACCAGCGTCTCGTCCAAGAGGCCTCGCTGTTCCAGGTCCAGGATCAGGGCCGAGAACGTCTGGTCGAAGACAGGCAGCAGAAAGTCCTTCAGCCGGCCGAAGTGGTTGTGGTGCGTGTCCCACGAGCCGGCGTTGAGGCCGTAAGCGTCCCAAATGACGGTCACGAATTTGCTCCCCGCCTCAATCAGCCGGCGGGCGGCCAGGCAGGATTGGCCGAAGAGGTTCATCCCATACGCTTCCCGCATCGGCAGCGGCTCGCGGCCGAAGTCGAGAGCCTCTTGCATTTTGCCGGAGGTCAGGATGGAGTACGCCAGTTGCTGTTGTTTGCGGAACGTGCCGATGCGGGGGCTGCTGTCCAAGTCGCGGCGAATGTCATTGAATTGCGTGAGGAGCGAGCGGCGGGTTTCGAGCTTCTCCGTCGCCCCCGCCGCGGCTGCTCCGCCGGGGAGCTGAAAGCGGTCGGTGGGCAGGATGCCCAGCAGCGGGTCTTTGAATGCTTTGCCGCGGCCGATTTCCGGAGCCAGCTTCGTCCCTTCGGCCAGGAACTCAGTATAGACCGGGTCATATCGCATCCCGAGCATGCCGCCATACGGCCCGGCCAGCGGCGGAATCTCGTTCTTGGAGCCCATCACCCAGGGGAGCACAATGTTCCGCGGCAATTCCACGTCGGCCCCCGGCGACTGTCGCTCCGCGAGGTAATCGACCAGCGACCCCATAAATGGCCACTGCCGTTGATGCCGGGGGAGCGATTCGATCTTGGTATCGACGTCGGGAATCCCGGTCGTGGCATAGACCGTCCCGTGCAGCGGAAACGGATGCGTCAGCGAGCGAACCACCGTCAGCCGGTCCAGAATGGCGGCGGTTTTGGGAAGCCCTTCGCCAATCTGAATGCCGGGAATCTTGGTCGCGGTCGCCTTGAGTTCCCCCTGAATATTCGCCGGCGCATCGGGCTTGGGATCAAACGTCTCGTGCTGCGGCGGCGCGCCGTACTTGTAGATCAAGATGCAAGACTTGGCCCGTCCAAAAGTCCGGGGAGACTCCGTCGGCGCGGCCTGCGCCGCTTGCGAAGCCAAAAATTGCTCCAACCCGACTCCCAGCAGCCCCAGTCCCCCCACATGCAGCAAATCGCGGCGCGTGAGCTGGTAATTATCTCGTCGTTGATGACCGAGCAAACGAAGCACGGCAGCAGAATCCAGCAGGTGACGTTCAGAAACCAACCGCAGCATACACTGGCGGGTCGTGCGGGAACAAGTTTTAGCAATGTGGTTTGTCACATGGCGTGTTTCGGAACATTATACTTCGCTCATCCATTGGCAACTTCATGCGACAGTGACTTACCCACTCATGCGAAATCAACTCGATCCCTCCGCAGCAGACGGCTACAAGTCCAACTCGCAAATCGCCCGACGAGTGACGGAGAACTGGTTCTCGGAGTCGATGTACTGCCCATCATGCCCGAACAAGTCCGTGCGCCAAACGCGAGGCGGCACGAAGGTTGTCGATTTCGATTGCTCTCGCTGCGGGGCGGAATTCCAACTCAAATCGAAACAGGGCTCGTTAGGGCGAAGTCTGCGGGACGCGGCGTATGCCCCAATGATGGAGCGGGTGTCGGCTGGCTTGGCTCCACACTTCGCTTTCATGACGTATCGCAAACAGCCTTGGGAAATCGTGGACCTACTCCTCGTCCCGCGACACTTCTTGACGCCTGCCGCCATCATCGCCGCGCCACCGCTGTCGGCAAGCGCGCGACGGGCGGGCTGGGTCGGCTGCAGCATCAAGCTGGATGAAATTCCGCACGACGGGCGCGTATTTGTTATTCAGCGTGGCTCCGTACTCGATACCGTCGCTGTCCGCAAACTCTGGAGGAAATTCGCGTGGCTAGAGGGAGTGACAGTCGAATGTCGAGGCTGGACCACCGACGTATGGAAATGTATCCAACGGCTTGGCAAGCGAACTTTCACGCTCGCCGATGTTTACGCCTTTGAAATTGAGCTTTCGGCAAAGTATCCCAAGAACCGCCACGTTCGCGACAAAATCCGTCAGCAACTTCAGGTTCTGCGTGACCAAAAGCTGCTCAAGTTCGATTCCAGGGGCATTTACTCGCTCATCTGGTCGTCCAATCGTCCTTCGCCATCTTCCTAATTCAAATCATCGAAGAAATCTTCTTCAACGATCGTGGTTCCGATGAGCTGACGAATCGCGGAGGGATTTAAGACCAGCGAATCGGCAATCGCCTTTTGAACTGTTTCGCGTTCGCCATCGCTAAAATCAAAGGCCGATTCATCGGCTATGCGCAGAGCAATGGCGTCTGCCCAATCTTCGATGCAGGCCGGAAACGACTCGTAGTATTGGAGGTCTTTAACCAGGTCGTAGACTTCGATTTTGTCGTCCAGCGAGTGAGAGACTCTTAGCGTTCGGCCGTCGCAATACCATTCTGAGAAGTCTTCCGTTGAGAAGCGAATCCACCATTGGCAATATGCAGTTCGTTGACGAAGCTCGTCCGCGTCCAGAATCGACGGCAACGGGATGGATTCGTCGAGCATCGCGAACCTTCTTTCAATGGCGTGCACCTCAAGACACGCCCGTTAGTGACTGTAAGGAGCTTGTATTTGGTCCAACACTCGCGATCTTAGATCGAATTCTGCGAGGATCAAGGGCCGATCCAAACAATTCAGACCTCGGACGAGTGTCGAGATTCATCTTCTGACCGCCATAAATACTGAATATTTGACGATCTATGCATTGATCACAGAGGGTACTATTCATTAAGCTAAATGTGACTTCGTCGCTTAAAGGTATGAAGTCCCATTCAATGGAGCCGCCGCCAATGGCGAAACAGAAGAGCAAGAAACCGCGTTTCAAAACGGGATTCAGAACGATTGGTATCCACGGAGAAGAAGGTGAATTTGCCGTGTTCGCCACTCTCAATAACGAGACGTTTCGAATCCCACCGAAAGTTTTTGAAAAGCTGACTCGCGGAATTCGCAAGGCGATTAAGAACGGCGAGATTCTGGAGCGCGAAGACGCACCAACAACAGTTTGGCTGGAAGATTGAAACAGAAAATATCGACCAAGCTAAATGTGGTTGCTTCATGAACTGCTTCCAGGACTCTGGCAGTCAGCCTCTTGCCTGTGCCAACCGGGATGTATACAGGTGCGTAGATTACGAGCGCCGCTCCGCGCTGGACTGCTCAGCACTGGCGAATTGCTCGGAAAAACGGCTGGCATTCAGCCAGGAACTCGCGAAGCCACCACTATCTGTGAAAACTTCGGATATTATTTGTGCAGACCTCTTGCCTGTGCCAACATGCTATTGTATACTTAAGTTCAGTATAGGGGCCTCACTGCGCGCCGAGAAGCTTGCCCTCGCGTCCACGTCGGGAGTCGCCGCGTGGACGCGGCGGCACAGCTTTAGACCTTGCGTTTCCGGGAGGGAAAATACTGGACTGGGATTTGAGATCTGAAAGTAGAGACTTGAGACGGAAAGCGATGTCGCCGACCTTCGTCTGACGTCTGTTGGAGGGAGCGAGGCAGGAGATCGGGCAGCGCGTAGGGGAGCTGATTAATGGTCATCAACGTCTTGGGAACACATGAATAAGAAATCGCGAAAATCATGCGGAAATCGCATCATAAACACGTGATTCAAAATGGCGTAAGTGCGGTCAGTGATGTGAGTTAAGGCAACGACTGTGAAACGCGGGCAGCAAGAAATAGAGAGTCGCGAATCATGAATAAAAACAATACCATCGGGAGGTGCGTGGGCGGTTATCGCGCCACTGCCGACTGCCTTCTGCCGACTGCCTACTTCGGCTCACCAGCCCACGGTGTTACCGTGCCAGGGGAAGTAGCTCGGCCGGCGGCCGCCGAAGCGGTATTCGACGGCGGCCATGAGGGAGAAGTTGGCCTGGTTGTCGAGAGTGTGGGAGCCAAAGCCAATATTTTCCGTCAGGTCGAAGCGGATGGTCATCCAGGGGGAATGATAGTACTTGAAGCCGCCGCCGAGGGGCATGCTGAGGAGCGATTCGTGAACGAGGCGGTTCTGGTCGTCGGTGAAGCGGAACGTCGCCTGCCCCAGGCCGATCATGAAATAGGGTCGCCAGCGGGAATCGCCCCAGGGGTAGTAGAGCAGCTCCACGTCGGCGAGGTAGTTCCGCGAAACCCCCAGCGGCGTGCCGTCGGTGAGGGTGATGTGCGGATTGGAATAGGCGAATCGCCCTTCCACTCCCCAGTAGTGATCGAAGTCGTGCCCCAGGCGGATGCCGGCGAGGGCCGAGTTGTTTTGCTGCACGTGGCCGGAAATGAGGTCGCCGTGAAAGATGCCGCCGACGAACGCCCCGACATACCAGGGTCGGTTCCGCCAGCTCGGTCCCACCAGCGGCTCACCCCAGCCGATGCTGCGATGGGGGTCGTTGGGGTCGGTATGCACGAACCAGCCGTGCGAGAAGGGGCTATCGTGCCAGGGATCGCTGGCGGATTCGTCCAAGACCTTCAGTTGATTTTGGCCAGGCCCCGCGTCCGTCCATCCATTGGCCCGCAGCGCCTGCTGGGGAGTGGGGATCGCACGAGGCGGCAGTTCTTCCGTGAACTGCGCTTGGCGCAACGGATTGAGGCCGGGGCGAAGGTTCGCGGCATCAGAGTTTCCGTACGCGGGCTGCGCTTCATCACCCCAGATGTCGTAATCGGTGTAGCGGCGCGGGGCAGAGCTCGCCGGGCTGGCGGGGGGAATTTTCGGGCTGGGCTCGGAACTAGTTGCCGGCTCTGGAAGCGCCGAAACTCGGAGCAGGTTGGCGGAGGACTGAGCGTGAGCGGCAGCGGTCAGCACGAGCGCGCAGTACATCCCCACCATTGCCATTGTGCATCGCCATCGCCAGCCGCAAGCGCGCATGTATTCCCCGGAGATAAAGGCGGCGGATTATGGCGACGAGGGATAGTTACGTCAATCGAAACTGTTTTTCAGCGATCATCAGCGGGCAAGTTAGTGCTAGCACAGCCGTCATTTCGGTTGACCGAGGCACTTTCCCCCGGGTAGAATACCGATAAGCAAATATGGATGCGTCCCGCGTTGTTTTAATACAGGGCGATGCATCTCCCGCCTGATTTGCTCCCACCAGGAGTTCCCCATGTTTCGCATTGATGCCGGCCGAGTGAGCCCCAAATACTGCGACGGGCGATCCCGCCGCAGCTTTTTGCAACTCGGCGTGGCGGGAATGGCCGCGGTCAGCCTGCCGCAATTGCTTCGGGTGCAGGCCGCTTCCGCCGCTGCTGGCCAGCCAAAGAAGGACACGTCGGTCATCTTGCTGTGGCTCGACGGCGGGCCGGGGCACATGGATATGTATGACATGAAGCCGGAAGCGCCGGCGGAGTATCGGGGGATTTGGACGCCGATCAAGACCAACGTGCCGGGGATGGAAGTGACGGAACTGCTCCCATTGCAGGCCAAGATCGCCGACAAGTTTTCCGTCGTCCGCTCGCTCCATCACGACACGGGTGACCACTTCACCGGCGGACACTGGATGCTCACAGGTCGCGGAGCAGGAGTGAGCGGAGCCAGCAACACGGGCAAGTATCCTTTCATTGGTTCGATTGCGACCAAAGTTCTCGGACCGCGGCAGCAGGGGATGCCGGCCCATGTGGCGGTTCCCTATGCGATGAGCATCGGCATTCGCCCTGGATATTTTGGTGGCAACTATCTGGGTTCTCAGGACAACCCGTTTGAGACCGAAGGGGACCCGAATACCGAGAAGTTCCAAGTCAGTAACCTGGCCATCGCCAATGCACTGACCGTGGAGCGGCTCGATGACCGTCGCAACCTGCTAACCCATTTCGACAAGCTCCGCCGCGAAGTGGACCGCAGCGGCAAGCTCGACGCCATGGGCAAATTCGAGCGGCAGGCTTACGAGATGGTGACCGGCGAAAAAGCCCGCAAAGCGTTCGACATCTCCGCCGAGCCGAAAGAAATCCGTGACCGGTACGGCCGCAACTCGTGGGGGCAGAGCACGCTCCTGGCTCGTCGCCTCGTCGAGGCCGGCAGCACGTTCGTCTCTTGCCACTTCGGCGGCTGGGACCATCACTGGGATTTGAAGGCCGGCATGGAACGCTACCTGCCGCAAATCGACCAGCTCGTTTACGGCTTGTTCACCGACCTGGCCGAGAAAGGGCTGTACGACAAAGTCTGCGTCGTCCTCTGCGGCGAATTCAGCCGCACGCCGCGAATGAACGACGGCGGCAACGGCGGCGCGCCGATGAGTCAGGGAACACCGGGCCGCGACCACTGGGGGAACTCGATGTTCTGCCTGCTCGGCGGCGGCGGCGTGAAGGGTGGCCGCCTCGTCGGAAGCACCAACCGGCTCGGTGAAGTGCCGCAGGACAATCCGCTTCGTCCGGGCGACATCCATCACACGCTCTATCGTGTCCTCGGCGTCGACCCGAATACCAGTTTCCTTGATCACTCCGGCCGGCCGGTTCCGGCCATTGATCACGGCGGTGTGATTCAGGAGCTGTTCTAGGCCTGCTGAAAATCACACCTCTCGCCATTTGTCCTCCGGTAGATTCACCGGATGCAATTCGACGCCTGCACCTTTCTGCTTGACGAGCAGTGCGGAGATTTCGGCGTACTTTTCGCAATAGGCATTTGCCCCTTCTAGCCCCAAGACATAGAACGCCGTCGAGAGTGCATCCGCCTGAGCGGCTGTGGGGGCGATGACCGTCGCGGAGAGCACCTGTTCCGCCGGCCAGCCGGTGCGCGGATCGAGAATGTGGCCGTAGCGCTTCCCCTGGTGATGAAAGAACTGGCTGCCGGATCCGGAGGTTCCTAGGGCTTGATCGTGCAGCATGAATTCCGCGAGCCGCTGATCGGGGCGGAGGGGATGGCGGAGGCCGATGGACCAGGGGGTGGATTGCGGATTGGAGAGTTCAGATTTCGGATTTGGGATTTCGGATTTGGGATTTGAAGACTCCTGACTCCTGACCTCCGACCCCTGTCCCCTGACTCCCCTCGCCATTACGCTGCTGTTGCCGCCGTGGATGAGGAAGTCATGGACGCCGCGGCTGGAAAGTAGTTCGGCGCAGCGGTCGAGAGTGTGTCCTTTGCCGATGGCACCGAGATTGAGTTCCAGGCCGGGGACGAGGAACCGCACGCTCTTGTTGCCGGCGTCGAGATCCAGATGCTGGCTGCCGACTTTGGTGAGTGCCTCGGCGACTTCTGTTTCGCTCGGCATCCGTCCTAGCCGGCGATAGAAGCCCCAGACTTTGGTCAGTGCGCCTGAGGTGATGTCGAGGGCTCCGCCAGTAGCTTCCCACAATACTTTGGCTTGCAGGAATAACTCAAACAACTTTTTCTCCACAACGACGGGCTGCGAGTAGGCCTGCTGATTGAGCCGGCTGACTTCGCTAGTATCGCGGTAGACGGTGAGTTGGGCTTCGAGAGCTTCGACCACGTCCAGCGCATCCACCGCGGCATCCGGCCCGGCGGGATACTGCTTCGCATCGAGCAGCACTTCAAACTCGCAAGCCATCGCTTCTCGAGAGATCTGCGTCAGCCAGGATTCGTTCGCTCTGGACGGCTCAAGGAGCGGCACTGCAAGCTTGTCATGCGCATCCACTATCGCCCGAATCGCTGAGCGACCTGTGAGAAACTCGCGTCGAGACGAATCACGTGACATGTCTGCCTACTGCCTACTGCCTACTGCCGTCCCCCACTCCACCGCTGCCATGATGCAATTGATACCACTACCAATACCGAGCAGCGCGACCCGCTCACCCGCTTGAAGGAACTGTTGCTCCTGGGCAATGGCTAGCGTGATCGGCAGCGCGACGGAGCCGGTGTTGCCAAGCCAGGGATAAGTGCAGAAGTCCCGCTCAGCTTTGAGTTCCAGCGACTGCAGCATCTGCATGCGATGAGCGCTGCCAACCTGATGGCAGATGGTGCGGTCGATGTCCTCGCGCTGCCAGCCGCTCTCCTTTAGGAAATCCGCAAAAGTCGCCTGTCCCGTGGCAATCCCTTCCGCGAGCAGCTTCTCGGAATCGGTCTGCATCAAGATCTGCGAGCCGCCGACGGAAGGCTCGTGCCCGCCTTGGCAGAGCTTGTAGTGATTGGTGTGGGCTCGCACCGAAACCGCCGTCAGTCGATGTCCGGTCGTGCTCAAATCGCGATGAGTCAGCAGGATCGCGGCGCTGGCGGAGCCGATGGTCAGCGAGGCCACCGCCAGCTTGATGGATTCGCGGGTCAACGTCTCATCACGATTGAGCTCCGCGATGGTGCTCTCGACCAGTTGCAGGCTGTCCTCGGTGCCGACGACGAGGCCGGCCCGAATCTGGCCCAGTTCAATCATTGTGGCCACTTGGATCATCCCGTTGAGCATCCCCAGGCAGGCATTCGAGACGTCATAGACCAGGCATTCTTGCGGCAACCCCAGCTCAAAATGCACGCTGCAGGCAGTGGCCGGCTCCAGGTAATCGCGGCAGACGGAGCCGTGGATGAGCGCCCCGACTTCCCGCAGATCGACGTTCGTTTTCTCCAGCGCCCGCCGCCCGCTCTGGATGCTCATCTCGCTCGGCCGCGTTCCCTTCGGCCAGAGCCGCCGCTCCTTGATCCCACTCATCAGTTCCAGCCGCCCCTCCGGCAGCCGCAACCTTTGGTAGAGTGGCGCTAGTCGCCGCTCGATTTCATCGCTGGTCAGGATTTCCTCCGGCAGCGCATAGCCGAGCGACTCGAGGCAGACATTCTGATAACGCATGCATTCAGCCTACAGGCGGCCTGCGGGGTGGTAAACGGGCGATGAAACCGGCAAAATAGTCCCCATTGCCGGTTTGCATTTCAGCGGCGGATTTTTGCGAGAGCGGGACCATGTGCTGCGATTTGATCTTTGTCATTTTGCTTTGTAAGCATGTCGGCGAAATGGTGCAAGAAAAGGGGCGGAACCCGCTGCTGTACCAGGTGCTGATGGCTGTCGGCTGGATTGGGGGAGAGATCATCGGCGGCATCATTGGGTTGGTGGTTGCGATGGTCGCGAGCGATGGCAATGGTGATGTGGTTGAAGTGGGACTAGGGATTGGCGTGGTGATTGGTCTCGTATGCGGCGCGGGGCCGGCGTATCTGCTGGCCATGAATGTGACCCGCGATCCCAACTACCGCCCTCCGCAGCCCGTGCCGGGAGTGTCACCCTATGGACCATCGCCGTATGGCTCTGCCCCCTCGCAAAATCCATTTGCACAAGGTACGCCTTCGCCAACTCCCGCCGCAAGCACCCCGCCGTCAACGAGCGCCGCAGCACCCGGCATTCCGAGTTTTCTGCCGGCCAGCGCCTTCGCTCCCGCGAACACAGGTCCGCGTCGGCTGCAGTTTTACTGCCCCAGCGGCCACCTGCTGGAAGAATGGTCCACCTCGGCTGGCGAACAGCGCCGCTGTCCGCACTGCGGCGGCGTGGCAATAGTTCCCAAGAGCTGACGCAGTCATTTCCGCGGATATCGGGCGAACAGCCGGCTGATCACGGAGCGGCTGCAGAGTTCCCTCAATTCGTATGTGCCCACCCATCGTGCTGAGGCGTCGGCATTGGCGATCAGCCGTCGTGTCGTCGCCGTGGTAGCGGCGTGGAGCGGCAGATTCCGCTTGCCAATGGCGCAGAGGGCCATGTTCACGGCCTTCTTGAAGAAGTTCAGCTCATCCGTGGCAGCCCGCTAAATCAACATCAGCCCCATTTGCTTACTTTGACTTTCCACTTCGTCCCGCATTCTCCTCCATCCTCGCCTTCACCAGTTTCTTCACCAATCCTGCGGGCAGCGGCTTGTCTACGGCAAAGCGGATGGTCCCTGTGCTGGTGTCATACTTCTTGAGCTCGTCTCGGTGGGCGGCCACCGTGGAGTTGCTCATGAGGTAAAAAGCACAGTGATTCGCGGTCGCCCCGAGGGCCACCAGCAGCTTTCCGTCAAGTTTGAAGGCGGCGAGGCCGTAGCTGATGCACTCCTCGGCCTTGGGAGCTGCGGCTTTGATGGTCTTGCGAAGCTTGTCGAGCGCGGCACGCTGGTTGTCATCAAGGGCCGCGAGGTAGTCTTCAAAGGTCTTTGCTTTGGGTTTGGTTTTCATGGGTTTCGCCGCGAAGTGAAGAGTGCGCCAATTGTATGATGCGGAGTTTCCCGCCAACCCAGTCGGTTGGCAAGGCGGTGATGATCAGGGCGATTCATCGCAGGAATCCGCTAATCCAAACCTAGATCTTCCAGCGGCGGGGATTCCTTGGCCAAGGCATCGATCATCGACTGGAGAGACTCTTCGATTTCGACCATCAGGGGATCGATGGGTGCGCCGCGGACGCGCTCCGGGGAGACTTCGATGGCCGGAGCGATTTGCAAGATGACTTTGAGGTGGCCGTGGCGGCGGGCTTTGTCGAACATGTCCTCCTCAAACTTCTCGATGATTTCCAGCACCCGGTCCACGCTGGGATTCTGGGCGAGGTAGTCGGGCGGATAGCACGAAAGCTGTTGGGCGAGGTAAATGTCGGCGAGCTGTTTCCACCGGCGGGTCCGCTCCACTTTGTCCACGCGGCCGGCGACCATGTCCGGCAGGATTTTCTGTCGCAGGTTGCGGACCCGCGGCACGACCTTGCCGGTTTGCACTCCCCCCAGCCATTCCATTTCAATCGGACCAAGCAGATGGTCCATCAATCCCCGCAGTCGATCACCCAGGCGTCCGGTTTGGATCTGGCCGAAGTATTCGATCTCCTTGAGCCCCAGCATGGCGCTCCCCACTTTGGCAATTCGCGGGAGCAACGGCAATTCGCGCTGCGGTTGCCAGGTGAAGCGGTGTTCGATATCGGTGAGGACATCATCGGCCACCTGGTGAATGTCGCCGCTGAAGTGATATTTGATTCCGACCGGATGGACAACCACCTTGCCTGGCATCGCAAGCCGGGCCCGCTTTTTTGCGGCGCTACGGGCGATGAACGCCACTCCGTCCAGCAGGGCCTGCAGCCGGTCGTTGATGCGGCTGGTGGCTCCTTCGGGAAAAATGATGAGCGGGCGTTTGGCCTCGGTGAGCAAATCGATGGCGGTGGTGATGGCTTGCCGGTCGACCCCTTCGCGGTTGACGCTGAAGCCCCCCATCATCCGGATGGCCCAAGTGCTGAGGCGGTCCTGGTGAAAAAGGTGCCAGCTCGCCATGGCATAGACGTGGCAAGGCGTCTCCTGCGCCAGAAAACCCAAGGCGATGGGATCGGCAGTGCGGGGATGGTTGGGGGTGAGCAGGATTCCGTGCCCCGCCGCCAGAGACTCTCGCAGGCGCTCAATGCCGCGAATCTCATGAGCGACCACTCCTTCCGTTCGCCGCAACTGCCAGCCAGGGACGCCGACGAGCTTGATGAGCCAGGACCAGAAGGTGCCGCGATACGGAGGCACAAACTGGTAAGGTTTTTCGATGATGATGTTTTGCATGACGACGTGCGGATCGACGGCTGACGGCTGGCTGCATTCGGGCGCTTGCACCGAATGTAGCGAGGTTGAGGGGAGAGACAAGGTGAGTTGCCGGCAGCGGGACGGCGGGACGAAGAGAGTAAGCAGTCGGCAGTAGGCAGTAAGAGTCTGCGAACTGCCAACTGCCTACTGCATACTGCCAACTCCTCCCCATGCCCGCCCGTCCTCTCAAACCCAAGCTCATTGTCCCCGCGGCCGCGCAGGCCGGCGGCAGCACGCAGGGCGCGCGGTGGGCGGCGGCGTGCATCGACTATCTGCGGACAGAGTGCCACCTGGCGGCCAACAGCACCGCGGCCTACCAACGGGACCTGCGGCGATTCTGCCAGTGGGCGGGAACGCGGTTCATTCCCAAGCTGACCGTGCGGGACTTGTCCGATTACATGGGCTGGCTGCAGACGCAGAAGCTCGCCCCGCCGAGCATCGCCCGGCACATTGTTTCGCTGAAAATCTTCTATCGGTATTTGCAGCTCGAAGGGATTGTGCAGGACAATCCGGCGGAGCTACTGGGGACGCAGAAAACCTGGGAGCGAATGCCCGAGGTCCTCTCGGCTTCGATGGTGCAGCGGCTACTCGCCGCGCCACAGCCGCGGGATCCGTTTTTTCGCCGCGACCGGGCGATGCTGGAATTGCTCTATGCCACCGGCTGCCGGGCGTCGGAGGTTTCCGGCATGCACGTGCGGGATTTGCACCTGGCGGAGAAGTACTGCCTGGCCCGCGGCAAAGGGAGCAAGGAGCGGCTGACACCGCTGGGCGAAGCAGCAGTTGCCGCCGTGGAAGATTACCTGAAGACCGAGCGCGGAGAGCTGGCAAGTGTCGCCGGCTCACCGCCGCCATGGCTGCTGTTGTCACGCGGCGGCCGGCAATTGCGGCGGGAAGCCATTTGGGAACTGGTCAAACGCTATGCCCGCCGGGCAGGCGTCCCTACCGCCATCAGTCCCCACACGCTGCGGCACAGCTTTGCCACGCACCTGCTCACCGGCGGCGCGGACCTGCGGCAGGTGCAGGAATTGCTCGGCCACGCCAGCATCGCCACTACGCAGATCTACACGCACGTCGATCAATCGCGGCTGAAGAAGGTGCACAGCCAGTTTCATCCGCGGGCCTGATCGTGGAGCGAGACAAGAAGTGTGTCTAGGATTGGGTGGCATGGCCACTGCTTTGAGTGGCCATGTGAACTGGAACACGCCCACGCAAAGCCGTGGACTTGCCACCCGATGGATACTTGGAAGGATCTACCGAATTCGCACCTTGTGAATGAGCGGTTCGATGCGGCCGGCGGAATCGCGGCGGCCGCTGATAGCGGTAACGGCCGCGATGGTGTGCTGGTAAGCAAGCCGTTCATCGCAAAACAAGTCGGCCTCCATTTCGGCAGCCAGTTGCTGATTGCCACCAATGATCTCTTCAATGCGGATTCGCAGCGCCGGCATATCGGAAATGACTTGCCCATTGAGCCGAATCCCCGCCAGTGAGCCATCCGCCGCCGCGGTCAGCTTGATTTGCAGCGGCGGCGGAGCCGTCATGGATGGCTGCCCATGCCCGATTGCCAGCGGCATCTGGATCGCCAAGTCTCCTTCCTGGGTCAGAATCCGCAACGTGAAAATGAAGAACGCCAGCAGTTGAAAGACAATGTCAATCATTGGCGTCATGTCGATGTTGACGCCGGCGGCGGCAAACTTCGGAAGAATTCGCATGAGGCACCTGGGGAAGATGCGGCAGACAACGATCCGCCGCAAGGTGCTGACTCATTCGCGAGAATGCGCGGGTTCTATTCCCAGCTAGCCCCCAGGCGGCCGCGGCGGTGCGAATTTGATCTTCTCGACCATCTTGGTGATGTGGCCAGCCGCGTCTTTCTCGCCGGAGACCGCGGTGATGCACTTGATGACATTCTCGTAGTCGAGATTGTAATCGGCATCGATGGTAACCTCCGCGGAGGCTGCCTGGCTGCCGGTGCCGACCAGGCTGGCAATATGGGCCCGCAGTTGCTTCCAGCCGTCGGTGCCAAAGGGAGTGCCCCCGGTGCCGTCGTCGTTGGGATTGAGGAAAATGCCGTTGCAGGAACCATCCGCCGTGGCCCGAATGCGGACCTTGATGGGGGGAACCTGGTTGGGATCCGGCGTGCCGGCCCGCGGGGCGGCCAGCGGCATGGTGATATTGAAGTCGCCTTCCTGCGTGGTGATCTTGAGCGTGAATATGAAAAAGCTCAGGAGTTGGAAGACAATGTCGATCATGGGCGTCATATCGATCGCCACTGCCGGATCGCCACCTTTTTTGATCTTCATAATGAATTATCCGACCGGCAATGCGAGGCAACGCCAAAACTATTCTTTATCCTTCGCCCGCAACGAGAATTTTGTGAACTCAACCGATTGAGCAACTTTGATCAGCTGCTGAACATCTCCCGTTTTGGCGTCCTTGTGGGCCCGGATGATGATGTTGGCATCGGACACGCTCCTACCGCGCTGTTCGAGCATCGTCCTCTCCGCGTTCAGCACCGACTTGGCCGCGTCCGCATTGGGAAAGGGCTGGCCTCCGGCCAGAATCTGCCCGTCCTTGGTGACCTGCAACGTGATCGGAACGTCCTCGGATTTTTCCGGCGGCTTGGCCAGCTCACTGGCCGGCAACTGGATGCGGGCATCCTGGTCGGCCCCTTCAAAGCTGAGGATGAACACGAAGAAGGTCAAAAGCTGGAAGCAGATATCGATCATGGGGGTCATGTCGATTTCAATCTTCGCAGCTTCGACTTTTTTGATCTTCATAAGTGCTCCCAATGGCGGTCAAACTTCAGCGCTCCAACCCTACTTCTTAGCCGCCATTCCTTCGAACCGGCCCATTAAATTGCCGGCGGTCACACCGACTTCCAGGACCAGCTTGGCGAAGCGATTCTTGAGCAAGGCCAGCGAGATGATCGCCGGAATGGCGAGGACCAGGCCCACGAGCGTGGTAATGAGGGCCGTGGAAACCCCCCGCGCCAGCACACTCGGCTTGGGAGTGGCGGTGGAGCCAGCGATGACCATAAAGGAGGCCACCATCCCGTCCACCGTACCGAGCAATCCGACCATGGGGCTAATGCTGCCGACCAGGCCGATGTAGCTCAGCCGGTGCTCGATTTTCATGTTTTCTTCTTCGCCGACTTCCCCCATCGCGCCGATCGACTTGTCATAGCCCTGCTGGAGCTTGGACATGCCGGCGGACAGCATTTGGCCCAGCATCGATTCGTCGGCCTTGGCCAAATCGAAAGCTTCCTGAAACCGCTTCTCGTTGAGATGGGCGTCAAATGCGTCCGCCAGATGGCGCGGGCAGACGGCGTCTCTCCGGGCCGCTAGCAGGTTCATCACCAGCACCGCTACAAAAGAGAACGAAATGAACAGGAAGGCAATGCAGTACTTCCAGCCGAGCGCGCCCGCAAACCAGATCAAAAAGTTGTCGGAAGGCGCGTCTGGATCCTTCTCCGGCTCCGCCGGCTCCGCGGTCGTTTCCGCAGCTGAATCGGGCTCCTGCGCGACAGCCACGGACGACGAAGAAGTGGACAGCGAGCGGACTAGCTCGCCACCGAGAACCAACAGTGCGAGCACGCCAAAAATGGCGGCCCAGCCTCGATGGACCATAGAACTCTGCATGAACGCCTCCGAAACTACGTAAGTGTTTCCGAAAAAATGTGTGTGTGTTTGACGATGTGGATTCCGCGGGAATCGGCCGGATTATTCCGCCCAGACCCAAAACTTTGCTCGCCAGGACATTTCCTGAATTTCTTTGCCCGCCGCGGATGTTGCCATTCTAAACAGCCTGACCGGCAGGCGTAAAGCACCAAAATCGTTCGATTCCGAGGGAATCCAAGGGCCTTACTGCTTCGTCGCCCAGATGCTCCCCGAATAACGGTCGCGAAGCTTGTTGCGGGCGTCCGTGGCACGGTCGGCGTGGCCGGTCGTGTCCCACAAGGTGGCAAGCTTGGAAAGGGCCTCGGCATGAGCGTCCGTATCGGTAAAGAACAACAGGTCGGTCTTGAGAAACGACATCAGGGCGTCCTTGGGCTTGGACTGTTTCAGGTAGCAATGTCCCAAGGCATTGTAGGCTCGAGCGAAGAGTTTGCCGTCGAGTTGCGGGTCGTTCTTGGCCACCACGTCACTCAGCATCGCGATTCCCTCGTCGGGCTTGCCGGTTTCCGCGAGACAATGGGCCTTGCCGACAATCGCATGCTGCTTGAGGGCGTTGGCCTCGGCGTTGTTTTCGCCGCTGGCCGAAACCGCGTCGAAGGCTTTGGCCGCGTCGTCGAATTTAGTGGCCAGGATGAGCGATCGCCCCGTCAGAATTCCGGCTTTCAGCTTGTACTCCGGCCACGGTGCCCCGCCGAGGCCCGTATCGCCATAGAAGGTGGCTGCCGCTTCGTACTTGCCGGTCGCCACGGCCAAGTCCCCCAACATTTCGGCCGCTTCGTAGAAGTGGTAGCTGTTGGGATAAGCTTTATAGAATTTGAACAGCGCGGAAGCGGCGTCGGCCTTGTTTCCACCTTCGGTGAGGGCCAGTCGGGCGTCGACATAGGCCTTGTAATAGATAATGTCCTGCTTGATGTGCTCCCGTTCCTGCTTGGCAGGATCGAGTTTTGCCAGTTGGTCTTTGGCCCCGTTGTAATTCTTGTCGGCAGCCAGGTTGCGGGCCGAGGTCAACTCGGTAGGGTCTTCGCTGAAGACGACCTTGGTGATCTCGTTGGCCGGGAACTTCCGGACCACCCCCGCCATGTCGATGGACACTTCCGCAGCGGTCATACCGTCGGGCGGAATGATGCCGCGATTCTGCTTCTTGTTCGTGGTGTGGACGATGTCCATCTGCGCCTGGGCAGCCGGCAGCAAGACTAAAGCGACACCAGCCACGGCTGCGGCGGCGAGAAGGGAGCGAGTGGAAAAAAGCATGGAAGCACTCCTGAGAGGCGAAAGTAGGCGAAATAGTTATTTACTGCTGGTGGTCTTGGCGGGCGCTGCCTTAGCGGGAGCGGCCTTCGTCGCTGCCGGAGACACCGGCGTAACCGCCGGTTTGACAACTGCCGGACCCTTGGAACTGGCTGGAGTCGTGGGAGCGACGGGAACCTTGGGAGCGTTCACCGGCACCGGGCGCTTCTTCAGTGACTCGATGCCGGTGAGCGGTTCCGCGAGCGACTTCTGAATTCTCTTCATCAGTCCGTCGTACTGAGTTTCCCATTTCGGACCGGGGGCATCGTACAGACCGAGCGTCTGGGCGATGTCCAGCTTGGCTTGCTTCATCCGGTCCTTCTTGACGGTCTCGTCCTTTTCGTAAAGCGCCCATTGATATCGGCACAGGGTCAAGTTGTAGCGAGCTTCATGGAACTGGTCGGAATACTTGGGGTTATTGGATGTCATCTTGGCGATTTCGTTCCAACCCCAAATGATGTTCTTTCCCTGTTTGGCCTTGTCCGCCGTCTTAGTATCAGGCCGGGCACCCACAATCGCCAGGCGATAGTAGTCGGCGAATTTGGGTCCAAATCCCGCCCAGGTTTGATAGGTTCTGGCAGCCTCAACCTGAACAGGAAGCTTGGTGGGACTGACTCTCAGAATCTCCTCAAAGATGTCCACCGATTCCTTGTACTTGTTCAGCGTCCGATTTGCCTTGGCAATCTGCATACGGATGGAGTCCGCCATGTTCGCGGTCAGGAAGCTTTTGTTCGTCTTTCCCAGGGCGATGATCTTGTTATAGATTTCCATCGCCTTTTCCAGGTAGGTTTTGGCCTGCGGCGGGACCACATTCTTGGTGGTCAAAAAGCTCTCCCCCATCCCGCGATACGTCTCCGCCACCCAGTACAGCACGTTGAGCTCCGTCGCTCCCTTGCTGACTTCACCCAAAAAGACTTCAAATCCCTGGCCAAGGGCTTCTTTCGATTTCGGGTCGGCGATTTCCAGTTGGGTTTGCAAGTCGCGGGCCAGCGCGACGTAGATCGCAATCAGCTTCAGCTTACCGTCCGGCGTGTTCCCCATGGACTTTTCCAGCAGGTCCATCATCTCCTTAGCCTTCTTGATCGTTCCGGCGGTGTCTTTGGAGGTGCCCAAGGTGGAAATGTAGGCCCGTAGCGCAATCTTGAAGGCCTCCACTTCAAAGCCTTCCTTCTGAGTGGACGCGTGCTTGGACTTGATCAGCGTCAGCACGCCCAGCTTGGGATCTTCCAGCTTTTCCACGCACTTTGCGGGCTCGTTGGTGTCGACATAAATTTGGGCGAGGGACAGCACGGCAGTGGCAACCACATTGGAGATTTCCCCCGCGGCTTGCATGCGATCGACACCGGCGATCAGAATGCTCTTGGCCTGCTTCTTGAGCTCCTCCAACTCCGTCTTGCGCTTCGTCACGGTATCCGCATCCGGTGCCGAGGCGGGATCTTTGTCCCATTCGCGAGTTTCGCGCTGACCTTCCAGATAGGCGGCCCAGAGGGCCTGCCCGGTCTTGAGCTCGGCAATTCCTCGGTTGGGTGAATCCGCGGCAATCTTGTTCAAAAACTCGAGCGCCTTATCCAGTTTCTTCTCCCGAATCATGAACGGAATCAGCGTGTTGAGCGCGTCCTCCGCCTCCGGCTGGTCGGGCCATTTTTTTACAATGTAGTCGCAGATCGAGACAATTTGTTGCGATTCAAAATCGCGGTCGTCGGGTTTGGCTTGGGCATAAAGCTTCAGGTAGGAAGCCATGGCGATCTTGGCGCACGGACGGGATCCCTGGGCGTCAGGGTATTTGGTAGCGAGGAATTCCCCGAGCACGATGGCTTCATAGAACTTCTCTTCGTTGTACGACAAAAAGCAGACAAAATAACGGAGTAGGTTCAGGTCGTTGATGTCGGTATCCTGATCCGCCAGGCGGAGGGCTACATTCAGAAACTGATTCGCATCGGCTCGAGCTTCGTTAGAAGCCTTGCGGGCATCTTCGATCTGCTGTTGCAGAATGGCCTTCTCCTGCGGATTGGAAATGGACGGCAGCCGCAAACTGACCTGTTTCACAATCAAATCGGAGTCGTTCATTTTCTGAATGGCGTCTTTGCCGGCATTGCGAGCATCGACAAAGGTCTTGGGGTCGGGCTTCTGAGCGACCGCTTCCGCGTCGCCTCCGGCAAAATCGGCAATCAGCTTGCGAGCCTTCTCCTGCCAGGGGCCGGTGGCCCGGGAAGCTTCCGTGGCGAACTTTCGCCCCGCCGTCAGCAGCTTTTTGACTTCATTGGCGTTAACCGGCTTTTCCTTTCGCAGTTCGGCCACGCGGAGTTTCGCCGCTTCGGCAATCTTCACCCGCATTTCCATGAACTCGGCAGTTTTGTCCTCGTTGGCTCGGGCCTCATTCACAACGGAATACGCCTTGTCCATGATTTCTTTGTGCATCTTTTCCGCGAGCCAAGAGTCCAGAGCCTGCTCGATCGTCTTCACGCGGAGAGTGTGGAAAGCATCGGGCGTATCCGGGTTGGAAAGCAACTCGGTAAAGTAGCCAATCGCTTCTTTGTGCTTGCCGAGCTTTTGGTGGCAGCGGGCCTGATAGAGGCGGGCATAGAGACCGGCCATGCGGGTCCGGTAGTTTTCGTAAATCTTTTTGTAGCCTTCTCCGGCATCGGTGTAGGCCTTGGTTTGCTCGGGCCCTTTAGGATAGGTCTCCGCCAGCTCTTCCACGGTTGCGGCGACGAGCAATTGGGCCTGCAGAAAGTCCATGCGGAGGCGTTCCCGCTCGTCATACTTTTTCGGGTCGGATTTCTCCGTGATCGAGGCCGGATACGCCTTCAGCTTTTCCCGCAGCTCGTCCACGAGTTTTTCGAAGACGACCTTGCCTTCCGAATACATGCCGCGGGCCTCGGTCATCAACTTAGTCTTGTCAGCCCCCACCTGCTTTTCGGATTTCTTCATCTTCAGCCGGGCCCGTTCCACCAGCAGGTTGCCGAGCTGGCTGCGAGCACTGTTGATGAGCGGGCTGTTTCCCTGGGAGGAGACAAACTGGTTGAGCACCTGCTGCGCATCGTCGAGCCATTTTTCGCGGATGGCGATGTCCCGCTGGAATTTCGCCCCTTGAACCAAGGTCAGCCCCCGCTCAAATTGCAGCGTCTCCTTGAACGTCACCGGCACGGCCGGATTCCCCTCGATGGTGGCGAGATAATCAATCGCCACGTCGTAATAGCCGCGGGAGCGCAGGGCTTCCAAGAAATCTCGGGCTGGCTCAACGGCCTGGGCTGGCGCGAGCCAGGACGCGGCGGCGACCAGAATGAGCGAGGAAAAGAGCCAGCGTGGAGAGAATCGTCTCATGATTGGGATCCTGATGGCATTACCCTGCGGCGGTAGCCGACGGGCAAGACCCTGGAATTGCAAGTACGTCAGATTATAAGCAAACGGAACTCACTTCAACGGGCGCGACGAAAAATGGGGGCGGAACTACTTATCTACCTTCTCCAGTCGAACCACCAACTCCAAAAACGCGCGAAAATCCGCCCGCTCCGCCAGCCCTGGATGAACGGTCCGGCTGGCGGACAGAACTCCCGCCAGACCTCGGCCGTTGGCGTGAACAAAGCCGAGTTCCCGGAGGGCGTCGCGAGACCCTTTGAGGATCTCGGCTGTTTCCGCGACGAGCGTTGCTTGTTGGAGGGACAGAGGCATTTCCGCTGCGGACGGCGCGAACTGCAGCCGGCTGATGCGTTGCAGCACTCGGTGCGGTGAGCCGCTGTCGGGATCCTTCCAAGTCAATTCGGCTTGCCCCACTTCGTCGCTCTCTCCGGGTTGGAACCAAATTTCGAACAGCCCAGTCGCCGCTTCCCCCGCTTTGAGCTCGGCATCAAGTGACGGCGGATTGACCGCGGCAAAGGAGTTCGCATCATGCCCAATGAGCCGCCAGGCGGCGACGCACTCGGGATTGAACCGCACACTCAGTTTTGTTTCGGACGCAATTACCGGAGAGCGGCCGGTGAGCATTTCCAGCAAGTGCCAATAAATGCGGCCCGCGTCTGGGGTGCGGCGGACGTCTCCGCGGAGGACTTGCGCCCACTGGGCCAGCGCAGGGTCGATTTCATTCCGATCGCTCATATCCAGAATTTGCATCTTGGCCCCCACTGACTCTCCCTCCGCAAGCAAAGAGCGAACCTGGGCATCGGTCCTGGCGGGCATGATCACGCGGCTATCGGTGATGAGGACCAGCCGCTTGGTCTGCGGCAAGCTATCCGAAAGCAAGAGCGTCATCGCCGCTTGCAGTCCCGCCGCCAGGTCGGTCCCGCCATGCGGCTCCACGGAGAACAGCAGCCGCTTCAACCCTTCCTTGTCGGCGGCGGAGGCCTTTTCGACACGCTGCACCACTTCATCCTGAAACAGCACGAGCGAGAGATAGTCCCCGGGCTCCAACTGGTCAAACAATCTGCTCACCCCTTGCCGCACTTCATTCAATCGGCTGCCGCGGGACATGCTGGAGGATAGGTCAATCGCCACGACCAGGTGCGTGCCGCCGCTGGTCGGCCGCTGGAGTGCACCGGCCTGCACCGCGACTTGCAACAGCGCTGCGCCCTCGGGTCCAAAAACCGACGGGCCGGCTGCGGTGCGAATGCCGAGCATTCCCGGTTCCGGCAAGGGAAAGCGATAGTTGACGGCGGCGAGAAAATCCTCGACTCGAATCTGCCGAGGGTCCGGTCGGCGACTCTGGCTGGCGAGTTTCTGAGCATCCAAATACGACTGCACGCGCGTGGAGAGAGGAACCGTCGCGGTGGCAAAGTCTTGTCCTGCCGCCGGTTCCACGGGGGGATGCGTCCGATGTCGCAGAAAGAATTCCCTCCCGCGTCCCCGCAGCAGCGTCTCCATCCCGGCAGCAAGCGGCAGACGGGGGGAATCGAGTTCCCCGGGCACATCTTGCTCGAAACTGCCATAGCTCATCACGCCCCACCGCATGCGAACGGCATCGTCATACGGCCGCAGACCAGAGGCCAAGCTGGCTTGCCAAAGGTGGACTGGGCCGGGAGGAAGGTCGTCGCCGGTATCGGGGGATTCGATGTTGACGATGGAGGACCTGGGAAAAAAGGCGTAATGGAAAGCGTCGTTGGCGGGTTTTGGGCCGTCAAATACACAGATGATAACGTCCGGCGGAAGTGAAGACTCACTTTCGGCCTCTGCGGACACCTGCAACGACATTGGTCCGCCATACGCCACAAACGTCGGCTGGACGTCATTGTCGGAATCCGGAAACGCCGAGCTGACAATCGTGGCAGTGCCAGAAAACAAAGCCAACCCGATTGCCACAAACAGGGCTGCCGCCAGAGCGATGTGCGTCGCCTGATCCGCCAGGCCGCGAACTCGGTCTCCCCAAGTGAGCTTGCGCGTTCGCCAAACAATCTCAAAAGGGACCAGCACGTTCGTCAGCGAGCGGTCGACCCATTCGTCCAGCGGAATCTCCTTGAGACGCGACAGAAACACTTGCGGGACGGTGACTTGAGACAGTGTTGCATCGACTTCCACTTCCGAGAGTTCAAACGACGACCTCAGGCGGGAGAGCAAACCCTCCGGCACCGCGACCTCGCGGAGTAGTGCGTCGATTTCGTTGTCAGGAAGTTCGGCCATATGTTTGTTACGTCTTCGTCCCAACCAGCACATCCCGCAGCCGCCGCCTCGCCCGGCTGACGCGGGAGAGGATGGTTCCCAGAGGAATGCCGAGCATGTCGGCCACTTCCTGATGGGTCAGCTCGCCGACGACTACCAGCAGCAATGTTTCCCTCAGTTCCTCGGGCAACTGCGCCAGGGCAAACTGCATCTCGTCGGTATAGCCTTCGGCCAGCGGGTCCACCGCTTCTACGCCCGGCTCACGCCCCTCGCCACTAACGACGGAGAGCGGCCCGGACTTTCGCCACCGGTCCACCACCCGCCGCCGCAGGATGGAAGCGAGCCAGGCTCGGTCCCCCCGCCCCTCTTCATAGGCATCGCGGCTCTTCCAGGCGGAACGAAACGCCTCCTGCACCATGTCTTCCGCTTCGTGCCGGTCCCCCACCATGCGGTAGGCCACCCGGAACAACGCGGGACCATGGTCATCCACCAGCGCGTTAAATTGAGCCAGCGTCAGCGCCAAACTGTGCCTCGCTCGATTCGTTTAGTTCGCCCGCTCGAATGCTCTCCCAGGCCGTCCTCTACCGAGTGGGACGGGCTAGGAAGTCCATCCTCCGTCGAAGGCGAACATCTCCGTAAACCTTGATTCGCGGCCGGTAGCGCCAACTATTCCCCGCCTGGCACTAACAACATTACGGCCGTATATCATTACACAGCAAAGAGTTGCGGAAAGCAAATACCGCAATTGAGAAGGCGGAACTCATCGAGCTCTTACACTTTCGCTTCCGCCTCGGCGTTTTTTGGCGCGCGGTAGCGGTGGCGGATGAACTCGAACACCATCGGCAGGACGGAGACGAAGACGATGCCGATGACGACGATCTCGAAGTTCTCCTTGACCACGGGGATTTCCCCCAGGAAGTAGCCGGCGAGGGTCATGCTCAAGACCCAGAGCGCCCCGCCGACAATGTTGTAGAGCAGGAATCTGGCGTAGTTCATCCGCCCCACGCCGGCGACAAATGGGGCGAAGGTGCGAACGATGGGGACGAAGCGGGCCAGGATGATCGTCATCGCTCCATATTTCGCATAGAACTCCTCGGTCCTTTTCAGGTGCTGAGGATTGAGCCATCGCGAGAGTTTGCCGCTCAAGACCTTCGGTCCCAGGAATAGGCCGACGTGGTAGTTAACCGTGTCTCCCAGTACGGCAGCGACGAACAAAACGCCGCAGAGCACCCAGATGTTGAGCGATCCCAGCGAAGCAATAGCCCCCGCGGCGAAGAGCAGCGAATCCCCCGGCAGAAAGGGCGTGACGACGAGACCCGTTTCGCAGAACACCACCAAAAACAGAATGCCATACGTCCAGCCGCCATAGTCGGCCGTCAATTGGCGGAGGTGGTCGTCGATGTGCAGAAAGAGGTCAAGAAATTGGCTCATACCACATTATAGGGCGCGGTTGGGGTCCACTGACGGCTTTATCGGAACTCCCAAGGCTTATTCCGGCAAGGGTTTACCACGGGTTTCCGGTGCGAGCCAGATGATGAACAAGCCAATCAAGTAGACCAGGCTCATGGTCGAACAAGCGAGCGGATAGCCCTTTGGAATCGTCAGTCCGGCCAATACAACGTCGCTGGTGAACAGGCCCATCAAGTTGCCGGTCTGCAGCACGCCGATGGCCGCCAAGATGCGGCCAAAGTTGAAGCCAAAACCCTGTCCCGTGGCTCGGACGTTGGTGCGGAACAACTCCGGCAGATACAGGGGTAGCCAGCCATAAAAGGATGCCGTACAAGTGCCCGCCACAAAAGTGCAAAACAGCATCTGGGGGCCGAACTTGTGGTTTCCCAGGAAGAGCAGATAGACCGAGGCCAGCGAAATGATGCAGAGCCCAAAGTAGGCCAGTCGTCTGCCAAACCAATCGCCGGCAAACGCGGCCAGAATGGTCCCCGCGATCGCGCCGACAGCCAGCCAGATTTGCGTGTATTCTTTGGCCTTGGGGCGCAGCTTGACTGCCTCTGCATACTCCGCCTGTTTCCCTTCGGCATCGAGCCGCTCCTTTAGCACCTTCATTTCGCCATCGACAAGTTTGTCCGCCCAGGAGGGAGCCCACTGAGTGGAACCCCAGGTTCCGAGCAGCGCCACACCACTGAGGCACGCCGCCAGGAGCATTCGCCGCAGGGTCGGACCCCAGGCATCATCGTTGCCGGAAATCTTGAGACGCTGGAAGAACCGGACCACGGGATACGTGTATCCCACGGTCACGACGATGAGCCCGAGGATCGTGGCGGCCAGACGCAATGGCAAGGAATGGTCCGTGGCCCAGATGTAGACAATCAGCGCCGGCCCGGCGAGCCCAATGAGCACACCGAGCAAGTCCTGCGTGGCCCAGTGCGATGTGCTTCCCTTTCCCTTTTCCTTTTCCCACTTTTCGGACTCCGGCACAAACATGCGGATGAAAAACGTCAACAACGCGGGAAGCGTCCCCAGCAACATCATCAGACGCCAGCCTTTGTTGGCGACGAGCATCTTTACAAAATCCTCCGGCAGGCCGACGCCCAGCATCATCGATTCAAAGGAGCCGATGAGTTGCAGCAGCACCAGCCCAGCCAGACCGACCAGGAGATAGCCGACGTTGGCCGCAGCACCGATAAGCCCCGCCATGAAAGCTCGGGACTTATTGGGCCAGACTTCCATCACAAGCGCCACGCCGAGCGACCATTCCCCGCCCATTCCTAGCGAGGCAATAAACCGCAGCAGCCCCACTTGCCAGGCTTCGCCGACGACTCCGCAGAGCCCGGTAAAAAGAGCATAGGTCAGCACGCTGAGCGTCATCGCCCGCACGCGGCCAATCCGGTCCCCGAGCCAGCCGAAGAGCACTCCCCCCGTTGCCGCTCCAACCAGGAATCCGGCAGTGATGACGCCGAACCACAAACCCACCATCGCCTCTTGCTTCTCGGGCGTGAGATCCTTGAGTTGTTCACTGAGGAGATCCTGAACCGCCGGGCGGCCAACCATGGAGAAAATGCCCATCTCCGCCCCATCGAACATCCACCCCAAAAGGGCTGCCGCCAGGGCCATCCATTTGCCGCTGTTGTTGCCTCCGTCGGAACCAGGCCGTTCTGCAAGATCCTTGGGAGATGTTGCCTTAGAGGAGTTCACCGGCTGGGGCGGAGTGCTGACGGCCATGAGTTCGGAGCGAGAGAGAGGGGAAGGAAGGCTGGTGTCATTCTAGGGGCAAGCCGAGGGCTGCCGCAACAAGTTGGCCGCTGCCCCTGCTACAACAAGGCCATGTTGCTGTTGAATCTTACGCTGCCGACTCCCGAGGAGAATCTCGCGCTGGATGAGGCTCTGCTGGACGCTGCCGAGGAAGCGAATGAGCCGGCGGAGGTGCTGCGGTTTTGGGAATCGGACCGGCCTGTGGTGGTGCTGGGAAGAAGCTCCCAGGCGGCGGTGGAGGCGCGGCTGGAAGCATGCCAGGCGGATCATGTTCCCGTGCTGCGGCGTTGCAGCGGGGGAGCGGCGATTGTCGCGGGGCCCGGATGCTTGATGTATGCCGTAGTCCTGAGCTACGAGTTGCATCCGGAATTGCGGGCACTAGACCTCGCCCACTGCTTCGTCCTCAGTCGTCTGCGCGACGCGCTGTTGCCGCTGGTGGCTGGTGTGCAGATTCGCGGGACAAGCGATTTGGCTGTGAGAGAGCAGAAGTTTTCCGGCAACAGCTTGCGGTGCAAAAGGAGCCACCTGCTTTATCACGGGACGCTGCTTTACGATTTCGACCTGTCTCTCCTCAGTAAGTATCTTGGAACCGCCCCGCGCCAACCGGCTTACCGCCAAGAGCGAACCCATGGCCAATTCGTCACAAACCTGCCCTTTTTGGCAATGGAGTTGAAGCAAGCCATCGTTGAGGGATTCGGAGCTTCGCAGATGCTCAAGCGTTGGCCGCAAGAAGTGGTTGGACAGCTTGTGAAGGACCGTTACTCATTGAAAGGCTGGAATCTGCGGCATTAATTGATTCACCCATAGACCAAATCGACAAATCGCAGCCCCTCGGCAACCCAGCTATCTCCAAATGTTTACGTTTTGTTGACGGATTGCGATTGCCTCCTGGCGAAGATGGTTTAGGGTAGCAGAGGCGATAGCGGGACCAATCACTTTGGAGCACGCCAGTGAACCCTAGCGACCTGTTGGGACTTCTAATCGGACTTAGTTGCTTCGTGGTGTTCATCACCGTCGTTGGCCACGGCATCTGGCTGTTGATTGCCTTCATCTTTCGGCAGCTTTCGGGGAACAAATCGAGCAAACGAGCCGGCCAGCCCTGTCCGCATTGCCGTCATCCGCAGGGGGTCGTTGCCGGGCGATGCCTGGCTTGCGGCCGCGTTCCGCAAGTGAATCCAGGGGCCGCGCTCGAACAGGATTTGGAAGCGACCGCCCGCCATCTGAAGCGGCTGTATGACCGGAAGATCGTTTCCCAGGAACAGTTCGAACATTTACTGAGGGCGGTTAGTGACGATCTGGCGCGGCTGCGGGGGAGTCCGTCGCCGTTTGCACAGCCTGCGGCGCCTGCGCCATCTCCCGCGGAACCTCGGCCACTGCAGACCGACCGCGGAGTCACATTCTCCGCGCCGCCGGTGATGGCGGAGATTGTCGAGGCGGAATTGGCACCCACGGGAATCGACTGGGTGGAGGCGCGCCAGGCTCCCCCCGTCCATCGTGCCGCCGCGACGGTGCGCCCGGACACTAACGCGTCGATTCTGGCCGCGGCCGTGCCGAAACCTCCGCCGGCAAAGCCCGTCGAGCCGGCGCGACCTTTGGCGGACATCCTGCAGAACTTCATGCAGGAGAGCAACATCCGCGTGGGAGAGATCATTGCCGGACTCCTGATTGTTGGAAGCGCAGTCGGACTGATTATCAGCCTGCGCAACACGCTGAAAGCGATTCCCTATTCCTCCGCCACGCTGTTCATGCTCATTACCCTCGGCTTCTTTGGCGCGGGGATGTATACGCTTCGCCGCTGGAAGCTCCACGCCATCAGCCGGGTGATTCTGATCATTTCGCTGTTGCTGGTGCCGCTCAGTTTCGCGGCGGCGATTGTCATGTCCGGGTCCGGTGACATGCAGCGGCCACCGACCGACCCGCTGTTCATTGCGGCGATGCTGGTCGGCACGGTCGTTTACAGCCTGGTCACCTTCACCGCCAGCCGCGAGTTGGTCGGTGAAGGAAAATGGCGGCTGACCGTGGCGCTGATGGGGGCGTCGCTCAGCCAGATTGTGATCAACCGCGTGGCACCTAGTGCCAGCACGCTCTTCCAGATTTCGCTCCTGGCCGCAATGCCTATCGGCAGCTTTTTGATTGCCGTCGGCGGCCAGGTTTATCGGGGCCGCCACTGGCGGCGAATCTCGTCGCTACGCGCGCAAGAGACTTTTCTGATTCTGGGATTGGCCACGTTTGCACTTGTCGCGCCGCTCTCGCTGCTATTGCATCATTCGGCCGACAAAATGGTGACGCTGGCCCGGCTGACTCCTTCGCTGAGCGTGTTGGCGGCAGGAGTGCTCGCCATCGGCCTGCTCGTTCAACGGCGGGCGCTGGCTCGATCACTCTCCGCCTATCGTACGGCGGGGACGGCCATCGCGCTGTGCGGCGGCCTGGCGATGCTGGTGATGGTGGGCATTGCCTGGCCAGAGCCGCAGTTACTCTTGGCCGTCGGGGCCATCAACTTTCTGCTCCTCGCTCTCCTGGCGGTAGCGGGTAACTTGCCGCTCTTGCACGGAGCGGCCGTTGCCTGCGGCGCGCAGGCGTGCCTCGTCGGTTTTCACTGGACGCAGGGACAGCTCACGGATGGAGCCACTTCCCTGCAACTCATTCAGGCTGCATTCATGGGACGGAGCGGCATCGTGCTGACGCTGCTGGCTGCGGTTGCGGGGGGCGTAGGCGCTTTCTTTGTCAAACAACAGCAGCGGCGAGAAGATGGACTGGTCTATTTCGGCGGAGCAGCCGCGCTCTGCGGTCTGTCGATATTGATTGCTCTCGTTTGTGGGCTCGCACCGACAGGAGCCTGGGGAGAGGTTCCACTTGATGCCGATCTGGCTGCGCCGCTGCTGCTGTTCTATGCAGTGGCGTGCATTGCCGCCGCCTACTTTGTCCGTGTTCCGCCGCCGCTCCATGCCGCGCCGGTGATTGCCGGTTCAGCGCTACTCTGGATTGGCCTTGCCCAAGGACTAACCCTGAACGAAACCCTCCGCAGCGGCCTCGCCGGCATCCACGCCAACCTGCATCCCTCTCATCCCGTGATGCTGGCGACGCTCCTGCATGCCGTCATCAGCATTCTGATAGCCATGCTGAGCGTGCCTCGGCTGTTGCTGGCGTCCGCGGAAATACATAAGGAAAGCAACCGGCTGCCGCTGTGGGATGCCGTCATCGAGCCGCTCGCTTTCTTTGGCTTGGGAACGCTTCTCTGCTGTACGCCATTCATCCTCTGGCCACATCAAGAGCAGCTTGCTCTGAATGCGGGATATGCGGGCATCGCCGCAGCGGTATGGCTCGGGGCGCTCGTGCTGCTTCGCCAGCCGCTGGCAATGTACGGCGTGCAGACAATGCTCGCACTTTGTGCCGGCTATATCGCAGCGAATGTGATGTACCACCAGCTCGTTGGGGAGCATTGGTATATCCAAATCCGCCATCTCCACTTGCAGATGTTGCTGGCTGCAGCCGGTGCAATTGCCTTCGCCGTCCTCCGCCGTGTGACCCGGACGAATGACACAATCCGCGGACTCCTCGTCAATCCGTATCCCGCGGTGGACCAGCTTCTTTTGACCACCGCAGTCCGCATGGTCCCCGGCCTGGCCATCTTTGCCGCGTGGCACGGAGTCTGGTTTGAACTGGGCGTTTTTCAGGCTCCGCCGGAAGGTCCGCTGACATCGCAAATGCCCATCGCTGGCGGGCCGATGGGCTGGGTTGTGATGGGGGTCGTCTTCGTGGCCCTCCTCATTTCCTTATGGGAACGGGTGACGCTCCCCGCCCTGATGGGAATTGCCGTCACCCTATTTGCCATACCTTGGCTTGTCGCCACTTGGTGGGCCGGGGATCACGCCGTCGCTTCCGCCGCCCGCTGGATGACGGCCATTTATGGACTGTGCGGCGCATCGTTCTTCATCTTCCGCACGCAACTCCACGGCTTGGCTCAAAGAATCCCAGGACTCTCCTGGGGCAAGCTCCGCCGCACCGCCTATTACTGCACCGCCTGGCAGCCGCTCGCCTTCGCCGGGTTCTTCATACTCGCGCTCACGATTGCGGCGGTCACCCAAAAGGTCAACGGCATCAAGCTCGGCGGTCCCATCGCGGACACCCCTTTCGATCTGATGGGGCCGACCGTCTCTTATGCGGTTCCCCTCTACGCCATCGTCGTCATCCTGCTCGGCTACTGCCTCCGCGAACGCCAGCCGCTGTTCGCTTTGGGAGGTTCCGTCGTATCGCAATTTGCCATCAACCTGGCGTTCATGCTTCGCGTGGCGCTCGGTACGAAAGTGGAGCCGCCGGTCTACGCGATCGAATGGTTGCAATGGAACGCCATTGCCGCCGGTGGGTATGGGTTGCTTTGGCTGGTGATGAGGGCTTGGGTCGTGAGGGTCGCGGATAAGCCATCCGAGCAACAGCTCGTTTCCTCGGCACTCACCTCGAAAGTCCTGGCCGACATTCAGCTCGTCGTTGCTTCCGCGGCGGCTATGAGCCTCGTCCTTTGGTCCGCGGGCACCGTTTTCCTTCATCCCGCTCTTGGTTCCGTCGAACTGGCGCCGCTCGGCTCCTACCTCAGCTATGTCGCCATCGGATTGACCGCCGCAATTGCTCTCTTCGATTCCTACCGCCAGGCAGCCCGCCAAGCCGCGAACATTTGGCCGTTTGCAGCCCTGGCTGTCATCAGTCTCGTTGCCGCCACGTGCGACCAATTGGATATCGGCCGCCAGTGGCTGAGCTACCACATCTTGATGGTCGGCAGCCTGTCCATTGCGGCGCTGGCCACGGCAGCCAGTTCGCTCGAAAAAATTTCATTCGCATCGCGGCTGGCCCCATCGCATTGGGCGTCTTTTGTCCTTGCTATGCTCGTCGCGGTCATGGCGATTCGCGGCACCGACAGCGATCCGCAAAAGCCGTGGTGGTCGGTGGGAGCGATGGCCGGAGTTTGCTTGATATTTGTTGCCCACGGGATCATCCGCCGCCGCCAACCCTATGCCTATGCTTCACTCCTCGCCGCGCCGGTCGCGATCGTGGTCTTCTGGCTCGGCTGGCCGACGTGGCTCATCCCCGCTCCAGATACTTTCGTCGTGGAAGCCTCTGTTCTCGCGGTCTGCGGCCTCTGCGCCATCTGGCTATCCCTCGAAATTCAGGCTCAACGAGCCACTGACCAGCCGTTCGACCCGCGGGCCTTCGGTCCAGCAGCTCATCAGGCCGGCATCGTCGCCTGCATATTCGTTTTTACACTCCGACTCTGCTTTGGCACGTTCATCGACGCCGTCGAACCTCTCTACCAGCCGCTGGAGCACTTCGGCCGTTTCGTGCTCAGCGATTTGTGGATCATCGCGGCCCTGGTGGCGCTGGCGGCAGTCACTTTCCGCGCCCTCTGGGACCGCCGGGCTTACTTCGTCTTGCCGGCTGCATACGCGGTCGGCCTGCTGTTCACCGTGGACGGCTTGCGGCATGCCAAATTGCCCCTCGTGGAACTTTCGCTGGCTGCGACCATTTCCGCGGCGGTCTACGTCGCGTTGACCGGCCATCTTTGGAGCTTCGGCGCGAACCTGGCGAATTGGGGAACGAACTGGGGCGTCTCGGACACCATCGGCGGACTCAAGCGGACATCCTACTGGCTGCCGGTGGTCTCCATCGGCTTCACCGCCATTGTTTGTGCCATCGGTTTGTTCACGGTCTTGGCTCACGAGAAGCTCGAATGGCGAGTCGCCGTCGCGTTCGCGCCTGCCATTGCCGCCTGGGGAATCTCCCGCCTCGCGCAGCAAGAGCGGAAGGAAGTCGCGCAAATCAGCGCGCTTCTGCTGGCCGGCCTGAGCATGGTCTATCACGGCTGGGCACAGCTTGAGCCGCAGTGGACCGAGTCGCTGCTGCTGGAGCGTGTCTTCCGCCTGCTGATGGCTCTTTCCGTGTTGACACTTCTATATGGTCTCGTGCTGCCTCGATACCTGTTCACCGGCGGCTCGTGGAATTCAGCCACGCGCAAGTGCGGCTATTCGTCCAGTGCACTAGCGATCATCACGTTCATTGCTGTTTTGGGGCTGGAAGTCGCCTTGTTCCAGCCGGGAATCGGTGCTCCTGTCGCGGACCTGCAAGTGGGGGCTGTGGCGGTAGTGCTGGTGGCCCTCGTCGCCGGGCTGTTTTCACTCGCGCTCCTGCCTGGCAAGGATCCGCTGGCGATGGAGGAAAAGGGGCGCATGTTTTATGTCTACGGAGCCCAAGCGGTCAGCGGACTCTTGTTCGCCCACCTCTATGTCTGCCGGCCGATGTGGTTTGATACGGTGCTCCGTCCCTACTGGCCTTTTACTCTGCTTGGCCTGGCGTTCGCCGGCGTGGCGGCGGCGGAGATCTTTCAACGGGCGAAAATCCGCGTGCTGGCGGAGCCTTTCCGCAACACGGGCGGACTGCTGCCGTTGATTCCCGCGCTGGCCATGCTGGTCGTCCCCGCGGAACATGCACCGAAGGCCGACTATGAGCTGGTGCTGTTCCTGGCGGGCCTGATGTATCTGCTGCTTTGCATTGCCCACCGCTCCATCCTTTACGGCGCTGCCGCGGCCGTGGCGGGGAACGCCGCCCTTTGGGTTTTGCTGGAACATCGCGGCATTCATTTCACCGACCGGCCGCAGCTCTGGCTGATTCCACCCGCCGTTGCCGTGCTCCTGGCAGTGCAACTCAACAAAACTCGCCTGACCGCTGAGCAACTGACGGCGACCCGCTACTTCGCCACCATCGTGATTTACCTCAGCTCGACGAGCGAAATTTTCATCCACTCCGCCGACTTTCTGTGGCCCCCGATGATTCTCGCGGCCCTCTCCGTCGCGGGGGCCCTGGCCGGCATCATGTTCCGCATCCGGGCCTGTCTGTATCTGGGCGCCAGCTTCACCCTGATGGCCATGATCGGCATGGTCTGGCACGCAGCCCGGGAACTGGAGCAGACTTGGCCCTGGTGGGCGTTCGGCTTTGGCTTGGGGATCGCCCTACTGGTCCTGTTTGCCCTCTTTGAGAAAGAGAAGGACGAGGTCAAGCTGCTGATCGCCCGCCTAAGGAATTGGGAGCAATGACTCCCTCTCCCC
>SXGT01663289.1_pt1 | contig 76137 bp, 56 predicted proteins | sample 3176221 | NCBI WGS metagenome assembly SXGT01 (sample SAMN11356862, study PRJNA531348) | freshwater metagenome | isolation source: freshwater sample F1-120 | place: China: Fuxian Lake, Yuxi | collected 2017-12-25
CAAACAGCCGCACGCATTTTACGCCGGCGTCGACCTGCACGCAAGGAGCATGTTCACCCACATCCTCGATCACGCCGGCGCCACTGTTTTCGAACGCGATCTGCCGGCCAGCCCCGACGCCTGCTTGAACGCCGTCGCGCCTTACCGCGCCGGTCTGGTCGTCGGCGTCGAGTGCATGTTCGCCTGGTATTGGCTCGCCGACCTGTGCGAGGACGAAGCGATCCCCTTCACGCTCGGCCACGCCCTTTACATGAAGGCGATCCATGGCGGCAAGGCGAAGAACGATCGCATCGACGCCGCCAAGATCGCCGGCCTCCTGCGCGGCGGCATGTTTCCGATGGCCTACGTTTATCCACGTGCCAAGCGTGCCACGCGCGACCTCATGCGGCGACGCTGCTTCTTCGTCAACCAGCGTTCGCAGCTCATCGCGCACATCGTCAACACCAACAGCCAGTACAACCATCCGCCGTTGACCGCCGTGCCGCTGACCGAGGATTTTCGAACGCGAGGAGCCAGCCGAGGCTGCCCGCGTGCCGAGCCCGCGAAGAACTGAGCCGATGCGTTGCCGATTGCCGATCACGAATTCGTTGCGGTCTCGATTCCACGGCGAATGCTCCCGGCAAGAAGCACGCTGCCCGAAGTTCCTCCCCTCGCCCCTGTACGCAGGGGAGAGGGGCCGGGGGTGAGGGGTCGAGCTCGCCGTTTTGCTTGGCCTGCACGTGGTACGGAGAGGTTTCTGGGGCGCAACGTTTTCAAAATCCCCCTGAGGGAGTGGAGACCATGCCGTCGCTGCATGGGAACGTGCAGTGGCCTGATCCCGTATAGCTGTTGGGTGCCGCCTCGGTCTATTGCCGATGAGTGGACACCGTTGCTTGAACCATCCCGGCGCAGACATCGACGACTTCGCAGCGTGCGAAACAAAACCGACGCTAACGATTACGACGCGAAAAATCATTCCGAAGTGTCACCGTGGAAGGAACGTAGCTCACCCTTCAGGGGCCAGATAACGGTTCGGCCTAGCCAGGTCGTTTCACGGTATTCGCCGTACTGCTACGCGGCTGGCCTCTGTAGAGGCAGTCCAAGTATCTTTGCCAATTTCGCCGCAGTCGTATTTGCATCGTCGCCGGAGCCATAAAGGGCCAAATTCAGCCTCTGTTTCTCACCCACCAGAACTACATGTAAGCACCGACCGCCTTTCGACCGAAGCGAGTCAATTCGCAAAAACTCGAAATCATCGAGCGAAAACTCCGTTTGTCGCCAGCGTCCTATACTGTTGACCTCATCGACGATTACAACTCGTTGGGGAACATCGATCACAATACGGAGTGGCCAGCGCTCAACGAACGAACCGATAAACGCTGCCACCCATAAAGTGGTAAGCAAGCTGCCAATAGTAAGAACCGTCCTGGCCAGATCTTCGAGGGAAAAAAGCCGTGCGCACATCCCGAAGCATATTGCGGGAATGCCCACCCAGCCACAGCCCGCGAAAAGATAGGAACAAAAGGCCGCGCCGGGCTGGGCTTGAAAATCCACACCTCTATTGGGCAGAATCTGGATCCGAATTCCTCCTTCAGGAAAACTGACGTGCAGGTTCTCGTCTTCGCATTCGTAATTCATGGGCGCTCTGAGGAGGTCTAGTTGATCTCGGCTTGAGTTACTTCGGCCGCTTGGGCTCCGAAACGCCGGTTCCCGATTCTCCGGTCTTCTCGTTGACGGATAGGTAGCGGAGCACCACCGTCTTTCCCTCCTACCGGCCGGTGCACCGGTACGTCGTGTCCTCCTATTTCCCCTCCAGCCGCCCGGCGACGGCATACGAGCGCTAAGCGGCCATTCCGACAATCTCGAATTCCGCGCATCGGTAGATGACGCTGCTTGCTGTATTGGTCGGGTCGAAAAGGACCATGACGGTATCGCCGACCTGCAACGTGTTGTACTTGTCCATGGGCACAGTCATGGTCCAACGGCGTTCCGTGCCGTCGGTCGCGTTGTACCAATAGGTCACCTGATACGTGAACCAGTGCGAGCGGGACACGCGTTTATCAGTCACTCGGCAAAGTGTTGCGATCCCGCTTTTTACCAGGTTTCGATGAATAATGGAGGTACGGAGGGAAGGGAGATAGATTCCGATTGAGATGGCGACGCAGAAAATGACCCAGCCGCCGAAATACGGGTTCGGCGCCGGAGGCTCGATCGCGGCGCTCGGTCCCGGACAAACCGGCAAAAACCGCACCTGTACTGGACCATCGATATTCAGTCGGTCGTACGTTGCCTTTTCGACGTTTGCGGTCGTTGTGTAGTCTTGGTCACCCACCCGAAAGGTAAACGTGCAGTGATAGACCGTTCCTCTTTTGCCTCCGACCTCTTTCGCGGCGATGCGCCCCGGCACGTCGACGCCGAACCAATGCCCTCCCCATACCAGTGGCGAGTTGAATCCCCCGCACAGGAAGGCGGCAATCGCGGCGAAAAAAACGAAGTTGAGGATCGTCGGGTACCACCGGCCTCGCAACCGCACTCTGCGCGGCGCGGAGGGGAATTCGTGCGGTGCCGGGGCAGACCCGTTTTCGGGCGCGGTAGTTTGATTCCTATAGATTTGGGGCAAGGGGTCAGGAATGACGCGAATTGTCTCAACTGCAGCGGATCGTTCCGCCTGCGCTTCGCGGAGGAGCCGGAGACGGTCCGCTTGGCGCGCGTCGAATCGATCGAACTCGCTTTTGCTGGGGTCGGTGGGATCATACGCCACGAGAACCACTTCTCCCAATTGCACTTCATCGAGATTGTATGGGCGTGGGATTCCCCGACTCAACCGCTTACTGTGGGTCTCGCGGCCGTCGACGGTCCGAAACGTGTACCCTAATGTCTTCACGAACCATACATCCCCGTGTTTGGCTCTTCTCCTTACCCCGACCTCCAAACAGTCAATTTTCCCAAGAACAACGCATCCTTCCGCGATTAGCCGTACTCTTGCACGAATGGGTCGCCACCCAATCGCCATAAGCAAAAAGCCAAGCCCGCCGGGCACGGCCGCACAGAGTGTCCCAACGAGCGCCCCACGGAGCGCATCGGGATTTGGAGGTCTCATCGTAAACGAGATGAGCATGGTGAGCACGGGGATGCTGATTAATATTCCCACCAGGAACAACAACGCTCCAAACGGAAACGGTCCCTCCGGGAGGTTGTTCGCATACTTGACGGCTATCCAAAACTGCGAAAAGTCGGCGACGGCTGGCGATATCGGCGCCGATGATTGGAAATTGTCCCTGATTGCATCCTCGGAATCCGGCCGCCAATCGCCGCCACAAACCGGGCAAATCTCCTCGTCGTCGTCCATGTCCGCGCGGCATTGACGGCATTGCTTCATGTTCGCACTTGGAAAAGAGGCCGAACGTTAAGGATTTTATCCTGCGTGCTCCGCGTGCAATGGCTCACTTATGTGCTTTCGCGTCGGCGCGGAGCACGCAGGATAGAATCTAGTTGAACTGAACCGCGGATCCCACACCCGGTTGCTATGGAACTCCAATGCCGCGATGGCTTGAATTTACGTGGCGATGGGCCCTCCTGTCAACGAAATTCGGGCCTGGTTGTGATTTTGCGATTGTTGACGAGTGGTCGAAAGGGAGTGTTCCAAATTGGCGCGCACCTCGTACGCAAGGCCGACCCTTCCGCAAGCCGGAATCAAGCCAGCGAATCGATCCCCTCGACGCAGCCCCAATTGCCGTGGCCGTTGGGGTACGCCGTTCACGGATCACCGATGGCCGTTCACCGTTCGCGTTGGCGTTCGGCATTCGGCAGTAGCAGCGGCCACACGGCACGCTTCCCTCCCGCGCCCGCACCAACGTACAGATTTTCCACGCTCGGAACCAGCACGCTCATTGCGGGCCTCCTTTTGGCTATTCGTCCAGACTCGTCCAGATTCATCCACCGCCCCGGGGTGGCTCGATGAATGAATAAATGAATACACTTTCTAAAGCTTAACGCACGACGACCCCGATTGCGAGGTTCGTTGCGATGCCTGGCTTACACCCTTCTCTGCACGGCGGAGAGTCGCAACCTCCACCGCCAAAGTAGGTTAAGTACGGCCGCCCATTCACCAGCTGGCGTGTCCGTCGAGGGCTTGGCCGGAAGGCTCGTGGCGATGTTCCACGTGGAACTTCTATCCTTGCCGCGAGCCCTTTCATAGAGTGTCCTATGCCAAACCAGCCGAAGCCCGTGGTCCGCGCGGAGGTGCCCTTTGCTTGCGTATTTCTCCTTGAGCCTCTTTGTCAGCGCCGCGCTTCTGTTCCTCGTGCAGCCCATGATCGGCAAGATGATTCTACCGCAACTCGGCGGTACGCCGGCGGTGTGGAATACGTGCATGGTCTTTTTCCAGGCCGTGCTGCTGATCGGTTATGGCTACACGCACATTTTGACGACGACTCAGCCGACGCGGCGCCAGGTGCTGATCCAGGGCATCTTGCTGTTTTTGCCGTTCATTGTGTTGCCGTTCTCGGTTGGCAACTGGGAGCCGCCGTCGGATTCGAACCCAGTGTTTTCGCTGCTTGCCAAACTGGTAATCATGGTCGGCCTGCCGTTTTTTCTGGTGTCCACGACGGCGCCGCTTCTGCAAAAGTGGTTTTTTCACACCGGCCACCCGGCTGCAAAAGATCCGTACTTCCTCTATGGCGCCAGCAACTTCGGCAGTATGTTGGGGTTGGCGATCTACCCGACGGTAATCGAGCCGTGGCTTCAGGTGTCGGCCCCGGAAGCGGAAGCAACGTGGCAAACGCAGGTTCATTTGTGGACGGCGTTGTACGCGATATTTGTCGCCCTTGTTGCCGGCTGTGCGGTGATCGTATGGCAGGCCTTGGCTGGAAAGTGGGCGGATTCCAGTGCCATGTCGGCTGCCGCCCAGGCAACGCCCCCGACGCCGGAAGCCAAGCCGATGCCGTCTTCCGAGCAAGCCACGGCGGTGACAGCCTCGGCGCCGCGCCGGCGCGGTGCGAAGATGGACGCTAGCGTTGCCCCAAAACCAGCAGCGAAGCCGGCGCCCGAGATAGCCATCAACGCCCCCAACGACGACATCACCCTTTGGCGGCGATTGCGCTGGATTGGATTGGCAGCCGCTCCGTCTAGTTTGATGCTCGGCGCGACCACCTATTTGACGACCGACATTGCCGCCGTCGCGTTCTTCTGGATTATCCCGTTGGCGCTTTACCTGCTCACCTTCATCTTCGTCTTCGCCAAATGGCCCTGGGTCTGGACCGGTACGCCGCACACGACGGTGCTTTTCATCCAACCGTGCTTGCTGCTATTTCTGGTTTTGAAGATGGTCGGCAACCTGTCGCTGCCTGGAACGTTGGCCAATTATGACACGGTAATCACGTTCGTGCTGCACCTTGGCACGTTCTTCAGCACCACGCTGATGTGTCACGGTGAGTTGGCAAAAGACCGACCGAGCGCGAAACATCTGACGGAATTCTACTTTTGGATGTCGCTGGGGGGCGTACTCGGCGGACTCTTCAACGCTCTGTTCGCGCCGATTGCGTTCCAGAACGGGCTCTGGGAATACTCAATCGCCATGGCCTTCGCCTGCGTGCTTCGCGCCAATCTAGTGGACCAGGATAAAACCTTGATTCCCAATGACTCGACAGCAGAACGTGCGACTCGCACTGGCTTTATCCTCGATTTCAGCATACCCGTTGCAATGGGGTTAGCCTGCTACCTGTTGTTCTACCTGAGTGATTTCAAGCCCAATGCGATTCTTGGCCTGAAGAAGTCCTATCCGCTCGCCGCGATGGTGATCCTGGCCCTTGCCTTGTCGCTCCGACCGGTGCGTTTTGGCCTGTCGGTCGCGGCTTTGTTCCTGGCTGCGGGTGTTTATGAAGGGGTGTATTCTTCGTATGTCTACGAAGGACGAGGCTTTTTCGGCCTGGTGCGGGTCCGCCTGGATCCGGAAGGCTGGCGCTATCTGCCAAGCCAGACCGAACACGAGCCCGTTCCCGCAGAATGGAAGGTCTACCGCACCCTGATCCACGGCGGCATCAATCACGGCCGGCAAATCGTTGGCTACAAGCACCGAAATGAGCAGGAAGTCGAAACCGACACGCCCGAGATGACCCTGCGCAAACGCCGCGAGCCAATCACCTATTTCCACGAGCGAAACGGAATTGCCGAGATTTTTTACAAGCTGACATGGCCGAAAGCGCAGCCAGTCTCGGCAGTTGCAAACATGAACGGCAAATCGGATGCCCGTCTGCCAGCGTCTATGTTCGGCCTGGCGTTCGGCGATTCTGCGCCGTGGACACTGCTGACCAATACGCAGTCCGAGCCGCCGTTTGCCGTCATGGGCCTCGGGACTGGCATACTCGCTTCTTACGCGAAGCCCTATCAGCGTGTTGACATATACGAGATCGATCCATTGGTCAAACAGCTTTCGATCCCGCGGGGCTATCGACCGCCGTGGGACCCCAAACGCGACCTTCAGGCCGAGATTCCCGAACCGACGTTCTACTTCCTGCAGGACGCCATGGAACGTCACGCCAATGTAGAGGTCAAGCTCGGTGACGGCCGGCTCGTCATGAAACGCGAGGCGCCGCAGAAGTATTATCACATAATCGTGCTGGACGCGTTCAGTTCGGATGCGATCCCTGTCCACCTACTGACGGCCGATGCCGTCAAGCTTTACCTCGACAAGCTGGCCGACGGCGGCATCTTGATCTTCAACACGACGAATCGCTACGTTCGCATCGAAGGCGTGCTGGCTGCCATTGCCCGCGATCTCGACTTAGATTGCCTGCACTGCCCCGACTGGGGGTTTAACGCCGACCGCTTTCCCGAAAACATGGATCACCCCGATCGCTACGCAGCCGACTGGGTCATTTTGCAACGCAAGATCAGCAAGGACACATATGCCAGCGGCGGCGCTCCGATTCGGGAACGCCTGGAAAAGAGCCGCAAACGCCTCGATTGGAAGGGGCGAGTGATGGTCAACGCCGAGGCAAAAGAGATCATCGAGCACCGGTGGCAGGATGTTGAGCCACTCGCTGGGCCCGCTTGGACTGACGGGTATTCCAACCTGCTTCATCCCAAGGTTATGCCGTGGATCATGCCCTGGAAACGGTAGTCACGGCCGCTTGAGGCGTGGCAAAGCCTTGCTTCTGCGTCGCAAACGGCAAAAAAGGGTGGAACAATACGTCCCTCACTGTCCAATACGTATCGAAGACTGCAGACCACCGGCCGAGGCAATGGACATGGCGACGCTCACCTTTACCGAGTCCCCTCCCCGTCGCTTCTCCGCGCTGAATCTGCGCGCTGACGAGAGTGACGGGGATTTGCTCGATCGATTCATCGAGAATCAAGACCCCCTCGCGTTCGAGGAATTGGTGTGCCGCCATGGCCCCATGGTGCTAGGCGTCTGTCGGCGTGTACTTGACAATGCTCACGACGCCGAGGATTGTTTCCAGGCGGTGTTTTTGGTTCTCGTTCGCAAAGCGGCGAGCGTTCGGCCTCGCGGAATGGTTGGGAACTGGCTCTATGGAGTGGCATATCGCACGGCGCTCGAGGCAAGGAAACTGGCAGCGCGCCGGCGGATTCGTGAGAAGAAAAGGTGTGCGATGCCTCGCCCCGAAGCAAGAAACGAAGACTGGGAAGACCTCCAACCCCTGCTCGACCTGGAGTTGGCCAAACTGCCGGACAAGTACCGTGGCGTACTGATTTCCTGCGACCTGGAAGGCCAGACTCGCAAGGAGGTCGCCCACGCGCTAGGCCTACCTGAAGGCACTGTCGCCAGCCGGCTGGCGCGGGCCCGCGTCCTCCTGGCAAAACGGCTGTCACGTCGGAATCTAGCAATTTCAGCTGCGGCGCTGGCTTCTCTTCTCTCAACGAAGGCGCCGGCCGATGTGCCTCCCAGGCTATCGGCCACCACGACTCAGGCCGCGGCTCAGCTGGCGTCTGGGCAACCTATCGCCGGACTTGTTTCATCGAGTGTTATGGATCTGACCGACGCCGCCGTCCGGTCGTTGCTGTGGAGCAAGCTCATGGTTGCCTCGGCCGTGAGTTTGCTTCTCCTTGTCCTCGGCATTGGCTTTGGCACACTGCTTCCCGCCGCCTTCGCCGATCGCTCGGTGGTTCCAGTCAAGCCGGAGACGCAGATTTCGAAGCCCGAGCATACCCAGGAAACACGCGACTGCGTGATACAGCAAATCGATTCGACCAGTCAGACAATCAAGGCATATGGAGACGAACTCCACGAAATTCACCTCGGGCCGGCGACCAAAATAGTCCTCGATGGTGTGGAGAAGAAATTCAGTGATCTCCAAATTGGGATGGTGATAAATCTCGAAATTCGCCGCGGACTTGATGGCTGTCGCGAGGCGTTGCGCGTCGAAATTGTTGGTGAAGCAGTGATCGGCATCGTGGAAGGCATCAACGCCGATTCAGTGACTATTCGCGGTGAGGCTGATGAAATCCAGGCGCAGCAGACTTACCTCCTTGAAAAAGGCGTCAAGTTGACCGTCAATCGCAAGAAAGCCAAGCACGGCGACGTGAAGCTCAAGATGCGTGTGATTTTGCACGTCGCACCGGGCATGAAAGTACTCAACATCAAGGCGGCCGGACCCAAGGTTTCCGCGACTGTGAAGTCCGTTCAGTTAGACAAGCGTCTATTGACGCTGGATATTCACAACACGAATCTCGTTATCGACGGTACTGCCGTGGCTGCGGATGCGGAAATTGTCATCGATGGCAAAAAGGCCGCGTTTACCGAGTTGCAAGCCGGCATGCGGGTGACCGTGGAGATGTCGGCAGAGTTCGAAGGCAGTTGTGTGGTGGGCGTCACAGCCAGGACGCAGGTGGCAGGAGGCGGGAAATAGGAACTTAACCGGTGGTTCCTCCGCGACGTCCGATTCCTGACCCGTGATACTTGACTTCGGACTCTTGGTGTCAGTGCTCGCCGAACGAAGTGAATTTCCTAGAATGACCCACTGAAATTAGCTGCTCTCCCCGCGTGCACGCTGGTAAGCACCGCGGGTGAGAGATGCTATTTAATTTGCTTGATCCTGGAGGTGGCAATTGGCCCTGCCGATGTTCGCAATCACGCTGTTCGTCAGCGCGTTTCTTTTGTTCCTTGTGCAGCCGATGATCGGTAAACTGATCCTGCCGAAACTTGGCGGCACGCCGCAGGTGTGGAACACTTGCATGGTGTTCTTCCAATCGGTCCTCCTCCTGGGTTACGCCTATACCCACTCGGTGTCGACGCGGTTGAAATTGCGCCAGCAGTTGACGGTGCATGGGATTCTCCTTTTGCTCCCGGTCCTGATGTTGCTGGTGTTTCCGTTCTACGCCACTGTGCGCGACTGGGATCCGCCGACAGAAGGAAACCCCATTCCGTCCACGCTTCTCGTCCTGGCGACGGTGGTCGGCATTCCGTTTTTCGTCGTATCCACCAGTGCTCCCCTCTTGCAGCGATGGTTTGCCTACAGCGGCGATCCCTCCGCCAAGGACCCTTACTTCCTCTACGGGGCCAGCAACCTGGGCAGCTTACTTTCGTTGTTCTTCTACCCTGTGCTCATAGAACCGATGACTGTGCTGTCCTCGCAAACAACTATTTGGTTCGTGGGCTACGTCACACTGGCGGCCCTAGTTATCTATTGCGCGTACATGATCTACAAAGTGGCGCCGCCGGATTCGGAATTAACGGCAGGAGCGGCCGCATACGATATGCCTCCACCACCGCCTGCCGAAGTCCCCGAAGCTGTTGCCCCTGCGCCAGTTCCTTCTCCGTCCGTGGCCGCTTCCACAGCCGTCAAGTCGGGGCCAGCACCGGGCGGACGCAGTGCTCAGCGCAAGAAGGGGCTAAAAACGCCGGGCAAAGCCGACGATCCCGCACCCGTTGAGAGTGCGCCAATCGCCCCGATCGTGCTGACCGGGGCAACGGCGGAAATGACGTGGTGGCGCCGCATCCGCTGGGTGCTGCTTGCCGCGGTGCCGTCGAGTTTGATGCTCGGCGTCACCAGCTACGTCTCGACCGACTTGTCGCCGTTCGTTTACGTCTGGGTCGTGCCATTGGCGCTTTACCTGCTCTCTTTCATTCTTGTTTTCATGAAAATGTGGACGGGCAAGCACGTCGTAACCTTCGGTTCGAGCGCGTATACGCCGCACCAGATCATGTTGTACGTAGCACAGCCGCTCGGCCTCATCGTAATTTGCTTCATCGTGATGAAAGGAGGGTTTGATCCGTTAATGCCAACCATCGCCATTATGCTGGGCTTCTTTGCCACTGCGTTAGCATGTCATGGCGAAATGGCAGTCGATCGGCCCAATCCGAAATATCTCACCGAGTTCTTCCTTCTCATGTCCGTCGGCGGCATGCTCGGCGGACTCTTCAACGGCATCGTTGCCCCCGTCGTGTTTCAACAGGGCGTGCTCGAGTTCTACGTTGCGATTGTTGTCGCCTGTGTCGTGAGGCCGCAATACATCGCCAGCGGCTGGTTTGACGAGTTGATCCTGAATTCCTTCCCGGGCTTCCAAGGGTGGGTCCGGAATCAAGGCGACGAAATGGCCAAGTCACTTGGCCGCACGCCACCGCGCACGACCTATATGTTCAATGTCTTCCTGGACGTTGTTTTCGGCTTCTTCATTCTGTCGATGGCCTACTGGCTGACGTCCACGTTGTCGCCCAACTATGAAGACAGCGAGGAAAACCTGATCAAGGTGATGAAGTTTTTGAAGTTGCCGATGACCGGGACGTGGCTTGGCATCCTGGCCAACGTGCTAATCTTCTTCACCCCCATGGTGTTCTGCTTCTTCTTCGCCGGACGGCCCCTTCGTATCGGCTTAGCGGTAATGGGGCTTCTTTTAGGTAATATGTACTACGCCAGCCGCGACACGCGTGGCGTGATTGAAGCTCGACGCACGTACTTCGGCTTGCTGCGCGTGATGGAACATCGCGAGATCTGCCGCGACGAAGAAGAAAGCATGGACTTTAACAACAAAGAAGATCCACTCATCCTCGAAGGCAACCGGGTTGCGCCGCCTTACTACTTCACTTACCTGATGCACGGAACGACCTATCACGGCCGCAACTATTATTCCAACTTCACAAAGGACAAGTATCAGAAGCATCGCGTCGACTTGAGTCGATTGTCGACGACGTATTACCATCGTTACGGCCCCGTGGGGGCGGTAATGGAGCGTGACAACTGGTTCACCATGCCTGCCGGCGCGGTCACCCGCGGCGTGGGGCTGGGCGCCGGCAAGCAGAATTCCTTCCATGCAGACTCGCGGCTGCCGACGTCCATCATGGGATTACTCGCCACGCCAGGTGGCAACATGGCAGGCGCTATGGGCGCAGTCATTGACGTCTGGTCGGAGCCGCCGTTCGCCACCATTGGCCTCGGCACAGGCACGATGGCATCCTATGCCCGCCCGTTCCAGCACATGACCTATTATGAAATTGACGAAGTCATCCGCGAATTCTCGCTCCCCGACGGTGGCGTCGATGGCCGTTTCACCTACCTGCAAAATGCGATCAAGCGCGGAGTCAATCTCGAAGTCATCATGGGTGACGCCCGCCAATCGCTGGATGTTATGATGGGCGACGACAGCCAACCCAAGCAGGCGGAAAAACAGGCCGAGAGGCGAAGGAAGTACAACCTGGTGAATTCGCTCGTTTTTTCGGGAGACTTCGGCTCCGAAAAGTTTACCTACAAGAAACCCTCGCCGAGCACGACGCCGATACGGCAGAAATACTACAAGGCACTCAATGTCGATGCGTTCAGCTCGGATGCGATTCCGATCCACCTTGTTACGAAACAAGCGATCAAACTCTACATGGATACGCTGACCGACGACGGCGTCCTGTGCGTACATACCTCCAATCGCCACATGGATCTCGTCCGCCCTGTTGCCCGTATCGCCATGGAGCTTTCCAAGGAATCCGTGGCTGCCGGTGGGCCGGAAATCAATTGCAGGGTCGGCAAGGATCTTGGCGAAAAGGAACGGTACATGGGGCATTTCACCTCGGAATACGTCATGATTTACCGAGGCGATGGGTTCTCCAAGTACCTGGACAACCTCGAAAAGAAGAAGAAGGAGTTCATCAAGAGCAAGGCCATGCGTGCCCTACCCGCACGTTCGGAGCGGGACAAGCGTGTGCAGTACGGCCGGGCCCCCGATGGTTGGCAGATTCTCAACTCCGAGGTCGAGTGGTACGATCCCTACAAGGACCACGGCGAAGGCCAGATCATTAACAACGAATACGTCTTCGTGAAAATGCCGATCACCGAGAAGGATTCCGTCTGGACCGATGATTATTCGCACATACTCAGCGTGGTGCGCTGGCACCTGCCGCCATGGTTTTGGTGGGCCGTTGGTGCGAGCGCTGTCGGTATTATTGCCCTGATCGGGTTCCTTCTGAAGAAGCGCGACTGATCAGTAATTGCTTTGAGGGTGGGCCGACCGCAGCGAGGCCTACCGAATCGCTCACGTGATGTAAATGGTGGGCCCCGCTGCGTTTGACCCACCCCATGGATTTTGCTCTGGAGGTCCTCCCTTGGCACTGCCGCTTTATGCTCTCACGCTGTTCGTCAGCGCGTTTATTCTGTTCCTGATCCAGCCGATCGTCGGCAAAATCATTCTGCCCAAGCTTGGCGGCACACCTCAGGTGTGGAACACCTGCATGGTGTTCTTCCAGATGGTGCTGCTGGCCGGCTATGCCTACACGCACAACGCCACGACACGACTCAACCTGCGGCAGCAATTAATTGCACACGCGGTCCTGCTGTTGCTTCCTTTGATTGTGTTGCTACCATTCCCCTTCGCGTTCGGCGGCGGAGACGTCGTTGATGGCGTACCGACCAATCCGATGAGCCTATGGGGTTTCGTGCCCGACCTCGGCTCGAATCCGATTCCGTCCACATTAACAATTCTCTTCCTGTATGTAGCGTTGCCGTTCGTGGTGGTCGCCACGTCGGCGCCGCTGTTGCAGAAATGGTTCGCTCATACCGGGCACCCGGCAGCCAAGGATCCGTACTTCCTCTATGGTGCAAGTAACCTTGGCAGCATGTTGTCGCTGATTGTCTACCCGATCCTGATTGAGCCCTACGTTTCGCTTACCAATCAAGGGTGGACCTACGTAATCGGCTATGTCTGCCTGATCGGCTTTGTGATGGCGTGTGCGGTGATGGTTTGGAATTCAAAGGAAGTGCTTTTCTCGAAGCCCGCGGTAGAGCCCAAGCCCGAACCAGTACCTGCCGCAACCCAGGTGACGACAACTGAAGCCCAGACAGGTATCAGCGTCGGCGCCCCGCCAGCGACTACCGGCGTGAAGGCCGGACAGCCGAAGCACGGCAAAGGCCTTAGCCAGGGGGGCCGCGCGAATATCGCCATTTCCGACGCACCGGCTCATGTTCCCTCAGATGTCATGACCGTCGGCCGCCGCTTCCGCTGGGTGATGTTGGCTGCGGTCCCGTCCAGCTTGATGCTCGGCATTACGACGCATATCACTACCGACCTATCGCCGCAACCGATGTTTTGGCTAATTCCTCTGATCCTCTACCTGGCTTCGTTCATTTTCGTGTTTGCGCGCTGGCCGGTGGTCTGGACGGAGGGGCCGCACACGGCCTTTTTGTACGCGCAGCCGCTTTGCATCTGCTTCATGATCATGGCCGATGTCTGGAACTTGGCATCCGACCCGGGCCTTTTAAAAGTTGCCATTTTCGCGCACGTGTTAGGGTTTTTGACTACCACCATGGCGTGTCACGGCGAACTTGCCAAAGACCGGCCCAGCACCAGACATTTAACGGAATTTTACCTCTGGATGTCTGTCGGCGGCATGGTGGGCGGCATGTTCAATGCCCTTATTGCCCCCGTGATTTTCCCAAAATACTGGGAGTTCCCGCTGGCAATCTTCGCGGCCGGACTGGTGCGCCCCAAGATGTTTGACGCCGGTGTGCTCGACAACTTTCTGGCCGGGTTGTTTGAAAGTCAGCCTGATGCCGCACCTGCAGCCAAGGGCCCCAAGGGAGCCAAGCCGCATCACCACACTCCAGTCGGTGGAGTGACGGCAAACGAATCGCTCGTGCGCAATCTCGATTTCGCCTGGCCCGCCTTGATTCTAGTAGGCACAGGCATCTTGAGCCTGATGCTTCATAACCAGGGGGCAAGCCAGAATGACAAGCTCTTCAACTACGGCCTGCCACTTGCGCTGGCGTGTGTCGGCTTGACAAGGCCAATGCGTTTTGGCCTCGGTGTCGGCGCCGTGTTGCTCTTACACACGATCTTCACAGCCAACATGGAATCGAACACGACCCTCGCAAGCAGCCGAAGCTACTTTGGCGCCATCAGCGTCAAGCAGTACGGTGCAGTCCGTAAAGTAGACGGAAAGGAAACGGAGTTCCGTTATCGCCAACTCATCCATGGACACATTGACCACGGCATGAACTTTGTTCCCGCCAAAGGCGAGACGCGTGGTGATTGGCAGCGGGATCTGAGCCGACTTGCCACCACCTATTACCATCGCGAAGGTCCGGCTGGCCGCGTAATGGAAAAGTACAACTGGTTCCCTGGCAAGCAGAATACGTTCCATGCTGACGCCAGGCTGCCGGCGTCGCTATTGGCCAATGTGTTCTCCGATCTTGGCATCGCCAGCCTGCCCACCACCAGTCTGATTAGTGCTTGGTCCGAGCCGCCGTTCGCTACCATTGGACTCGGCACCGGCACCATGGCGTCCTACGGGCGCCCCTACCAGCACGTCCATTTCTACGAAATCGACGACCAGATTCAGCGTCTCTCGCTGGCTGTACAGACCTCGGAAATCCGCGGCGGAGAATGGAAAAACGAAAACGACCAGGGGGACAAGCTCCACCCCTATAACGTCCTGTTCAAGAGTCTACGCGGATCAGGCCGCGGGGAAACCTATTTTAATTACCTCGAACAGGCCGTTGAGCGGGGCTGTAGCGTACAGGTACTCATGGGCGATGCCCGCCTCCGGATGGCATTGCCGTACAAGAACCATTACATGTTTCCAAAGGAGAATGGCGGCGGTCCCGACAGTTTCTATCACATGATGGTCGTGGACGCATTCAGTTCCGACGCCATCCCAGCTCACCTTCTCACTCGCCAGGCGTTCAAAATGTACTTTGAGAAGCTAACGGAAGAAGGCATTCTCTGCGTACATACGTCGAATCGCTTCGTCGATCTGCCCAAGGTCGTTTCTGCACTCGCGACCGACATGAATTACGCTCACTTCCGCGGCCATGACAGCAACGACAATCGTTCCGACGGGCACTACACCTCGGAATGGGTGATGGTCGCGAGAAAGCAGGAGTACCTCAAGAAGCTCTCCGGCGACACCAAGTTCTTGGCCGACTACCGCACGGCCATCAGGGCCAAGGGCCGTACTGATACCACCTATTGGGAGCCGGTGGACAGTGACAAGAAGTATGTCTGGACCGATGATTATTATAACCTCTTGTCGGTCGTGCGCTGGCGGTAGATCTTCATCCGATTGGAAAGCGTCGCATTGGCGTCAGATCGTCTGATAGTTGACTTTCTGGCGCCAATGCCATGCCGCCAACCGGCTATCATTTTCCTGTGCCAACCCAACATGCATCTAACCCTGAAATCATCGCTTCTCGCAGAAATTGCCGTCGATTGGCTTGTCGTCGGTGTGTGGGAGAAGGAGTCGCTTGCCGGCCCTGCCAGTATTCTGGACGCCAAGCTTGGCGGATTGCTTTCCCGGTTGCACGAATCGGGCGATATCACGGGAAAAGCACGTGAACTAACCCCGATCTATGAGCCTGCCTCCATTCCTGCCAAGAGGGTGCTCGTGGTCGGCCTTGGTCCCCGAGACAAAGCCGACTACGCATTGCTACTGAGCTGCGCTGCCGCGGCAGCAAAGATGCTGTCGCTCAAGCCGACGCAGGCTGTTGCTTTCTTACTTCCCGAGGGCACGCTGTTCCTTGACGCCGCTGTTGTGCTGTGTGCCTGTGCCGCCGGCTTTTACCAGGGCTTCAGTTCTCCGGGACTGCGCAAGAGCGTGATTGAACGCACAGCGCCGACTGAACTGTGCCTTTTAACCGCTCAGCCGGATGGGTCGTTGCAGGAAAGTCTGCGCCGTGCGGAAATTGAAGGTCGGGCATCAAACCTGGCCCGCGAGCTGGTCAACCTGCCGCCATGCGATTTGTACCCCGACACTTTTGCCGAGCGTGCACGCGAAATTGCCGTCAAGTCCGGTTTGGAATTTCAAATCCTAGACGAAGAGCAACTTGTAGTCGAACGCATGAACGCTCTGCTTGCGGTCGCACGCGGGTCGGAGCGTCCGCCTCGCCTGGTTGTGCTGCGGCACTTCAAAGGCGGTGACAGGCCAGCGCTAGCACTGGTGGGCAAGGGTGTGACCTTCGATTCCGGGGGGTTGTCGCTCAAGACCACTGATCAGATGGTGGACATGAAATGCGACATGGCCGGCGCCGCTGCCGTTCTCGCGGCCATGCAGGCAATCGCCGAGTTGCAGATCCCCGTCAATGTGTTCGGCGTGATGGCGCTCGTCGAGAACATGCCGAGCGGAAAGGCGATGAAACTCGGGGATGTCCTGAAAGCTCGCAACGGTAAAACCATCGAAGTGCTCAACACCGACGCAGAGGGACGCTTGATCTTGGCCGATGCGTTGGCCTATGCCCTCGATCTCAAGGCGGGGCACATCGTCGATCTGGCGACGCTGACCGGTGCGTGCATGGTTGCTCTAGGCGCCGACGTAGCTGGACTCATGGGCAACCAGGAAGCTTGGAGTCAAAAAGTCCTTGCCGCCGCCCAGGCAGCGGGAGAGAAGGCCTGGCCTCTGCCGATGTTTCCGCATTATCGCGAGATGATCAAGAGCGACATCGCCGACATGAAGAACACGGGCGGTTCACGCTATGCTGGGGCGATCTCGGCCGCCAAATTTCTGGAGGAGTTTGTTGGCGACACCCCGTGGGTTCACCTCGACATCGCCGGACCATCATGGGCTGAGAAAGAGAATGCTACGCGCGAAGCCGGCGGGACCGGATGTTTTGTGCGTACGCTCGTCGAATTGGCACGTAGCTATGGTATGTGACGCGAGCGCAACCCTGCCAGTGCATTTAGACCGTCGAGCTAAGCATTAATGCGCATTCCTCTGGGCCATTGGCGGGACTCCATCGCAATTCACTTCAACATGGCGGTCGGGACGTACCAGATGTCGAGCCCCCCCTTGCCGCCGGGTCGGTCGGAGACGAAATAAAGGCGTGCTCCGTCAAAGCTCAAGGCCGGTTGCATGTCGCCTCTCTTGGACTCGGCATGATTCAGCGCCACAACCGGCGCTGGCTTCGACCATGGCTCCGTCGTCTTGGCTCGCTTACTTCGAAATACGCCGATTTTGCCATCATCAAGCGGCCCCTGCAAGTACATCGTCAAGCCGGATCCAGTGACGGTCGCGCGCTGAAAACCCGTGGGGAATCCAACTTCTTTCGATTTACCTATTGGGCCAGGTACCGGGCCGTTGGCAACGAACAGCTTCCAGCCATCCTCCGTTTTGCGGCTGAAGTAAAGGTCCTTGCCCGACGCAGTGACCCACGGATACATTTCGTCCGCTTTGGAATTCACGTCACTAATGAGAGACAGCGGCGCTTGCGTGCCGATCTGCCAGCGGATATCAAAGTTCTTCAGGTCGGCGAACTTAGGGTCCGGCACCTCGTTGGTCACGAAGTAGAGCTTGTTCTGGTGGGCCTGCGGGCACCGGACATCGGCACCGCGGGCGAACATGAACGGCTTGCCGGGGCCGAAAGTAGCCGTTCCGGTGGGGCGGGTGGAACGATAGATGTCGTAGTGCTTCTGTTCCTTCCGGGCAAAGAAGAACGCGAAGCCGTCCGGAGTCGGCGCCGGGTCTTCCTCATCGCCCGCGGTATTGAGCTTGTCGAGGTTGTAGGCCTTCACCGGGTCCTGGGCCGCCGATTCGTGGACGGTTGCAAAAACCAGGAAGGCAACGGAAAGACCTGCTAGCAGCATCGCGTATCGCATGGTGTCTCTGCTCCAAGTTTTGCTGACGTAATCCGTGATTAGACGGCGTGGGCCTGGCATTTGTTCCGAAAACTCGACTGGCTAAATTGGCTTGGAAGCACGTCCGTCAAGAAAAAGCTACCCCTTGGCAGCGCAAGCCTTGGCAAGGGGTTGTTGTATGAACAGGTCTCGGCCGCGAGCGTTCGAAATTATCTATGTAGGATCGCATCGGAGCCGAGGTTCGGGAACAAGCGTTTCAGAAATGCGGGACGTGATCCGTGCACGCGCTCGGCCACGGCGGTTGGGCCTCGCGATCCGGTGGCTCCTGTCTGCGGGCCTAGCTGATACCGGCCCTGATTGCGATTTTGCTCATTCTTCTGTTCTCCTTGATTACCTTTCTGGTTGTTTTGCTTTTCTCCTTGCTCGCCATTTTGGCCGTTTTGTTGCTGGCCCTGCTGGCAGTTTTGATTCTCGTTCGGCCCCTGCTGCTGGTTCCTTTCGTTCTTCTCCTGCGCTTGGACGCTGGACGGTATGTCAAGAGTCGTCAGCAGCAAGGTCGCCATCCCACAACGCGCAAAAGCCGCAATCATGATGAGGTCCATTCATGGAGGAAAAGCTAAGAAAATCCGCGCCAGCAAAATAGTAAAGCCGGACGAAGGAAATGTCAAGAAAACAGCAGCGCCACTGCAGAAATTGCTCACTCGCCGGGATCTTGATTTGGGGTATACGAGAAGATTCTTATGCATTCTTGTTCGCTTAACCGGCGATGAAGCTCCGGCTCCAGAAATTCCATTCGTAGAATCATTCGAGAGTCGCCGGCAAGATCCGGACCATGCCATTCAAGGCGGTGAGGCCACAGGGTCTTGGCGTCAAGTTGCACAATGCACGAACGAACCGAGGACGCAACTGCGGCGCGGCCCCCTGGAGGAAGATCCAGATCGCCTGTCACACTTATCACCTTGTTTTCGCCGAGAAGGCCCGTTTTCACATGGGCGTTCTTGATTTGCTGCTGAATCTGTTTGAGCAACGCATGGGGTCCGCCGCAACCCTTGGCGGCGAGGAATTTTTCCTTGTCAGCACCGCCTTGGGCCGGCAAACGCTCGATGACCGTAATCGGCTTCTGATGCGAAATCTGCCGAGCCTGCACGATGACTTCGCCGTCACTGACCACCACCAGTCGACTTGGCTGTGGGCCCGTTGCGATGCCCATCACTAAACGCACACAATGGTTTGGCCCGCATTGCAGGAATCCATCGGCAACAAAGTTCGAGTCGGCAGCCGTCATCGTCTGGCGAATCTTCACCTTGAGCCAGGGAATTCTCGCCGGCGAAAGTGCCGAAATCGCATTATCCAGGAGGGCAATCGCGTCGCCGCTTGGTTTCGTGACTTCTGGCTCAGATGGCGGCGACTTGAAAGCCAGTGGAAAATCGGCAGGCCGGGCAGAGACGGCAATTGAGGCTGGCCAGGCGCTCATGAGAAAGAGCGCGTTTACCAGGATCAACCCCGCTAAAAAGAGCAAACGGGTCAACATGTCAAACTTTTCCGATTTTGACGAAAGTTCCGTTCACGCATTCGCCGAGTATAACGTCAGGCGTAATTCTGGAAAGGCCGAAAGGGGACCGGACCATGCAACGGCGATTCATCGCAGCACTCTTGTTCGCAGGAACTCTTAGCGGTTGTATCAGCACCGACGGCCCGGAAACGGGCGGTATGCGTGCGAACTACGGCCAATCCTTTGGTCCGCCGAGTGTTCCAGGAGTCAAAGGCCCCTACGGCGAAGGCGTGCCGATGGCGGCGCCCTATAACACCAACCCGCCCGGGAGTGAGCATGCCGCACGAATGTTGATGAACATGAATCAGCCCATGTCGCGGGTGCAGATCAATCCGCCAGGGGCGGGAATTGGCGGCCCACCGGGCATGAACATGCCCAATGCGCCGATGCCTCCCTATGGAATCCTCTCGCCTCCGGGAGTTCCCGGAATGCCGGGCGGACCTTCGGGCAACCCACTCATGAAAACCAGTATGCCCGGCATGGCGGACGGCGGCGTGGTGAACGCCAACGTTCCTCCCTTCGCCAAGCCGCCCGGCGGCTTGAAGCAAGCACAATTTGCCAACAGTTCGCCGGCCGGATCGCTTTTCCCCGCGCAGCGAACCCAGGTGTTCTTTCCTAAGCCAGCCGGCATGAAGATCTTCTGGTTCACGCAAGGGCCGGATGGCAAACCGAACTACTCGACGACCGCGCTCGAAACGCCCGGCCGGTATAATTTCGCCCAGGGCGCGATCTATCGCCTGAAGCTTACGCACCTCCCAGGCCGACCGGCGCTCGAGCTTTATCCGACGCTCGAGGTCGTGCCGACCAGTCCGCGGACCAACGAATTCCTGGCCCACAACAGCGTGCCAGTCGAATTCACCGAGGAGGACTTCAAGCAAGTTGTCGATCGCAACTACATCGTCAAAGTAATCTATCTGCCAGATCCTCAGTTCCAGGATGCCGCCGGCGCGGGCCCCGATGAAATCGTGTCCACCAGGCTCGAACCTGGACAGGATCCGATTCAAGAGGCTCTGCGGCGAGGCAGTATTTTATTGGTGCTGCGAATCGGTAACATCGACCAGGGGTTGCAACATTCGCCCGCAACAACGGCGCCGATTCCCGGCGGTCCCGCGATTCCGACGAAGCCACCGGGTGTTGGCGTGTTGCCGTTCAATCAGGTGCCATACCCTGTCACGCCGATCACCCCGGGAGGCCCGCCGAATCAGTTGCCGCCGAACCTGAGCATTCCCAAGCTGCCGGCGCCGGAAGTCAAAGCCGAGGTGAAGCCGGAGGCCAAAGGTGAAAAACTCCCGGCCTTGAAGGATGAGGGAATCAAGAATGAGGCCAACAAGCTGAGCATTCCGCCACTCAATATTCCCGCGCCGCCGGAGTTGAAGATTGACGATGGCAGCAAGCCAGCCGTCCCTGCTGTCCCGGCCATCCCGACGCCGGCCTCGCCCAGCGACGACAAGTTGGCGGTGCCGCCAATTCCAGCGCCGGCTGAGAAGACCGATAGGGAAAAAGGTACGACGCCGATCGCGCCTGCGTTGCCGAATCTGCCGGTCATTCCGGCAAGTTCAAGCAAAGAAGTCGCGCCGACGACGGCGTCACCGTCCTCGCCAACACCGATTGTGCTGCCGACTCTCCCCGCGATGGATCCGACTACGGCCCCTCGCCCCGAATTGCCAAGCATCCCGGTTCTGCCAGTGCCGAAACAGTAATCGCCGTGGAACCGATCAATCGGAAATCATGCGGCACGTTGCGTTTTCGAAACGCACGCGTAGAAAGCGGCCACAGTCGGCCGCTTCTCTCGTGCGCAGCTTGAAACAAGTGGCTTCCTTCATGATTGCCGCTTGTCCGGTCGATTTGAGTAAGGATCGATTTCGGTGTTACTCAACCTTGCTTCTCCATGCGAGTTGCAACCGTCAGGACGCGGCGCCGCAGACAAGCCCGCTGCCCTGACACTCGCGGCTCCTTCCTCACAGAAGAGAGGATTGGCAATCATGCGATCCTTCGGACTTTGCCTGGCGATCTTGCTGGCATCGGTGGAAATTGCGTCCGCGCAGTTTCCCTTTCAGCAGGTCCCAGCGGCTGCCGGGCCGCTGATGTATGTGCGCTTCACTGGCCCCAAGGGCGCGAAGATTACCGTCTATCGCGGCTTTGACCAGGGACAGACGCTCGAATTGCCGTGCACGCTCGGCTTTCGTCCCGGATACTCGTACCGTCTTGCTGTGTTTGATATTCCAGGCCTGCCAAGGCACGTATTCTGCCCGTCACTCGAAGTCCGCGGTACGCTGGCTCTAGGCCCGAAGGGGCGCAATGCTGATTTTCCCGCGCATATCAACTTCAACCCCGATGAGCTGGGGCGGGCCGTTCTGGGTTCGTTTATCAAAAAGGTCGTCACGCTCGAACGGCCGGATCAGTCGATTCCGGTGGCAAGCAAAGTAGATCAGCCGCTTGAGATCCCGATTGACGCGACGCGTGATCCGATGGTCGAGGCTGTCGAACGAGGCGCGCCCCTTATCGTTTACCATCTCGGCCAGCGTTTTCTCACGCCGCAGGAACTCAACGCGCTTGCGATCCCCGGCACCGTCCTTCTCCCGGGCGATCGCATCCTCGGGACGCCCAAGCTGCCGCCGTACTTGTTCTGGAACTGGTTTCCCGTCTATGATCCCGTACACGGGCCGCGGCCTGCGGCGGAATTTAACACGGTTTACGACGGCGGCGACAGTCGATTCCCTGCCGGCTTCAATCGCCTCGGCAAACTCAAAGGACTCGATCCCACCGATACCATCGCTGAGTACACCGACAGTCGAGGAATCAAGAAGCTTGTCGCCTCCAACCGCGTCGGCGTCTGTGTGCCTCGCTTCATCATCTTCAAATCCGAGTACTCTCTTGCAACCCAGACCGCACGTACCAATATCGGGAGTGCCCTGAACGCGACGACGCCGGCTTCGTCCGTTGGCCAGGTGGGCGTCAAGGAGCAATCAAGCCAGCAGAACTCCGAATCGGTTGGAACCAAACTGCGGCTCAGCGGCGCCTTCAACACCCTCGGCACTTCGGTCATGGGTCGAATGCAAGGACTGGAGATCAAATCCACCCTGCGTAATGTGGGCTCGGTCGACGTAATCGCCAACGGGCCAAAGCAAACAGAGCCGGCGGACGGGCCACTGATGATTATCAAATGGCCCGACAAGAAATCTGCCAACGTCGGTGAATTGGTCACCTTCTATCTCAAATACTCCAATACCGGCGGGCAGCCGATTACCGGAGTTGTCGTCTCGGACAGCCTGGCCGCTCGCTTTGAGTACGTGAAAGGCAGCACCAAGACCGACCGTGACGCCCTCTTCACGACGCAACTCAATGAAGTGGGCTCGACCGTCTTACGATGGGAATTCACGGGAGCGCTTCAGCCGCGCGAGCACGGACTCATTTCTTTCCAGGTGCGCGTTCGCTAATATTCAACGGGCTCCATCCCGAATCGACGGACGCCGAGGGATGAGGTACTCCGAATCCAAGCGATTCGGAGTACCTCATCCCTCGGCGTGCGTGAAGTTCACCGATTTTGCAAAGAGCCGAAACGCGTTTAATTGGAAACGACGGAACCGGCCAGGTAACTACGCAATTCGCAAAACAAGTCGCTGCATCGTTCACGCCACGCGGGGTCGGCTGATTGCCGATGGGGTGAACTCATCAACACCAGAATGTGCAGCTGATTTTGTTGGTGAGGGTTGCTGCGTTCAAGACGCAATTCCAGGTCGATGACGCCGCTCTTCCGCCCGATTCCCAGCCACGAGAACGCGCCTCGGCTCTTGGCGCCGTCGCCGCCGATACGCATCTTGATCATTCCGGGCACGCTTTCGAGCACTTCGCCCTGGTTGTCCTGCACGAAGCCGCGCAGTTTGTAGGTGGCGATCGCATCAGGCATCCAGGCTTCCAACTGGTGCATCACGACGTTTGCGTCGTACGGCGGCAGGGCCGCTGGTGTCACGATTTCCGTCTTGTGAGGATCACCAGCTGTCTCAGCTATCGGAACCTGGGCAGATTCGTCTGGCGTAGGTGTGAAATCTTCCAGATCTCGCAATGCTTTTTCATAGAGCTCAGCCAACTCGCGTGCACTGCTAGGACGATTCTTTGGTGATTTGGCCAGGCAACGAATCACCACCGCCTCGATCTGCGGCGGCACCAACGCTGCGGCGCCGACATCGGTAAACGTCGGCGGCGACTCCGTCGCATGGGCGAAGAGAACATCCATCGTCTCCTCGCGGATGAACGGCAACCGTCCGGTGAGAAGCTCAAACAGCATCACGCCGACGCCGTAGATGTCGCTGCGGTAGTCGGTATCTTCACCCTTCACCTGTTCGGGGGAGATATAGCCCGGCGTGCCGACCGCGAAGTCGATGCCCGTGTTGGACTGGTGGTGCATCATGCCGATGCCGTTCGAGTTGTCGATCAGCTTCGCCAGGCCGAAATCCATTACTTTGATTTTTTCATAAGGCGTATCAGGATCGACAACCATCAGGTTCGCCGGCTTCAGGTCGCGATGGATGATCCCTTCGGTATGGGCTGCGTATAGGGCTTCACACAGCTGGCCGAGCAGGCGCCCCACGCGCGGCGGCGATAGCCTGCCGCCATTGCGGTGCATCAGGGTATCGAGGCTGATGCCGCGGATGTACTCCATGACAATGCAAGGACCGAGCGGATCATTGAGCGACGCATCGTACAAGGCAACCACGTACGGGTGTTGGAACCGAGCCATCAGCAACATTTCCCGCTGAAAGCGCTCGCGAAATTTCGGATCGTTGGCGACATGCTCATGCATGACCTTGACGACAACTTGTCGGCCAAGATCAGTTTGCTTGGCAAGATAGACGCGCCCCATGCCCCCCTCGCCGAGGAGCTTGATGGTCTCATATCGTCCAAGAAAAGTTCGGCTGGCCATGAGGGAAATCCATTCGATCCACGATTGGGGAGTCTGAGAAAGAATAGGTCACAAAATGCCGTTGTGGGGGAGAGACTTCGCCGAATTGGGTTTCCTTCGCAGAATGCTTGTATCCAATGCACAACCCACCAAGAAAAGTGTACGTATGTTCCACGTGGAACATCGCACGACTGGATCACGCCGACAGCTCGTTTTCGCATTCCACACCGAACTGCGGTATGGCCCAAAGCTTGGCAACAATTCGTTTCGGTGTACAAAGACGGGCCGTAAACGAGATTCTTGTCTGTAAGCCATTGCAGCATAACGCCTAACGAAAATGCGTTGTACACGATTCAGCAATAGCCACCCCCCGTAAACCAATGCCACTGCCCCTAATGATCGACCCGAAAAATCCTTGGTTTTTTGAAGGGTCTTTCAAAAACTCGATTCAACCTCGATTCCACGGCTCGGTGGATACCATGCCACATTCGCCAACCAGAGGTGGGTATGAGCCTGGCTTCACAACGGACCTCGCAATGCGGGTGGGGGGCGGTTAGAGTTGAAAGTGTATTCATTTATTCATCCATCGAGCCACCCCGGGGCGCTGGATGAATCTGGATGAATCTGGATGAATCTGGACGAGTCTGGACGAGTCTGGACGAATAGCGAAAAGGGAGGCCCCCGATGCGCGCGTTGGGTCCGAGCGTGGAAAATCTGTACGTTGGTGCCGGCGTGGACACGAGGCATGCGGCACGGTACCCACCGCTGCTACTGCCGAATGCCGAACGCCAACGCGACCTGTGAACGGCATTCACCAACGGCAACGGCAATCGGGGCTGCACCGAAGGGATCGATTCGCGGGCTTGATTCCGGCTTGCGGGAGGGTCGGCCATGCGTCCGAGGTGCGCGCCAATTTGGAACACTCCCTTTCGACCACGCGTCAACAACCGCAAAGCGTTGTCCGTAAAGGCAACAATTTGCTTGACATGGCGAACCGTTATAGTAAATTCGCGAAGGCCAACCGTGATTCGGATGCTTGCAATCACCCGCACGGCAACACCACGACCGGGTTCATCCACCGTGCTAATGGCCGTGGTAGGGGTTAACTCTGTGGCAGGGCAGCGCGTTGCGACCCAGGTGGGTGCAGCACGAGTGCCAAGGATTTCGGGCACAACCCGTTGATTCCAAAAAAGACAATTGTGGCGTTTTTCGTTGTGGAGCGACACGCGATTCGTAGAATAGCCCCATCGCCCGAGCGCTCGGTCAGCCAAAGTGAGGACGGCGCTTTCCAATCGCGGGTAAATAGGCTAGGCTATCAGCGGCGGAATAAGGTCATTCCGCATCGAATCAGGCCGATCTCGGAGAGAAACCCGCACGGGTTTGAGGTCTAACCATGAAAATCAGTTTGATGGTGCTATCTGCAGGCTCCGCAGCTGGGAAAGCGCTCCCAGTCAACGTGGCCCAGTTCATTATCGGTCGCGATCCACAGTGCAACCTACGACCGGCCAGTGCCATGATCAGTAAGCGGCACTGCGCTGTCCTGGTCAAGGGCGCGCAGGTTTTTGTGCGCGATTTCGACAGCACGAATGGGACGTTTCTCAACGACGAGCCGGTCAAGGGCGAAGTCCTGATCAAGGACGGCGATATCCTCAAGGTAGGGCCGTTGAGCTTCAAAGTCGTAGTCGAAGGGGTGCCGGCTGTAGCCAAGCCCACGCCCCCGCCCAAGCCTAAGTCGGTGGAGCTCAGCGACGAAGATGCAGCCGCGGCGATGTTGTCGTTCGACGAGGAAAGCGGCGACGTCAACCTGGCGTCACGCGAAACCGCGGATGATGCCATTCCTGGTGGCTCCACGATCATGGATATTCCCGCGTTTGCCCAGCCCAGTGCAGAATTGCCCACCGAAGTCGAGAAGAAGCCCGACGACAAGAAATCCGGCGCCAAGAAGCATGCCCAAGGCGCTGCCCAGGACGCTGCCAAGGCGATTCTTGACAAGCTCAAGCAGGGCCGGCGCAAGTAATCTCTGCGGTCCGGGCCGCGGGATCTATTGACCAATTACGGTGCCAGTTCGAGTGTGGCGGGAAGACCACACTCCCGTGCTGGCTTTTGCTATGATCGTCACGCCATCTCAGCGGCAGTCCATTTCGCGCCGCCTCCTCACGTGGTTTCGCCGCAATGCTCGTGTGGTCCCCTGGCGTTCCAACCGTGATCCGTACCGCATCTGGGTGAGCGAAGTGATGCTTCAGCAAACGCAGGTAGCGACGGTGATTCCGTATTTCGAGCGGTTCTTGCGTCGTTTTCCAACACTCGCCGAAATTGCGATGGCCGACGAACAGGAAGTGCTAAGGTATTGGGAAGGGCTGGGCTATTACCGCCGCGCTCGTTCACTGTGGCGGGCCGCACGACACCTGAACGATGGTGGGCATCAGACGGTTCCGGACGATCTCGAGGTCGTGCGCGCGTTGCCTGGTTTCGGTCGCTACACGGCAAACGCCGTCCTTTCGCAAGCGTACGATCGGCGGGTGCCAATTCTCGAAGCTAACAGTCAGCGCGTTCTCTGTCGCCTGTTTGGCATCAAGAAAGATCCTCGCGAAGCCTTGGTACGGGAGCAACTTTGGCAGCTTTCGGAAGCGATTTTGCCGGCGAGAAGTGTCGGCGATTTCAACCAGGCATTGATGGAACTGGGAGCACTGGTATGCACGCCCTCGCAGCCGAAGTGTTCGGCATGCCCGGTTCGTGCCCATTGCCAGGCGAATTCGCAAGGCAGCCAGAATGAGATTCCCGTGCGGGCCAAAGCTACCGCGACTGTTGCGGTGAACGAGGTCGCTATCGTGGTGGGCAGGCGCAATCAATTCTTGCTCGTACAGCGTCCCGACGAGGGGCTATGGGCCGGCATGTGGGAATTTCCGCATCACCCACTCGAGAGCATGGAGTCGCTCGACGCTGGGGCCAGGCGACTTTTATCAACGATAGGCCTGGAGTGTGGCCCCTCGATTCCGCTCGATGTTATTCGACACAGCGTGACGCGGTTTCGAATCACCATGACTTGCCTGCAAGCGACCTATCGCGTCGGCGTGGTGCGATTGGCTGGCTACCGAAGCTTCGCCTGGATCAGTGCCGAGGATCTCGCGCATTACCCACTCAGTGCCCCCCAGCGGCGATTAGCACGCCGATTGATGGCGTCAAACACCTTGGCGAGGCAGGGGCGTGTCCGCTCGCCCAAGGCGAGCGGCTAGTCGCCAATTTGCCCGGTTTGCCAATTTTCGCACAGTAATTTTCACTCAATCCTCGGACTCGTGCTGACAAGATAGACTTTCCTGGCTATGGTGCCCGCTCTTGCGTGGGGAGAGGTGATGATACGCCCAGTGGTAGTTCTGGTGTTTTTGGCGATTGCGTTCATGACGGCTGGGTGTGCGCGCACGCGCCTTTTCAAACGAGCGGATCCTGCACGCTCACTTGCGACCGGAGTGCGAGTTGGCGAGCCGGCCCCTGAAATTGAGGGAGAGGACTTCGACGGCAAGCCGATCAAGTTGAGCGACCACCGCGGCAAGGTCGTCATGGTGACCTTCTGGGCCAGCTGGTGCAAGCCGTGCCGAGACTTGATTCCGCACGAACGTGCGCTGGCCGAGCAATTCAAGAATACACCTTTCGTCGTCCTCGGCGTCAATTTCGACGACGATATCGAGAAAGCGCGCAAGGTGGCCACCAAGCATGGCATCACCTGGTGCAACGTGCAAACTTGCGGCGAAGAGCATCCCATCAAGAAACTTTGGCCGATTGAGGCACTGCCGACCACCTATCTCATCGACACTCAAGGCATTGTTCGCCATGTTCGCGTCGGTGCCCCCGTCTCCCAGGAAGCCGTCCTTTCCCTGCTCCCAAAGCGGGACGTAGCCAGTCGAAAGTAAGCCTACGGCAAAATGCACACGCGCCGACCGTCGATCCTCAATCGCCTCTCGGCGAACAATCGAATCGCTTCGGGATACGCAATGCATTCCTCGGCAAACACTCGCGCGGCGAGTGTTTCGGCTGTATCGTCATCCAGAACCGGCGCTGTGCGCTGCAGGATGATCGGGCCGTGATCGTATTGATTGTCAGCGAAATGCACGGTGCAACCGGTCACTTTGGCGCCGTAGGCGAGCACGGCCTCGTGGACGTGATGGCCGAAGTAGCCCTTGCCGCAGAACGCGGGGATCAGGGCCGGGTGGATATTCATGACGCGTCCGAGAAAGTCGTCGGGAACTTGCACCAATTGCATGAAGCCACACAGGCAGACGAGATCGACTGTTGCGTGGCGGCAGGCCTCAAAAATACCGCGACTGAACTCTTCGAGCGTGCCGGCTTGCTTGCGTGAAACATGCAAGCCGGAGATGCCCATGGACTTGGCTCGTTGCAGGCCGAAGGCGTCGGCGTTGTTAGAGATCACAAGGACGATCTGCGCCGGCAGTCTGCCGGCCTTGCCAAGGTCGTACAAATTCTGCAACGTCGTGCCGTTGCCGCTCAGGAGGACAGCGATACGGATATTGGGGAGCATGAGGGTTGGGTTTCTAGGCCATCAGGTCAGTTCAAACACGAAAAATTCGCTGGGTGTTCTCGCGCAGCAGGAGCCGGGCCAGGGCAATGGCCTGGGATTCCGAATACACTCCGGGTGCAACGTAGTCGTCGGCCAGAATCTGGGCCAGGATGCGTCGGTACATGTTGTACTTCGGCAATATGAACTCCAGCTTATAGGCGTCACTGTAATAGCCCAGTTGCTTCGTCTTGGGCACAGCCTGCAAGCGAGCGCGCGTATCCGGGACGATGAAGGCGGGGATGTTGGAGTACCACCAGTGCCCGTTGGTGACGACGTTCGGGAATATCCAGCTATAGCTGACCAGCTCCTGATTTTGCGCACTCGTGAGCACGGAGATGGGAAACGTCACATCGGGAAAAGCGTTGAACAGGTCCGCGTACTGAATCAACGATGTTCGCTGGTCGAAGAGGTCCTGCCCCTGGTAGACCCCCGCGCGGTAAACGCGGCGGTTGACGCCGATCATCAGATCGAATGGCAAGCCGAACTCGCGGCACTGCTCGGCAAGCATCCAGAAGACGCCGCTGGCGCAAGTGCGCCTGACGCCGATATCCTCGGAACCAGTGATCAATGCGCCAATTGCAAGGCCCAAATCGTACGCCGAAACGGGGCGTGGCTCGAAATCGGGAGGCAGCGAGATGGCGCAGGCCTTGGCTCCCTTGCTGGTAAAATGCTGAAACAGCTTCGTCACGGCATCGCGCAACTGGCGCTCGTCGATGGCGTCGATGCCGGTCGCCTTGGCTAGCCGTTCTCGCGTCGCTGGTTTGTCGAGGTGGAAGACGAGGTCGTCCGTTCGCAAGCAGGGGACATAACGATTAGTGTCGAACCCAGATAGAGGATCGTCGAAATCGTTAGTCAGAAAAATCTTCTCGACGTTGGAGCGTCGCAACACCTGCTCCTCCCAGTCGGGCTGGGTCATCAATCGGTCGGCGGCATCCCACAAACGATCGCAGTCGGTTCCGGAGACGCGCTGGCCCTTGAAATCGAGGAAGGTTTGCGCAATCTCCAGAAACCAGCTATATTGGGCCGTATTGTCGATCCGGTCCAGATGCTCCAGAATCGCACGCACTCGTTCACGAGGGGATGTTTCCTTGCCCAGGGGCGCCTGGCTCATCCCGGCGGAGTGGGCCAGTTCCGTGTAATAGTGGTAGCCCAAGATGTCATCCAGCGATTTCGCCGCCGCCGCATGGGGGTTGATGTGTGAATGCGGGTCGATGAGAGGAATTCGGCAAATTTCCGCATAGAGGTCGCGGGTCAAGCGGTCGGTGATCATCAGAAGGTTCCACGGTGCCAGCGAATAGTAGTCACAAAACGACGATTCAGTTGCCATTCTTACAATTTCGATTGTAAAAACCAACCCAGCGACAGAACTTTTCGGCAAGGCGCGCGCCTGGTGTCATGACGTAAGAAAAAGTTCGCCAGCGGCAAATGCTGATATTTGTGGTAGTAAGCGGTGATATGTCCCGTCTGGACAGCAAGATTTTTTGAATTGGCACGCCGGTTGCTTTCTTCTATTTCGGCAAGAGAGAACGACGAACCCTCCGGAACAGAGGGCCTTCCCCCAAGGCTGACGTTCGTCGCGAAGAGTTGCCAGGTTCCGCGACCCAAGGCCGAACCCCCCGTCGGCCTTGGGTATTCAACCCCCGCGGAACTGTACCCTTCCAAGCTCCCGTCGATCTCACTCCCCCAACCTCCGTTCACCGCGTCTCCCCTTACCCCAGGGGGGACGCTCTTTTTTGCGCGCAGACAATTGACTCCCGAGTGGGGGGGCGATTACGCGGCTCCGCTCGTTTTTCCAAATTGCCGGCGGTTTCCTACAATCGACCTTGGATTCAATTATCTCCTTGGAGCGATTCTATGCCGTTTGACGTCATTACCTTCGGCGAAGCCATGGTGCGCCTCAGTCCGCCGAATTTTCTGCGTCTGGAACAAGCCCGCAGCCTCGACCTTCGCGTGGGGGGTGCGGAACTCAACACCGCCGTCGGGTTAGCGAGACTGGGACACTCGACGTCGTGGGTTTCCAGGCTCACGAACAATCCACTGGGGCGATTGATCGCCAATCATGCGCGGGAGGCTGGAGTTGCGACCGACCACGTGGTGTGGACCAATGACGATCGCGTCGGGTTGTACTTCCTGGAATTCGGCGCCGCGCCGCGTGCGTCTAGTGTACTTTACGACCGCAAGAATGCGGCTATCGCCAGTCTCAAGCCTGGTACGGTCCCGTGGGCCAAGGTATTCGCCGGAGCCAAGTGGTTTCACGTCACCGGCATCACCCCCGGCCTCAGCAGTGATGCGGCAGCGGTGACCAAGGAAGCGCTCGTCGCCGCCAAAACCGCGGGGTTGCGCACGAGCGTCGATCTCAATTATCGCGTCAAACTCTGGACGCCTGCCGAGGCAGGCAAGTGCATGGGCGAATTGATGGCCCACACCGATGTACTCATCACCACCGAAGAAGACATCGAACGCGTGTTCGGGATCAAAGGGAAGGACTATGAGGATGCTGCCGCGTTGACGGCAAAGCGATTCGACCTCAAGACGATCGCCATCACGGTGCGCGAGAACCCGCTCGTCTGGAAAAACTCGTGGACCGCCATCGCTTATCAGGACGGCAAGATTCTGCGCACGAAACAATACGAGGTCGAAATTGTCGATCGCCTGGGCGCCGGTGATTCCTTTGCAGCCGGCTTGATTCACGGGTTTTTGGTTGGCGACCTGCAATTGGCCCTCGATTTTGGCGTGGCGGCAAGCGCACTCAAGCACACTATCCCAGGCGATTTCGCGTGGATCACTCGCGACGAAGTTGAAGGCATGCTCAAGGGCGGCGGACTGCGTATTAGCCGTTAGTAGCCACTCCGTCCGTGCATCCTGCAAAATGGCAAGCCGTCGCGAAGGTTGCGAACGAGGAGAGTCTCTTCATGAACACGACAAATCCAGTCGCTCCCGCACCGGCTCGCGTCCTGTCGCTGGACGCTTTCCGCGGCTTCGTCATGCTGCTGATGATGGACAGCGCCCTGCGGATCGCCAAGATTGCTGAGTCCTTTCCGGAAAGCGGATTCTGGCAGACTCTCACCTTTCATACCGAACATGTCAAATGGACAGGCTGTTCGCTGCACGACTTGATTCAGCCCGCGTTTTCGTTCCTCGTGGGGGCCTCGTTGCCGTTCTCGATTGCCAATCGCGAGGCGCGTGGCGAGGGTTTTGGCTGGATGCTCCTTCATGCTGCCTGGCGAGCGCTGCTGCTGATGTTTCTGGGAATCTTCCTGCGTTCCATGGGGGCCGGCCAGACCAACTGGACCTTCATGGATACTCTGACGCAGATCGGCATGGGCTACGTCTTTCTGTTTCTGCTTGCGTACACTCGGTCGCAATTCATTCAGTGGGCTGCGGTGGTCGCCATTGTCGTCGGGTACGGGGCCGCGTTCGCGCTCTACCCGCTGCCGGCGGCGGATTTCGATTACGCGGCGGTGAGCGTGAAGCCAAACGAGCCCGGAAGATTCGACGGGTTCATGGCGCACTGGAACAAGAACGCCAATCTGGCGGCCGATGTCGATGTGTGGTTTCTGAACCAGTTTCCGCGGGAGAAGACGTTCACGCACGAACGTTCGGGCTACACGACCCTCAACTTTGTGCCGACGCTCGCCACGATGATCCTTGGCGTGATCGCAGGCGGCTGGATGCGCAAAGAATGGAGCGGCGGCATCAAATTGCTCGCGTTCGTTGTCGCCGGCGCGGTCGGAATCGCTTTGGGAGAGGCAAGTGAATTGCTCGGCCTATGTCCTGTAGTCAAAATCATCTGGACCCCTGCCTGGGTGCTCTATTCCGGCGGCTGGACATTCCTCCTGCTGGCGGGGTTCTACCTCGTCATTGACATGATTGGGTTCTGGCAGTGGGCGTATCCGCTTTTCGTTATCGGCGCCAACTCGATCGTGGCGTACTGCGCCTACCACATGATTCGGCCTTTCATCATCAGCAGCTACCGCACACACCTTGGTCCGGATCTCTTCAAACTGTTCGATGGCTACGGCGGCGTCCAATGGGAGCCGATGGTCACGGGTGTTGTTGTCCTTTTCACGCTTTGGCTAATCTTGCTTTGGATGTATCGCACCAAGGTGTTTGTGCGGATTTGATTGCATCGCCGTCCGTTCAAGGCTGAAGCAATAGAAAAGCCGCCTGCAATGGGTCATTGCAGGCGGCTTTGAAGTTTCACTGACCAGCATTCGCTGGCTGTCAGTTAGGTCAGATTCGCCAGGCGCCCGGTGCTATCGCCCAGGTTATCCATCGAGGTGCCCATGCGGTCGAGCATGGACAGCCAGAGGTTATTGAGCGGCGTGTTGTTGCGGTAACGGATGTGGCGGCCGGTGCGGATCGTGCCCGAGCCACGGCCCGCCAGCAGAATCGGCAGATCGTCGTGATTGTGGCGGTTGCCGTCCGAGTTGCCGGAGCCGTAGGCGATCATGCAATTGTCGAGCAGCGTGCGATCGCCTTCGCGGACGTTCTTGAGGGCGTTGAGCAGGTACGCAAGCTGCGTGACATGGAAGCGGTTGATCACGGAGATCTTGCGCAGCTTCTCCCGATCGTTGCCGTGATGCGACAGGTCGTGATGGCCTTCACGCACTTCGATAAACGGATACGGCTTGTTGCTTCCTTCGTTGGCGAAGACGAAAGTGCTGACGCGGGTGATATCAGCCTGGAACGCGAGCACCAGAAGGTCAGCAAGCAGTCGCAGGTGTTCCTGATAGCTCGCCGGAATTCCAGCCGGTTGCGTCAGGTTGGGACGGGGCGGCTCGGGCAGGCGTGCAGCCCGCTCGATGCGTTGCTCGATGTCGCGGATGGCGCCCAGGTATTCGTCCAATCGACGGCGATCGTTTGCTCCGAGGTTCGGTTGCAGGCTGGCGGCGTCTTCACGCACGAAATCGAGGATGCTGCGGCGATTGCGATCGCTGCGAATCCGGTCAGCATCGGGACCAGTCGTGAAGAGGCGTTCAAAAACCTGCCGTGGGTTGTTGAGTTTCGGCACCGGCTGGGTTGCAGACCGCCACGAAATCGTCGAGGAATATGCACAGCTATACCCGGAATCGCAGTTACCGGCCATGGCGCTGGGGTCAGCGCCGATTTCGAGCGATGCCAGCCGGGTCTGGTTGCCGATGCGTGCGGCCGCAGCTTGATCGACAGAGAGGCCGGCGCGAATATCGCTGCCGGCGGTTTTGCGCGGCTGTGCCCCTGTCAGGAAGGCGGCCATCGCGCGGGCATGATCGCCTGGGCCGTCGCCGTTCGGGCGGGCCTTGTCGGCTGTCAACCCAGTCAGCACGTTCAAATAATCCTTGACGTCCGCAAGCGGTTCGAGAATGCGAGGCAAAGTGAAGCTGGCGCCGTCGGCCGTCGGAGTCCACTCGGCCATGTGCTTGCCGTTCGGGACGTAGAGGAAGGCCATGCGCATCGGTACGCGATTGGCAGCCGGTGCGGCCTGGTTGCCCCATGCGTGGAGCGGCCCCATGGCTTCGAGCCAGGGGAGCGCGATCGACGCGCCCAAGCCCTTGAGGATGGTTCGGCGGGACAGAAGGCTACTCATTCTTTTGGTCCTTTCCTCGACGCATGCGGAAGGGGTCGCTTTGAGTAATTTCGACGATCAGGGTGGAGAAACGGAAGTCATTCTTGGCGAGAGCCGTCACAATATTGTCGACGGCCGTCTTGTCATAATACTCGATGCCTCGGCCTATTGCATAGGTTACCATCTTTTCCGTCAAGGTACGAGCGAAAAGATCCTTTTTGCCCATCAGGATGGTCTTCAGGTCCTTGGGGCCATTGAATTTTTGTCCACCAGGAAGAATTCCCGAAGGATCGATCTCACGCCCCTCGTCTTGCACCCGGAATTTGCCAACGGCGTTGTAGTTTTCAAAGGCGAAGCCGATTGGGTCCATGCGGGCGTGGCAGTTGGCGCAGCTTGCGTTCTTGCGATGTTGTTCCATGCGCTCGCGCAGCGTACCTTTCAGCTGGCCCTTCTCTTCAAGCTCAGGCACATTCGGCGGCGGCGGCGGCGGCGGGGCGCCGAGGATCTGTTCAAGCACCCAAACGCCACGCTTCACCGGCGAAGTCCGCGTCGGGTTCGAGGTGATCGTCAAGATGCTAGCGTGGGTCAGTAACCCGCCGCGCTCGTTGTCGGCAAACGTCACGCGCAGAAACTCATTGTCAGCGGCGCGGCCAAACTTACGTTGAAATTGCGTCCCCGGCTTTGTCTTGGGCTTTTGATACAGCCGATTGCCATTGGTATCGGCAATGCCGTAATGGCGGGCAAGCCGTTCATTCAGGAACGTGAAGTTGCTGTCGATCAGGTCGAGAATGCTGCGGTCCTCGCGCATGATGGCTTCAAAGAACAGTTCCGTCTCCCTGGCCATGGCCACGCGGAGCGGTTCATCGAATTCCGGGAAGAGCTTGGAATCGGGGGCATGCATTTTGAGAAGTCGAATTTGCAACCACTGCGACGCAAAGTTCTCGACAAGTGCGTACGCTTTCGGGTCCTTGAGCATTCGCTCCACCTGCGGCCTGAGGTTTTGATGCAGTTGCTTCTTCGCCGCAAGACTGAGGAGTTCATCGTCCGGCATCGTGCTCCACAGGAAGTAGGATAGGCGCGAGGCGAGCTGGTATTCGTCAATCGGGTGGGCGTCCTTGCTGTCCGGCCGATGGTCGAGCTCGACGCGGAACAGAAATTTTGGCGAGCAGAGGACCGCCTGCATCGCCAGAGAAACGCCGGCCTCCCAGCTTTCCTTGTTCTTTTCTGCCAGATCAATGAACTTCAAGAGCCTATCGACTTCGTCCTTGGTTGCCGGCCGGCGATAGGCGCGCGAGGCAAATCGCTCGAGGACCTCGCGGGCGGCGTCGCGTTTGTCGAGGCCTGGCTTGTGAGCGAGCAGCTTGAAGTGCGATGGCGGACGAGTCTCCAGGGGGCCTTCGAGCTGAATCGATTCGACCATGAGCGCCCGCTTCGCTTTGGTCGCGTCCTTGATATCGGGATCGGTGTACTCATTCAGAAACATCGCCGTGATGCGATGGCTGCCAGGCTTCAGGCGGACGCTCACATCAAAGCTCGGTGTGAACTTGCCAGCGTTGCTGGAAGCAACTTCGAAGACCTTCTTCTCCTCGCCGTTGACGAGCAGTGCGAATTTCACGATTTCCTTGCCGACCTGGTTGCCGTAGGCGCGGATGCGGGCCTTGAAGTCCCCCTCCTGCGTCACCTTGAACGAAGTGAAGAGGACCCCCTTGCTTGCGGTGATGGCGCGGAATCTCCCCACTTTGTCCGGATTGGGAACTGACGGCTCAGTGAAGCGAGCCGAGGTCACATTCACGGTTGGTTTCGGCGCCTCGCCCACGGTGATCGCGTTTTTCAGGATCGTTTCGGCCGCCGCGAGGTAACGCTCCATCAGAACGGGCGAGACCGTGAGGACATCGCCGATGTTGTCGAAGCCGTAGCCGACATCGTCGGAGGGAAAGTCGTCTGCGGGTCGAAACTCGGTGATGCCGACAAGATCACGAATCGTGTTGTTGTATTCTGCCCGATTGAGTCGCCGCATGGTCACCCGGCCGGGATCGCGTTTGCCTCCCGAGTCCGCCGCGATGAAAATGTCATTGATGGCTTTGAGAAACTTGTCGGTATCACTAAGGTCGGGCCGCGGCTGCTTTTCGGGAGGCATCTCGCCTGAGTGGACATTGCGCAGCACCTCATGCCACTTCTTGCGGTCCTTCAGGATCGACGCCACGTCCTTGTAAATGTCAAGCCGCAGGTCGGCGTTCTTTTTCTTGGGACCGTGGCACTGGACGCAATGCTTGTTGATGTAGGGGATGACCGCCTTTTCGATGGCATCCTTGTTCTTGGCGGCAGGCTGTGCGACGGCCTCCTCGCGGGCAAGTGAAATCCAAATGCCGCAACTTAATAAGAACAACGCGATCAAGCTGACAAGGTAACGAAATCGCATGGCAGGAATTTGCCCTTGGGGTGGGAGAGTTGAAGAAAATTATACAGGACGGCCCACGGGAATCCTACTGTAATTCGAGACCTCGCTGAGTCGTACAATGGAGGTGTGCATGGCGCGGGGGATCTCATGCCGACTCTTGAATGGATCGATACGCACGCCCATCTCGATGATGAACGCTTTCGCGGCGACTTGTCGGCCGTGCTGGAGCGTGCAAAGGCGGCGGGCTTGCGCCGGATCGTAGTCGTCGCAACCACGGCAATCGATAGCCCACGCTGTGTCGAGCTAGCCAGGCAGCATGTGCTCCTACGCGCAACGGTCGGCATCCAGCCCAACCACGTTGCCGAAGCGACTTCGACGGCGTGGGATGAGGTCGTGGCGCTCGCAAGCCTTCCGGACGTGGTCGCCCTCGGCGAGACCGGCCTCGATCGCTACTGGGACCACACGCCGTTCGCGCAACAGGAAGACTACTTCACGCGCCACCTGGAGCTGGCACGTAAGCTCAATCGCGGCGTTGTCATTCATTGCCGGGAGGCCGAGTCCGATACCGTGCGAGTGCTTCGTACCGATTTTGAACAGCACGGACCGGTCCGCGGGGTAATGCACTCCTTCACCGGCGACCTGGCAACAGCGCAAGCGTGCGTGGAAATGGGGCTCTACATTTCCTTTGCTGGCATGCTAACGTATAAAAACGCTCAGGCCCTTCGCGATGTGGCAGCGAGGATGCCGCTGAATCGCCTGCTCGTCGAGACGGATTGCCCGTATCTGGCGCCAGTACCCCACCGGGGTAAACGTAACGAGCCCGCATACGTCGTACACACGGCTGGTGTGCTCGCCGAGACGCTGGGCGTGCCGATCGGAGTGATTGCGGAAAATACGACGCGAAACGCGTGCGCACTCTTTGGATTCGCCTGACGATTGCGTGGCCTTGAGCGGACGCTAAACGTAAACCTTGGAGATAACCATGACCTTTGCTGATTTGATTGAATCACTGGACTACAACCGAGGCAAGACACTGGCGTTTCTGGATGCGATTGCGAAGACGGAGAACGTGCAGGCCGCGCTCGGCTGGCGTCCCGCTCCCGGGCGGGCCCATCTCGCCTGGCAGCTCATGCACATCGGTGCAACGGATGACCGGCACGTACACGTTCGCATGACTGGCGGCCAACCCCAGGAGCCGGAGTATGTACGCCGATTCGCTGGCGGGAGCACGCCCGATGACGAAATCCCGACCCTGGACGAGATCAAGCGTTACCTCGACATCCAGCGCAAGGAACTGCTGGCCCATCTCAAGAAGCTGGACGACAGCGCCCTGAAGACGAAGCCGAACGAACAGGCCCCGTGGACCTATGGAGAATGGCTCAAGGTGCTTGCCTTCCACGAAGCCCATCACCAGGGACAGGCGCATTTGACCTTCAACTTGTACAAGGCGGCGCACGGGATCAAATGAAAAACTGAGTGTACGTTTAGCGCTCGCCCGGCGCTAAACGTGAATGGAATTTCACTTCCGAGTCTTGGCAACCTCTTTGTGTACTGTCCCCACGATCATTTCCTCGACGCGTGGTCCCCACGCACACGGATGCCCGTAGTAGATCATCGATGACTCTCCTTCGTAACCGCCTTCCTTCAATACACGTAGCGACGGAATGTACGCCATCACATCGTTGGCGTAGCCGGTGACCCATACCTTGCCGAGTTCCTTCTTGAGCCGGACAGAATAGTCAACCACGACCTCACCTCCAAGAGCAATCCATGTCGGGTCATTCCCGAGGCACCAGGTCTGGATCGGGTACGGGTAGGTCTGCTTGAGCGAGCCGGTCTTTTCGAAGTCTTTGAGCAGCACCTTGGCCCGGGCTGCGATGTAGGTGTTCTTGCTCATCGTATCCTCGACGAGTTTTTCGCGGGTCGGCAGGACGCCGAACGGCAGGTCGATGCGGGCGTAGCTGGTCCGTAAAATGCCGGCAAGCGGCGTCATCGGCGCCTTGACGACCTGATCGACGGCCGCGGCAAGCTGCTTGCCGTAGGCTTCGGCTAACTCATTCTTGCGGCGTGGCAGCGGGTTTTGATCGCCGCCGCAGCCCGCATGGAAGAGGGCGACGGCGCCCGGAAAGCGTTGCTCCAGCTCAAGCTGCGCGAAGCCCGGATAGTCGCCGGACCACTTGTAGAAATCCATCACGGTCGCATGGCAGGCGTAGCCGAAGGCAATCGCTTGCACCTTCCCGTCTGAATCACGCACACACAGCACCGGCACCTCGTGATCAACGGGGCCCTTGAGCGATCCCAGGTCGCGCATCTTCGGCACCTCCGGCTCCTTGTTGGTCCGGCGATTGGTCGCAAATGTCGTGTGGCCGTTGTTCCAGGTTACGGTGGCAGGTTTGAGGTTTTTCACGGCCGCGCCGACAACGTTTACGACCTGGCGGTGCAACTCGTCGGCGTAAGCGATGACTTTCTTCTGATCGGCTTGGCCGAGGCTATACATCGTTAGCAGATTGCGACCGACAACGGGGCCGCAATGGGTATGCGAGGTCGAGAGCATGACCTCAGCGCGATGGAAGCCATGGCTTTTCTTGAGGTCGGCGCAGATCTCGTCGGACAGCACTCGATCGATGCCGATGAGGTCCAGCGTCACCAGCACGCAGCGCTGGCCTTGGGCATCCTGTAGGACAAGAGCCTTGGCCCAAAGGTCGTGGATCTTCCCGTCGGCCGGCTTGGTGCGCGAAGCATAGCCCGACATCCACATGTACTCACGCGGCGTGATGACAGTCTTTGCAACGCCCGCCTGCCACGATTTGATGTCCTGGGCCGAACTGGTTGAATTGGCGAACGCCGCAAGGGTGCATGCGAGGAACATGATACGCTGGAACATGGGAACCTCCTGGCTTTCGTTTAGCGCCCGCGTGTCGCCTGGCGGGCGCTAAACGAAAGCTATGTAACGATTAACGAGTCGACATCAAATAGGCGATCAAATCCGCCATCTCTTGATGGTTGATCATTTTCTCCAGCCCTTCCGGCATGAACGACATGCCGGTACTTCGCAGTTCGTCGATGTTGACGCGCAAGAGTGTTTCGTTGGTTCCATCCGGACGGCGAATCGTAATGCTGGTCGCGGTTTCAGCCAGGATCATGCCGGTAAGCGTTCGGCCGCTGTCTAGTTGCACGTAATAGGTGATAAACTTGGGCAGCACCTCGCGGTTTGGATCGAGTACGTTGAGCAAGATAAAGTCAGCGCCGCGGTCCTTGATGGCGCCCAGTTCCGCGCCGATTTGCTCGCCGACCCCTTCGATGCGATGACACGCTGCGCAGTTCTTCTTGAAGAGGTCCTTGCCATTCTTGACGTCGCCTTTGATGTCCAGCGACTTCTGATACGCGGCGACGACGTCCTTGCGTTTGGAAAGCTGCGTGCCCGCGAAGAGCTTGTCGGCTCTAGCGCGGACCTTGGGGTCGGCAAACAGTTGCAACAGCTTGATGCGGGCGGGATCGATCTCACCAGTCTTGATGGTGCCCTTTTCCACGGCGTCCAGAAAGGCGTGCACCCAGGCGGTGCGCGCGAATAGCGTCTCGGCGGCCGTCGCACGCACCTGCGGACTCAGGCCGGGCCAGGCGCTGATGACAACGTCCGCTGCCGCGTTCTGTTCGAAGCGTGTGAGGGTCTCCAGTACCGCCTTCTGCACCGCCTCGGGTTGGCGAAATTTGAGGAACTCGCCAAGATTCGGCTTCACCTTTTCGAAGTCGGCAAGCCCGAGCGTACGGACGGCTGACACCCGTTCCAGCACGGATTGCTTCTCATCGCTCGATGTCTTGAGTGCGTCGGCGACAAGCTGCTTAAAGATTTCACCCGACTTGCCCCCCTTGATGCGGTCGCGTGATTTCGCCGGCAGCTTGCTCATCAGGCTGGCCATCAGGTCGCGACCATCCTGAGCGGGCAGGCGCTCGAGTGTACCTAACAACTCGCCGAGTTCATTTGCCTGATTGGCGGCCCCAACCTGAACGGCCAGAGCGTTTAGCAGCAGCTTACCTTCCGTGGATTGGCGCAGCGTGTCGTCGGTAGCCAACGTACGGAACAGATCGCCCCGGCGGCCATGTGCTGATGTCAGGATCGCCAGGCGAATCCACGGATCTTTCCCGTCACTTACGGCCAGCCGGCGCAGGAGGCTGGTCCTTATGTCACTTTCCACCGCCCCGAGTGAAAACGCTAGCTGGAACCGTACGCGCAAATCGGAGTCGTTCACCATTTTTTGCATTTGGGTACGAATCGCGACCTCACTCTGAGAGCGTTCGGCCAGCCTGAGCGCATGTTCGCGGACTCGTGCCTCCTGGTCGCCGAGCGCGGACAGAACGTGTTTTGCTTGCAACGCTTGCACACCTTCGAGTGCATAGAGGGCGTGCATTCGCCCTAACGGCATTCGTGATTTCATTGCCAGCTTTTCGAGCAATGGAATGGCGTTCTCGTCCTGTCGCTGGTAGAGCAAACGCGAGGCTGTGTCGCGATGCCAGCCGTTCGGGTGTTCAAGTTGCTTGACCAACTCCGCCGTGGAGGCCTTGCTGAGGCGGGGCAGGGCGGGACGCTTGAAATTCTCAGGAACGATCCGATAGATGCGGCCATGGTTGACACCGGATTCGATGTGGAGATGCTTGAGAATCAGCGGCGGGATCGATTCGATGGTCTCGATGATCTCTCGGTAATGATCAATGACGTAGAGCGTGCCATCGGGAGCGTTGGCGAATTGCGCGGGCCGGAACCAGTTGTCGGTGGACGCGAGAAACTCCATGTTGCGTTCCACACGCTTGGTCGATGCCGTGAGTCCCGTGTCCGCAAGTACGGCATGATAAACGAGGTTGTTCGAGACTTCGCCGACAAAGAGCGTGCCGCGATGTTCCGGCGGAAAGGCGTCGCCGCGGTAGACAGTGACGCCCGTGGTGCCGGTGAAATGGCCTGATACCTCGCCCGTTTCAGTCGGACCAGGCACAATGCCTTTTAGCCGCAGACGCGTGCGCACAATTCGCCACGGCTCATTCGGGCTGATCCGCTTCAGGTAATTCGCTTGATTCGCGCCATGGATATTCACGAGCGGCGGCGGCGCTTGTACGTACGGGTTCTTGAGCAGGTAGCGGCCGTCGTACATCAACAGGTGGCAGGGATTCGAGTTGTCGCAGGTAAACTTGCGGCCCCAGTCGTCCATCGACATGCCATGCTGGGCGCTGCCGGCGACGAGTTCGAACTTGAGCGTGCGCGGATCGAAGAGGAAGCCCTGTCCGCGAACGTTGAAGACCTGCGGGTCCTTGGCGTCGGCTTGTTTGACGTTGCCGCCCGCGGCACTGGTGGAGATATGGAAGCGGTTGTCCAGCCCCCAGCGGAAGGAGTTGAGCATCGCCTCGCCAGCCTTGTCGCGGCCGAAGCCGGTATAGATGATCTTTTTGAGGTCGGCTTTACCGCTGCCGGTCGTGTCCTTGAGATAGTAGATATGGGGCACCGAGCCAACGAAGACGCCGCCGTCCCAGCAAGCCAGGGCGACCGGCGAATCGATCTCGGCCAGGGTCGTTACCTTGTCGTAGACTCCGGTCCCTGTCGTGTCTTCAAGCACCTTGATGGCGCCGCGTTCTTTGAACTTGGGGTTGCCATGCTGGTTGTACTCGGGGAACTCCGCGACATACATGCGGCCGTCTTCATCGAAATCGACGGCAACGGGCGACCGAATTGCCGGCTCCGATGCCACGAGTTCAAGCTTGAACCCTGGCGCGAGCTTGAACGTCTTGAACGCGTCCTTGGGCGCGGTCGGAGAAATGCGTGGCAATTCCTTGGCGTAGTCTTTTTCTTTGCTGTCCTGGGTCGGCTGCGCGGAGCCAACGACAAGGCAGCCAACAAGCAGGGCACAGAACGCGGCGGCACCGAGGATCGAGCGACGCATGATAACCTCATCGGGATGCGGAGGGGCGGATGATCTCACCATAGCGAATGAGCCAGGCAGCGCCCACCGAGAAAGCCGAGACGAGCCGATTGAGTAGGATCTAGCCCGCAAACGAGCAGCAAACGTCAAGGAACGCGCGGACACGATTCGCCCTCGCTCCCGGACCGCATCAGCTCGCCTAGGTAGGTTTGCAACAAGATCTGTGCGGCCACGCGGTCCCGCCGAGCCTTGCGTTTCTTCTTGGTCAATCCGGCTTCTTGAAGCGCCGCCTCGGCCTCGGCCGTCGTGAAGCGTTCGTCGAAAAAGCTGCATGGCAGCTCGGCGACTTCGGATAGCCAGGCGCCGAATGCGCGTGCAGCTTTCGCCTGTTCTCCCTCGAAGCCATCGGCACGGACCGGCAAGCCGACGACGATGACGCCGACTTCCTCGTCGTCGATGATCTTTCTCAGGTAGAGTGCGTCTTGCCTCAGATCGCGACGCGTGTAGGTCGCGAGCGGCGACGCGATTCGGCGCTCTGCATCGCTGATCGCCAGCCCCAGGCGCACCGTGCCGGGGTCAATTGCCAGGATTCGCATGCGAGGCGTCAAAGGTATTTCTCCAGCCCCGGCTTTTTGAGCTGCTCGACGATCTTCTTGATGTTGCCCTCCTCGTTGCGGTGGGTTACCAGGATGGCATCACCGTCCTGGATGATGATCAGGTCGCTTACCCCAAGGGTTGCAATCAGCCTGTCGGTATCGCCGGCGATGACACAATTGTGCGTGTCGATGCCAAGGTGGTTGGCGAGCACGGTGTTGTCGTGAGCGTCTTGGGGCGAACGACGTTCCAGTGCCAGCCAACTACCGACGTCGTCCCACTGAAAAGGAGCTTGCGCCATCAGTACCTTGCGGGCTTTTTCCATCACGGCGTAGTCGATGCTGATTTTGGTCATGGCTGCGTATTCGCGCGCCAGCACGTCGTCGCTTGCTGCCGTGTCCCAGGCGTCGGCAATGCGCAGGACCGCGTCAACCAGTGCTGGCTGGTGGGTTCGCAATTCGGCCAGGATCGTTGCCGCCCGCCAGACGAAGATGCCGCTATTCCAGAAATGTTTACCGGAGACCGCATACTGCTCGGCGATCTCGATGTGCGGCTTCTCGCGGAACGAGGCAACATGAAGAATCGGTATGCCCTGATATGCCTTCAACTCAGCTCCGCGTTCAATGTAGCCGTAACCTGTGGCCGGGAAGGTAGGCCGTATGCCGAAAGTCACCAGGGCGTGCGGTTCGTCGAGCACGACCTGCTCGGCGGCCTGGACGGCGCGACGAAATTCCTGGGCAGGTTCGATAGCGTGGTCAGCCGGCATGACCAGCATAACAGCCTCAGGATCTGTGCGTGTTATCAGGGCTGCGCCAAGACCGATGCAGGCCGCGGTGTCCCGTCCACATGGCTCGCCCACAATGCGTTCAGCGGGCAGCGCAGGAAGCTGCCGGGCCGTCTCCGCACAGTAGCTGGCGCCGGTGATGACCCACGTCCGCGTGGGCGGAATCATGGCCTCAATGCGCTCCTGAGCCTGCTGCAAGAGCGAGGTCGAGCCGGCGAGTGCCAAGAACTGTTTGGGCTTCGACAGCCGGCTACGAGGCCAAAATCGCGTGCCTCCCCCGCCAGCCATGATGAGCGCGTGCAACATGCTGCCCCCTTTCGATAATGCCGCTATTTAAGATAGGTGTCTTTGTCGATCGTCCGACCTTCGGTGAGTTGTTTCCGCAGGTCGCTGGCATCCAGGGCGAAAAGGGGGCTGATTTCTACCTTGGCCCCGTCCGCAACCTTGACGCCGGCGTCGCGAAGCCAGCGCGTTGCCTGGGCAATCATCATCGCCTGGGCGGTTACGGGGGAATCCACACCATCCTTATTCTTCACGGGCGCGAATTCCTCGTCCCGCGGCGTTGCCAGCACCGTCCAGCGCTCCGCCTGCGGCAGCACGTCGAAAATGAAGCGTTCGAACTTCAACGCGTTCTCCGTGTCGGGTTGTACGTGCCGACCCGCGTCATCAAGGTGGGGGACTTTTTTGCGCGCGAGATGCCAGGGCAAGCGATCCGCTTCGGCCGTAATTTTGCGAAGAAACGCGACATTGAAGAGATGAATGGCTGGATTGCCTGCCCAGAACTTTAATTGACCGCTGTCATCCTTCTCATTCGCCCAATCGTCCGGAAGGTCGGAGTATTCAATCATCGAGCAACGCCCATCGACGAGCAAGAAGTTGCCGACCTTTTCCTTCGGCCCCGTTTTGGGCAGGACCTTCGAGGAGACCTCCGCTTTTTCAGCATGGTGTCGGCCAACAAAGAGAGAATCAGCCAGATTGACCAGCGGGTTATCCACCTGAAAATAGTAAATCGTGCGGACCCCGCGCTCGTCGAGGCGATCGAGGATGCCGCTGTCAAGGAGGCCGGTAATCGTGCCGCCGTGCCCATTCGGGCTGAGGCACAGGCGATCCGGGGCGTCGAGCAACATTCGGCCGCTTGCGAGGTCAACCGCGGGCATGGTTCCCTGACAGAAGAACCAAATATCCTGAGGCGGTAGCCGATAGAAATTCCGCCGCTTGAAAAACAAGCGTGTTGCCGCATCGGTCGCCGGGCTCGTCATCACCAGCAGAGGAAACCGAGCATGGTAGCGCCGATTCAAGGCAAGTACTTTTTCAGCATGAATCTGAAATAGCGGCTTCTTGGAAATCGGCCCGATGGAGAACATGCCCTTGGGGTCATTGAATCCGAGCCGAGTTCCTTGGCCGCCGGCGACTATGAGGAACGCGACCTGACCCTTGCTGAATGCTTCCGTACCAGCGGTGATCCATTCACGACGGTCTCCTGCGTCGATTCTCGGAAACGGTAGCGGCGCGATGCGCTCGCGTTGGGGGAGCGCGTCCTTTTGGAGCCGCCGATCATAAAGCGCCAGCAACTCGGCCAGGTCAATGCGTTCGATCTGGCGCACAAGAGCCGCACGCTCGGGCTCGGCGAGTCGTTCCAGCGCAGCGAGCAAATGCGCCTGGCCGTGGCGCTCGATGCGGTCTCGCAGCTCGTTTGATATCATTGGCGCCTCGGTCGCGGCAGTTGAGCGGCGTCGTCAAAACGGAATACAAAGTCCATCGTACGCAATTTCGACGTTGGGCGGCAGTGTCTTGCTGACCGCCTCGTGATCGATGTCGTGCGAAATGTGCGTCAGGTAGGCTCTGGCTGGCTGTAGTCTATCGATCACGTCGAGCGCTTCATCGACGCAAAAATGGGCCGGATGCGGCCGCAAGCGCAGCGCGTCCAGGATCAGGATTTCGACTCCTTCGAGCCGATGCATGCTCTCGCGCGGAATCTTGTTTACATCGGTGCAATACGCCAGATTGCCAATGCGAAACCCGAACACGCTGAAATGGGCATGTTCGAGCGGTATTGGCGTGATGCGCTCCTCCAGCACGGTAAAGGGTTCCTCGGTGATGTTGCGGAAAGTCAGCTTGGGCAAGAAGCCCATGGGCTGAATCTCAGCTTCCGGGCTGAACGCATAGGCGAACGATCGCCGCAGCTGCCGTTCGACCTCGTTGGTGCAGTAAAGCGGAACTGGTCCGCCAAGCAAGCGAGGAATTGGACGCAAATCGTCCAGGCCGTACATGTGATCGGCATGGGCATGGGTGTAGAGGACGGCATGCACGATCCCCACCTGGGCGCGCAGAAGTTGTAAGCGCAACTCCGGCGGGGTATCGATGAGAATATTCCCCTGATCGGTCTGGATCAGTACGGAACAGCGGTAGCGGTGGTTGCGCGGATTGGCTGAGTTACAGACCGCACAGGTGCAGCCTACCATCGGCACGCCGACGGAGGTTCCGGTGCCGAGAAAGGTGAAGGTTCGCACTTCGTTGGCCAATCGTTCGCGTCAGGGATGGCCGGCCGCCTCCCCGGCGTCCAGGCACTTTAGCCATTGTAAACGAATCGTACGCGGATGCGATGGAAACTTTCTTCGAAAAGGAAGGGAGTGGGCCGTTGACTTCGTCAGCGTTCTCGCTTACCCTTTTCCCTTTAGAGGAATTTGTAACAACTTCTGAGAGAAACGCATGAGCATGGACATTGCAAAGCCCCACAATGAACAACGCCTCCTGTGGGCCGGTTTCTTTTCGATCTTTGCTGCCGGTGTCGGCTTCTCGGTCCGTGGCGGTATTCTGATTTATTGGGCGCGCGACTTCGGTTTCACCATGGCTGATCTCGGCGGAATCACCGGTGGCGGCCTGGCAGGTTTCGGCATCATCATCATCCTCGGCTCGCTCATAGCTGACAACGTTGGCTATGGAAAACTGATGGGACTCGCCTTTGCCATGCACGTGCTTTCCGCGGCGTTGCAACTTTTTGCAGGTGAGATTCACTCGCAATTCGGCTCGACTGCGACCTACTGGACTCTCTATGTCGCGATGTTCATGTTCGCGATTGGCAATGGCATGTGTGAAGTCGTGGTTAACCCGATGGTGGCCGCGCTCTTTCCTAACCAAAAGACCCATTATCTGAACATTTTGCATGCTGGTTGGCCCGGCGGGTTGATCGCAGGCGGCCTCGCTTCGTATGCGATGAACGGCGGTAGCGTCTTCGGCTGGGTACCATTCCCCGAAAAGGCCAACTGGATGGTCCAGATGTCGATGTTTCTTGTTCCGACCTTGCTCTATGGCGTGATGATGCTGGGACAGCGATTCCCACGGTCGGAAGCCAGCCAGGCAGGAACCGGCTACGGGGAAATGCTCTTGCAGTTTCTTTCTCCAGTCTTACTCCTCTTATTGTTGATTCATGCTCTCGTGGGATATGTCGAACTGGGCACGGATAGCTGGATCAGCAAGATTACCGGAAGCATCCTTGAGGACCCCAAGAGTGGGCTCTTGCTCTTCGTCTACACCTCCGGACTGATGTTCGCGCTGAGGTTCTTCGCTGGCCCCATCGAGCACTACCTGACCCCACTTGGGCTTTTGTGCATCAGTGGCGTGTTCGGTGCGGCGGGTCTCTTGTTGTTAGGCAGCGCGGAAGGTGCGATCTCCTGTGTGGTGGCCGCGACGATATACGCCATCGGCAAGACGTTCCTGTGGCCGACCATGTTGGCGGTCGCCTCCGAACGCTTTCCGAAAGGAGGGGCCATCGTCATCGGCGCCATCGGCGGTGCGGGAATGCTTTCGGCTGGCTTCCTCGGTGGACCGGGTATTGGCTTCAAACAGGACTATTTCGCGTCTGCCAAGTTGAGGGAGAAATCGCCCGAAGTGCACAAGGAATTTGCGTCGGAGCATGACAATTCCTTCTACGGACTCGTCCATGTGCGAGGCCTCGACGGCACCAAGGTCGGAAAGCTCGTCGAAAAGCACGACGAGCTCAAGAAGGAAGTCAGTGACGCGAAAGAATCCAAGAATCAGCCTAGGATCGAGCTCGCCGAAACCAAATTGAAGGAATGGCTGGCAACCCCTGACGGCAAGGCCGACGTGGCCATTGAGGGAGCGTCGCTCTTTGGCGGGCGGACTGCGCTGCAATTAACCGCCGCAGTGCCGGCGACGATGGCGGTCCTCTATCTGATTCTCATCCTTTATTTCCGCCTCCAGGGAGGCTATAAGCGCATCGACCTGGGGCCCCAGGTGCCGTCAGATATTCCGCCCTCTCACGACCATCCTTACGGCATTACCGATAAACCGCCGCCATCGACCGGCATCAAAGAATAAATCGCGTTGCCGCTTCTAGCGTTTGCGCGGCGCCGAATTCATATGATCCGGAAGCGTAAGCGAGCATGATCCTCGCTTACGTTTCCGGTTAATGTGAGCGTTGTTGGAGCTGCCTCTAGACGAAGAAACGCATTATCCCGTCCGTTCCCGCTTACACAATTCCTTGAACAAGTGCCGCGTTTGCGCGGTGTGCCACTCCAGCACCTGCAAGAAAATCTGCCCCGCACTGTGTTCTGCCGTCGCCTCGCAGCCGAGGCGTTTGGCGAGCTTTTCCAGGTCCTCCGCCGCCTCGGGCAACTCGTCGAGCGATCGATTGTGAAAGATGCGCAGCCGACTCTCCACCGTGCGCATGAAATCGTAGCACGAACGGAGCGTGGCATGTTCCTCGGCATTGATGAGCCGCACCTGGTGCAAGGCATCCAGCGCCCGCCAGGTGTTCGGTTCCCGGACTTCAGGGTGCTGCTTGCCATATTTCAAGCGATAAAGCTGTGTGATGAATTCAATGTCGATGATCCCGCCGAATCCACGCTTCAAGTCGCGTTTGCTGCCGGATGCTTCCACGCGACTGCGCATCGACACAATCTCGTCCGCGATTCCGGGCCGCCATTCAAGATCGTAGATTTGATGGTTCACGCTGCGGCTGACGTGTTCGGCAAAATCTGCATCGCCGAAAACGACGCGCCCGCGCGATAGCGCCTGGCGTTCCCAGAGTTGGGCGCTACCCTCCTGGTAGTAACGTTCAAATTCACTCAGCGGAAGCACCAGGCTGCCGGAATTGCCAGTGGGGCGCAAACGCATATCGACCTGATAGAGTCGGCCGCGTGGACCCATGTAGCTCGCCGCCCGAATGATTTGGCGGGCCAGCTCGGAGAAAAAGTGAAAATTGTCAGTCAGCTCAAAGCGATCCCAGCGTGACGACCCTGGCGGTGGTGTTGTGCGGCCATCGCCTTCGTAGATCAGGATCAAATCGAGATCGCTGTGGTAGCTCATCTCGTGCCCGCCCAGCTTGCCCAGACCGAGCAGCACGTAACGACTCGCCTGGCCGGCGCGAGGTCCTTCCGTAAGGCACGGCATGCCGAGCCGGCGTTCCATGACTGGGTACTGAAGGGTTGCAAGCTCCACCAGAATTGTCTCGGCCAGATCGCTCAACTCACCCGTGGTCGAGATGATGTCAACCTTGCCGAGGATGTCGCGTACGCCGATACGCAGGAGTTCCTTGTCCTGGAAGCTATGCAAGATCGGATCCGGATCGTCGGCATGATGACAGAGGTCTGTCAACTCTTGACGCAGGTCGGCAATATCGCGCGGCAGGTTCAATACGAGACTATCAAGTAACTCGTCGATCATGCCGGGATTATTGATCAGGATTTCCGAAAGAAATTGGCTCCAGGCGCACAACTCGACGTACAGCTTCAAGGTCGGCGTGTTGAAACTGAAGAGTTCCCACAACACCGCCTTTCCTCCCAGCGACGCTGAAACTTTTTCGAGGTTGACGAGTGCCATATCGGGATCGGGAGTTTCCGCAATTGCTTGCAGCAGGTTCGGCGCAATGTTGGCAAGAAACTGCCGGCAGCGGCGAGACTCCAGAAACGGAATCGTCTCGGTTGCGAGCTGATTGAGGCTCTGGTATGCCGCCAGAGGGTCCTTGAACGGATATTTCCCGAGCACGGATTGTATGCGCTCGACCTCCGGGTTCGGGTCCAGCAGCAGGTCAGCCTCGGGAGCCTCCTGACCGCCGGCAAACGATAGATGCAACAGATGATTAAGGATTTCGCGATTGGTGTTTGTTTTCGCGCGATAATCGGCCAAGAAGGCATCGAGCGGATCCTGTAGCATCGGCCCCGTCGCGGGCTGGCCACCGGTCTGGGCTGGACGCGGAGCGGTAAAGCCCATCCGTATCGCCAATTTGCGCAGCTCTTCAGGCTTCTCCGGCAGTCGATGGGTTTGCTGATCGAACATGAGCTGCAAGCGATGCTCGATCTTGCGCAGGAAGCGGTAGTTGCTATCGAGGGCCCGATACTCGGTGTCCGTCAAGCAGCGGACCTTTTCCAAGGCACGAATCGCCTTGAGCGTGTTGCTCTGGCGAATCTCCGGCAAGTCGCCGCCGTTGGCCAATTGAAGAAACTGGATCGTAAACTCGACATCCCGAATACCGCCGTGGCCCGTTTTGACCTCGGTGTCGCTTTCGCCATGCACGCCCGATTTATGTTCGATCTTGCGTTTGAGCGCCTTGATTTCGTTGATCTCGGCAACGCTCAGGTAGCGGCGATACACGAACGGCTCAATGGCATGCAAGAATTGCTCACCGAGCTTGGCATCTCCCGCGACGGGGCGTACCTTGATCAGGGCCTGGCGTTCCCAGGTTCGTCCCATCGTGTCGTAATAGGATAGCGAACTGGCCAGCGACCGGGCCAAGGTTCCGCGTTGCCCCTCAGGCCGAAGCCGAAGATCGACGCGATATGCCATGCCGCCTTCGGTGTGCGCGCTCAGCAAACGGACCACCTCGGAGCAAACTCTCGCGAAGTAGTCGTCATTGGAAAGCACGGTGATGCGCTGGCCCTGTGTTTGGCCTTCCTCGTCATAGACAAACATCAAATCGATGTCGCTGGAGTAGTTCAGCTCCTTGCCGCCGAGCTTGCCGAAGCCCAGGATCACGCAACGTGCTGGCAAGCCATGCGTCGTGATCGGCTCGCCAAAGCGTTTGCTGATATTGCGCCGAGCCGTTTCGAGAGCGACCTCAAGGGACGTATCGGCGACCCGCGAGATGTCACGGGTAATTTCTTCGAGTGGACGATCGCGAATGATATCGTTGGCGCCGACACGAAGCATCTGTTTCTGCCGAAAGCGGCGGAAGGCACGCAGGACGTTCGAATCCTCATAGGCCGATTCAACGTCGGCACGCAACAGGTCGAGCATCTCTGCCCGGCTTGGACTGGATCGCAGCGGAATTCGAAGCATCTCCAGGTAATCAGGATTCGTGATCAAGAGATCGCTGAAGAATTGGCTTGTGCTGAAAAGCTGAAGCATCGTCTCCAGCGTGCGAGAGCGGCTTTCCATCAGCGCCGGCAGAGAGGACGGACCGGCGCTCGCGAAGTAACGGTCCAGATTGTTCAGCGCCATGTCTGGATCCGCGCATCGCGGCAAGAAGCGACCGAGCGGATGGCACAACTCATTCAGCCCATCCAAACCTACCACCTCGGCAATGCCTGCAAGATTGCTCTTGGCACGCTCAACGTCTGCGACATCCCAGTCGAAAACCAGCTTACGCGCCTGGTCCGCCGACTCCAAACACAGGCGAAGGTCGTCAGTCTGCATGATGGTATGGTTCAGGGCGTCCCTTGACCGCTGCCCCAGCAGGGGTTGCGCCAGCCCCTAGCTGACGCCTCGGGTTGTGCGGCAACCTATCCGATCAACGGCAGTGCAATCCGATCACTCGCTTCCGTCAGCATCTCGCAGCAATCTCCGCCGGCCGAAACTTGCTCCGTCGTGACCACATTCCCGAATAACGTGAATGAAGTCGCTTCGTCGATATCAATTTGCATCGATTGCCCCGTCTGCCGCGGATTGCCATCGAAGACCACAATGTGATCGCTGCGTGTTCTTCCCGTCATCTGCATGGCCGCCGCCTCGTGCTTCCGGGCATTCTTGCTTGGCCCCTCGACGAGGACCTCAACGCGCTGGCCGATGAAGCGGCGATGATCTTGCAGGCTCGCAGCGTTCTGGATTGCAAGAAGATCATTATTGCGGCGTTTCTTCAGCTCTTCGGAAATGTCATCCGGATAGAGCTCATGGCCGCGCGTTCCCACCCGTGTGCTGTACTTGAAGATAAAGCTATTCTTGAATTCTGACTCGTGCACCAATTCGCAAGTTTTCTCGAAGGATGCCTCCGTCTCGCCCGGGAAACCCACGATGAAGTCGCTGCTGACGGCCACGTTTGGCACCATGGCGCGACAACGAGCCAACATCTCGCGATAGAACTCGACGGTATACATGCGCTTCATACGCTTCAAAACTTCATTGCACCCTGATTGGGCCGGCACATGGAGGTAGGGGCATACCTTGGGCAAATCTCGCATGGCCTGCAAGAGATCGTCGGTCATGTCCTTTGGAAAGTTCGTGATGAACCTGATCCGCTCAATGCCTGGCGTGTCGTGAATGCGTGCAAGCAGGTCAGAGAGCCGCGACGCGCCGTTGTGGTAGCTATTGACCGTTTGGCCGAGCAGGGTGATTTCCTTGACGCCTTCGCCTGCCAGTTGTCGAACTTCGGCCGCGATCTGCTCGGGATGCCTGCTTTGTTCGGGGCCGCGCACGGCGGGCACGATGCAATAAGTGCAAAACTTGTCGCAGCCGATCATGATGCGGACGAACGCCTGAAAGCGATTGGGCCGCATCGACGGATCTCGCATCGGGTCGTAGCTCTCAAAGCTCCGCTCGACTTCGTGGCGGGATTCGGTACGGTCCAGGCTCAGGGCAAGCTGTAGCGTGCCGGTGTCCTGCGCGTTCTGAATGAGGCTCGGCAACTGCGCGAGTTGGCCGGTGCCGCAAATGATGTCGACGTGCGGCGCCCGCTTCTTGATGAGTTCTTGATCCTTCTGTGCCATGCAACCCAGCACACCGATGATTGCACTTGGATGGGTATTTTTGTGGTATCGCAGCCGGCCCAGCGCGCTGTAGATTTTGTCCTCCGCGTGCTGGCGGACACTGCAGGTGTTGAAAAAAATGACATCGGCGTCGTCGGTCGTCTCGGTGAGTTCGTAGCCCTGGCGGCGCAAACTGCCGACGACCAGTTCGCTATCGAGCACATTCATCTGGCAGCCGACGGTTTCGAGGTATAGTCTTGGCATGGCTCAAGCTTTGAATTCGTTTGGCGCCCATCCAACGCCTGCCACAGAGGCAACAGACCTGTGAGCGCTAATCGTGAACGGGTCAAAGCGTATTCTACCGGAACTGGGCATCGGGAGGAATGGCATTGCCGCGCAGAAAGTCCTGGGCAGACATGCGGCGTTTCCCTGCGGGCTGCAATTCGAGGATCTCGATCCAGGTATCGTTGCCACAGGAGACCCAAAGCTTGGCCCCCCTGACCGAAAGAGCGCCCGGTCCAATCGCTTCCGGCTGATCTGCGGGCGAGGCAGGAGCGGGCGCCACGGCAACTCGCTGAACGATCAAGCGCAAGGGCTCGGCACTCATGCGAAACAGGTGCGTGTAGGCTGTGGGCCAAGGCTGCATCGCGCGAATTTGGTTGCAGACTGCATCAGCCGGCCGCGACCAGTCGATCAAGCCATGCTCCTTGGTCAGCTTCGGCGCCTTCGTGACCTGGCCCCTGTCTTGCGGAAGTCCAGAGACCACCCCCTGTGAAAGCCGATCCACGGTCTGCATCGCCAGTCGGCCGCCAAGGGGGCCGAGGCGTGCTTCGAGTTCGCCGGCCGTCTCGTCGGGCAAAATCTCGATCGCTTCTTGTGCAAGGATGTCGCCAGCGTCCAGCGAGATCGACATACGGATGATGGTAACGCCTGACTGCCTCTCACCTTGGTAGATGGCCCAGTTGATGGGGGCCGCACCGCGATACTTGGGTAGAAGGGAAGCGTGAACGTTGATGCCACCCAGTGCCGCCGTGGCCAGCACATCCCTGGATAGGATTTGGCCATAAGCGGCAACGACGAGCAAATCCGGATGGAGAGCCTTCAGCGAGGCTGCCCCTTCGGGTGTGTTGATGCTGTCGGGCTGCAAGACGGGAAGGCCACGTTCGATGGCGATTTCCTTCATACCCTGGCGAGCCTGCCGTGTGGAGCCGCGTTCTTTGCCCATCACCCGGTCGGGCTGCGTCACCAGTCCAGCGAGCACGTGCGAACTTTTCAGAAGTTCAAGGAAGGTAGGCTCCGCGAAGGAGCCCGTCCCCATCATGACGAGTCGCATCAGTGATCAACTCCCCATCCATTGGGTTAACCATTCGATTGACAAGACGTAAACCAGCGTCTTTCTGGACACGGAATGCGATGCCGTAGCACTGACAGCGCCGAGTTACGGCCGCCCCTCGAGCGCCGCAAGGAGCTTCTCGATTTCGAGGTTGGGCGGGATCTCGCCTTTTTCCTGGGCAGCGCGGAATGCCTTTTCGAATTTCTTGACGGACGAACGGGCAGCGAAGCGGGCCAGCGGGCCCATCATGTCGATGAATAGCACGCCATTGAGGTGGTCGAGTTCGTGTTGCCACGCGCGTGATTCGAGATCGGAGACGGTCTTTTCGACGGGCTCCCCCTTGAGGTTGTACGCCCGCACTTTTATGGTCTGAGCGCGGCGCACGTCCTGATAGAGTCCTGGAAAGCTCAGGCAGCCTTCCTCGCCGGTCATTGCCCCCTTCTTCTCGACGATCTGCGGATTGACGAAAATCTCTTCGCACTCGGGCTGGTTCGGATCACCCGTTATATTCATGACGAGGAGCTGATACGGCAATGCAACTTGCGGCGCTGCAAGTCCGAGACCCTTGGCCTGGTACATCAACTCCAGCATCTCACCAATTTGGATATGGAGTTCCTTGTCTATCATGGTCACCGGCTTGGATTTGTGGCGCAAAGCCGGGTGCGGGTAATGAACGATCTTTCGAGGCATGGCGCAACCTGGGAAACGGCCGGGGGCTTTTGCGTTATTATTCCGCGCGGAGGGCAAATTGACAAGTTGAGCCCAGCCTCGAAGAGGCGAGGGCCCTGAATGGCGATTTCAACCCGATTACTCCGTGGCCGAGCGTTCCTTTCCGAAGGTGCTCGGACCGCGCAGAATCGGCTCGACCGCCTGCGACGGCATGAAGAAGACAACGCTGGGCCAATGGGAGGAATTGGCGAAGTGTCCATGCTGAAGGTAGCTCGTGCCGACTTTCAACGTGACGATCTTACCGTCTTCGAATGTGACATCAAGCTTGATTGCCGCCTCCTTGTCGCCGAGCTTGTGCTCGCTGCGTGGGCCGTCGGTGTAGCCGACGATGCGGCTGGTTTCGAGCTTGGCGATATCCTTGACGAACTGGGCGACCTTGTCGGAATCGAGCTGGAATTCCGGAATATTGGACTTGTCGACCCAGGTCCATTGCGGCTCGGGGGTCTTTTCAGGTCCCTTGCTTTTTTCCTTGTCCTTGCCGACATCTTTCGCGGTTTCCTTGGCTTTTTCTGTCGCCTTGGCGATGCGTTCGAAGTGGTAGGAGCGCAACTCGAAACCGTTGCGGACTTCCAAACGAACGTCCTTGATTTTTCCTGCATCAAATTGATGAATTACGCCTGTTAGCTCGGGGGAAGCAAAGTTGAGGACGTTGACCGGATCACCCGCCGCCATGGCGAGGTAGGATCCCAGGCGTAGTGCGTGGGCGTTCATCATGAAGGTTCGGTCACGCAGATCTCTTTCCTTGATAAACTTGACGCGCGAGGTTTCCACAACGAACAGCAACTTGCTGCCGGAGTGCCGGGCGTAGATTGGTTTGTCCTTGTCGGCCTCGTTTTCTTTGCCGAATTCGATGGTGACAGTCTCACCTTCATCCCGTTCATGAGCCGCCAGGGCGAAGCTCGCCGCGAACAGAGACATCGGGAAATCGGTGATCGACAGGCCGACGATCCCCGCGGCCGGGCTGGCGGTCACGGATTTCTTGTCCACGGTGATGGACCCGCCGGCGACGGCGTGCTTCTTAACAGTAAACGTTGCGACCATCGCGGGATTCTTTAAACCGTATTTCTCCAGGTCGTCCTTATCTTCGAGAGTCTTGATCCATTTGACGGCATTGAGTTGACCGAGTAAGCCGACGATCCGGTCGACGTTGTTGTTATCGGCCTGCTTGGCCGCGGCCGCACCGGATTTCTCCTTGATGTACCAGTAGGACTTGCCGTCAAACTGGCGGCGTTCCAGATCTACAACTTCGGTTCCTTTGTCGGTGGTTCGCTGCAACCTGAAGGTCGCTGCCTGAAGTGGGGCAAATGCCGGTAGATCCGTGTCGAGATAGGCAAGTGCGACCCCCTCAGGAGGCAGCACCTTGTCGGCAAACTCTTTCTTCATCGTGAACCAGCTTTTGGTCGTGCCATCTTCCAGCGTGCGGCGGACGTAAACGTGGTCCTTGTCGACTTTCTTGTCCGCGGTCATCACGGGCTTGGAACTGATTGCGATCGTAACGACCGCCTTGGCATCCTTCTTGATCGAGGGGAGCGGATCGTCCTTCTTCTCCTCTTTCTTGCCTTTGTCGTCTTTCTTGATCTCTTCTTTGCCGTCTTTCTCTTCTTTCTTTTCTTCCTTCTTGTCCTTGTCGATTCCATCGACGTAGATGGAAATCTCGGCGACCGGGGCATCAAAGCCAAACGCGGTGTCTTTTTTCTTGGCGTCCGGTTCCTTGTCGCCAACAAATTGAACAATCGCCTTGCGGCCGAGCACCTGGTCGAGCAAGGTCGTGACCGCGGCCGCGTTGGCTTTATCCTTTTTCTTTTGGGTGCCCAGGATCATCTGCCATTGCGATTCAGCCATATCGGGCGGAAACTGGGGGCCTTCCTTTTTGCCGGCCTCCAGGAAGAATTTTGTCTCTGTTTGCCCTTGCTTGATGGTGATGGCGTCAACCTTCTTGGCTTCGAAGGCAGCCACGTCGAGACTACGAAGATTCTCGGGGTTCGCGACCGCCTTGAAGATTGGCGCCAGGCGGTTGGCATTGATCTTGACGACGCCATGATCGCTCTCGAGGCGAGCGTAATAGTACTCGACTCCGAGCTTGGATTTGACGGAATCCCCGACGAGGAGCACTTCGGTAATTAGTTCCTTCTCCTTGGAACTGATCTCGATGCGCATGGCTGCCTTGCCGCTTTCAACTCCATATTTGTCGTGAGGCTGTCCGAGCGCAACGAAGTCGTCCTCGTCGTCTACCATGACATTGATGATGTTACCCAGGAGTGCCTTGACGCCGCTGGTGGAAGGAGTGGGCGGCGGTTCCTTCTTGAGGAAATCTTTGTGCGGGTCTTTCTTCTTGTCGTCAGGTTCCGCCGATTCGAAGCCAGCAAAGCCGAGGGGCGGTTCGAGGATCGACCAGGTGTTGTTCTCATTGCGGCTAACCTTGAGAGGCGCATTACCTTTCTTGACAAGGATGCCGGTGACGCCGGTCTCACCGAAATCGAAGAGTCGGCGCGAGCGAAGGTGGTTCGGGTTCTTGATGAAGATACTGTCGAGATCCTTCTTGGCGACTGCGTGGACCTTGTCCGGCCGATCGGCAAACGCGACGTAGACCAGCGTCTTGTCGGCGTTTTCCTTGCCGACGACTAGCTTCCACTCCTGAGCCTCCGTTTTGATCTTGCCGATCAACGTGACAGTAAGCTGCGGCGTGTTGAGGCCGTAGTAAGCCGGGTCCTTGGTTACCTCGGCATTTTCGTCATGCTTGGCCTCGCGGATTTGCTTGATGATCTGCTGCTCAATGCGGTAGCCTTCGACGCGCACCTGCTGGTCGCCGACTTTGAGGAACCACTTATCCTCGGGGGACGTGACGAACTCGTACTGCTCCGGGTCCTTGCCCTTTTCGGACTTCTTGATCACGACACTGCTAACCTTTGCATCCTTGCCTCGTAGCGTGGAAGGCATCACAAAGGCCGGGTCGCTGGCCGACTTCTTCTGCGCAATCATCAACCCGAACACCCAGAGCATGGTGAGCAGCAAGCCGAAGAACAAGGTGGTGATGCGGAAGTTCATATGACAAAGTCCTCAGGATATACACACTTTTTTCGCTGTCCGCAGCTTGGTGTTCGCAAAAGCCAGTCCGAAAGCGGCAGGACCGCGAAGCCGAAATCAATGCGATCGCTACCTGCGCCGAATGACCCAAATGCAAGCACCCAGACCGATCATGACCAGCAGCATCAGCCAGCCGGGCATCAGGATCATGCGGGCTACATTCACTTCGGGGCTGAGCTGGAACGTATTGGTGACCTTCGGCAAGCTGCCGATGCCTCCCTCGCGATCCGCCATCCATTCGAGCGAGCCGACGACGAAGGCGTAGTTCATGGCCCGCGACGGTGACTCTTCCATGTCGCGATTGGTGATGAAGTCGGTGTCGGCAAATACCACCAGCCGCGGCTTGTCGGCTTCGCTTACAGCAACGGCAAGCGGAAACGCTTTTTTGCTCCACAGGGCTGCGAATTTCCGCTCATCCTCAACCAGGCCGCGAATAAATTTCTGCACATCCCCCAATACGCCAACGTCCTTGGGCAGGATGGTCAACCGATCGCGGCGCAGGTCTTGATGAAGGACAACCTCGGACTTGTAGCGTCCTGGCGCCGCCGCCGGCTGAATGGCACGGGCCGAGCGGCGCATGTCGATTCGCTGACCCGCGAAGCCACGGCCAAGCGGATTCTCGGATTTGCCCGGCGTCGTGGCCCACAACGTGCGTGGATCGCCCGGGCCACCGACACGCATCGGCACTTCGTTTGTGATCTCAATGCCAAAACGCTTCAGCATGGATTCCAGATTGGTTTGCCGCAGTTTGTAATCGCTCTCGACAGGAAGGTCGAGAAATACCAGCATCTTGCCGCCGCGATCAGCGTAGCCTTCGATCGCATCCAGGGTCTCTTTCGGCAAGTGCCTGACGACGCCCGCGATGATGAGGACCTTGCAGTCGCTCGGGACATCTTTGCGTTTGCTGGCCCCATCCCCCTTGACAAACACGACGTTGGCAACTTTTTGCTCAGGAAGCTCGATACCGAAGTTCAGCCCCGATACGTCGTAGTTGTCCTTCTTTAGTTGATCGACCAAGATGCCGATGCCAACTTTGGAGAAATCGCTGCGCACGTCCGTGCGTTCCTCGGGCCCCTGGCTGTTCATGTCAACGGCATCATCGGTTTGCAGGATGTATACTTTCTGTTGTTTCTTGCCCTGAGCGAGGAACTTGAGTTCCTTGATGATCTCGCTTTCCCCCTTGAAGGTAACCTTTGCCTTTTGGCCGCGCATGCCGCCGTCGAAGTCCTGTAACTTGCGTTCATTCACGAAGGAGTGCGATAGGTTGTGCTTGGCGTCTTCGGGCATCGGGCCTGCAATGAGCAGCACGCCGCGCCGTTCGGCTGCGACCGGTGAGTCGGGTAGAATCTTGGGGAACAACTCGACAAGCTTCTCGTATTTCTCGTCGTCGAAATCGGGCGAGATGTAGGTGACCTTGACGCGATGGTTCAAGGCGTGAAAGTTATCGAGGAGGACGCGCAAGTCCTTGTAGACGGGCGATCCCGACGGCATCAGCACCACGATGTTCGTGTCTTCTTTTTTCAAGCCGATAATCAGGTTCTTGCTGCTTTCACTCATGGCGTAGGCGCCGCGCGTCTTGGTCCAGTCGAACGTGAATGGCACCAAGGCGTAGACGACGATGTTGAGAATGTAGAGGATGCCGAGCATGAGCAACCCCTGAACGACCGCATCGTAGCCGTACATCACGCGGCGCAGGACGACGTTGGTGCGAATGTCCGCTCGGGCGAGGTTAAAGCTGAAGAACATCAGGACGAGGGATACGAACAAGACATACGCGCAGAGCCAGAAACGGTAGGCGTTCGGGCCTTCCCAGGCTGCGGCGCCGCCGAGGAGGATGTCGTCACGCCACAAGATCGTACGCCACAAGCACCACAGGAAGAGCAGCATGCCGACGACGCCGCCGAAGAGAAGTACGAACAGGCGGATGCCAAATTCGTCGAGGTTCGGCGTATTCAAATACAGGAAGCAGGCAAAGCAAAGCAGACTCAGAAACAAAAGGCCGGCCATCTCGGGCAGGTAGTTCCGCCAGGCGTTGTCGTCCCGGTTCTTGTAATAGATGTAAAGGAGGCTGCCGATCGCCAGCACGCAAATTACCAGCTGGCTCAACTTGAGCACGGGGATTTTGCCAATCAAAAACTCCACGGTGATGCCAGCGCTGCCCGCGGGTTGCTGAAGGGAATAGCCGCTGAAAAGGACCATGGCGCCGAACAGGAGAGCGCCAAACGATTCGGCAAAGTTCTCGCGGATGAAGATATAGCTTCCCGCAGCGTTACGTCCGAAACCGAGCACGATGGCGACGAGGATCAAGGCAAACCCGCCCGCCAGGAGGACAAAGCTCAGGAGCCGATGCTGCTGGGTGAGGGACGCGATTTTCTGATCGGGTGTTTCCTTCTTGAACCAGAGAGTGAAGCCCTGCCACAGCGCTAGAAGAGCGCTGATGCCGCCGCCGGCCAGCAGCACAGTCTTGAGAATGCGTGCGACGCCTTCCGTCGTGCCGTCAGGCTTGGCCCGCACCCAGGAGCCAAACACGAAGAGCATGATCGCGCCCCACGCCAGCGCGACGACGAGCGCCTGCGCGGTGCGATGGAGTGCGTTCTGCGTCCCTTGCGAACTATTGGTAAGGGCAGCGGTTGCCATGGATTCTCCCACGTTTCTTTGGCACGATTCTTCGAAGCGTCGCGAATCGAAAAGTTATTTCCACTTACGAGATTCAAGCACCTTCACGGTCGCGAACAGGAAAAAGATCGCGACCGACAGATGGAACATCAGATAGCGTGGTGACACGTTTCCCTGTAGCGACGTGATCCACAGGTCGATGAAGTTGACATAGGTCAACACCTCGTGAATGACGCCGCCTTCGCGGATCTCGGGTTGATGCTTGACGAAGTACAGCGCCAGGTGCATGATCATGCCGACAAACGTCAAGACGGCCGCGATGATCTGGTTGCTCGTCAAACTCGAAAAGAACAACCCCATCGACAAGAGGCCGGCACTGATCAGGCCGAGCGCGACCGTGAAGCTCAGGAGCGGGCGATAATCGAACTCCTGCTCGCCCATGTAACGCAGGGCGACCAGGAAAAGCCACCAGGGCACCCACGTGAGCATGTAAAAGATCCAGCAGGCGGCAAATTTCCCAACCACCACCGCAGTCTCATTCACGGGTGCCGTCATCAGCACCTCGAGCGTTCCGGTCCGCTTCTCCTCGCTCAAGAGTCGCATGCATAACACCGGAACGACGAACATCTGCGCAAAGACCGGGAAAATCTCGACGATGTAGCTGCCAACGATCGGCTCGAACATCGGCCGACCACTCATCGGTCCGACCACGATGTTGCCCACGAACCGAAAGAACATGAACCAGCCGATGAGCAAGAGGCCGATGAAGACGAGGTAGGCGATCGGCGAATAGAAGTAGGCCGCCAGGTCGCGGCGTGCGAGGACAATCACGGTGGAATCGGAGCACACGCCCAGGGAAATCGTGATATAGGCCAGCGACATCCCGATAAGGATCAAGCCGCTCGGGACCAGGAAGGTGCTCTCGGGTAATGCGGAGCGAATGACTCCGGCAATCAAGCCGAGCACGCCGACGCCTCCCAGCGCAAGAGCCGCGTAATAGCCGTTCTGATTGCCAACTTCTTGCTGGCCGATATAGGCGCCGACATAGAAGAGTGCGAGCAGAAGCAACACCGCCCCTTCGCCGGCGAGGTAGTCCGCATCGCGGAAGCTAAGGATGCCGCAGAACAGAATCATGGCGGCGCCGACGATACCGACGAAGTTCAACACCAGCGTTCGAAATTGCTGCTCGGTCTCGTGGCGAACGGCCGCGACCAGCAACACCAGGCCGATGGAGAACGCCGGCACGCCGTAGAAGAAGAACCAGGAGCTATAGCCCGCCTTGAAAGCCATGGCCCGCAACACCAAACCGGCCAGCACGAGGGCCAGCCCCGCGAACCCATAGAGTCGGCGGAATTGCAGATCGGTTTCAATGAACGCGTGATAGAGAATCGGACATAGCCCCATCATCGCCAGGCCAATTCCCAGGCCCGGAGCAATGATTGTCGTCGTGGCCGACAACAGCGGCATCATGGCCGCCAGAGTGCCAAGCACAAGAAAGAATAACCCGCCCATGGCGATAATGCGGGAGAAGATCGGCGCCTCGTCGCGTTCGATCGACGGGGCGCGTTCCGGTATCGACTCCCAGTTTGTCAGGATAGTCTCATCCCGTTTCGGCTTGATGGCGCGTGACGATGGCATGAAATCCTCTTTCGTTTTGCCGCGGACGGTTCTGTGCTCGCGCGGCGCCTTGCAAAGGCTACCTACGCCAGCGGCAAGTTCGGACTCTATTCGCTTTTCTTGGTGATGGCCTCGCTCGTCGGCGTCGATGCGCCTAACGGCGCCGGTTCACCGCGAACCGACTGCTTGAGCGGATCCTGGGCACGCAGCACGTCGAAGAAGGCATCCTCCAGACGTCGAGTCTTGCGTTCGAGCCGGCGGATCGACCAGCCCTTTTCCGAGACGGCCTTGCTGACGTTTTCCCGCACGTCCAGGTCCTGGGCCGTACGGAGTTCGAAGCTGATCATGCCGTCGTCCATGGCCTTGGAGCTCACGTTGGCAACTCCATCCACGTGCTTGAGGGCCTGAATAATCTGGTCGGCCGGACCGCGTGCCTCGACCATGACCATGCTTTCCGATTCGATCTCGTCCAGCCGCTGGCTCAGACATACGCGTCCATTGGCGATGATGATCACGCGCTCACAGACCGCTTCGACTTCGGAAAGAATGTGCGTGGACAAGAGCACGGTGTGGCTCTGGCCCAGCTCCTTGATCAGGGCGAGCGTCTCGCGGATTTGCAACGGATCGAGGCCGGCCGTTGGCTCATCGAGGATCAAGATGGGCGGGTTGGAGATCATCGCGTCCGCCAGACCGACCCGTTGCCTGTACCCCTTCGAAAGGGTCCCGAGCAAGCGACGCCGAACCTTGGCCAGGCGGCAGCGTTCCAGGCAATATTCGACCCGCCGCGTACGTTCGAGGCGGTTCAGCCCCTTGAGCTTGGCGCGGAAGGCGATGTACTCTTCGACGCGCATCTCGGGATAGAGAGGCACGCTTTCTGGAAGGTAGCCAATATTCTTGCGGACCTCGGTCGATTCGAGCATGACATCATACCCGGCGACCTTCGCGATGCCGCTGGTGGCTGGCAGCCAGCTCGTGAGGATGCGCATGGTCGTGGTTTTCCCCGCCCCGTTGGGGCCAAGAAAACCCACGATTTCGCCGGCGCCGACTTCAAAGGAGATGCGGTCAACGGCCATGACTGGCCCGAAGAATTTGCTCAGATTGCTGACTGAAATCATAGAGCGTCCCATTGAGCGATGGTGCAGCCAGGTAGCTCACACGCCGGGAATGCAGCGTGCGAACTCGCCGACTCAAGGCCTGGACCTATAAATTTACGGCTCTGTTACAAAAGATCAAGAGGGCGGACCACGTCCTGATGCGTCGATTTTCGCTGTTTTTCTTCTTGCTTTTCCCCCGGTCTCCCCGCAGGATAAGACCCGAACCGATTTCAAGAATATGCACACCGAAGAAAGGACGAGTACGATGCGACGATGGTTTGGATTTGCTGGTCTTGCCGTAATTCTTTCACTGGCCGTTAGCCCGACCGGCGCCGGCGAGAAGGAAGCACCGCACGACAATCACCCGCCCAAGGGCTTCACCGCGATCTTCAACGGCAAGGACTTGCACGGTTGGCAGGGCCTCGTCGCGATCAATGCCCGCAAGAAGATGAGCCCCGAGCAGTACGAAGCCGCCGTCAAGAAGGCGACCGAGAAAATGCACCAGCACTGGAAGGTCGTCGATGGCGTCATCCATTACGACGGCAAGAACAACAACCTGCAAACGGCCAAGGATTTTGGCAACTTCGAGATGTTCGTTGACTGGAAGATCGAAGCCAGCGGCGACAGCGGCATCTACCTCCGCGGCAATCCGCAGGTGCAGATCTGGGACATCAAGGGGAAGAACAACAAGACCGGCATCGGTTCCGGCGGGTTGTACAACAACCAGAAGAATCCCAGCAACCCGCTCGTCGTTGCCGACAAGCCCGCGGGGGAATGGAATACCTTCTTCATCAAGATGGTGGGCGACAAAGTGACGATCAAACTGAACGGCAAACTCGTCGTGGACAACACGACGCTCGAAAACTACTGGGAACGCGGGAAGCCTCTGCCATCACGCGGGCCGATCGAATTGCAGCACCACGGCGATAAGTTGTGGTTCAAGAACATCTACATCAAAGAATTGACGGATTGATGGATCGACCGCGTGCGGCGTGGCAAAATACAGATGCTACGCCGCAAGTGGTTGTTAATCTTCGCCGCGCAGCTTCTTGCGTGCGCGGGAAAGGATCGCTCCGATTGAATTGACCGGGATGTTTAGTTGGGTACTGATTTCTTCGTACGAACGCCCTTCGAGGTAGAATAGCCGAACGACCGCACGCTCCCGGCTCGGCAACTTCTTGAGCAATTTGCCAACCTCTTCGATTTCCTCCAGGCCGGATTTCGGCTTCCCCCGCGGCTTCTCCTCGACGATTTGATCATTCGGTCTGGCCGCGCCCTCCTTCTCCTTGGACTGCATCCGCTGCGTCAGTTCGTTGACGCAGGTTCGCCGGGCAATCACGGTGAGGTAGGACGCAAGGCTGCTTTTACCTTTGAACTGGCGCAGGGACGCGTAGTCGTTCTCGACAATCCGCACCAGCACCTGGGCGGCGACGTCCTCCTTGTCCTCCGGCTTGAGCGGATAGCTCCGCATATCGGCAGTGTGCTGGACAACATGATACACCAGGCCAAGGAAGCGATCGACGAAATCGTTCCAGGCCCCAGGCTCATGGTGTAGGCAGCGACGTATCAATTCCCGATCACGGGCTATCAATCCCACGGCAATCCCCCGTCAATTAGGGAGTTTTCCAATCAATTGGGGCATTGTAATCGGATTCTTCTGCAGGCGAAAGGGGATTGCCGATTTTTTGTTCAGGATTCCACGCGATTGCTCCTTAGGGTCGGCCCTGTTAGAAAAAGCCGGGGGCACGCCCACGACGCAAGCGTTTCAAATGCCTCTAGACATTTCTACCTCAACCCGAGGCGTATGCGAGGCCGTAATTGATCGCGTCGCTTGCGCTACGGATTAGAATGCGTTTTCTTGAAAACTCCGATCGCAACCGATTGAAAACAAATCAGTTAGGATGATTCAGTGGATTCCACATCAGATTCCTCAGACGCTGGAGCCAGGGACGTTGTCCTGGCGCGGTTTGCATTTAGATTGCAGGGTTGGTTGGCCACGGAGAATTCGTCGCGCAAAACAGGGGGGCTGACTGTGTTCGCAGCGAATCCGTAGGCCATGCCCTGCGAAAAGCGGTAGACCACGATGGCCGGCTCATGCGAAACCCAAGAGATAACCGCTCTTACACTCTTTGCTTTTGAGACTTTTTGTTAGATCATCGGCTCATGGGATACTAGGCTCACCTGGGGCGGTCGATGTTTCGCAGTTAGCGCCGACGATCCAGTCAGAGCTGGCGCCGGCAGAAATGTCGGTACCGTTCTAACTTCAGGGCTTTATGACGCGCCCGGACATCGGCACGCCCCTGCAATAAAGTAACGAGGTCCGTCCGGGGCATGGCGTTCGCGGGGGATGTGAATCAATTGAGGTGCAATCGTCATGAGCAGCGATCCGTGGTTCCAGGAGCTTTTTGCCGACCGCATCGGTGGGGCCAATTACGGCAAAGGGACCGACATCTACAAATTTGAAAAGATCAAACGCGCCAAGCGTGCGGTCCTGGCTGCTCATCCCGAAAGGACGTTGCTTGATTTCGGCATCGGCGAAAACGATGACATGGCAGATTCCCTCGTCCGCGAGGTTGCCAAGGCCGAGATCGACAAACTCGACAACCGCGGCTACGCCGACAACGGCATTGCCGCGTTCAAGGAATCGGCCGCCAACTTCATGAAGAAAGTTTTCGGCGTCACGCTCGATGCGGAGAAGGAGATCAATCACGCCATCGGCTCCAAGCCGGCGCTGGCGATGATCCCGGCCGCGTTCATCAACCCGGGTGACATCACGCTGATGACGGTCCCCGGCTATCCCGTTGCCGGCACGCACACCCAGTACTACGGCGGCAAGGTCCACGCTCTGCCACTGCGCGAAGAGAATGGCTATTATCCCGACCTGGACGGCATTCCGGAGGACGTGCGCAAGAAGGCCAAGCTGCTTGTCATTAACTACCCAAACAGCCCGACGGGCGCCATAGCCACACGCGATTTCTACAAGCGAGTCATCGAGTTTGCGCACAAGAACAAGGTGGTGATCGTTCAGGACGCGGCGCACATCCTCCTGAGCTATGGCGAGCCGCCTTTGAGTTTCTTGCAGATGGATGGCGCCAAGGACGTCGGCGTCGAGATTCACTCGATGTCGAAAGGATTCAACATGATTGGGTGGCGCATGGCGTTTGTCGCCGGGCATCCGAAGATCGTGCAAGCCTTTGCCGACGTGAAGGACAACAGCGATTCCGGCCAATTCATGGCCATCCAGCAGGCCGCCAAGGCGGCTCTGGACCATCCCGAAATCGGCGACCGCATCCGTGCGAAATATTACCGCCGGCTCAAGAAGCTGGTGGAGGCGCTCAAGAAGGTTGGTTTTCAGGCCAGGGTCCCGGGGGGTACGTATTTCCTCTACGTCAAGGCGCCGAAAGGTTGCGGGGACCGTTCTTTTGCCAATGGCGAGGAGGCATCGCAATTTCTCATCGGTGAGCAATCGGTCATCTGCGTACCGTGGGACAACGCGGGGGCGTATCTGCGGTTTTCAGTCACCTATCTCGCCAAGGACGAGCGCGAAGAGGATGCTTTGATGGCAGAAACCGTCAATCGACTGGGCAGATTGCAATTGCGTTTCTGACAGCGGTGCGTTAGTGTCTTCCAAAACCCCAGGGACCTGTTCCCTGGGTACGGCAGCACGAGCTCTCGGCATGAAACGCCTCCCGCTTCTCGTGGATGACAATCCCTCGCCGCTGGCGCGGGCGGGTATGCTACTGCTGGTGCCGATTGCACTCACGCTGCTCTTGCCCATCCTGCTGCTCGTAATCCTCGCGTTGTATCTGATGGCCATTTTCCACGGTGGGCGCTATCTTATTTCCTTCGCTCTTGGCAAACGCCCTTCGCAAGAATTCACGATTCGGGGGCCTCATTTCCATGACCTTCCCGCCGCGCCGCCGAAGATCACGGACGAATCCCAGTCCTCGCCTTGAAAAATACCGGTTGCCGTCTATGGATGACTGCGGTTAGCACCGTGAAAGGGGGCACTCCATGCGCATCTTCATAACCGGTGGCACGGGACTGGTCGGCAGCCATCTCGTCAAAAAGCTCTGTGGGCGAGGCGATCATGCTGTCGTCCTGTCGCGGCGTGCGGAAGCCGCGAAGGACCTTGCGGGCGAGAATTGCACCGTGGTTGTTGGCGATCCAGTTCAACCCGGCCCGTGGATGGACGCGATGGTTGATTGCGATGCTGTCGTCCATCTGGCAGGGGAAGGCATCTTCAACCGCCGGTGGAGCAGCGAATTCAAGGAGCTTATCCTCTCCTCTCGTGTCAAGAGTACCCAGAATATTGCTGCCGCCTTGGCAAAGCAACCACGCAACGCCACTGGGCAGCCCAAGGCATTCGTCAGCGGCTCGGCGATCGGCTATTACGGGCCGCACGCCGATGAGGAGCTAAGCGAAGTCAGCCTGGCGGGGAACGATTTCCTGGCTTCGGTCTGTTGCGCCTGGGAGGCTGCCGCCCAGGGCGCAATGGCCCAGGGGGTTCGCGTCGTCCTCTTGCGCACAGGCATCGTGCTGGCCGGGAGTGGCGGTCCGCTCACCAAGATGTTGACGCCCTTCAAGATGTTTGTCGGCGGACCGATCGCAGGGGGCGCCCAGTTCATGAGCTGGATTCACATCGATGACGAAGTCGGACTGATCCTTCACGCGCTCGATCATCCCGAAATCAGCGGTCCGCTCAATGCCACGGCTCCGAACCCGGTGAGCAATCGAGCCTTCTCGACAACTCTTGGCAAGGTGCTTGGCCGGCCCAGCTTCCTGCCGACGCCTGGATTCGCACTGCGAGTGATGCTCGGTGAAGGCGCGCAGATCATTACCACGGGCCAGCGTGTTCTGCCCCGTAAGGCCATTGCATCGGGATATGAATTCAAGTTCACGGAATTGGAGCCGGCCCTGAAGGATTTGCTGGCGAAATGAATTGCCCTTGCGCGCCATGGGATCCGCCGCCTACGCTTTCGTCTCTGCTCAGGTCAACCCTTCACTCTTCAGCTTGCGTTTCGCCTGTTTGGCGAAATCGGACTTCGGCGAGCGTTTGACGACCATCTCCAGCAGTTGCTTGCCGAACTCTTTGGCGCGATGCGTTTGCTCGGCGAAATGAAAGCCGATGTAGAATAGGTCCTCTGCATCAAGCCATTTCGCTTTACCGACGTGATCGATCAAATCGAAGGCGGGGTTTTGCAAGAGTCGCGCAAAGTGATGGAGCGGAGGATCGCTGGCACGGTTTTCCGGGGCGAGATCGCGTGCGGATTCCTTCAGGCCCGTTGCGGCCATTTCGAAGCGTGTCTCCTCGCTACAGCCGGGGTCCTGTGCGAGCAGGCGATAATACCCGAGTGATGCCGGATACTTCTTTTTCTTGCGTAATACCTCTGCTTTCTCTTCCAGTTGATCACGCAGCCAGCCGTGGTCTATTTCGCGGAGCAAGAAGAGCAGGGCAGGAGCGCGTCGATCGTCCGCATCGTGGTATTTGGCCGCCACCTCGAAGAGCTTGGTGCGATGCGCCGTCGTGAATTCCTTCGCCGCCGGCGCCAGCGCTCGGGCAAGGAACCAGCCCCGTTCGACGTCCGCCGCCGCGAGCAACTCCTCCAGTACGGCGGCACGTCCGGCTGCGTAGCCGCGCAGCGACTTGAGCGCGTCCTCCCGCAAGGTACGATCGGGATGCCGAAGTTGAGAAAGCATGGCCTGCGCGACCTGAGTATTTTCGATTCCACGCAGCTTTTCGACGGCAAAGCGTTGCGTGGCCACATCCGGGGCTTCGAGTAGCCGGATCCAGTGCCGGGCGTTCTTGGCCGTCGCGGGCACCCTCTTGAGGATCATGAGCGCGCCGGCGACGACTTGAAAATCGCGCGCTGCCGCACATGTCAGCAATGCTTGCATCCGTTTTTCGGTCGTCGGCTCGGTGGAGCCCAGCGATTGCAACGCGGCGGCACGGACATCGAGTGCATAGGGCGGCAGAATGCGGGCCCAGAAAAGGTCCTCCGCTTTCGCCTCCTGAAGGGCGGACAAGACACGGAGCATGGCCGCTTCTGAATGGGAGGGAGTTTTCTTGGCGCCGAGAGACTCGATCAGGAACTTGGCCAGCGCATGCCGCTGGGGGGTGGTGTAGGCGGGGACTTCCGTGGCGAGGCTGCGTGCAGTGGCCTCGATGACTTTGGGATCCTCGTCGAGCAACCCCTGCGCGGTGACGACGAGCGCGTTGCCGGTGTTTGACTTGGCCAGTACCGCCGCGATCCGCGAGCGCACTGACGGGCTGACTTCGTGCATGATCTTGCCCATGCGGTTAGCGCCACGTGCGCCGAGGAGACTTGCCGCATGTACGGACGGTTCGAGTTCGGGACCGCCGCGGAGTACGAAGTCCTCCAACGGCTTCAAGGCCTCATCCGCTTGCAGTTGACCGAGCGATTCAATGGCCGCGACGCGCAAGTCCTCTTCTGGGTCGGTCAGGACGCCGAGGAGCGTCTTGATTGCCTGGGCGCCGCTGCCGACGGTGCCGAGCACCTTGAGTGCGGCCCGGCGGATTTCGGTGGAATCGCCGTCGGTGACGAGATGGAGCAGTTTGGTAAGTGTGGCATCGGCCATGATGGCGTTCCTGGCGAGTTTCGTCACTTCGGCGTCGGCAGTGCCTTGAGGATGGCGCCGGCGGAGATATCTCCCTTGCCGTCCTTCAGGCTTTGGGCAATCGCCTTGTTGGCGTGATCCTTGATGGCAGGCTCGGAGGTCTTCAGCAATCCCCGAATGCCTTCCTTCAGGTCGTTTCGCAAGTTGTCGCCAAACTCCCCCGTGACGAACGGGCCGCCGCGGACCTTGAAATCGACGAAATTCAGACCCAGTTCGCTTACCCTGGGCTCCAATTTCAGTGCGGGCGGGAATTCCTTGAAGTTGAGCGAGACCCCGACATCGCACACGATCGATGCCGTGACGTTAGCGTCGGCGACGGCCCCAGCACCCACAAGTGGGATCCCCTTCTGCCATTGCTGCCATTCGCCATGGACCATCACAATCGCATCGACATCGACGACGACGCGGTAGGTCTTGTCGTTAAGCTGCTTGAAGTCCTTGACCACGATCTTGAGGTTCTTGTCGGGATGTTCGATCTTTCCCATGAAGCGGCGCCAGGCGCCGTGCGGGGCTTCATAGCGATCGCCGACTTTGAAGATGGTCCGCAAGCGAGGCAACGGCAAATTGGGCGGTACCTCGATCCGCTGGCCCCATCCTGAAGTGTCCTCGAACTGCTTGGGCAGCTGCTTGACAACCATCGAATGGATCAGCTTGGAGAACTCGACATACTCTTGCTTGGACTTTTTTTCTTTCTCCTGTGCGGGCATATTTAGCGGCACGATGAGGAGCAGAGCAATCAATCCGAAAATGCGTCGCATGAGGCAGCCTCCTTGTGAATCGCCGATTCCGGGCAGCGCTCGCGCCGTGTGGTCGATGGTGACCTTGAGCAGGACGCGAGTGCCAACCAGCAAGTGACGTCTTGTATTATATGCAATTTGGCTATTTTCCCATTCCCCTTGGGTCGCCGCTACGCTATTATATCCATCACCTGCATGCAGTTTGCCTACCACAATTGCCGATAGGAAACTCGGCATCTTCTGTTTGAAGGGGGAATCTCATGTTCAAGCTCGATCTTGGCGGCGCGGGCCGTTATTGCGATGGCCTCAGCCGACGTTCGTTTCTCAAGCTCGGCGTCTCCGGCATGGCGGCGATCGGGTTGCCGCAGATTGCCAAGGCTCGCGAACAATCCGGCACCTCGCGCAACACGTCGGTCATCATGATCTGGCTCGATGGCGGGCCGGGCCACATGGACATGTACGACATGAAGCCGGACGCCCCCGCGGAATATCGCGGCATCTGGCGGCCGATCCGCACGCGCGTGCCTGGCTTCGATATCACCGAACTTTATCCCAAGCAAGCACGCATCACGAATCTGTTCTCGATGGTCCGTTCGCTGCATCACGACACCGGCGACCACTTCGCCGGCGGCCATCGCATGTTGACGACCAAGGACATGGGAGTCAGCGGCGTCAACAACATGCAGCGTTTCCCCGGCATCGGCGCGTTCGTCTCGCGCGAAGTCGGCGCCCGCCGCCGCGGCATGCCGGCTTATGTTGGCGTTCCGAATTCGTCGAGCATCGGCCTGACGCCTGGCTACTTCGGCGGCAACATTCTCGGCGCCCATCACAACCCGTTCGACACCGGCGGCGATCCGAACGCCCCGACCTTCAGCGTGCAGAACCTGAACCTCGCTCAAGGCTTGACCGTCGGTCAACTCGAAGATCGCCGCAGGCTGAATAACCGCTTCGACAGCATGCTCCGCAGCCTCGAAGGCAACGGCACCGCCCAGGCGATGGACCGCTACTCCCGCGAAGCCTTCGATTTCGTCACCGGCCCCGCGGCTCGTGAAGCCTTCGACATCAATCGCGAAGACCCGCGCTTGCGCGATCGCTACGGCCGGCATTCGTGGGGCCAAAGCGCGCTCCTGGCGCGTCGCCTCGTCGAGGCCGGCTCGACCTTTGTCACCGTCCATCTCGGCGGCTGGGATCATCACTGGGACTTGCAGCCGAGCTACGAGCGTCTATTGCCAATTGTGGACAGCCTCGTCTACGGCCTCTTCACCGACCTGCAGGAACGCGGCCTGCTCGATCAAACGCTCGTTCTGTTGTGCGGCGAGTTCAGCCGTACGCCGAGGATGAACGACGGCGGCAACGGCGGCGCGCCACGCTCGATGGGTACACCGGGCCGCGATCACTGGGGCAACTCCATGTTCTGCCTCATGGGCGGCGGCGGCGTCCGCGGCGGCATGGTCGTCGGCTCTACGAATAGGCTCGGCGAAAGCCCGCACTCCCGGCCCCTCACGCCCTGCAACATCCACGCCACCATCTACAACGTCCTCGGCATCGACCCGACCCTGCAGGTCATGGACCCCAGCGGCCGGCCGGTGAATGTGCTGGATGATCCTACGGCGATCAGTGAGTTGCTGTAGGGGGCCTAGAGTGTTCGAGGAGAAGTATGCTGCCCATACGGGAACGAATCGCCAACCAACAGACAGTTGGTATTATCGGGCTATTCTATGTTGTGTGCTTCTGCCTATCACGGTGCGGTTGGAACGTCATGCCCACATCGAGGAACGCCAAGGGCGTTGATGTCATTATCTACAGCCAAGACATGAAGCCACGAACAAAGACGATTCAAGTCAAAACACTCTCCAAGGCAAGTCCCGTTCCGCCGGGAAATCCGGAATATCTTTTCGCGGACTTTGTGGTCGTGTGTAGGAATGTCGCAACGCGAGAAATACCTGAGTGCTTTGTCCTCACGTCCGATGAAATTCGCACGCTGCGTCACAAAGGTGTAAAGAACGAAAAAGTCAGCTTTTGGCTCCAGCCACGAGCCTATGCAACAGACGAGTTCCGCGAGAAGTGTGAGCGGATCGGATCGGGTCTTTGTTTGAATCCGCTAGAATGAATTCCATGAATCGTCACGATCGCATTATCGTTGATCCCGAAATCTTGGTCGGCAAACCCGTCGTCAAGGGTACGCGGCTAAGCGTTGATTTTCTGCTCGGCCTGGCGGGCCAGGGCTGGCCCGAAGCGGAGATTCTGCGAAACTATCCAGGTTTGCAGCGCGAAGATTTGCTCGCCTGCTGGGCCTACGCCAGTGAGGTTTTGCGCGAACAAAAGGTGTATCGCTACCAGGATGCATGAGGGACGATCATGCAGTGCCTGGCCAATGAGAACTTCCCGCTAGATGTCGTGGAAGCCCTGCGGAAGGAAGGCCATGATGTGGCCTGGATTCGCACCGACGCGCCGGGCAGCAAGGATCCTGATATCCTTCAGCGAGCGGTTGCCGAGGATCGCGTGCTACTGACCTTCGACAAGGATTTTGGCGATCTCGCATTCCAGTTTGGCCTGCCGGCGACCTGCGGCATTGTACTTTTTCGTTTGCAAGCAAGCTCATCGGCGGCATTGGCTCTCATGGTAGTGGCCGCGATTCGCTCTCGTACCGATTGGGCTGGCAATTTCAGCGTGGTCGATCCGGGCCGCATCCGTGTTCGGTCCTTGCCTGCTTGAGGACGATGAGGAGACCCTAAAGGAAAAAATGAGCCACACCGTCACGATCTCCGACGGCCCTTATTCCCGCCTCGAAGCGGCCGCAGGCCGGCGTGGCCTCGGCAACGTGGAACAACTCCTGGAAACGCTGCCCGGCTCCGATGCCGACGTCAGCCGATTTCAGACGCTGGCACAGCAATGGAAAAAGGAGACATCCCACGTCTCCAACATCGGTAAGAAAGCGTTGCACCCCGCCTACCAGGAAATCATCGGCATGGGCAAAGCTGTGGTGCCTCTTCTGTTGGCGGAATTGAGTCGCGAGCCCGACGATTGGTTCTGGGCGCTTCACGCGATTACCGGTGCCAAGCCCGTACCCGCTGCGAATCGGGGAAATCTTAACGAGATGGCCGCGGCTTGGCTGAAGTGGGGTTCGGATCAAGGGTATCTGGTATGACCGATTCCCACAAGCACCTCGAAGAAATCTTTCCCCACCTAGCTGAAGTTGGATACACGCCGAAGAGCGAGAAGTCGGTCGTCTACAACTTCATCGCATACGCTGCGGGAGATGAAACTCGGCGATGGGCGGGATATCGCGACCTCGATTACCATTGGCCAGAAGGAGCACAGGAAGGATTCACGCTGGATGCCTTGGTGAGTGCGTTTCAAGCCCTGGGGTACGCCATTTGTGACGGTGGCGATTTCGAAGTGGGTTTTGAAAAAGTGGCGCTCTACGTGGATAAAGGTGGGTGGTGGACCCATGCAGCGAAACAATGTGACGACGGGCAGTGGACCAGCAAGCTCGGCAGCTTGGAGGATATCGTTCACCGAACACCTGAAGCCGTCGCCGGCCCTGATCCGGCCTACGGCGAGATTGCCTGCTACATGAAACGTAAACGGAGTTAGTGACAATTCTACCAAATCGCGTTTGAGATTTTTTGGCTGGAGTATTCATCATGATTTCGCGAACGTTGCCTTTACAGGTATTCCTCTTCGCTGCCTTGGCGTCCACGGCTGTCTCCGCCGACGATTGGCCTGGCTGGCGAGGCCCCGCCGGCAGCGGCCACTCCAAGGAAACAGGTTTGCCGATACGCTGGGATGCCAAATCCGTCGTGTGGAAGATTGCGCTTCCCGGTGAAGGCCAATCATCCCCTGTCATCTGCGGTGATCGCATCTTTCTGACAGCCGCCCTCGACAGGGGCATGAAACGAATCGTGCTGGCCGTGGATCGCAACACTGGAAAAACCCTGTGGCAACAGGAAGCGTGGTCGGGCGTCCCGGAAGGGAGCCATAAGATGAACGGTTGGGCCACGGCCACCTGCGCCACCGATGGTGCAAGAGTCTATGCCTACTTCGGAAAGGGGGGACTGCACTGCTACAGCGTCGATGGTAAGAAACTCTGGTCGCGTGACCTCGGAACCTTCCCGGGCCCGTGGGGCACCTCGGCTTGTCCCCTCCTCGTCGGTGATTTGTTGATTCAAAACTGCGACTCAACGGTAAACGCTTATCTCCTGGCCGTCGATAAGACCACCGGCAACAACGTGTGGAAGACACCCCGTAAAGATCCGCCGAAAGGGGGATGGAGTTCTCCTGTCCTCGTGGATACCGGCAAACGCAAAGAAATCGTTCTCAACGGAGAAACCCAAGTCACTGGCTATGACCCAGAATCGGGCAAAGTTTTGTGGACTTGCAAGAGTTTCGCCGGCCGCGGTGAGCCCACGGTGGCGCCAGGCAACGGTATGGTTTTCGTCATCAACGGACTTGTCGGCGACATCTACGCTGTCAAGCTCGGCGGCAGTGGCGACGTCACCAAGTCGCACATCGTCTGGCACACTCCCCGCAAAGGCGGACGCGACCAACCGTCACCCATCCTCGTCGGCAACTATTTGCTCACCGCGGACATGACTGGTGTCGGCACGTGTTACGATTCCACCAGCGGCAAGGTACTCTGGAGGGAACGATTGCGAGGCAATGCTTTTACGTCCTCGCCCTTTGCTGCTGGAGGCCTTGTTTATTTCCAAAGCGAGACAGGGGAGACATCGGTAATCGAGCCAGGCGTCAAGTTCAAGTTGGTTGCTGAGAATTCGGTCGGCGCCGCCGGAAGTGAGATCTTCCGCGCCTCGCTTACACCGTCCCGTGGCCAAGTCTTCGCACGTTCGCAATCGCACCTTTACTGCATTGGCAAGAGCAATTAGATTAAAGCCAAGGGCTCCGCGTCCGAGCCCACCGTGCCGGGCCTATAGCTCAACGGCAGAGCAGGGGACTCATAATCACTTGGTTCCTGGTTCGAATACAGGTGGGCCCAAACCTGTTCTTTCTCATGGGAAGTGCGGTTTTTCGTGGAAAAATCCAATCTTCGGCCCATGCTGGCGGCAGCGGCTGTCTCGCCCATATCTCGCACCGGCCCGGACACTTTCGCACCCTTTCGCACTCCTACTGCGCCCTGTA